>ERZ1034361.1864-NODE-1864-length-10504-cov-2.743071_pt1 | contig 10504 bp, 11 predicted proteins | sample MGYA00520617_ERZ1034361 | MGnify/ENA primary metagenome ERZ1034361 (study PRJEB33736, sample SAMEA104284507) | Azolla filiculoides | biome: Urban; feature: Water surface; material: Ditch water | place: Netherlands | collected 2015-10-28 | depth 0-0.1 m ... | reverse complement strand
AACCATGAAGATGGATGGGGCACCTGCCAAACGCGATGGCCCACGCGATAACCGCTTTGAACATGCAGGCCGTGATAACCGCCAACGTGGCGGCGGCAACTACAGCAGTGGCTACACCGCACCGCCACAAGCGGCTGCAGGTTCGGCCATGGCAAGTGCCTTTGCCAAGCTGCAAGGTTTGAAGAAGTAAGCCCGAGGCCGCGCGTTGAAAGCCCTCCACATCTACGCTGGCCCCAAAGCCTTGGCCCACATCGAGGCCAATGGCTTGAAGCCCGAACACATTGGCGTGATTCCCGCTGCGGCGGGTGGGCCCAAGGGTTTGATCCTCGGGCCACTGGACCGCTTTTTGTTTGGCGAGTGGTTGCCGCAAAGCACACAGCCCATCGACCTCGTTGGCGCATCCATCGGCGCATGGCGCATGACCACGGCGTGTTTGGACAACCCCGTTCTCGGTTTTGAACGCTTGTCGCACGACTACATCCACCAAGAGTACAAAGTACCCGAAGGCCAAAAGCGCCCCAGCGCCAAGCAGGTGAGTGACGAGTTCAGCCAAACCCTGCAAGCTTTTTATGGCGGTCATGTCAGCGAAGTGCTCAACAACCCGCGCTATCGCCTGCATGTGGTGACCTCGCGTGGCAAACACATCCTGCACCACGAGCACCCGCTGCTCACGCCCTTGGGCTACGCAGGGGCGTATCGGTGCAACGCGGTGCAGCGCAAAGCCATGGGCGCGTGGCTAGAGCGCGTGGTTTTTTCTAGTCGTGGTGAGTTGCCGTTTGATACGGCTGACTTTGCCACCCAACACATGGCCTTGAACGAGCGCAACTTCATGGCCGCGCTGCAAGCCAGTTGCTCCATCCCATTTGTGCTGCAAGCCGTGCACGACATTCCTGATGCACCCACGGGCGCGTATTGGGATGGCGGCATCACCGACTACCACTTGCACCTCAACTACAAGGGGTTGGTGCTGTATCCGCACTTTCAACAAGCTGTGGTGCCTGGCTGGCTAGACAAAGCCCTGAAGTGGCGGCACAAAGCCACCCCGTTTTTAGACAACACCATCGTCTTGGCCCCTAACCCCGAGTGGGTCAAAACCTTGCCCAACGGCAAGCTGCCAGACCGCAGCGACTTTGTGACCTATGCCTCAGACTTTGAGGGGCGGGTGAAGGTTTGGAATGAGGCGGTGAGTGCGAGTGAGCAGATGGCTCAGGAGTTTGCAGACTGGTTAACCAATCCCAACACAGCAATATTGAAACCACTTTAAGGGGTCACCATGAGTCACGCCTACGTTGTCGGTCAAATCACGGTCAAGAACGAAGCCTTGTGGGCCGAATACCGCAGCAAAGTTCCCGCCACATTAGAGCCGTGGAGTGCTCAGTTGATGTTTCGTGGCAAACGCATTGACTCAGATGACCTTGAAGATTCTCATACCCACGTCGTTGTGATCAAATTTCCATCACGTGCCGATGTGGAGGGGTGGCTTCAGTCAGAGGCGTATGTCGCTCTGATTCCGTTGCGTCATGAAGCCGCAGAACTTGTCTCTATTACTTACGAGGATTAAAGGCAATTCTGTGACCGCAAACGAATCCATCAACTACTTGCACGAGGTCTTTGAAGCATTCGGCCCCATACGCGCCCGCCGTATGTTTGGCGGCTGGGGCATTTATCACGATGGCTTGATGTTTGGCCTTTATGCCCAAGGGCGTTTGTATTTGAAAACCGATGCGCACAACGTGGCGAAATTTGAGGCCGCTGGCTCTGAGCCTTTTACCTATATGCAGCGAGACAAGGCTGTAAAACTGTCTTATTGGTCAGCGCCTGAGGCGCTTCTAGATTATCGTGAGGAAGCACGCTTTTGGGGCAACACATCCTTTGAGGCTGCACTTCGCGCACAAGCTGCCAAAAACAAGCCCAAGCGCTGATCGCTACTTTTTTCTCACCAAGATGGGGGAGAGTGCCGCTCAAAAGATAGAATAAATTGGTATTACTTTTAATTCCAAATGAAATCGTTTTCAGTTCTATCTATCTTGATGCTCACCCTGTCAATGACCGCCTGCCAACGTAGCGCCACCAGCGAAGCGACCAAGCCCACCGCAGGCCAAGAGCGTGATGCACATGGCTGCATTCCCACAGCAGGTTATCTATGGTCACCCGCGCGCAGTGCTTGCGTGAAAGTTTTTGAGGCGGGCATTGCTTTTGACCCAACGCCTTACAACCCAGACCAAACCCTGCATGCATTTGTGCTGACAGCACCCGCCAACAGCAACAAAGTCAAAGCTGCCGAGTTGTACTGGCCCGGAGAAGCTGAGCCTTGGCCGCTGGATGTGGTGCACACACCTGAAGGTGACATTCGCCCCTTGGTGCTGGCATCTCAGCCTCGCAAAGTGAAAATTTATCGCACCAGTGAAGATGCTTACTTGCTAGAACGCGATGGCAAGGTGTTGTACACGTTCGGCCCTAAAGAGGGCAGCGTACTGAACACCATCACTTGGAAGAAATGACCTGACAGCGGCCGTCACATGGCCGCTTGCAGCATCTCACGATACTCCTGCGCTGTGGCCAAACGCGGGTTGGTTTTGTGGCAATGGTCGGCCATCGCGCCTTCGATGATCTTGTCAAACCATGCCGTTTCCACGCCCATCTCGGCAAGTCCTTTGGGTAAGCCTAAGCGTTCATTCATCGCTGTGATGGCTTGGGCAATGGCCTCAGCCGCTTCGAGTGGGTGGTGAATTTCACCCAAGTCCATCGCATAAGCCATGCGCTGCATGCGGCGCTCGTTTTGCAGAGACTCTGCTTCAGCGTTGAAGCGCACCACCGCAGGCAAAAACATCGCGTTCAAAGTGCCGTGGTGCAAACGAGGGTTCACGCCGCCCAAGCTGTGGCTGAGCGAATGCACGCAGCCCAAACCTTTTTGAAACGCCATGGCGCCTTGCATAGAGGCACTCATCATGTTGAGACGTGCGTCGCGGTCTTGACCGTTTGCAGTGGCGCGTTCGATATGCGCCCAGCCGCGTGTGAGGCCATCTAGCGCAATGCCGTCGGCTGGCGGGTTAAACGGCGCGGCCATGAAGGTTTCCATGCAGTGGGCGATGGCATCCATGCCAGTGGCGGCGGTGAGGGCAGGGGGCAAACCGAGAGTGAGTTCGGGGTCGAGCAAGGCCGCCTTGGGCACCAAATGCCACGAATGAAAACCCAGCTTGCGCCCGTCGTCCACGATGACGATGGCTCCACGCGCCACCTCACTGCCAGTGCCCGCCGTGGTGGGCACTGCAATGATGGGCGAAACGGCTGGTGTGATTTTGAGCGAGCCACCTTCGATCGTGGCGTAGGTTTTGAGCGGGCCATCGTGTGTGGCAGCAATGGCCACGCCTTTGGCGCAGTCGATGGAAGATCCACCACCCACGGCAATGAGGCCGTCGCACTGATGGGCGTGATACACCGCCACAGCGGCACGTACTGCAGCTTCAGTAGGGTTAGAAGGGGTTTGATCAAACACTGCCACCTCTGTGCCATGCAACGCATCTAGCGCCTTTTGCAAAATGCCCACGGCTTTCACGCCTTGGTCAGTCACGATGAGTGGGCGTTTGATGTTGGCCTTTTCACACTCCGCCCCAAGGGTCGCGAGCACGCCAAAGTCAATCTGGATGTTGGTGAGGTAGAGAATTTGAGCCATGGCACACTATAAAAGCCGCATTCAAAAAAGCAAACCCAGATGAGTCACTCACGTAACCCGCAAAGCCTGCTGACACCCGCCATGCGAGATGTTCTGCACGCCATTGCCAAAGCAGGCCGCCCGCCCATGGCACTGCTGACGCCCGAGCAAGCCAAACAAGCCTATGCCTTGGGCGCAGGTGTGCTGGAGGTAAACGCACAAAAAATGAAGCGTGACGACACCCTGCACATTCCCACACGTGACGGCGCAACACTGCGCGCCAAACTGTGGGCCGAACACGCCAAACCCAACTTGCCCGTGCTGCTGTACTTTCATGGCGGCGGCTTCACGGTAGGTAGCCCCGAAACACACGAGGCGTTATGCAAACATTTGGCCCATTTAGCGCACTGTGCCGTGGTATCGCTGGACTATCGACTCGCACCTGAGCACACATTCCCCACTGCACACAACGATGCATTTGATGCATTGCAATGGCTCGCAGCTAACGCATCTAGCCTAGGCCTAGATGCCTCACGCATCGCCATAGGCGGCGACAGCGCAGGCGGCACACTCACGGCAGCTACGGCCATTGCAGCACGTGACGCAGGCATTGACCTGAAGCTGCAACTCATGTTCTACCCCGGCTGTTCGCCCGAACACATGGCGTCAAGCCACACGTTTGAAAAAGGCTTCTTGCTAGAAAAAGCCAGCATCGAATACTTCTATAACCACTACATGCCCAACGCGGCAGACCGCCACGACCCACGCTTTTCGCCCTTGTTGGCTGATGTGTCTGGCGTGACACCCGCATGGCTGGGCTTGGCTGAGTGCGACCCGTTGATAGATGAAGGTGTGGCCTATGCCGACCATCTGCGTTTGAGCGGCGTGCCTGTGGACTTAGAAATTTACAAAGGCGTGGTGCACAGCTTCATCCAAATGGGCCGCGTGATTCCTGAGGCGCTGACGGCGCACCTAGATGCCGCGCGCGCTTTGCGGCACGCGTTTGCATGAGCGCGTGAGGCTCAAAGCACTGTTTTACGAACCGCGTGTTCCCATTGCGCCATCAAATCGGTCGCGTAGTCAGGCGTGCGCTGCGGGCTAAAACGACGCTCCACACGCCACAGTTCGCTCAATTCATCTGTGCTGCTATAAACCCCCGTGGCTAGACCTGCCAGATAGGCGGCACCCAGTGCTGTGGTTTCTACGACTTCAGGGCGCACCACATCAATGCCCAATAAATCAGCTTGGAATTGCATCAACAAATCGTTCACACAAGCCCCGCCATCCACACGCAGTTCACGCACTTGGGCAACACCCGCCAAGGTCAAATCACGACTCATCGCTTGTAGCAAGGCAGCACTTTGAAAAGCAATGCTCTCTAATGCGGCTCTAGCAATATGCGCTACCGTGCTGCCGCGTGTGAGACCTGTGATAGATCCTCGTGCATCCGCGTGCCAATACGGTGCCCCCAACCCCGTGAATGCAGGCACCACCATCACACCACCGGAGTCCGGAACGCTTTCAGCCAAAGCTTGTACCTCACTGCTGTGACGAATGGCCCCCAAACCATCACGCAACCACTGCACCACTGCACCGCCCACAAAAACGCTACCTTCGATGGCAAATTGCGGTTGCGCCGTCGCTTGTGCAGCACTGGTGGTGATCAATCCATTTTGTGAGCGCATGCCATCAGCCCCCGTGTGCATGAGCATGAAGCAACCCGTGCCGTAGGTGTTCTTCACCATACCGGCACTGAAGCAAGCTTGCCCAAACAGGGCACTTTGCTGATCTCCAGCAACACCCCCGATAGGGATGGCATGTCCTAGCAACTCGGCACGTACTTCGCCGTACTGAGCACTAGAAGCCTGCACGGTGGGCATCATGGCCTCAGGGATGCGCAGGGCTGCCAACAGCTCAGCATCCCACTGGTTGGTATGGATGTTAAAAAGCATGGTGCGAGAGGCATTGCTCACATCGGTGGCGTGTACCGCACCCCCGCTGAGTTGCCACATCAGCCAGCTGTCGACTGTGCCAAATAGCAACTCACCACGTTCAGCTTGGGCACGCGCTTGGGGCACATGATCCAAAATCCATTGGAGTTTGGTTCCCGAAAAATAAGCATCGACCAGCAAACCTGTTTTGGCTTGGATGGTGTCGCTCAGGCCCTGCTCACGCAACGCCACACACGCAGGTTCGGCTCGGCGGTCTTGCCAAACAATCGCGTTGTAAATGGGTTGACCTGTGTTTTTATTCCACACCACGCTGGTTTCGCGTTGGTTGGTGATGCCAAGCGCGCCTACATCACGGGCGCTGATGCCAGCTTTAGCCAGCACTTCTTTGGCGGTTGCCAACTGGGTCTGCCAGATTTGCATAGGGTCATGCTCGACCCAACCAGGATTGGGATAAATCTGCGTGATCTCTTGCTGAGCAATCGCCACGATTTGCCCGAGTTGGTTGAAAACAATGCTACGTGAGCTAGAAGTGCCTTGGTCAAGGGCAAGGATGTAGGTCATGTGTTCTTCTTTCTTGACGAAAAGTTCGTTCACTCAGCGATGTGCAGTTGTACTTGTGCTTCAGCAAGCAAGGCGCCAAAAGGCGAGGGTGGTGTGGCGTCTGTGAACAAACGATCAATCTGTGAAATCGCGCCAACCTCGACCATGGCTGGTCGGTTGAATTTGCTGTGGTCTGCTGCTAACCACACCTCTCTGGCGTGAGAAATGATGGTTTGTGAAACTTTGACCTCTCGGTAGTCGTAATCGCGCAAAGAACCATCCGATTCAATACCAGAGATGCCAATCAAAGCAATGTCCACTTTGAATTGACGAATGAAATCCACCGCAGCCTCACCGACGATGCCTTGATCCCGACCTCGCACAACGCCCCCCACCACGATCACTTCACTGTTGGGGTTGGCACTCAGGATGCTGGCCACATTCAAATTGTTGGTGATGACACGCAAACCTGTGTGCCGCAACAAGGCACGTGCAATGGCTTCCGTGGTGGTCCCAATGTTCAAGATCAACGAGCAGTCGTTGGGCACGGCGGCTGCCACGCTTCGTGCGATCCGCGTTTTAGCTTCTGAGTTGAGGTTGACGCGCTGCTGGTGACCAATGTTCTCTGTGGTTGAGCTGGGCACACGCACGCCGCCATGAAAGCGCGTGAGCTGCCCCGTCTCCGCCATGCGCTGCACATCACGGCGCACCGTTTGCAAGGTCACACCTAATTTTTCAGCCAGTTGTTCGACCGTCACAGAGCCAAGCTCTTGCACAACTTTGAGCAAAGTAATTTGTCGTGGATTGGAATTCATAGATTCTGATTTTCATGCACAAACGAAGAGTCATCACTTTAAACCGAACAAAAACGAACATTTAAAGGGTAATTACTGAGCGAAAAAGAAAAACATCGAACAATAATGAATATATCAAAAGGCGATACAGATCGTCGACGAACTCAAAGCGTAAAGGTGGTGTGATGCAGTTGTCTCTCGAAGGTGTCAGCAAAAAAGTCGGGCCTCAAACTTGGCTTTACGACATGAGCCTAGCGCCTCGCAGTGCCAATGTAACGGTGCTGCTAGGCGCCACCCAAGCGGGCAAGACCAGTCTGATGCGCATCATGGCGGGTTTGGATGTGCCCAGTTCTGGTCGTGTGCTGGTGGATGGACAAGATGTGGTGGGCGTTCCTGTTCGCGAGCGTAATGTCGCCATGGTCTACCAACAGTTCATCAACTACCCATCGATGAAAGTGCGAGACAACATTGCTTCGCCCATGAAGCTGCGTGACGACAAAAACATCGCCCAACGCGTGCAAGCCTTGGCCGAAAAACTTCATATCGACATGTTTTTAGACCGCTACCCCACGGAGCTGTCTGGTGGCCAGCAACAGCGTGTGGCCTTGGCGCGTGCATTGGCTAAGGGAGCACCGCTGATGCTGTTGGATGAACCCTTGGTCAATCTCGATTACAAGCTACGCGAAGAATTACGCGAGGAGTTGGGCGCATTGTTTGCCAGCGGCGACTCCACTGTGATTTACGCCACCACCGAACCTGGTGAAGCTTTGCTGCTGGGTGGTTATACCGCCGTCATGGATGCAGGCGAGTTATTGCAATACGGGCCTACAGCCGAGGTGTTTCACAACCCTAAATCTTTACGCGTGGCACGGGCCTTCAGTGACCCGCCCATGAACTTGATGAAAGCAACACGGCAATCAACGGGTGTTCAGTTGCTAGGTGGGCCGCTGATGGCGTTGACGTTGCCGTCCACCGCCACGCCCCAACTCACCTTGGGAATGCGAGCCAGCGCGGTTCGCACCCATGCACAAAGCGGCGACATCGCCATCGGTGGGCGTGTGGAATTGGCTGAAATTTCAGGCTCAGACACCTTCGTGCACGTCGCCACTGGCATGGGTAATTTAGTCGCGCAACTCACGGGTGTTCATTACTTTGATTTGGGAGCGCAGATTCAGGTGTATGCGAATCCGATGCAAATGTATGTGTTTGATGCGCAAGGCATGTTGCTGCTTGCACCTACTCGCACGAAGGGACACTGAGATGGCGCGGATTGACCTCGATTTGGCACACGCCTACAAAGCCAACCCACAACACGACAGCGACTACGCGTTGCTCCCCTTGAAGATGACGTTTGAGGATGGTGGTGCGTACGCTTTGCTAGGCCCTTCTGGCTGTGGCAAAACCACCATGCTCAACGTGATGTCTGGCCTGCTGACCCCATCACAAGGCCATGTCCTGTTTGATGGGCGTGACATGACTCACGCAACGCCGCAAGAACGCAACATCGCACAAGTGTTTCAGTTCCCTGTGATTTACGACACCATGACAGTGGCAGAAAACTTGGCATTTCCGCTGCGCAACCGTCAATGGCCCAAAGACAAGATGGACCAACGCGTGGGCCAAATTGCCGAGATGCTAGAAATGAGCGGCCAACTCAACCAGCGTGCCGCGGGTTTATCGGCAGACGCTAAACAAAAAATATCTCTGGGCCGAGGGTTGGTGCGCCCAGATGTATCGGCGGTGTTGTTTGATGAACCCTTGACGGTGATTGATCCACACCTGAAGTGGCAACTGCGTCGCAAGCTTAAACAAATTCACCATGAACTCAAGCTGACTTTGATTTATGTCACGCACGATCAAGTGGAAGCATTGACGTTTGCCGATCAAGTGGTGGTCATGACACGTGGGCGAGCTGTGCAAGTGGGCTCACCCGCTGACTTGTTCGAGCGGCCTAGCCACACATTTGTTGGCAACTTCATTGGGTCTCCTGGAATGAATTTTTTGCACGCCGAGGTGGATGCATCCGGTTTGCGTGTGGGCTCACATGTACTCGACGCTGCTGCAGCATTGCCGTTGGGCGCCATTAAATTAGGCATACGTCCTGAATATGTGGCATTGACAGATGCCCAAACGCCAGGTGCTTTGCCCATGCTGGTGTCGCAAGTTCAAGATGTGGGCACACACAACATCGTCACCGCAAGCCACCATGGCCAAACCGTCAAAGCACGTTTATCGACGGACAGTGCATCTGTAAAAACCGGTTCAACCGTGTGGCTACAAGTTATGGGTGCCCATACATGCTTTTATAAAAACGAGGAGATCGTGGCATGAGCACGACCACCAAACCCGTCAACCAGAAAGCCTGGTTTTTGATTTTGCCCGTGTTGTTGTGCGTCGCGTTTTCGGCCATCTTGCCTTTGATGGTGGTGGTCAACTACTCGGTGCAAGACATCATTTCCACTGACCGTCGCGTGTTTGTGGGTACCGAATGGTTTGCTGCGATCATGCGAGACGAAGAGTTACACGGCGCGTTGTTGCGCCAATTGATTTATTCGTTTTCGGTGTTGGCTGTGGAGTTACCGTTGGGCATTCTGTTGGCCTTGTCTATGCCTGCAACAGGTTGGAAATCATCGGCGGTACTGGTCATCGTATCGCTGTCGTTGTTGATTCCTTGGAACGTGGTCGGCACGATTTGGCAAATTTTTGGGCGTACCGATATCGGTCTGATGGGTGCAGCGCTTCAAGGCATGGGCATTGCCTACAACTACACAGGCAACGCCAACCATGCTTGGTTCACCGTCTTGTTAATGGACGTTTGGCATTGGACGCCATTGGTGGCGTTATTGGGATACGCCGGTTTGCGCTCTATTCCTGATGCGTATTACCAAGCCGCGAGTATTGACGGCGCCAGTAAGTTCGATGTGTTCCGCTTTGTTCAGTTGCCCAAGATGCGCGGCGTCTTGGTGATTGCGGTGCTCTTGCGCTTCATGGACAGCTTCATGATTTACACCGAACCCTTTGTGCTGACCGGTGGCGGCCCCGGTAACTCAACCACGTTTTTATCGCAATTTTTGACACAAAAAGCCGTGGGGCAATTTGACCTAGGACCTGCTGCGGCTTTTTCATTGATTTATTTCTTGATCATTTTGTTGTTCTGTTTTGTTTTGTACAACTGGATGCAGCAAGTCGGTACAGAGCCGAAGGAGGGTGGACATGCATAAAGCAAAATTTCAAAAGCGCACAGTTTTTCTGTGGCTCTATCTTGTATTTGCTTTGCTGCCCATTTATTGGATGATCAACATGTCATTCAAAACAAACAATGAAATCTTGGCTGGTTTCACCTTGTTCCCCGAGCATTTCACCTGGGCTAACTACGAAACTATCTTGACCGATCCAGCTTGGTATTCGGGCTATATCAACAGCCTGATTTACGTGGGCATGAATACGGTGATGTCACTCACCGTCGCGTTACCCGCCGCTTATGCGTTTTCACGCTACAGCTTTTTGGGTGACAAGCACGTATTCTTTTGGCTATTGACCAACCGCATGACGCCACCCGCCGTTTT
>ERZ1034361.1863-NODE-1863-length-10514-cov-31.031139_pt1 | contig 10514 bp, 10 predicted proteins | sample MGYA00520617_ERZ1034361 | MGnify/ENA primary metagenome ERZ1034361 (study PRJEB33736, sample SAMEA104284507) | Azolla filiculoides | biome: Urban; feature: Water surface; material: Ditch water | place: Netherlands | collected 2015-10-28 | depth 0-0.1 m ... | reverse complement strand
TTTTCTGCCGGGTAGGCGTCGTCCAACAATTGAATGCGGCCGGACATGCCCAAGTGCAAAAGCAATATGCCGGCACCGGTTTCACCCGAAAAATCGCACAACAGGTATTTAGCTCGGCGGCGCAAGCCATTGAGGGTCATGGCCGGGAGGGTTTGTGGCAAGTGTGATGGAATAGGCCAGCGTAGGCGTGGGTGACGGATGGTGACCGACTGGACCACGTGGCCGACTAGAGGCAAAAGCCCACGTCGTGTGGTTTCTACCTCTGGTAACTCAGGCATGGCGTTTATTTATTGGGGATATTCAGCGGCGGATTAAGCATACTAAAGCCGACATCCGATGGGAAATGGTAGATCAAGCCTTCGTCTGGTCTGGCCAACATTAAGTCAGGGGACTCTTGTATTTTGTCAAAATGCACTTTGCTGCCATCGGCCATTTTAATTTCAAAAGACGGGTAAGTCAGTTTGCGATCCGGTGTGTACATTTCCACCGACTTGGCTGGGTTATGCAGCCAAGAGAAATCCAACCACTCGTTTAATTCGTTTTGTTGAGGCTTGGCCGCAGCGATAGAGGCTTTCCATTTGCCATCGACTATGTCGACCTTCAAATTGGATTCTTCCCATTGCTCTAAACGCCCAAACTCAAAACCCACTACCTTTTCGGTGGGTTTCAATGGCGCTTTATCGATTAACTCTATCATCTGCGTGGCGGCCGCTTCCGAATAGCCACCGGACACCAAATAGACATTATTGCGGTGAGCCACGTATTGCTCTTCGGTCACCGGGTTATGGGTGCCAAAAATGAACTCTTCTAAATCGCCTTCTTTGCGTACCAGTTTCAATTTTAATTCTGGGTTAGTCAGGCCGAATTTTGCCATGTCACCGCCACTGATTTTATCGCTGGACTGCGCGGCAATAATAGACAAAATGCGTTGCACCGACGCTTGATCGGCGCGCATGTTAACCGGTGCAGTGATGCGCCAGTAGCCATCCACTTTAGCCAAAGTAACCGGCGCCTGCGTAGGAAACTCCACGCGTATGGCATTGAATTCAGCCAATCGATAGGTCGACAAATCGTGCATGGTCGATTGCTCGGCATCGGCTTTAGGGCGCAGGTATAAAAAGGCCACTAAGCCTGCCACCACTGCCAATAAAATTAAATTCACTAACCAACGTTTTTTCATGTTTGCCTCAAACCCAACTGCCTACTCAAAGACGGCTATTACGCTTTTCTGCGTTTCCACCAGAAATAAAAGCCCGCTATCATCATGGCCAACGGAAGGAAATACTGGAAGCCATGGAACACTGTCCAAGCCACCAAGCGACCGCTATCGGAATCCGGAATGGTCACGTTGATGTCTTTCAAAGGCATAGGCTGTATGGTGATAAGCTGATCGTCGCCGGCCAACCAGTTGACGATGTTCACGCCTAAATCCAAGTTACCGCCATTGGTAATAAAGGTGTTGGATAAGAAGTTAGCGTTACCCATCACCACCACGCGCTGGCCTTTTTTACCGTAGATACGCTCTAAAGCCACACCGATATTAATCGGGCCGCGTTTATCGGTTTTTTCATTGAATTCCGGTTTGGCGTCCTTGGCCAATTTGCCCGCCATCAACCAACCATTGGGCGCCACTTCCACTAAATTGCTCACCTTCCAACCGTTTTCATCGGTACCGATGGCGGTCACTTGGTGGGCTTCAGGGAACAGGGTGCGCAGCATGAAGTTTTTGGTAATGGCGTGCTCACCGTACAGGCTGGCAAAAGCCACGCGGGCATCGGCACCGTATTGGGCAGAAGCCATGTCCAAGGCGATACCAGGCGATACCGTCATGCCCAAGTACTCGGCCACGGATTCCAAACCGCGTAAATTATTGTCGTCCACCAACCAAAGCAAATTCCCGCCACGCTCTAAGTAGGCTTTGATTTTTTTTGCTTCCACTTCGCTGACGTTCACTTGCGGGCTGGCAATCACCAACATCGCACCATTGCTAGGCACCGCTGGCGCCACGGTTAAATCCGGGTTGGCAAACTTGAAGCCTTTTTTCTCTAACTGCTTACCGAACTCACCGATGTCGTGGTTTTTAACACCCAACAAATTGCGCTCGCCGTGGCCATCTAAATACATCACCGCTTGTTGATTGGTACGGGATAAACGCACCAATAAATTGGTCATTTCTTGCTCGGCTATCGGTGGAATAATGTGCTCAGAACGTTTGTTGTATTCCACCACCACTTCGCCGTCTTCTTTGACGCCGGCATCTTGGGCCAATTTAGGCTCAATGGATGGGTTGATGAATTTCAAATTCACGTTCTTTTTTTCGCGTTGGTAGCGGGCAATAAAATCGATCATGCCCTTACGGAAATTGTCGCCGCCCGACGCGTCGTCTTTGGTGGCAAACACGGTAATGTTAATCGGCTCTTTCATTTGCTTGAGCACGTTAACGCTGCCTTGCGTCAAGATGTTACGGTTCGCTTGCGTGATGTCTTTCGCCACATGGTATTGGCCGGCCAGATAGCCCAGCAACACCACCAGCATTAAAAACAGCACCACAAAGAAACTGTTTTGCACTAAAAGTTGAAAACGCAATTTACGATTAATATTCATTTCATCCGACCTAAAATTTCACTGCAACAAACACGATAAAAAACTTAACCACGCAAGCGATCTGCATCCAAGCGACGCACGGTTAAAGTTAAAAAGCTGGCGATAAACAAGGCAAAGTAAGCAATGTCTGCGGTATCAATCAAGCCACCGGCAAACGATTGGAAGTGACGCGTTAAGGACAAGCTGGCCAAGGTATTGCTTGGGTCACCGGCAAAAAAGCGGTCTAAAAACATCAAGGCAAACAGCGCGATAAAGGTCAAGATGGCGGCCACCACAGGCTGTTGCGTGATGCTAGAAAAATACAAACCAAGCGCAGAAAAGCTTGCCACCATCAGCAACAAACCGATGGAGTTGGCCACGATGAAACCAAAATCGATGTCCGCCCAGATATTCAAGGTAGACAACATGGCGCCGATGTAGACCACCAAGATGCTCAAGAAAGCCACCAAGCCTAAAAATTTACCCAAGACGATTTCAGTTAAGGACAAAGGCGCACTGAATAGAAACGGTAAGGTTTGGCTGCGGCGTTCTTCAGACACCAAACGCATGGACAACAAAGGCACAGCAAACAACACCATAAAGGACGCAAAGCCATAGACATTTTGCCCCACAAACTGCGTCACCCCAGTGCGCTCAGCCGGGCGCATGGCGCCTGACATGACGGCAAAGTAATCGTTAACGCCGTTTAGGTAATAGGTCCCAAACGAAAACATCAACAAGGCCAAGATCACCCAACCCATAGGCGAGGCAAACATACTTTTTAATTCTTTTCTTGCTACATTAATAATCATGATGATTCCTTAAGCCGCCTCTTGTTCTTGGTAAGTCAGCTGCACAAACACGTCTTCCAAACTGGTTTGGTCTGGGCCAATTTGATACAAACCCCAACCCTTGGCCACGGCCGCTTGCACAATGGCCTCGGCCGGGGTCGCACCGTCGGCAAAACGCACGCGCATTAATTGATCGGACACGCTTTCGGCTTCTTCGACGCCGGCAATTTTTAACAGTTCAGCCGCTTTCGGTGGTTTGTTCATGGCGATCAACAACTTGTTGCCTATGCGTTGTTTTTTCAAAACATCGATGGCACCGTTAAACACCAACTTGCCTTTATCAATAATCTGCACGTGATCGCAGACCATTTCCACTTCCGGCAAGATGTGCGTGGAAATAATCACGCTGCGCTCGCTGCCGACTTCGCGGATTAAGGCGCGGATGTCACGAATTTGAATGGGGTCCAAACCAACCGTAGGCTCATCCAAAATCACCACCATGGGGTTATGAATGATGGCCTGGGCAATGCCCACGCGTTGTTGGTAACCGTTGGATAAGTTTTCGATCAAGCGTTTGCTCATGTGGCCTAAACCGCAACGCTCTTTAGCCAACTCGACGGCTTTTTTGATGTGTGCGCCGCTAACGCGATGCAACCTGGCGGCGATGGTTAAGTACTCGTCCACCGTCAACTCTTTATACAAGGGGCGCATTTCTGGCAAATAGCCGATCAAGGCCTTGGCTTCTTTAGGATTTTCCATCATGTCGATGCCGCAGATTTTGACGCTGCCGTTACTGGGCGCCAAATTGCCGGTCAACATTTTCATGGTGGTGGATTTACCTGCCCCATTGGGACCCAGAAAACCCAGCACCTGGCCTTTGCTTAAATTAAAACTGACATTGCTGACGGCTTCTCTGCCGCCATAAAGGCGCGTAAGACCAATGGCCTCTACTGTAAAATCATTCATAGTCACTCAATTCAAAAAACGCATTACAAAAAATAATGATGGCCAACCGTTGCCAGGCAGTGCTGGCGTATTCTTCAGGGAGCATAACAGAAAATTTCTGGCGCAATGTCTAACCCACGCGTAATTATGTGGGAACTTGCGCTAACTGTCACGCACTAAGAAATGCCGTTTATAATGGGGCTTAATTTAATCCTCATTTTTATCCGACTTAGCCACGAAACCAGCTCGACGTTTTTTAACTTTTAAGTGCCACTCCTAACTTATGCGCCCAACTAAACATGCAAGCACCCCCATCGCTCAAACCCGTCTATGGTTAACCCGTGGCTTAATAGCGAGCACCTTAGCCTTGAGCGCATGCGCTAGCAATGGCGGCTACCACAGCCAGCCCGGCCAAACCAAAACCAACCCAGAAGGCGCCGCCACAGCGGAATTCGTTTACCGCTACCTGATTGCCGAAGTGGCTGGCCAGCGTGGCGACTTAGCCACCTCGGGCACCATATTTTACGAATTGGCCAAGACCACGCGCAACCCCGGCTTGGCTGAACGCGCCGCCAAAGTGTCGGCTTACGGCAATGTCGGTCAACTGACCATGCCCGCCGTTAAACTGTGGGCCGAACTGGACCCGGCCTCCAATGAAGCGCAACAAGCCATGACAGAAATGTTAGTCGGCTCAGGCAAACTCAAAGAAGCGCAACCTTATTTGGCGCAACTGTTTGTTAAAGAAGAAACCCGCGCCGGTGGCTTTTTATATTTAAGCACCTTGCTTAGCCGCAACCCAGACAAAGCCGCGGTATTAAACTTGGTGCAAGCCTTAGCTAAACCTTACCCGGAATTGGCCGAGGCGCAGTTTGCCATCGCCCAATCGGCTTGGGCGGCACAAAAAGACAACGTGGCCTTAGACGCTTTAAACAAAATTGAAACGCTCAAACCCGATTGGGCAATAGCCGCCTTACTCAAAGGCCAAGTGTTGTCCGAACAAAACCCACTGACGGCGATTAATTTTTACCAAGACTTTCTTGACCAACACCCGGACGCCAATGAAATTCGCTTAAACATGGCCAAGCTCATGGTCAGCCAAAAGCAATACGATTTAGCCAAGGCCAACTTCCCCATCCTGCTGGCTAACGCTAAAAACAGCGAGGCTAAAAATGCCGCCGAAGTCACGGCCATAGTCGGCTTATTGTCCTACCAAGGGGGCGACTACCCAGCAGCCGAAGGCTACTTTCAAGAAGCGCTTAAATTGGGCTTCAAAGACGCCGATCAAATTTACCTCTACCTAGGCCAAGTTAACGACAAACAAAATCGCCCAGAGCAAAGTTTGAGCTGGTACAACAAAGTGGCGCCCGGTCAGCATTACTTGGAAGCGCAAGTTAACATTGCCACCGCCATGGCCCGTGACGGCAAAGTGGACTTAGCCATAGACAAGCTAGACAGCTTGGAAAACCTGAATACGCAACAACACATCATCGTCATTCAAACCGAAGCCTCCTTGCTGGTGAAAGCCGGCCGCCACCAAGAAGCCTTTGATTTGCTCGACAAAGCCGTGAAAAACTTACCCAATACCGCCGAGCTGGTTTACGACTACGCCTTGGCCGCCGAGCGCTTAAAAAAGTTTGATTTAATGGAAGCCGAGTTACGCAAAACGATCAAAGACATGCCTAACTTTGCCGCCGCTTACAACGCGCTGGGCTATTCTTTTGCTGACCGCAACATCAAGCTAAACGAAGCCTTAAGCCTAATAGAAAAAGCCGCTAGCCTAAGTCCAAACGACCACTACATTTTGGACAGCTTGGGTTGGGTGCATTTTCGCAAAGGCAATTTGAGCAAAGCCATCGACTACTTGCAACAAGCCTACCAATACAATGCCGACCCAGAGATTGCCGCGCATTTGAGCGAGGTGTTATGGCAACAAGGCAAGCAGGACCAAGCCAACGTGCTATTAAACGAGGCACTTCGTAACCACCCGAATAACGAATTGCTCAAAACCACGCGCAGCAAACTCAAACCCTAAAGCCAGTCAGGCCAGACCATGCATTCGATTCGCGCCTACTTGACGTTGTGCCTGCTGGCCACCTTGGCTGCTTGCAGCAGCCTGCCTAGCAAAGCGCCCATCGTCACACCGGCCAGCTTGAGTTTGCACCAACAGCACCTCGCCAGCTTGAGTCGCATACAGCAATTTGAACTCAAAGGCCGATTGGGCGTGCAAGCCGATGGCAAAGGCTACAGCGCCAGCCTGCTATGGCAGCACAACGCAGACCAAGACGACATCCGCATTTATTCGCCCTTAGGCGGGCAATTGGCACGCATTCAAAAAACCGCCGACGGCATACGCTTGGAAGACGCGCAAGGCCAAGTGAGCGTGGGTAAGGATGCCGAGAGCCTAACCCAAGCCTTATTGGGTTGGCGATTGCCGCTAAGCGGCTTAGCCGACTGGGTCTTGGGTCGACCCGTCAACAGCGCCATGGCCAGCCTTACTTGGGATGAAGCCGGCCATACTTTAAGCCTAAACGAAGCCGATTGGGCCATCGCCTACCAACAGTACCAAGCCAGCCCGACCGCCTTTTTGCCGCACAAATTAAGCCTTAAAAATGCACGCGTGCAATTAAAACTCATCGTGGAAAAATGGACTTTAAAATAAGGCGGCGCAGTCACAACTTGCCTTTAGCCACTATCTGATAAAATGCCGGCATGCCCAATTTCCAAACTTTTTTAGCCCCCGCAAAAATCAATTTGTTTTTGCACATCACCGGCCAACGTGCCGATGGCTACCACCTATTGCAAACGGTGTTTAGGCTGATAGACCTGCACGACACCATACAACTAAGCGTTCGTGAAGACGGCATCATTAACCGCGTTAACGACATAGCCGGCGTGCCAGCCGAACAGGATTTATGCGTGCGTGCCGCGCGGCTCCTGCAAAAACACAGCGGCTGCCCCTTGGGCGTGGACCTGCAAGTGGAAAAACGCATCCCCATGGGCGGCGGCTTAGGCGGCGGCAGCTCGGACGCGGCCACGGTCTTGCTGGCATTAAATAAGCTATGGCAACTCGATTTAAAACGCCCGGATTTGCTGCAGCTCGGCCTGCAATTGGGCGCCGATGTGCCCTTCTTTATCCACGGGCAAAATGCGTGGGCGGAAGGGGTCGGCGAAGAGCTACAAAGCATTTCATTGGCGGATGCTTGCTACCTAGTGCTAACGCCCGATGTGCATGTGTCTACCGCGCAAATATTTGCCAATAAGCAATTGACAAAAAATGCTATTCCTAAGACAATGTCGGACTTTTCAAGGGCAGCAAACAGTGCGTCAGTGAATTCAGGGCAACACAACACCGAATTTACTAACCAGCTTGAAAAAGCAGTTTGCAGCGATTACCCAGCCGTATCAGCTTGTTTAACCTGGCTTAAGCAATTTGGTGATGCCAGAATGAGCGGCTCGGGCGCCTCGGTTTTTGTCGAAGTGGCCAATGAAAAAATAGCGCACGAAATCTGCCTACAAAATCCAGCGCAAGTGCTGGGCTTCGCGGTGCAAAGCTTTGTCGCTAAGGGGTTGAATCAACACCCTTTAATCGACTACGCGTCAGATTAAGCAGTTTGATTAACAATTGGGGAGTCGCCAAGTTGGTTAAGGCACTGGGTTTTGATCCCAGCATCCGAAGGTTCGAGTCCTTCCTCCTCAGCCAAATTTTTTAGTGCAGACCGTCTGTCTGCATGGTGTTAAATAAAAGCGTGTAGATGATAGGATTTACGCGCTTTTATTTTTTATGGTTTTTATTGATAGTTTGATGCCGGCACGCGTCGGCACGACAGGGAATCAACAGATGTCTAACGGCAACTTGATGGTCTTTACCGGCTCAGCCAACCCAGCTTTAGCAGAGCAAGTAGCTAAACATTTGGGCATAGAGCTAGGTCGCGCACACGTTGGCACCTTCAGCGACGGTGAAACCACAGTCGAGCTGTTAGAAAACGTACGCGGTCGCGATGTGTTTGTCTTGCAATCGACCAGCCACCCGACCAACGACAGCCTAATGGAAGTCATGGTCATGGTAGACGCCTTGCGTCGCTCATCGGCCGGTCGCATTACCGCGGCGATTCCTTACTTTGGTTATTCACGGCAAGATCGCCGTCCACGCTCAGCACGCGTGGCCATTACCGCTAAGGTAGTGGCAAATATGCTCACTGGTGTCGGCGTTAACCGCCTGCTCACCATGGATTTGCACTCGGATCAAATTCAAGGCTTCTTTGATATTCCGGTGGACAACATTTACGCCACGCCGATTTTATTGGCCGATTTGCTCTTGCAAAACCACGATAATTTAATGGTGGTGTCACCCGATGTGGGTGGCGTGGTGCGTGCCCGTGCGGCTGCTAAACAATTGGGTTCAGACCTAGCGATTATAGATAAACGCCGTCCTAAACCTAATGTCGCCAAAGTAATGAACATCATCGGCGATGTCGCTGGTCGCACTTGCGTGATCATGGACGACATGGTCGATACCGCCAACACCTTGTGTGAAGCGGCGGCCGCCTTGAAAAAACACGGCGCGAAAAAAGTGATTGCCTATGCCACCCACCCAGTCTTATCCGGTGGCGCCGCAGCCCGCATCATGGCATCGGAATTAGACGAATTAGTGGTGACCAACACCATTGCATTGGGCGCCGAAACCGCCAATTGCAAAAAAATACGCGTATTGAGTGCGGCCGAATTGCTCGCCGAAACCATACGCCGCATCAGCAGTGAAGATTCCGTGTCTTCATTGTTCATGGATTAATAAACGGTTTTTATCCCTGCACACTGGTCGCGGTGTGCAGTTTTTGTGTAGGAAGGCTGTCGAAAGCCTAGTAGTAAATTTAGGAGCAGTAAAATGACCATTGAAATTAAAGCAGTAAAACGTGATGCTAAAGGTACGGGTGCGAGCCGCCGTCTACGTCACGCTGGGTCTGTGCCAGGTGTAGTGTACGGTGCAGGTAAAGAAGCAGTCACCATTTTGGTGGATGCCAAAGAACTATTTTTAGAGTTCCGCCACGAAGCGTTCCACGCATCCGTGCTAGACCTAAACCTAGATGGCAAAAAAGAAAGCGTATTGCTACGTGATTTCCAAATGCACCCAGTGCGTAACACTATTCAACACGTGGACTTCCAACGCGTTAGCGCCACAGAAAAAATCCACGTTAAAGTGCCATTCCACTTTATCAATGCAGACATCGCCCCAGGCGTTAAATTGAGCGGCGGTATCGTTGCCCACATTTTCACTGAAGCCGAAGTAAGCTGCTTGGCTAAAGATTTGCCAGAGTTCGTTGAAGTGGACGTGGCTAAATTGGAAATGGGTCACGCTATCCATTTATCAGAAATCGCCCTACCAAAAGGCGTGACATTCGTGCAACTGGCTCACGGCACAGACGCCGCAGTGGTATCGATTGCTAAAACACGTGGTAGCGTTTCTGAAGCCACTGCTGAAACAACTGAAGCCGCCGCCGCACCTGCAGCCACACCAGCCGCAGACGCTTAAGTAAAGCTGTTTCAAGTTTAAGCATGCAAGACAACGCGCACATTCTCATGAAGTGCGCGTTTTTTATTGCTACTATAACGCCATGACACCCATTAAACTTTTTGTCGGCCTAGGCAACCCCGGTGGCCAATACGAAGCCACCCGGCACAACGCCGGCTTTTGGTGGATAGACCAAGTGGCGGCCAGCAATAACAGCCCGCTCAAACTCGACAGCAAGTTTTTAGGTTTGGTCGGCAAGCTCAGTAACAGCAATGACACCTGGTTGCTCAAACCCAATACCTTTATGAACGCCAGCGGCAAAGCAGTAGCGGCCTTGGCCAATTACTACAAAATTTTGCCCGAACAAATACTGGTGATACACGACGAATTGGATTTGCCGGCCGGCACCGTGAAGTTAAAAAAAGCCGGTGGTCACGGTGGCCACAATGGCTTGAAAGACATCACCGCCGCCTTGGGCACGGCGGATTTTTGGCGCTTGCGTTTGGGCATAGGCCACCCTGGTGACAGAAACGAAGTGGTTAACTTCGTGCTAAAAGCCCCGACTAAAGACGAACAAAGTGCGCTAGACGGCGCCATAGATAAAAGCCTGACTATCTTGCCGCAGCTCTTAAGCGGGGATTTTGAGCAAGCAATGTTAAAATTGCACTCTAAGTAAAAAACACGAAATA
>ERZ1034361.1862-NODE-1862-length-10517-cov-2.595498_pt1 | contig 10517 bp, 4 predicted proteins | sample MGYA00520617_ERZ1034361 | MGnify/ENA primary metagenome ERZ1034361 (study PRJEB33736, sample SAMEA104284507) | Azolla filiculoides | biome: Urban; feature: Water surface; material: Ditch water | place: Netherlands | collected 2015-10-28 | depth 0-0.1 m ... | reverse complement strand
TGTTTTCTTAAGGAAATACTACCATTATCTACATTACTCAAAAACGTATTTTTAATTACTACCGCAGCACGACCACCTGCTTTTAAAGACTTAATAAAGTGTTGCATAAATAACGATGCAGTTTCTCCTGTTTTAATGTCGAAGTTTTGTTGCACCTCGATACGCTCTTTTCCTCCAAATGGTGGATTAGCTAAGATAATATCATAACGGTCTTTTTCTTGAATGTCGCGTATGTTTTCGCCTAGCGTATTGGTGTGCACAATGTTTGGTGCTTCGATGCCATGCAAAATCATGTTCATCGTTCCGATGATGTAGGCTAAGTTTTTCTTTTCTTTTCCAAAGAATGTATTGTCTTGCAACTGCTCTAAATTGGCAGCTGTTTTTTCCATTTTTTCATATAAATACTCATATGCTTCACACAAGAAACCAGCAGAACCACATGCTGGATCGTATATTTTCTCTCCAACTTTTGGATTCATTACTTTAATCATCGTACGAATCAATGGTCGTGGTGTATAATATTGTCCACCATTACGACCGGCATTGCCCATGTTTTTAATCTTGGTTTCATACAAATGCGATAATTCGTGTTTGTCTACACTTGTTCCAAATGGTAAACCGTCGACCATGTTGATAATTTCACGCATGTTGTACCCCGATTTGATTTTGTTACTCAATTCAGAGAAGATTTCGCCAATTTTATATTCGATGGTTTTTGGGTTATCGATGTGTTTTTCTTTGAAACTTGCTAAGTATGGGAATAATTCGAATTCTACAAATTTTACTAAATCGGGTCCGATAAGTGCTTTGTGGATGTCGATTTCTCCTTTTTCATTTTTAGGAGCTGCCCAAGTTTCCCATTGGAATTTTGGTTCTAGGATAGCTGTATAATTTTTTCCTTCTAGTATGGCTTCGTCTTCGCGGTTTTTGTCAAAACTATCTAAGTATCTTAAAAACAATACCCAAGAGGTTTGCTCGATGTAATCGATTTCTGAATCTGCTCCTGAATCTTTATATAGTAAGTCGTCAATGTTTTTGAATGTTTGCTCGAAATTGGCCATTGTATTTTTGTAAGTTTATTAATTCGTAAATATAGTGAAAAGCAATTGAAAGAAAAATGAGGAAAACCGTAACAAATACGATTTATAAATTTTTAAAAATCCATTGGTTTAAAAATCCCATAATTATTATTTGATACCAATTGTTGTATATGTAGTTCACTCCAAAACGGGTGAGTTACAATAGATTTCGCTTCATCTTGATAAACTATTATGTAATTGTTTTCGATAAATTCTAATTTTGCACTGAGTTTGTTTTCAATGAGTTTACTTAGATAGTTTTCAAAATATGAATTCCAATATTCTTGACTGTAATCCATTACAGCATTTTCATCATTACAAAGTCTAGCTAGGTCAAGAGCATATCTCCAGTTAAGTAAATGATGATGATTTTGATTATAATAATCTCTAAGACAATCATAACAAGACGAAAAGCAATTCAAATGATCTTCTTTTACAAGTCCTTCATAAATATCACCATCAGAAAGTAAATTAGTTATAAATACTTCCGTTGCTTTATTTTCATCTGATTCTCCATTTAGAAAATTAGTATAACCAGCACCGTTTTCAGCTGTTTCTACAATAAATATTTCATGATTTTTTGATTGAGGTGAAATTCTATAACCAAGGTTAAATTCATTACTCTCAATATCTAAAGAATGGCAAATTGATTTTCTAATTAAGTAACCAAATGATAGAAATATTGCTTTTTGAAAAATATCACTACTATTTAATTCTAATTGATTATTAATTTTATCAATAGAAATGGTTAATACTCCCGTTTTTTTTGAAGCTAATAAAGCATAATTTTGCTCTTTTTCTAAAATTGTATTTCTATTTTCCAGTAATTCTTTAACAACCCATTCATTAGAATCTCTAACCTTACCCATTAAAAATAATTCTCCATTGTTATCATTAATTTGATGAACTATCCCTTCATCAGGAATTACATTTGATGATACTAATATGTTTTTTAAAATTACTTTTTTCCTTAAATCTGAATTAGGATCTAAAGTTACTTCTCCAGCTCTTGCATTAAATTCAAATCTTCCATCAAAATCTCTAATATTACTATCATACTCAACCAAATAACCTTTTGGAGTTATTGCATTTATTTTTGCAACTATCCCTTCATTACATTGTGTACATTTGAAATTATCAGGTAATTTTGTGTATATGGTTTTGCATGTAGTACAACTATAAATATCATTTTCACTAAGACCTCTTCCATCACAAGAAACCACATGACCATTTTTGTTTTTGTAATCCACTACACCAATACTTTTTAAAACAACTTTGTCTTTTACAATTTCGCTGCCAGGCGCAAATTCTGAAATAGAAAGACTTAAATTCCTAGAAACTACATCGGATGTATTTATTTTGTTGGGGAATTTTGTGTACAAATTCCTTAATTGTGTTGGAAATCCAAACATTGGTAATAAACCTGCACTTGCTAATTTTTCACTTAAATCTTCTTGAGGAAAATTAACTCTATCCTCACACGCTTTATCAATATTTTGAATTAAACTAAAAACATGCTTTTTATAAATATCGTCTTCACTATCAATTAAATTTGTTCCGTTTTTGAATACTTTAATTATATCTAAAATTTCGGTTTTCTTTGATTGAATATAATTTTCTACAATATTTTTATTTTTATTCCATTCCCAATCTTTACCAAAATTGCCATGTACACTATTTGAATGAACATCTAAACTTTTAAATGCTTTGTTTAAAATTTCTTTATTAACAAATCTTAATAAAATTTGCTCTCTATTCATTTCTAAATAAGGATCTGAAGGAGTTGCAGAAACCATTCTGTGTGATTCGTTGTAATGTGTTTGATCATGTGAATTCCCTTTGGCAATTGTTAGAGCAATTGAAATAAGACTTCCTCTACGACCAGCACGACCAACTCTTTGTTGGTAATTAAATCGCTGTGGAGGTACATTACCCATCATTACAGCAGTTAATGCACCAATATCAATACCAGCTTCCATTGTAGTTGTAACGCTTAATAAATCAATTTCTTCAACCATACTGTTTTCAGATTGCATAATTCTTCCTTGGAATAACCTTTGACGACGTCTACCTTCAGAAGGGTCAGTTTGTCCTGATAATTCCTCGCAATGTAATCTTCTAACTTTAAATTTATCTTGTTTAATTAGATGTAGGTAATAGTTGTTTTCTAGAATTCTATTTATATCCTCTTCAATAGCAAGTTCTAACGATGTGTTACAACAATTTGTGCATATGTTTAGATAATTAATAATTTGAATATTACTACAAATTCTACATTTATATGTTTTATCACCTTCTGATTTTAAAACAAAATTTAATTTGTTACCTGTAAGAATAAATTTATTGTTTCTGTTTAAGTTATTTTCATTTAATACTTCAAGAAAATTTTCTTTAAAAGGATTTTTGTAACCTCCAAAATCAAGACATTTCCTTGCATATTTCCAAACTTTTAAAGGCAATGAATCCCCAGGATTCCTATTATCGGATGAATCAATTCTATATGATTCTCCAAGTAATTTAATACAATTTATTATGAATGCTCTATCATATTGCAAATTTCCATTTAATGTTGGATTAATATAGCCTATGTTTAGTGCTTCGAAAGATCTTCTATTACCAGCTAGAAGCCCTATTATAACTTCGTTTTTTAGGGATAATACTGTTTTATTGTAAAGATTTTGGTCAGGATATTGTTTAAAATACTTAGCTTCAAAATCTGCTTGATTATTCCATCTATCTTCATACATGTCCTTTGATAGTGATTCTTTAGGCCCCCCAGGATTTGTACCTGTTTGTAAAATTTCATATGCAGTTTTAGAAACTAATTCATCGATAGCAATTCCTTGCTTTTTATTTCGATTAATCTCATTTACCAATTCATCAAATACATTTGGCTGTTCTTCATCAAAATAAGCTTCAATTTTATCATATAAATCGGAAATTTGAGTATTCCCTTTTTTATATTCTCTTATCTTTCTTTTTTCTTCTAAAGAAATTCTATCCTCTAAAAATTTTAATAATAAATCAAATATTATCGAATTATTTTCAATCTTAGAAAGTAAAAATGAACGAACCATGTCTTTATAATGATCCATTTCAATACCTGCTGATAACTTTGCTGCAGCTTGACGACTATCTGAGAACAAAACTAATTTTGCATTTTTTTCGTTCTTTTCAGCTAATGTTCTCACTAATATATCAGCCATTAGCTGATTTACCTTTTGGACACCTGTATAATGTCTATGGATTGGAGTTAGGGAGTTTTCATCAACTTTATCATCGCGAAGTTTAGAACCACAACAAATACAAACATTTGGGTATTGAGATTTGTATGATGAATCAGGTATGAATACTAAAGCATTATTTTCAATTCTTTCGAAAGAGTATTCATTATTTTGATAATCAATATTTATAAATTTCCAATTTTCAAAATCGTTACTTGTTTGTATGTCTTCGCTACTAATTTTATTGTTCGCATTATTATAAATTACTCTATTGACATATTTTTCTTTGTCAATAGAGTAATTCTGTAAAATTTGATATTTAGAATTTGTACCATGATTTTCTTTTTTTATCCATGAATTTGAATACACTTCACCACATTGACGACAGTTTAATAATTCTAAAATAATAGAACCACATTGACATTTAGTTTGTGGTCTTTTATACAACTTACCAATATTTCTTCCTTGGTATTTAAATTTGCTGTCTACTTCTGAACAATCTGGATTTGAGCAAGCCCAGAGACCATCAACATTTCTAAAAAACAAATGTGCTCTAACTGGTTGTAATGTATTATTCTTGTTATCTTTTAAAGAGGTTAAACCTTGTAATATATTTTCAAATGCAAGCAGAGCATCGTCTTCAGTATTGTCAGGAAATATCAAGCTTGCAATTTCATTTGCTTCTTTTGGTTTACTCAAAAAATATTTTAAAGTGTTTAGAATTTTATTCTTTTCAAATATAGTTTCAATTTCATCTGTAGAATATTGGTTGAAATTTAAAAAATCATTTGCATTTAATTTATTGGGTTTTTCTTTAATTAAATTGATGTTTTCATCTTTAATAATTGTAAATCTTTCAAGGACTTCATTTTCACTTAAACCAAAAAAACCAGCTATGAATTTTTTTACTCTCTCACTTTCCTGCATAGAAGCACTCGAACAAAGAAACTGCAATTGCTTTGAGTTTGGTTTTAATCCTAATCTATTCAATAGTAATCTTATCAAATATGCTACTTCTGTTCCACTAGTTCCTCTATATGAGTGAAGCTCGTCAATCACCAAATGAAATATATTATCTTCCGATTCTTCCAACCATTTCTTTGTTGATTCAAAAAGATTATTTTCATCATTTCGCATCATCATAACATTCAACATACTATAATTTGTAATTAGAATATCTGGAGGTGAGTCTTGAATAGACCAACGGTCACACAATTCAATTCCCACATCTGTATTAGGAATATCATACAAATAATCTTCATCTACATCATCATTTTCTGAAACAAATGTTTTAATTGAATACCAGTCTTTTTTTAATTTATTTAACTCTTCCTTGTTCTTTTTAATTACTGAAGGTTTTTCTCTATCTCCAGAAGTTGGTGTTAGTGAGGTATATCGTGAAAATGTTATGTAATCTTTATCCAAATTAGTATCAAACCAATTAATAACTTTATCTGAGGATAAAGCCTTTCTAAGCCTTCTCATCTGGTCTTCAGCTAATGCATTTAATGGATATAAAATAAGACCTCTTAAAGCTGCGTGAGAATTCTTTCTTGCATTATTGTTTTTGATTTTTTCAATCAAAATATCATATAATAATGGAAATAAAAAACATTCTGTTTTACCTGAACCTGTTCCTGTAGTGACAATTATATTTTTTCTATTAACAACTGCTTCTTTTATAGATTGAAACTGATGTGTGTATAATTTACTTTCTTCGGAATTTCTATTTATAAATAGTCCATTAGAAGCGAATTCAGAAAACTTATGATCTAAAGACAATTCTTCACAAATCTCTTTTAAAGACTTATATTCTTTATATTTTGGAGTGAATTCAATAATTGGATATTTTGTTATTGTATCACCAGTATCAAATAATAAGCTTCGCTCATCTTCTAACATTTTATTACTAAAAAACAAACTAGTGTCTATGTATTTTTTGTATGTTTCTCTAAGCTCTCTCCAAGTATTAAATACATTTTCCATTATTCCAATTTATATTTTAAGTTAAGTGTTTTAGTGATTTTTGAAAATTGACTTTTATCAACAAAAAACTGATTGTTTAAAGAAAAATCACCAGTATTCATTATGTGGTTTAAAAACAAAATTTTATATAAATACACTGGATAAGTGTAATAAGATTTCAATTTTAAAATTTTTGTAGATGTATTGTATTTAAAAAGTGATCCATTATTATCAATAAGCTTTAGAGTATTTATTTTTTCGTATTCATATGGTTCAATTAAATAATATTTATTTTTAAAGAAAAATAAATATTTGTAAAAATTACTATTGAAAAGGTAAAATTTATAAATAGAATTAGTTTCCTTTATTTCTTTACTTTTTTCCCATTTGCAATTTGTATGATTATATTTTTCTAGTTTATTAATTTTACCTACTTCATTTAATTTGGATTCCTCCCATTGTTTAACTATTGAATTTAGTGGATTTAAAAGTGAAACAATTTTATCAAAATCAAAGTGCATTTTATCAATTTCATAATCAGTTACATCAATTTTAATTCCATTAAAAATGGTAAGACCTAGATATTGTTTTTTTATTAAATCTTTGTTAACATCTAATACATTTTTGGGAATATTAACTCCTAAGGTAATATCAGTATTGGGATCAACAATAAGAACTGAATTTGATAAAGCATATTTATTATTTTCAACTTTATCAATAATACCTAATTTTAATAATTTAAAGAGATAATTATAGTTTTGTTTACTATTTTCATACTCAGTTATGTTATTGGAAATTAATCTTTTGATTCTATCAAAAGAAATATTTCCTCTTCCATTGTTTTGTTCGAAAACAAATATGTGATATAACAATTCATCCATTCTTAAAAATAATTATCTGAATAATCTGGATATTGATTGTAAACTTCTAAATCTTTTAAAATTAAACCCTCGTTTACTTGAATCCTTTGATAACTGTAATCCACTGAAGATGGTAAAAAACTCCAATTTCTAAATGTTGTTTTATTTATTGGAAAACCAAAATTATCAATATTAGAATCAACAGCTATTAAAATAAAAAATAAGTTATTTGGCCATATGTTTTGTGTTCCTGGAATTTTACTTCTTATACCATTAGAAATATCTACAATTGGTTTCCCATAACACTCAAAACTTGCAATATTAAAATCTTGTAAAACAAAAAAATGAAGTTTTTCAGGATTTTCAACAGCACTTTTACATAATAGATTAAAGCCATTTTCTTGTAAGAAACTATATTTTAACCAATCCGCTTCTGCATTTTGAATCATAATTTTATAATTACCCAAATGCTGAATCGCATTAAGAGTTAATTCTACTGAATTACTTATAATAAATTTATTTTCTTTAAAAATATAAATACTATTTTTTAGTAACTCTTTATTTTTAATATTATGTTTAGATTGATCATAAAAATCGTCTAAATCTTTTAGAGTTGCAGGATTATGTGATTCAATTATTTCGTAATAGTTATTTGTCTCAAAATTAATTCTATTTGAATTGGTGCTATTTATACCTGCAGCAATTTGAATTGAAAGAATTAAATCATCTTTTTTACTTGTAATTTCTTCTATATCTTTTTTCAATTTATTACAATCAAAAGATAACTTATTTAACTCATTGTGCTTTAATTTAATTTCTGTTTGTTATTCATTTTTATGACTATCTTTCTTTTGAATATTTAATTCTATTTCATCTAGTACTTCCTCTTCAAATTGTTTTTTGTTTGCTTTTAAAATATTACTTACTAAGATATTCCATTCGTTACTCTTTGAACTAATTTTTTTTAATTCTTCATATGATAAAATTAATTGAGATAAATGTAAAGATGCTCTTTCTAACCTAATTTTATCCAAATCAGTTTGACCTGAATTAATTGAACTGATATTTTCATAAGTTTTTTTAATTAAATTAATGTCAACTCTGTCAATAGTAAGGGTATTTTTTAAAAAATCCATTAACTGGCTTACAGTCATACAATCAACTACATCAATTTTGTTTTTAGGTTCTTCAATCAAGTAACTAAACTTAAAACTTTCAACTTCAATCAAATCATCGATATCATACTGAAATGAATGCACATAGGTATCTTTTTTGGGTTGAATTTTACCACTATTGATTTTAAACGGACCATAAAGTTTTTCGTTATCACATATATAAAAATTACCTAAGTCATTATTAAAGAAGCCGTTAACTTCAAAATAATTATTTAGTTCTTCTAAATTAATATAACCATTACTTAAGTATTCATTAGGAATATCAATAATTAGACTTCCTATCTTCTTAATAGATTTTAAATACACATAGTCATTTCTACCATCAATAGTTGTGTTGTTAATACCAGTTGTTACAATCTCAACTAATTGATTTATCTTAGCATCAGGCAAAAATTTAAAAATTTTGTCAGAGAAGATTTTAGAGTCCGTTTGAAAAAATTCAGCAATAGTTTCCTCATCATTAATATAATCTTTATCTCTTACAAAAGCTACGACTTTACAATTTCCGCCTTCTCCAAGACCTCCTTGGTTTCTGTCTAATATAATCGCGTAAATTTTATTAATATTTTCCATTTTTACTTTGTGAGATTAATTTTAACAATTGGTTTTCAGAATATATTTTTTTTCCACTTAAACTATTAATCCAATTGTTAATTGTTAAAGATTCAACATTGGATTTGTTTTCATAATTTATTTGTAGTCCACTTATTGTTGCTACTTTATCATCTAAATAATTTAAAGACTTAAATACTAATGAATTTTCATTAGTATTTGAAGAATAATCTAAAACTGGTGATTCAAGTAATTCAAAATTATAATTACTATATCCATTAATTTTAATTGAGTATTTTCCAACTTTATTTATTTCATTTTTTTGAATTTTTCTTTTCTGAAAAAAAATGTGATATGGAATGTCTTTTAAACATTTAATTTTTGGTGGATAATTAACAAAATATTGTTTTTTCCCTGATACTTTAAATCCTACCAACTCTATTGGATGACTACTTACAAATTTATTTATTAAAAAATCTGGTAATTGTTCAGAATATATAATTTTAAATACAAGAAAATTGTTCTTTTCGCTTTCATAACTATCATACTGGAAGTTCTTCTTTAAAATTCTAATTTCATTTGAATTAGCTGGAGAGTTATAAACAATGAAGATATTACTGTCATTTACAGAAAAAGAATTAACTGACTCATACTCATTAGGGTAATCTTTATTCTTTCTAAACATCATAAATCTATTCTTCCTAATCAATGAGTTAAAATCTTCTAATCTATTGTGGTATTCATCAAATAGAAACAATTGATCATCAATTAATTTAATTATATAATTAACATTCGAAACTTTCTCTTTTGTTTTTGCTTTCTGGAATAAACCTTCCCAATCTTCAGTGCAGTAATAATCAAATATTTGCTTTATTTTGATTTTCTTTTCAATCTCAGACCATTCATTATCACTTTTTGTATTATTATTTCTTCGAAATGAATTTCTAAAATCAGAAATATTATTAACATAGAATTTTTTGAAATCTTCAAAAGAAACGCTTTCAAATTCTTCATTTATTAATTTAAAAAAAGTTACATATTCTTTTAAGTCTTCATAATTAAGGATAATTTGTGATTTAGGAAATTGTATGAACCTACCAGCATTTACAGTTATTTTTGGAATATTTACTTTTATGTTTTTATTCTCAAAGAATTCTTTTGCATTGTACCATATTTTTTCTTGAATCTTAAATTTATTATCAAAATCTTCAGAAAAAAAGGAATTTAAATCATTGTAGTTTGTTATACCAATTATTTCAGCAAAACGGACTTTAAAATTAGCGGCAGTTAAACCATCTTGATTTTGCATTTTAAAAGCGGCTAAACATTGTAAGGCCAATAAACCAAAATATTGAGGTATTTCATTTTTAACTTTTAACAATTCTAACCAACTAAACTTGTTTAACTCATTAAATCTACTAATTTCAATATCGTTTTCTATAGTAAAATTCTCAATTTCACTTGATGGAATTGACAGTGTATTTAGTTGAAATGGTATACAATTGCTAATGTAATATTCGTAAACCCAAGAATTAAATTTATTGTATGGTGTCATTTAGAATCAAGTGAAAGAGTATTTTTGTAAATATAAAAAAAGGGATTGAAAGAAAAATGCGTAAATCCTCATTTTGAGTAAAAAAAGAATAAAAATAGTGCAAAATA
>ERZ1034361.1861-NODE-1861-length-10517-cov-2.763506_pt1 | contig 10517 bp, 9 predicted proteins | sample MGYA00520617_ERZ1034361 | MGnify/ENA primary metagenome ERZ1034361 (study PRJEB33736, sample SAMEA104284507) | Azolla filiculoides | biome: Urban; feature: Water surface; material: Ditch water | place: Netherlands | collected 2015-10-28 | depth 0-0.1 m ... | reverse complement strand
CCAGTTGTTGATCTCATCTTCATTTACTACGACGGCGTTCTCAAGATCGACGGCGAAGTTGGAAACAAGAAGGCTTACGATCCACGTGCGTGGGGTAAGGCTGCTGAAGCAGGAATCGCTGCACGTGTAGCGCTTGCTTGCGAAGATCTACGTTCAACCGGAACATCACTTCTTAAGTAATTAGTTCACCTACGAGTCGGAAAGGCTTTATCCATGCCTGCATTAGTTCTACTGGGAGCACAGTGGGGTGATGAGGGCAAGGGTAAAGCTACCGACTTGCTCGGAGATCGCGTCGATTATGTAGTTCGCTATCAAGGTGGCAACAACGCTGGACACACAGTTGTTATCGGAGATCAAAAGTACGCACTTCACTTATTGCCTTCTGGAATTCTTTCTCCCAATGTAATTCCGGTAATTGCTAACGGTGTTGTTATTGATCCAAGTGTTTTACTTGAAGAGATCCGCGGATTAAATGAGCGCGGTATCGACACAAGCAAGTTATTAATCTCTACAAACGCGCACTTGATTACTCCTTATCACCGCACAATCGACAAGGTGTCAGAGCGTTTCTTAGGTAAGTCAAAGATCGGAACAACTGGTCGCGGAATCGGACCTGCGTATGCAGACAAGATCAACCGCATCGGTATTCGCGTTCAAGATCTCTTTGATCCATCAATCCTTCGCCAAAAGCTTGAAGGTGCGCTGCGCGATAAGAATCAGATTTTAATTAAGGTGTTCAACCGCAAGAACATTGAAGTTGATGAGGTTCTTGAGGAGTACCTGAAGTACGCAGATATCTTGCGTCCATATGTAGCAGATACTGTTTTGATTTTGGATGAAGCGCTCAAGGCTGGAAAGCGAGTACTTCTAGAGGGTTCTCAAGGCACATTGCTCGATGTTGATCACGGAACCTATCCATTCGTAACCTCAAGTAATCCAACAGCAGGTGGCGCATGTACAGGTTCTGGAATTGGACCTACAAAGATCGACCGCGTAATCGGCATTTTGAAGGCGTATACAACTCGCGTTGGTAGCGGGCCATTCCCAACAGAACTATTTGATGAAGATGGCGAAGCACTTCGTCGCATCGGCGGAGAAGTTGGCGTTACTACTGGTCGCGCACGTCGTTGCGGTTGGTTTGATGCACCTATCGCGCGTTACGCAGTCCGAGTAAACGGTTTAACTGATTTCTTCCTAACAAAGCTTGATGTTTTAACTGGTTGGGAAAAGATTCCTGTATGTGTTGCCTACGAGATCGATGGAAAGCGCGTTGAAGAGCTTCCAGCATCACAAACTGATTTCCACCACGCAAAGCCAATCTACGAATACTTGGCTGGTTGGACTGAAGATATTTCAAATGCACGCAAACTTTCAGATCTTCCAAAGAATGCGCAGGATTACGTTGCATTCCTCGAAAAGATTTCAGGTGCACCAATGAGCGCGATTGGCGTTGGTCCCGGGCGCGATCAAACAATTGTCGTAAAGGATTTCATCTAAGAATGAAAATCCTCCTAGTCGGAAGCGGCGGACGCGAACACGCGCTAGGAGTAGGACTACAAGCAGATCCAGCATGTACAGAACTTCATGCTGCTCCCGGCAATCCTGGAATCGCACAATTTGCGCAGTGTCATCAGGTTGCGGTTACAGATAATGATGCAATCGTTGCATTAGCCAAGCAGTTACAGATTGATCTAGTAGTTGTAGGCCCAGAGGTTCCACTGGTAAATGGTGTTGCAGATGCCCTACGAGCAGCCAATATCGCTGTTTTCGGGCCCTCAAAGGCTGCTGCTCAATTAGAGGGTTCAAAGAACTTTGCAAAAGAAGTTATGCGCGATGCAGGTGTACCAACTGCACACAGTTTTACCTGCACAACTAAAGAAGAGATTGAAATTGCGTTAGATGCATTTGATGCACCTTATGTTGTTAAGGATGATGGCTTAGCTGCAGGTAAAGGCGTTGTCGTGACCAATGATCGCCAAGAAGCTTTAGAGCACGCTCTTGCATGCAAGCGCGTTGTTATTGAAGAGTATTTGAATGGACCAGAGGTTTCATTGTTTGGGATTAGCGATGGAACAACAATTTTGCCGATGCAACCTGCGCAAGATTTCAAACGTGCCTATGACAATGATGAGGGTCCAAATACTGGAGGTATGGGTGCGTACTCACCATTGCCTTGGGCGCCTTCAGATATTGTTGAAGATACCTACAAACAAGTTCTGGCACCAATGATCGCCGAAATGGCTGCACGAGGAACTCCATTTGTTGGATTGCTGTACGCAGGTCTTGCACTTACCGATCACGGTACTCGCGTCATTGAATTTAATGCTCGTTTTGGTGATCCCGAAACTCAAGTATTAATTCCACGATTGAAGACACCTCTTGCAACTTTGTTGTTCAACGCTGCAACTGGAAATCTAAAAGAAACAACTTTGCAATGGAGAGATGATTCCGCGGTAACGGTTGTGTTAGCTGCAGAAGGTTATCCAGCAGCGCCACAATCGGGTGGAGTGATTTCAGGGTTTTCGACAATCGAAGATGTTTCGATTTATCACGCAGGCACCGCAAACACTGACCATGGTGTGGTTGCATCTGGTGGACGAGTTCTGACAGTCACCGGCATTGGCGAGGATCTGACTGAGGCCCGTAACCGTGCCTACCGAGCGATCAGCCAAATCTCACTTGCTGGATCCTTTTATCGTTCCGACATCGCGCTAAATGCGTCGGTGGCAGAGAAGGGCAATTAAATGACGGATAATTCACCAATGAGCCTGCTTGCTAATCGATATGCATCAGCTGCGATGCGTGAAATCTTCGCGCCAGAGGCCAAAATCATCGCTGAACGCAAGCTCTGGATCGCGGTTATGCGCGCTCAATCAACATTAGGTCATGTGATTTCCAATGATGTAATTACAGATTACGAAAAGGTAATTACACGTGTGGATTTAGCATCAATCGATGCTCGCGAAAAGCAGACCCGTCACGATGTAAAAGCCCGTATCGAAGAGTTCAACGCGTTAGCTGGCCATGAAGCAATCCACGCCGGAATGACTAGCCGCGACCTAACTGAAAACATTGAAGCGCTTCAAATTCGCAACGGTCTTGAAATTGTTCATGACAAGGTTGTAACACTTCTTGCTCGTCTTGGTGAGCGAGCTGCGCAATATGCGGACCAACCAATTGCGGGACGTTCACACAACGTACCTGCGCAGATTACAACTTTAGGAAAGCGCTTTGCATCTGCGGCTGAAGAGTTGTTGTTTGCATACGAGCGTTTAACAGCTCTGCAAGATCGTTATCCAATGCGCGGAATTAAAGGTCCAGTAGGAACCGCACAAGATTCAATTGATTTACTTGGTACGTCGGATGCGCACTTTAAGTTAGAAGGTGCAATCGCAAAGGAACTTGGCTTTAACAATGTGCTTGATTCAACCGGACAGATCTATCCACGTTCATTTGATTATGATGTTGTAACTACTTTGGTTCAGATCGCATCTTCACCATCATCACTTGCAACATCAATTCGTTTAATGGCAGGTGCCGAATTAGTTACTGAGGGATTCAAAGCAGGCCAAGTTGGCAGTAGCGCTATGCCTCACAAGATGAACACCCGTTCTTGCGAACGAGTTAATGGGCTTTCAGTTGTACTCCGTGGATACGCATCAATGGTTAGCGAACTATCTGGTGATCAATGGAATGAAGGCGATGTTTCATGCAGCGTTGTTCGTCGCGTTGCATTGCCTGATGCTTTCTACGCAATCGATGGTTTGCTCGAAACAATGCTTACCGTGCTTGATGAGTTCGGAGCATTCCCAGCTGTAATTAGCGCTGAATTAGAGCGTTATTTACCATTCTTAGCGACGACGAAGATCCTTATGGCAGCTGTTAAAGCAGGCGTTGGCCGCGAAGTTGCACATGAAGTTATTAAAGAGCATGCGGTTAAAGCAGCTCTAGGAATGCGCGAAGGAAAGAAGAACACGCTGCTTGATGATTTAGCAGCAGATGATCGTTTACCGCTTGATCGTGCAGCATTAGATACTTTAATTAGCGATCCGATTGAATTTACTGGCGAAGCTCGCCAACAAGTGGCACGAGTTGTACATCGCATCGATGCGATTACATCCGCGCACCCTGCCGCAGCGCAGTACAAGCCCGGCTCTATTCGGTGAGCGGCTTCGGCCTAGCTGGTCCACCGCCAGCGCCTGAAATTTCTGGGTGGACTCATCTGCGTACCGGAAAAGTTCGTGACCTATACACAAATGATAAAAAAGAGATTCTGCTTGTAGCCTCTGATCGCATATCTGCCTACGACTGGGTTATGCCAACAACTATTCCGGGCAAAGGTGCGGTTTTAACGCAACTATCGCTATTTTGGTTTGAATTACTAGAAGACATAATTGGCAATCACATTGTTTCTACAGATGTTCCTGCGGTAGTTGAAGATCGCGCAGTTATCGTTCAGCCGCTAACCATGTTTGAAGTTGAATGCGTTGCTCGCGGATACCTAACCGGAAGCGGCTGGAGCGAGTATCAGAACAACAAAGCTGTTTGCGGTAATTCGTTGCCGGATGGATTGCTGGACGGCTCACAGTTGCCAGCATCTATCTTTACCCCTGCTACAAAAGCTGAAATTGGCGATCATGACATCAATATTGATTTTGAAGGAGCTGCAGCGATTGTTGGCGCTGAAGACGCAGCACGACTACGCGATTTAACAATCAAGTTATACGAAACCGCTTCAGAGTTTGCAGTCAGCCGGGGCATCATCGTTGCAGATACTAAATTTGAATTCGGCCGCAACGATAAGGGCCAGATAATTCTGGGCGATGAGGCGCTAACCCCTGATTCTTCTAGGTTTTGGGAGGCTTCAACCTGGAAGCCAGGCGGAGCTCAACCCTCGTATGACAAGCAATTTCTACGTGACTACCTAGTAGCAAGCGGATGGGATAGAAATAGCCCACCCCCTGAACTACCAGCTGAAATCGTAGAGAAGACAGCACTTCGTTATGAAGAAGCATTTTTCCGTATCACCGGCAGCAAGTTCTAACAGGGAGAAAACAAATGGCAAAGATCGTGGTTGAAGTGATGTTAAAGCCCGAGGTTCTTGAACCTCAAGGAAACGCTCTTGCAGCAGCCTTGCCACGACTTGGATTTAACTTTGCTAAATCTGTTCGTCAAGGAAAGCGATTTGAAATTGAGATCGATGGCGAACCAACACCTGCACAACTTGCTGAGGTTGAAAAAGCCGCTGAAGTTTTGCTGTCTAACCCAGTAATTGAAAACTACGTCGTGAGAGTTGAAAAGTAATGCGCGTAGGAGTAATTACCTTTCCAGGAACTCTGGATGATCGCGATGCAGCACGTGCTGTAGGTGCAGGTGGCGCTGAAGCGGTCGCACTGTGGCACGGAGATGCGGATCTCAAGAGCGTTGACGCGGTTGTGCTGCCAGGTGGATTTTCGTACGGTGATTACCTGCGCTGTGGTGCGATCTCACGATTTGCGCCAGTTATGCAATTGGTAATTGAAGCTGCAAATAAAGGAATGCCAGTTTTAGGAATCTGTAATGGTTTTCAAGTTCTCTGCGAATCACACTTGCTGCCAGGTGCGTTAACTCGCAACTCTGATCTGCACTTTTTGTGCCGTGATCAAGAGATCGAAGTTGTTAATAATCAAACCGCTTGGACAAACTCTTTCAAGCAAGGCGAGAAGGTTGTTATTCCGCTAAAGAATGGTGAAGGCTCATTTCAATGTGATGATCAAACTCTTGCAATGCTCGAAGGCGAAGGTCGCGTAATCGCCCGTTATGTAGGCGAAAACCCCAATGGATCACGTAATTTGATCGCTGGAATCAGCAATGCAAAGGGCAACGTTGTTGGCCTAATGCCTCACCCAGAGCACGCAATTAATGAATTAACAGGACCATCTGCACAGGGTCTTGGTTTCTTTACCTCAATCTTGAATGCGATGGTGAAGTAATGGCGCTAGATACAGTTGCAATCGCACAAACAACTCCAGATAACTCACAACCATTTGCCGAACTTGGGCTAAAACCCGATGAGTATGCACGCATCAAAGAAATTCTTGGTCGTCGTCCAACCTCATCTGAGCTAGCCATGTACTCAGTGATGTGGTCAGAACACTGTTCTTACAAATCATCAAAGGTTCACTTAAAGCAGTTTGGTGAAAAGGCGCCTAAGTCCGATGCCCTGCTAGTTGGTATTGGTGAAAACGCAGGTGTTGTTGATGTCGGTCAGGGTTATGCAGTAACTTTCAAAATTGAATCACACAACCACCCATCATTTGTTGAGCCTTATCAAGGTGCTGCAACTGGTGTTGGCGGAATTGTTCGTGACATTCTGACGATGGGTGCTCGTCCAATTGCAGTTATGGATCCACTTCGTTTTGGTCCAGCAGATGCACCTGATACACGTCGAGTACTTCCAGGAATCGTTGCTGGTGTTGGCGGATACGGAAACTGTCTCGGACTTCCAAATATCGGAGGCGAAGTTACCTTTGATGAAACCTACGCAGGCAACCCACTTGTAAATGCTTTGTGTGTTGGCGTAATGAAGCACAGCGATATCAAGTTGGCTAAAGCAGCTGGTGCTGGCAACTTGGTAGTGCTGTATGGAGCAAAAACAGGCGGAGATGGAATCGGTGGAGTATCTGTTCTAGCTTCAGAAACATTTGGCGCTGGGGGATCTACTAAGCGTCCGAGTGTTCAAGTTGGCGATCCATTTGTTGAAAAGGTTTTAATTGAATGTTCACTAGAAATCTTCGCTGAAGATCTAGTAGTAGGCATCCAAGACCTTGGCGGAGCAGGCTTATCGTGTGCAACAAGCGAGCTTGCTTCAGGTGGTTCTGGCGGCATGAAGGTGCAGTTGGACAAGGTTCCATTGCGCGATCCGTCACTGTCACCTGAAGAGATATTGATGTCTGAGTCTCAAGAGCGCATGTGTGCAATTGTTGAACCAAGCAAGATCGATCGCTTCTTAGAGATCTGCAAGAAGTGGGATGTAACTGTCACAGTTATTGGTGAGGTTACAGATGGAAACCACCTTGAAATTACCTGGAATGGTGAGTTAATCGTTGATGTACCACCTCGCACCGTTGCACATGATGGCCCGGTTTATAACCGTCCGCTTGCGCAACCCGATTACATCAACCAAGTAAATTCACAAACAGTTAATGTTCCGATTCCGGTGACGGCATCTGAGATCAAGGCAGCTGTGTTGAAGTTAGCGGCCGCACCAAACCTAGCTGATAAGTCTTGGGTTACATCTCAATATGACAAGTATGTCCAAGGAAACACTATTCAATCTCAACCTGATGATTCAGGAATGATTCGAATTGATGAGACAACAAACCTTGGTGTTGCAATCTCAACCGATGCAAATGCAAACTGGTCGTATTTAAATCCTTATCAAGGCGCTAAGTTGGCATTGGCAGAAGCTGCTCGCAATATCGCTACAGCAGGTGCTCGACCATTAGCTGTTACAAACTGTCTGAACTTTGGTTCTCCAGAAGATCCAGGTGTTATGTGGCAGTTTGCTGAATCTGTTCGTGGATTAGCAGATGGTTGTTTAGAAATGGGATTACCTGTTACAGGTGGAAATGTTTCTTTCTACAATCAAACCGGATCAGTTGCGATTCTTCCTACGCCAGTGATCGGTGTTCTAGGAGTTATCCAAGATGTGCGCACCCGCACGCCAATGAGCTTTACTTCAGCTGGATTAGATCTGTACCTAGTTGGCCAAACTCAAGAAGATCTTGCGGGTAGCGAATGGGCTTTCTTGCACAACCAACGTGTAGGGCAAGCCCCAGAGGCTGATTTACAGCGTGAAATGCGCCTAATTGAGCTACTTCTTGAAGGCAACTCATTCTTTACAGCGGCACATGATTTAAGTCAGGGTGGATTATCTGCTGGATTAACTGAAATGGTTTTACGTCACAAGGTGGGCGCAACAGTTTCGCTAGAGAATCCAGGTGTTGCGCTACTTAGTGAAACTCCAGGTCGAGTAATTGTGGCGATTAATCCTGCAGATACTTCAAAGCTTGAAGCATTAGCAATCAAGAACACAATTGCAATCACAAAGCTTGGAACAACTGGGGGAGACTCATTAACAATTAACGATGCGGTTATTTCACTAGCTGAACTTTCAACAGCTCACACATCTACATTCCCTAAGTTGTTTGGATAACGATGCGCGATCCTCAGATTCTTGAACAGGTTAAGAGCACACTTGCGCTCTTAACCTCCAAGGCTCCTGGGCGTGCAATTGAAGTTCGAGTTCCACCGTACGCAGCTGTGCAATGTGGCGAGGGTCCAACCCACACACGTGGGACACCACCTAACACCATTGAAATGGATGCAGATACTTGGCTTGCACTTGCAGCTGGAAAATTAAGTTGGGATGAAGCGATGAACAGCGGCGCAATTTCTGCATCTGGTGTTCGCGCTGATTTAACCGAATACCTACCGTTAGGATCACAAGCATGAGACGACCTGATGGATTACTCAACCACAACGTCTTAGGCGAAGATAAGGGTCCGCAAGATGCATGTGGCGTCTTTGGCGTCTGGGCACCCGGTGAAGAGGTAGCAAAGCTCTCTTTCTACGGTTTGTATGCGCTGCAACATCGCGGAACCGAGTCAGCTGGAATCGCAACAAGTGATGGCGAAAGAATTCTTATCTATAAAGATATGGGTCTTGTATCTCAAGTATTTACTGAAGGCGACCTTGCAACGCTTAAGGGAAACCTTGCAATCGGTCACTGCCGTTACAGCACCACAGGATCTAGCACTTGGGTAAATGCGCAGCCAACATTGCGCCCAACTAAGTACGGAACACTGGCTTTAGCCCACAACGGCAATCTGACTAATACCGGGGATTTAGCTGAATTAGTGCAAAAGCTTGAAGGAGCGCCAGCAAATACACGTGGCGCAACAACTGATACAGAGATCATGACCGCTTTAATCGCACTTCAAGATCAGAAAAATGTTGAAGCCAGTGCGCTTGCTGTATTGCCACAACTTGAAGGTGCATTCTCGCTTGTGTTTATGGATGAACACACGTTGTATGCCGCACGTGATCGACATGGAGTTCGCCCGTTAGTACTTGGAAAACTGGAAACAGGTTGGGTAGTTGCTTCCGAAAGTGCTGGCTTAGATATTGTCGGTGCAGCCTTTGTTCGCGAAATCGAACCAGGTGAGTTTATTGCAATTGATTCAAATGGCGTTCGATCACAGCGTTGGGCTGAGGCGCAACCAAAGGGATGCTTGTTTGAATATGTTTACCTTGCACGACCAGATACAACAATTGCCGGAAGTGGAATTCACAAGACCCGCGTTGCAATTGGTGCGCAACTAGCTAAGGAAGCACCAGTTGAAGCCGATCTTGTAATTCCTGTTCCCGAATCTGGAACACCGGCTGCTATTGGTTATGCAAAAGAGTCAGGAATTCCATTTGGAATGGGGCTTGTAAAGAACTCCTATGTCGGTCGAACCTTTATTCAGCCTTCACAAACTATTCGTCAATTAGGTATTCGACTAAAGCTCAACCCATTGCGTGAAATTATTGAAGGAAAGCGAATTGTTGTTGTCGATGATTCGATTGTTCGCGGAAATACTCAGCGTGCCATCGTTCGCATGCTTCGCGAAGCTGGAGCTCGCGAAATCCATGTACGCATTTCATCACCTCCAGTTAAGTGGCCTTGCTATTACGGAATCGACTTCGCCACTCGCGCCGAATTAATTGCCAACGGACTAGACACCGAAGAGATCCGCCGTTCCATCGGAGCCGATTCCCTCGGGTATGTCTCGCTGGATGGGCTAATTTCAGCGACCGAGGTGGCTTCTGACCGCCTATGTTCTGCATGTTTTACAGGTGAATATCCAATCCGCATCCCTCAAGATTTATCTGAAGGAAAGATGCGCCTAGAAATCACGGAAGTGCACGGTAACTAATGTCTACATATAAAGATGCTGGCGTCGATATTGATGCAGGAGACCGTGCGGTTGAGTTAATGAAGGCATCAATTGCAAAGGCCTCACGCCCTGAAGTTATGGGCAGTATCGGAGGATTTGCTGGACTGTTTGATGCAAGCAAGTTAAAAGATATGAAGCAACCTCTTCTTGCAACTTCTACAGATGGTGTTGGAACTAAGACCGAAATCGCACGTGCACTTGGTAAGTACGACACTATTGGTGGTTGTGCAAAAGCAAACACTGCTTTAATTGGTGGAGAAACAGCAGAACATCCAGGTTTATTGGATGATGAGGAGTTTGATGTTGCAGGCGCTGCAACTGGTGTTGTTGATGCAGATCGACAGCTAGGTGCACACCGCGTTAAAGCTGGCGATGTAATTATCGGTATGCCATCTAGCGGATTCCATGCAAATGGTTATTCGCTAGTTCGTCACATTATTAAAACTGCAGGTTTAAGTCTTCATGCAAATGTTAGTGAATACGGCAAAACCTCTGGCGAAGTGTTTTTAACTCCTACCGAGATATACACACTTT
>ERZ1034361.1860-NODE-1860-length-10519-cov-3.296782_pt1 | contig 10519 bp, 10 predicted proteins | sample MGYA00520617_ERZ1034361 | MGnify/ENA primary metagenome ERZ1034361 (study PRJEB33736, sample SAMEA104284507) | Azolla filiculoides | biome: Urban; feature: Water surface; material: Ditch water | place: Netherlands | collected 2015-10-28 | depth 0-0.1 m ... | reverse complement strand
CGTAGATGCTCAGGTGGTCGCCTTGCAGGTGGTCCTTGATACCTGCAAACTCCGGGCGCAGGTACACATGGGTGTAGGACATCGGCGCCACCTGGCCACTGGGGTGCCGCATGGCCAGCAGTTCGACCCACTCAGACCCGCTCTCGCAGCGCAGTTCCGTCGCCATGGCTGCGTCTGCGTTCATGCGGCGGACCTCGAGCACTTCCAGCCGCGTGGTGTTGTTGTAGTCCAGCACGCCCTTGAGCGAGCCCAGCGCCGACACATAGGGCGTGGCCGGCTGTGTGGCGCGCACCACCGTGCCGATGCTGGTGTGGCGTGAGATGAGGCCGCTGTCCACCAGTCGCCGTGTGGCTTCGCGCACTGTGTGGCGGCTGACGCCATGGATCTGGCCCAGTTCTTCCTCGGTGGGCAGGCGGCTGCCCACCGGGTATTTGCCGCTGCAGATGTCGGCCAGCAGGTGCTGGTGCACACGGGCGTAGCGGGGCAGGCTGTCGGCGGGGGCCAGGCCGGACGTGCGGGTGCCGGAGGAAACTTTGGCATTTTTCATGGAATAGGGCCTCTTTATACAGGCCCTTTTTTTCGTTGGGATAGCGGGTTTGTACGTACCAAGAATTTCTTTGTACGGACATAGAATTTCGAGAGCCTTGTTCATGCGTTCCCGGCGTTCTCATGTTCGCGCCGCCGCGCTTGAGCGCGCACAACAAACAGTCGATTCAGAGAGCCCCCTATGAGCCCGAACCTTCCCGCGTACGAAACCCTGCAGACCACGCTGGCCGCGCCGCAGGTGCTGCAGGTCACGCTGAACCGCCCCGGCGTGGCCAACGCGCTGAACACGCAGATGGGCCATGACCTGCTGGACCTGTGGAACCGCCTGACCGAAGACGCGGGCGAGGTGCGCGTCGTGGTGCTGACCGGCGCCGGCGACAAGATCTTCTGCGCCGGAGGTGACCTCAAGGAGCGCAACGGCATGACGAAGGCGCAGTGGCAGCGCCAGCACGAACTGTTCGAGCGCATGGTCTGGACGCTGGTCGACCTGCCGCTGCCGGTCATTGCAGCGGTCAACGGCCATGCTTACGCGGGCGGCCTGGAGATCGCGCTGTGCTGCGACTTCATCTATGCCAGCCAGGCCGCGCGCTTCGCGCTGACCGAGGTCACGCTGGGCATCATGCCCGGCGCCGGCGGCACGCAGAACCTGCCGCGCGCCGTGGGCGACCGCCGCGCCAAGGAAATCCTGATGACCGGCACTCCCTTCGATGCGGCGCAGGCGCTCGCCTGGGGCGTGGTCAACCAGAGCTTCGAGCCCGGCCAGGTGCTGGCGCAGGCGCTGGAGACCGCCAGGAAGATCGCGGGCAACGCGCCGCTGTCGGTGCGCCAGGTCAAGAAGTCGGTGCGCTACGGCGGCCAGATGGAATTGCGCACCGCCTACCGCTTCGAGATCGAGGCCTACAACCACCTCGTGGACACCCAGGACCGCCTCGAAGGCGTGCTGGCGTTCAACGAAAAACGCAAGCCGGTGTTCCAGGGCCGCTGAGTCTTTGTGTCCATGTTCCCCTCTTTGACAGGAGCCTCCTCCATGCATTCCAGTATCACCGTCCGCGAAGTGGGCCTGCGCGACGGTCTGCAGATCCACCCGACCTTCATGCCCACGGCCGACAAGCTGGCCTGGATTGCCGCCGAGGCGGCCGCCGGCGTGCGGGAGATCGAGGTCACGTCGTACGTGCCGCCCGGGCTCATCCCGCAGTTCGCCGACGCGGCCGAAGTCACCGAGGGCGCCCTGCGCATTCCCGGCCTGACCGTCTCGGCCCTGATTCCCAACCTGCGCGGCGCCCAGCGCGGGCTGGAGCTGGGCGTGCACAAGCTCAACTTCGTGATGTCGGTCAGCCAGACGCACAACCTGAAGAACGTGCGCCGCGAACGCGAGGACTCGGTCGCCGACTTCCGCGCCATCGTTGCGCTGGCGCGCCAGCAGCCCGAGGGCCGGCGGCCAAAGGTCTGCGCGGGGCTTTCCACCGCGCTCGGCTGTTCGTACGAGGGCCGCATCGCCGTGGACGATGTGGTCCGCTATGCGGTGTTGCTGGCCGGCGCCGGCGCCGACGAGATCATGGTGGCCGACACCGTGGGGTATGCCGATCCCGCACTGGTGCGCCGGGTCTTCAAGGCGGTGCAGGCCGAGGTGGGGCACCTGCCCATCGCCGCCCATTTCCACGACACGCGCGGCACCGGCCTGGCCAACGTGAGCGCCGCGCTGGACTGCGGCATCACCCTGTTCGACGCCTCGCTGGCCGGCCTGGGCGGCTGCCCGTTCGCGCCCGGTGCCAGCGGCAACATCGTGATGGAAGACCTCTGCTTCATGCTCGAATCCATGGGCCTGGACACCGGAGTCAACCTCCAGGAACTGATCGCCGTGCGCGAACGGATCACCCAGGCCCTGCCCGACATCGCGATGCAGGGCGCACTGGCCCGCGCCGGTCTGCCCCGTGGCTTTGCGCCCGCCAGCGCCATGCCCGCTGTTTAACCCCCGACAGGACCCCTTCATGACCCAGACCACCGAGACCCTGACCATTGAAGTCGGCGAAGACTATGCCGACATCCGCGAGAGCGTGCGCCGCCTTTGCGCTGATTTTCCCGGCCTGTACTGGCGCAAGCTTGAAGAGGCGCAGGCTTACCCCACCGAATTCGTCACGGCGCTGACCGAGGCGGGCTACCTCGGTGCGCTGATCCCCGAAGAATATGGCGGCAGTGGCATGCCCCTGCGCGCGGCGGCAGTCATCCTGGAAGAAATCCATGCATCGGGCTGCAACGCCGGAGCCTGCCACGCACAGATGTACACCATGGGCACGCTGCTGCGCCACGGCTCGGCCGAGCAGAAGGCGAAGTACCTGCCCGGGATCGCCAGCGGCGCGCTGCGCCTGCAGGCCTTTGGCGTGACCGAGCCCACCACCGGCACCGACACCACCAAGCTCAAGACCCGCGCCGTGCGCGACGGCGACCACTACGTCATCAACGGCCAGAAGGTCTGGACCTCGCGTGCACTCCACTCCGACCTGATGCTCCTGCTGGCACGGACCACGCCGCTCGAAGAGGTCAAGCGCAAAGGCGATGGCCTGTCGGTGTTTTTGCTGGACATCCGCGATGGGTTGGGCAAGGGACTGGACATCCGCCCGCTGCCCGCGATGATCAACCACAACACGACCGAGGTGTTTTTCGACAACCTGCGCATTCCGGCCGACAACCTGATTGGTGAAGAGGGCAAGGGCCTCAAGTACATCCTGGACGGCATGAACGCCGAACGCATCCTGGTCGCGGCCGAATGCATCGGTGATGCGCGCTGGTTCACGAAGACGTCGGTGGCCTACGTGAGTGAGCGGCGCGTCTTCGACCGGCCCATCGGGCAGAACCAGGGCGTGCAGTTCCCCATCGCACGCGCCCATGCCGAGGTGCAGGCTGCGGATCTGGTGCTGCGGCGTGCCGCGGCCCGTTTTGCCGCCGGCCTGCCTTGCGGCGACGACGCCAACATGGGCAAGCTGCTGGCCTCAGAGGCCTCATGGCATGCGGCCGAGGCCTGTCTGCAAAGCCATGGTGGCTTTGGTTACGCCCGTGAATACGACGTGGAGCGCAAGTGGCGCGAAACCCGCCTGTTCCAGATTGCGCCCATTTCGACCAATCTGGTCCTGTCCTACATTGCAGAACACATGCTGGGCATTCCACGTTCGTTCTGACCCTACCGGAGATTTCGCATGACCACCACCACTGCCGGACTCACCCTGGAACTGGCGCGCTATGTTGCCCAGCCCCGCTTCGGGGGCAAGGAAGAGGCGGCCTGCGCCATTGCAAGGACCGGCTTCATTGACACCATTGCCACGATGCTGGCAGGGCAGAATGAGCCCGTTGTCCATGTCCTGCTGGCCCACCTTGGTGCGGCTGGCGGAGCGGCTGAAGCGCCGGTCCCTTTTGCGGGCCGCCTGTTGCCTGCCCACCATGCGGCCTGCATCAACGGTGTGGCCGCCCATGCGCTGGACTACGACGATGTGGCTCTTTCGGCCCACACCAGTGCCGTGCTGGTGCCCGCGATCCTGGCCGAAGGGCATCGACTGGGCGCCTCCGGGCAGGACGCGCTGCGTGCCTACGTCGTTGGCTACGAGGTCTGGTCCGAACTGTACGGGCGGGAGTCCGACCCCTACCACCTCAAGGGCTGGCATCCCACGGGCATTTTTGGCGTCGTAGCGGCCGCGGCCGCCGTCTGTTACCTCCACCGGCTGGGTGTTGCGCAGACGCGCACCGCGCTGGGCATTGCCGCCAGCATGGCCGGTGGTCTGGTTGCCAATTTCGGCACCATGACCAAGCCGCTGCATGCCGGCCGCGCGGCCTCCTGCGGCATCGAGGCCGTGCGCCTGGCGGTGCTGGGGCTGACCGCCGCGCCCGATGTGTTCGAGCACCACGCGGGCTACCTGGCCGCCCTGTCGCCCGCCGGCCGCGTGGACCGCGCGCGTGCGGCCGACCGGCTGGGGCAGGCGCCCCGCATCCTGGACACGGGCCTGTCGATCAAGCGGTATCCGGTCTGCTATTTCGGCCACCGGGTGATCGACGGCGTGCTGGCCATTGTTGAACGTGAAAACCTCGCGCCGGACGCCGTACGCGAGGTCCGCCTCACCATTGGCGCGGCGCAAGCCTCCACGCTGCGCAACGCGCGGCCCACGACGGGGCTGGAGGCCAAGTTCAGCGCTGAATTCGACGTCGCCTCGGCGCTGGTCGCCCGCCAGGTGGGCCTGGCCCAGCTCAGCGACGCTTTCGTCAACCGGGCCGATGTGCAGGCCCAGCTCGGCAAGGTGGTGATCGCGCTCACCGACCAGCCCTGCCCGATCGACCCCGCGTTCAGCTTCGCCGACCGGGTGCAGATCACCACGACCGACGGCCGTGTGTTCGACTCTGGCGACATCCGCTTCGCGCTGGGCAACGCCATGAACCCGCTGGACGCCGCCGGCCTGCGCCAGAAGTTCATGGACTGCCTGGCCGTGGGCGGCGCAAGCGCCGGGGCCGAGGCCCTGTATGCGCGGCTCGCGCAGCTGGATCAACTGCCCAACCTGCAAAACCTGTTTGAATAAGAACGGGATTGCGGTTCACCTGTTTCACCGATCCGGCGCGGCGCTTCAAGCGGAAAGAGGCCGGATTCCTTCCTTTCACCGGAGATATCACCATGACATTGCCTACTCGCCCTCACCGTTCTTCCACGGACCTGCCGCGCCGCAGTGTGCTGCTGGCCGGCTCGGGGCTGCTGGCCTCCAGCCTGCTGCCGGCCGCGGCCCAGACCGCGGCATGGCCCACCAAGACCATCCGCATCATCGCCGCGCAGGCGCCCGGCTCCTCCAACGACGCCACGGCCCGGGCGTTCTCCGACTATTTTTCCCAGAAGCTGGGCGTGTCCGTGGTGGTGGAGAACAAGCCGGGTGGCGTCGGCATGATCGCCGCCGAAGCGCTGGCCCGCTCGGCGCCGGATGGCCACACCCTGATGCTCACGCTGCACAGCCAGCCCGCCCAGGCGCCGGCCATGCTCAAGAAAATGTCGGTCGATCCGGACAAGGACATCGTGCCCATCGCGTCGATCGGTGTCGGCCCGGTGCCGGGCCTGGTGCACAAGGATTTCCCCGTCAACAACGTCGCCGAACTGATCGCCTATGCCCGCAAGAAGCCGGTCAACGTCGGCAACTACGCCATCGGCTCGGGTTGGCAACTGATGCTGACCCAGCTGGCCAAGGAGACCGGGGCCCAGTTCAACATCGTCAACTACAAGGGCACGGGCGCGATGCTGATGGACCTGTACGGCGGTCAGATCGACATGGGCGCCGGGTCGCTGGCCGGCGTGGCCGGTGGCATCCAGAAAGGGCAGGTGCGCCCGATCGTCATCGCCATCGGCAACCGCTCCAGCCGCTTGCCGGGCATTCCGACCTGGGTCGAGGCCGGCTTCAAGGGGGCTGCGTTCGAGGATCTGGCCGAGTGCAACATGCTGTTTGCGCCGGCCGGCACGCCGCCTGCCATCCTGGAGCGGCTGGCGGCCCTGGTGCGCGAATCGGTCACCGAATCGGCCAAGGTCAAGGCCGTGCGCGACACGCTGTCCGCTGACGACGTGCCGCTGACCGGCCCGGCGCTGCAGGCGTTCATCAAGCGCACCTGGCCGACCTACCGTCGCCTGACGCGCGAAATCGGCATCGCTGCCGACTGACGGGCACCCGTGCGGGCCGCACCCGGCGGCCCGCCGCTTCAGCTCAGCGATTCGATCAGGTCGATGTACTGCTGCATCGCTTCATCGCTGCCGGTGCCCTTGAGGCCGTTCCAGGCGTCCCACTTGGCGCGGCCGACCATGTCGGTGAAGCCGGGCTTCTTCTCGGCGTTGTCGCCGGCCGTGCCCTGCTTGTAAAGTGCGTACAGCTTGAGCAGCGTGGCGTTGTCGGGACGCTCGCTCAGGTTCTTGGAGTTGGCAACAGCGGCTTCGAATTGGGCTTTCAGTGCAGACACGTGGGATTCCTTGGGGGATTTGGGTTGGGGACGGACATCTACCTGCCGGGGTAACTTCCCGGTATCTTACGGGCAGCCTCCAAGACAGAATAGAGGCCAATCCCAAAAGAATGGTGGACAAACTATGGTGACCCGAATCGTCAAGACGCCGGGGGCAAAAAAGGCCCCTCGCCAGGCTGCGCCAGCAACCGATACCCTGCTGCCCCTGGCCCGGCAGGTTGGCGCAGCGGCCACCGATGCCGCCATGCACGCGGCCCGCGTGGTGCAGGACAACGTATCCAGGGTGGCCAGCGGCGTGCTGGGCCTCCATGGCGAGCGCATGAGCAAGGTGGACCGCGCCTGGCTGCGCATGGACTCGCCCAGCAACCTCATGATGATCGTCGGCTTCTGGATCCTCAAGCCCCGCGTACCCTACGAAGCTGTCTGCCAGCGTATCGCGGATCGCATGCTCAAGTACCCCCGTTTCCGCCAGCGCGTGGTCGAGGACGCCGCCGGCGCCACCTGGGTGGAAGACCACGCGCTGGACATTCACGACCACGTCGTCCGCGAGAAGCTGCCCAAGGTGGCCCGGGGCGGCGAGAAGGTGGCCCTGCAGGACCTCGTGGGCCGGCTGGCCATGGAGCCGCTTGACCCGGCGCGGCCGCTTTGGAAGATGCACCTGGTCGAAAACTACCGCGATGAGGATGGACAAGCCGCCAGCGTGCTGATCGTGCGCATTCACCATTGCATCGCGGACGGCATCGCCCTGATTGCGGTGACCATGTCGCTGGTCGATGGCGGCGCCTCGCCCCCCAGCCGCACGCACGATGCCGGCGCCGAGAGTGCCGAGGACTGGATCGCCCATAGCCTGGTCGAACCGCTGACCGCCATGGCCGTGAAGGCCCTGGGCGTCGCGGGCGATGGCGCGGCCGCTTCGCTGCACGCCCTGCGCGAGCCCGGCCGGGGCGTGAGTGGTTCGGTGGACCTGGCCAAGATCGCCTGCCACGTGCTCGGCGATGCTGCGGCGCTGGCGCTGATGGCCGACGACTCCAGGACCCGCCTCAAGGGCAAGGCTGGCACCGCCAAGCGCGTGGCCTGGTGCCAGCCGATTCCGCTGGATGAAGTCAAGGCCGTTGGCAAGGCGCTGAACTGCTCGGTCAATGACGTGCTGCTGAGTTGCGTGGCCGGGGCCATTGGCGCGTACCTGAAGGCGCTGGGGGACAGTGTGAAGGGCAAGGAAATCCGCGCCATGGTCCCGGTCAACCTGCGTCCGGTCGAGGAAGCGTGGAAGCTCGGCAACCGCTTTGGCCTGGCGCCGCTGGTGCTGCCGATCGGCATCGACAACCCGATCGAGCGCGTTTACGAAGTGCGTCGCCGCATGAACGGCCTCAAGGGCGGGACCCAGCCGCTGATGTCGTTCGCCCTGCTGGCCGTGGCCGGCATGCTGGTCAAGCCGGCGCAGGACGCCATGCTCAACCTGTTCAGCAAGAAGACCACGGCGGTGATGACCAACGTGCCCGGTCCGCGTGAGAAGCTCACCTTCTGCGGCGCGACGCTGGAACAGAACATGGCCTGGGTGCCGCAGTCGGGCGACGTCGGCCTGGGGGTGTCGATCCTGAGCTACGGGGGCGGTGTGCAGTTTGGCGTGATCACGGACACCAAGCTGTGCCCCCAGCCGCAAGCCATCATCGACCAGTTTCAGCCCGAGTTTGCCAAGTTGCTGATGGTGACCATGATGTTGCCGTGGGGGGCGTGAGTTTCGGACGTTTTTTGCCTTTTCCCAGCTTGAAGTGGTCTTCGTTTGCTCTCGTTTTGATTGAGTTTTTCAGGCGGCTGGTAGGATGCAATCCAGTTTGCCATCTTGGAAAAACTCCTGAATCAATAGCAAGTAATGACCAGATCAAGCTGGCCGGAGGCCCAAAAGCCTTGCTTTTGACCTCCCGAGCCGCCCCCTCAGGGCAGTTCCTTGTTCTCCGCCACCGCCCCCGCATCCCGTGGCCCCACCACCCCCAGTCGGGCCTTCAGCGACTGCGGCTGTCCTGTCAGGAGGGCGGCGTAGCTGGTTGTGTTGGCCAGTACCTTTTTCACGTAATCGCGGGTCTCGGCAAAGGGCACGTTCTCGGCCCAGATCGCGGCTTCCATGGCCGGGCCGTTGCGCCAGCTGCGCGGGCTGCCGGGGCCGGCGCTGCTGGCCCATGTGATGGTCGGCAAGTACTGCGAGGGCGTGCTGCCTGGTTCGCCGGCGGTCACCGATGCCGAGGTCGTGCTGCACGATGCACTCGCCGCCGCTGCGGCCGAGGCTGATCGGGCGATCGTCGATCTCGACTTCTTGACAGGTATCACCGCGGTGAAGTCGTTCATCGATCTCGTCAATGGCTATGTCACCGAGCAGGCACCGTGGGTGCTCGCGAAGGATCCGGCGAATGACGATCGCCTGCACACCGTGCTCTACACGATCTGCGAGTCGCTTCGCGCTGTTGCCGTGCTCTACAACCCGCTCATGCCCAAGGCGATGAGCTCACTGTGGAGCCAGCTCGGCGCGGAGGCTCAGCTCGGCCCGATCGGAGAGCAGCGCATCGCCGATGCCGGCACCTGGGGTCGTCTGCAGCCGGGCGCGATTATCACCAAGGGTGATTCGCTGTTCCCGCGCATCGAGGAAGTGGCCTGACGTGTTCGAAACGGCACCGCAGCCCCTCGCTGCGCCCGTCATCGACACCCATTGCCATCTTGATATTCGCGACGGCGATCGTCACCCCGGTTCCACGCCTGATCCTGACGACTTGCTCGAGATTGCCGCAGGCGTAGGCGTTACCCGCGTCGTGCAGATCGGCTGCGATGTCGACTCCGCTCGCTGGTCTGTCGAGATGGCGCAGTCGCGCCCCGAAGTTGTCGTCGGCGTCGCCCTGCATCCCAATGAGGCACCTCGTCTGCAGTTGGAGGAGGGTCGCGAGGCCCTTGAAGCAGCGTGGGCAGCCATCGCGGAGCTCGCGGTCGACCCGAAGGTGCGAGCGATCGGCGAGACAGGCCTGGATTACTTCCGCACCGATGAGTCGGGGCGTGCGATCCAGCACGAGTCCTTCCGCTGGCACATCAATTTGGCCAAGGAGCTCGGCAAGCCGCTCGTGATTCACGATCGCGAGTCGCATGACGATGTGATCCGCCTGGTCGAGGAAGAAGGAGCACCCGAGACTGTGGTGTTCCACTGCTTCTCCGGCGATGCCGCAATGGCGAAGTACTGCGCGAGCAAGGGTTGGTACATGTCGTTCGCGGGCGTGGTGACCTTCAAGAATGCCCAGGTGCTGCGCGATGCGCTGCTCGAGGTGCCCGACGAACTCGTGCTGGTCGAGACCGATGCGCCGTACCTGACTCCGACCCCTCACCGCGGCAAGGCCAATGGCTCGTACCTGATGCCGTACACCGTGCGCGCCATGGCCGATGTTCGTGACGTGAGTGAAGCAGCGATGGCCACAACGCTGTGGAATAACGCGCAGAAGGTCTTCGGTCCGTTCTGATGTCAGACCTCCTGGGCGCACGAGAGATCCGCGAGCTCGCCGAGTCACTCGGAATTCGCCCGACCAAGAAGCTCGGCCAGAACTTCGTGATCGACCCGAACACAGTGCAGCGCATCGTGCGTGCTGCCGACGTGCTGCCGACCGATCATGTTCTGGAAGTCGGACCGGGTCTCGGCTCGCTGACCCTTGCGCTGCTGCAGGAAGTCTCGTCGGTGATCGCCATCGAAATCGATCCTGTTCTTGCAGAGCAACTGCCGCGCACTATTGCCCTTCATATGCCCGAGCGCACCGCGTCACTCACCTTGATCGTCTCTGATGCCATGAAGGTTGATGTCGTGCCGGGGGAGCCCACCGCTCTTGTCGCGAATCTTCCGTACAACGTTTCCGTCCCTGTACTGCTGCACCTGCTCGAGGTCGTGCCGACCATTCGCACGGCCCTCGTGATGGTCCAGAAGGAGGTTGCAGAGCGACTTGCAGCCGACCCGGGAAGTCGCACGTACGGCATCCCGAGCCTCAAG
>ERZ1034361.1859-NODE-1859-length-10524-cov-8.206662_pt1 | contig 10524 bp, 7 predicted proteins | sample MGYA00520617_ERZ1034361 | MGnify/ENA primary metagenome ERZ1034361 (study PRJEB33736, sample SAMEA104284507) | Azolla filiculoides | biome: Urban; feature: Water surface; material: Ditch water | place: Netherlands | collected 2015-10-28 | depth 0-0.1 m ... | reverse complement strand
TGTTCGTGGTGGTGAATAACCTCTTCCACGACAAAGTGGAACCACTTCTCCGCGAAGGTGGGGTCGAGGTTGGCCTCTTCCGCCAGCGCACGCAAGCGTGCGACCTGGCGAGCTTCACGCGCAGGGTCGGACGGGGGAAGATCGTTGGTGGCTTTGAGCTTGCCCACCTTCTGCGTGAACTTGAAACGCTCAGCGAGCATGTGAATGAGAGCTGCATCGATGTTGTCGATGCTCTCACGAATACCTGCAAGCTCTTGGGCAACCTCAGGGGATATCTCGTTCTGCGCCATGCTTTTAGGTTAGCGCAGGAGTGATTAGTTCTTGGATTGCCTGCGCATGATCAAGACACCGATGATGACAATGGCGCCACCAACTGGCTCATACCAGTGCAGGGTTTCGCCCAGAAAAACCACACCCAGCATGATGCCCACAATCGGCATGACATAGGTCACAGATGAGGCACGAGTGGGTCCCCAGGACTCGAGCACATCGTTGAACCAGAGATAGGCCAAGCCCGTTCCGCCCAAACCGATGATGGCAATGGACACAATCGTGGTCCAGTCAATGGTGACGGGTCCGATGGCCAAGAACGGCGTGAGAAGCAAGATAAAGATGGCTGCAGCGCCCACTTCAATAATCGAGATTGCCTTAGCTGAGACTCCGCGGGGGAAGACGTACTTCTTCAAATACGTTCCAGAGAATCCATACATCACAGCTGCGCCGAGGGCAGCAATCTGGCCCCAGAAGCTTCCACCGAGGTCGGTGATGGTCCAGGGAGCAATCACTACGACCAGACCAGCAAGACCCACCAGCACACCGACTGCTTGGTTGCGGTTGAAATTCTCCACACGCAATACATAGACCGCAATGATGGCGGTCATGATCGGGGTGAGACCGTTATAGATCGTGGCAACCGCAGAGGTGATGAACTGCTCAGCCCAGGGGAAGAAAATGAAGGGGATGCCAATACCAAAAACACCAGCCACAGCGATGTGACCCCAGGTGACGAGGTCACGAGGAAGTTTTTCCCGGCTAATCAGCCAGAAGACGAGCATGAAAATGCCACCTGCCACAACACGTGACCAGGCAACCTGACCCCAACTCAACGTCTCCATCGCAATCTTGATGAAGAAGAAGCTCGAGCCCCACAGGCAAGCCAAGAAAATGAACTTCAGTGCAACGAGAAGGGGAGAACCGCCTGCTTTCGCAGCAACTGAAGGAATAGTCATAACCTGCTCAGCCTAGCTGTGAAAGAACTCGTTCGGGCAAGAACAATTGCCTGTTGACCAGCCGGTCAGACGAGAGTTATTTAGCCAACGAGGTCGTGCTGCACGATGATCGCATCGCGAGCAGGACCCACACCGATAGCGGAGAAGCGTGCGCCACTCATTGCTTCCAGTGCAGTGACGTAGTCCTGAGCATTCTTGGGCAGATCGCTGAACTTACGTGCACCGGTGATGTCCTCAGTCCAGCCGGGGAAGTATTCCAGGATGGGTTTGGCGTGGTGGAAGTCGCTCTGGTTCACAGGAACCTCATCGTGACGAACACCGTCGACGTCATAGGCAACACAGACCGGAATCTGCTCGAGTCCAGTAAGAACGTCAAGCTTGGTGACGACGAAGTCGGTCACACCGTTGATACGTGCGGTGTAGCGAGCGATAGGTGCGTCATACCAGCCACAGCGACGGGGACGACCAGTGGTTGTGCCGAACTCGAAGCCCTTGGCACGCAAGTATTCACCGTCTTCATCGAAGAGCTCGGTGGGGAACGGGCCAGCACCCACGCGGGTTGTGTAGGCCTTGATGACCGCGATGACGCGCTCGATCTTGTTGGGGCCAATACCTGAACCGGTCGATGCACCACCAGCAGTAGCGTTCGACGAGGTAACGAAAGGATAGGTTCCGTGGTCGATGTCGAGCATGGTTGCCTGGCCACCCTCGAACAGCACAACCTTGTCAGCTTCGAGAGCCTGGTTGAGTTCGAGTGCGGTGTCCGCAACCATGGGCGCCAGACGCTCACGGTAAGAAAGAAGTTCTTCAATCACGGCATCTGCTGAGATGGCGCGACGGTTATAGATCTTGGCCAGCAGGTGGTTCTTGATCTCAAGTGCTGCTTCGACCTTCTGGCGAAGGATGCCTTCGTCGAAGATGTCTTGGATGCGGATACCGACGCGGTTGATCTTGTCTGCATAGGTGGGGCCAATGCCGCGGCCGGTGGTGCCGATCTGACGCTTGCCGAGGAAGCGCTCAGTGACCTTGTCCAAGGTGCGGTGGTAGTCCGTGATGACGTGCGCATTCGCGCTCACACGCAGCTTCGAGGTGTCGATGCCGCGAGAGTTCAAGGCATCGAGCTCTGCGAAAAGAACAGAGATGTCGATGACCACACCGTTAGAGATCACAGGGGTCACGCCGGGAGTCAAGATACCGGAGGGCAGCAGGTGGAGGGCATACTTCTCGTCGCCAATGACGACGGTGTGGCCAGCATTGTTACCGCCGTTGAACTTCACAACGTAGTCGATACGTTCAGCAAGAAGGTCGGTAGCCTTACCCTTACCTTCGTCGCCCCACTGGGCACCAATCAGAACGATTGCTGGCATGACGATATCCCCTCGTCGTTAGTACGGCCTGTGCAACTGCGACCTGCCAGTAATTCATTCTACCGGCTAAATAACGCCTCTTTCTTGCGGTTACTTCAGGCTAAGTAGTCGCCAGGAGCACGACGTCGATGGCCTTGCGCTCATCGCCACCGGAGACAAAGAAACGGTCTCTCAACATAAGCGTGTGGACGTTCAATCCGAGGGCGTCGCAGGCGGAACGAAGCTCTTCTTGAGTGGGGTTCAACTCTGGGCTGGGTGGGCCACCGAAGCCGTGTTCAAGGTTTTCACGTGCGTGCCACACACCAAACAGCGTGCCGCCTGAGCGCAGGCTCTGCGCTGCCGTGGCAATCGCGGCAGCGAGGTCTGCAGCAGGAATCTGGAGATAGGCCATGACAGCCAAATCAACGGGCTTGGTCACGCAGGATTCAGGGTTGGTGGCGTCCACGGCAGTTCCGGTGCAGAGTTCCGTCAGCCCCTCGCGCTCGGCTCGCTGCAAGAACTTACCCACGGCAACAGCCGAGAAGTCGGAGTTCTCCACGTGCCAACCGCGGCTGGCAAACCACAACGCGTTACGACCTTCGCCGCCACCCAGGTCCAGCATCTTGCCAGTCGGAAGATCGGAGAGGTACTCAACGACAAACTCATTGGGCTCCAACGACCAGACCATCTCTGCTTCGGCGTAGCGCTTGTCCCAGGCTTCAGAAGAGTTCCGAGTAGTCATGGTGCCTTTCTAGAACGTCACGTGCTGCATGACCCACGAGTGCATGGTCACAGCAGCTGCCGCACTGGCATTGATGGAGCGGGTTGAACCAAACTGAGTGATTTCAATCACGGCTTCTGCAGCTTCGATAGCTTCAGGAGAAAGTCCAGGTCCTTCTTGCCCGAACAGGAACAAGCAGCGCTCAGGCAAGGCAAAGGTTTCGATCTTCACGCAGCCAGGAACGTTGTCAATGGCGAGGATAGGCATGTTCTCTGCCTTCGCCCACTCGACCAGATCGGCCACGGTGTCATGGTGAACCACGTGCTGGTAACGGTCGGTGACCATCGCGCCGCGCTTGTTCCAACGACGGCGTCCCACGATGTGAACGGTGTCAGCACCAAAAGCATTGGCTGAGCGCACGATGGAACCAATGTTCATATCGTGCTGCCAGTTCTCAATGGCAACGTGGAAGGGGTGACGTTTCTCATCGAGATCCGCAACAATCGCTTCCATGGTCCAGTAGCGATAACGGTCAATGACGTTGCGCGTATCGCCCTTTTCTAGGAGCTCAGGGTCAAACCAAGGGTCTTCCGGGAGTTCACCAATCCACGGACCAACACCGGAGGTGCTCAGTTCGTGGGTAGGTGACTCAGGAAGGTCAGTCACGACTACTGAGGTGCAAGACCGAGGTCTTCGAGACCAATGGCGTAGAAGTAGGGGTAGCCAGCTGTTTCAATGCGCTGACGTGCGTCGGTGGCGCGGTCTACGACGACAGCAACAGCAACTACCTCTGCCCCGACTTTTTCCAGAGCTTCGATTGCCTTCAGTGGTGAACCACCAGTAGTGGAGGTGTCTTCAAGCACAACAACGCGCTTACCCACGAGGTCTGGTCCTTCAACCTGACGACCACGGCCGTGGTCCTTAGGCTCCTTGCGCACAACGAATGCGTCATAGGCCAGTCCCTGAGCGGCGCCCTGGTGAAGAACAGCTGTAGCGATGGGATCAGCACCCATAGTGAGTCCACCCACAGCGTCCACATCAGGAATCTGTGCCAGCACGTCAAGCATGACCTGGCCGATCAAGGGAGCGACGCGGTGATCCAAAGAAATCTTGCGCATGTCCACGTAATACGTGGCCTTCTTGCCACTGGTGAGTGTGAAGTCTCCGTGGAAGACTGCTTCTTCTTTGATGAAGTTGATGAGTTGTTCGCGTGCAGAAGTCATGACTTCAGTTTATCGGCCAACTGAAGGCCGAATTATCTAGTGGGCGAGAGGCTCGAGAGGAACGATGTCCTCATCTTCGGGACCGGGGGTTCCCGCAATGTGTTCTTTCTTCCCACGAGTTGGCATCTCCACGATCACCATGGCAGCGACCATAAATGCGCCGCCGATGATGGTCTTCAGTGCCAGAACTTCCTGCCCCACAGCAACTGAAACCAGTGCAGTGAAAACAACCTCGAGAGTCAAGATGATGGCAACGCGAGAAGGCTCCATCTGGGCTTGTGCCCAGGTCTGAACAAAGAAGCCAATAACGGTGGCAAAGATCGCAGTGAACAGCACAGCCATCCAGACGTCAACGGTGGGTGGTGGCTGATAGCCATCAGGCAGGGCGCCGATCCAGCAGACCACAGCGACGAAGAGAAGCTGGACAAAAGTCAGCGCATAGGAATCAAGCCCTGAACTGAAGCGACCCAAGCCAACGATGTGAAGGGCATAAAGAACGGCGCAGATGATTCCCCAGATCTGACCAACCTCGATAGAGACACCCGTAATCGAGATAAGCCCCAAACCAATCAATGCCAGCACGGCTCCGAAAGCCACCTTGATTCCCACCTTGCGGCGGAAGATCAACCAGCCCAGCACGGGGGTCAGCACAACATAGGTTCCGGTGAGGAAACCCGTGATGGCCGCTGTGGTCATCTCGAGTGCAATGGTCTGCGTGACATAGGCCAGGCCCAGCACCACACCCAGCACTGCTCCCACGGCAAGCATCTTGCCCTTGAGCGCCAAGATCACCTTGGGTTTGATCACCAACATGATTGCGGCAGCAATCGTGAAGCGAATAGCGAGGAAGTCGAAGAAGGGCTGTTGCTCAATTGCCGGCTTCATCACGACAAAGGCAACGCCCCACATTGCGGCCACTGAAACCAGTGACCACAATGCGAGGCGGGATGTCTTCATCCCTCCAGCCTAGTTAGGCGGAAGGAGTGCGGCGACGAATAGGAGTGTCGTCGTCACCATCGTCTTCAACAACGAGGGTGTCAAAGACGGGCTCCTTGGAGACCGGTGCAGAGGCAGTGACTCCTGCCTTGGCGGCCTTCTTCTCAGCTCGCTTTGCCTTGCGCTTCTCGCGACCACCCTCAACCAGGTTGTAGATGGTGGGAAGAACAATCAGGGTCAGCAGGGTCGAGGAGATCAGACCACCGATAACCACAATGGCAAGTGGCTGCGAGATGAATCCGCCGGAGCCGGTGATGCCGACAGCCATAGGAATCAAAGCGAAGATGGTTGCCAGTGCCGTCATCAAAATCGGACGCAGACGGCGGATGGCACCCTCACGCAGAGCATCTGACACGGCCAGACCCTTGTTGCGGTACTGGTTGACCAAGTCGATGAGCACGATGGCGTTCGTCACGACGATACCGACCAACATCAGCAGACCGATGAAGGATGGAACACCGAGCGGAACACCGGTGATGACCTGGAGACCGATCGCACCAGTTGCTGCGAAGGGAACCGAGATCAAGAGCAACAGTGGCTGCAGGAGCGAACCGAAGGTGGCAACCATGATGATGTAAACCACGAGGATGGCAACCAGCAGAGCAATACCGAGCGAGCTAAAGGCTGCTGCCTGGTCGGCGCTGACGCCACCAATCTTGGCGGATGCGCCCGAAGGCAGATCCACGTCCTTGAGAGCCTTGGTCACTTCAGCCGTAGCAGTTCCCAAGTCTTCGCTGTTGGGCGTGACGGTCACTGTTGCGCTGCGCTGACCCTTGACTGTGGTCACAGTGGCAGGGCCATCCTTGACCGTGACGGTTGCCAAGGTGTCCAGAGGAACGAGTCCCTTAGCAGTGGGCACAGTCAGAGCAGCTAGCTCTGCCTCAGTGGTGGGGGGATCATTCGACGCGATGTAGATGTCAAGGGTGGTTCCCTCGATCACCACGGTGCCGATGGTGGTCGGGCGCATGGCCTGAGCAACGTAGCCGGCGAGCGCGACCTCGGAGAAGCCAGCAGCTGCAGCGTCATCACGGTTGACGGTGACGGCGATGTAGGGGCGAGCCTCAGTGAGGTTGCTGGTGACCTGCTTGACGGCAGGAAGTGCACGCATGCTCTTGTCGACAGCAGCTGCAGCCTTGTCCAGTGATTCCTGGTTAGGAGCAGTGATGTCGATAGAAATGTCGCTGGAAGCACCGAAGCCGCTCTGAGCACCCACAGTGATGGTGTCCTTGTCAGCTACCTTCTCGACAGCTGCACGAGCTGCATCCTGAATCTTCTGCTGGTCTCCGCCATCCTTAGTGGTGACAGAGAAGGTGATGGCGGTGTCGCCGCCGCCGACGAAGGCATCACGCAGTGCATTACCGGAAGAACCAATGGAGACCTGAACAATTTCGACACCGTCAGTGTCGAGCAGGGCGCCCTCAATATCGGTAGCCATCACGTCCTGGGCTTCCAGGCTGGTGCCGGGCTTGATGGCTTCAGTCACGGTGAACGTGTTCTGACCAGAGGAACCCAAGAAGTTGGTCTTCATCAGAGGCAGAATTGCACCGGTTCCAACCAGAACCAGGACAGCCAAGATAATCGTGGTGACCGAGTGCTTGAGGGTCCAGTTGATGACGGGCAGGTAGCCCTTCTGAAGGAAGCCAGGCTTCTCTTCTCCAGCAAGCTCTGCAGCCTTTGCCTTCGCTGCGCGCTTACCGGTCTCCGATGGTGCGCGAAGGAACCAGTAGGCCAGTACGGGAACAATGGTGAGCGACACCAGCAGTGATGCAACCAGTGCGATGGTCACGGTCAGTGCGAAGGGGCGGAACAGCTCACCGGTGATGTCACCAACAAAGGCCAGGGGCAAGAACACGGCAACGGTGGTTGCGGTTGAGGCGGTAATAGCACCGGCAACTTCGCGGACTGCGTCCACAATGACGGTGGCGCGGTCCACACCAGGCACCAGACGGCGCTTGATGTTTTCAATGACCACGATGGAGTCGTCAACAACGCGGCCGATGGCGATAGTCAGAGCACCCAGAGTCAGGATGTTGAGGGTGTAGTTCGCTGCCTGGAGACCAATGAAGGTAATCAGCACCGAGGTGGGGATGGAGATGGCGGTCACCAGGGTGGATCTGATCGACATCAGGAAGATCAGAATGATGATGACGGCGAAGAGCAGACCAAGCAGACCTTCAGTGGTCAGCGACTCAATCGACTTCTCGATGTAGGGAGCCTGGTCGAAGACGGTAGTGAAGACCGCGTTGTTACCGAGGCTCTTTTCGAGGGTGGGAAGAACCTTGTTGACGGCCTTGGACACATCAACGGTGTTGGCTCCGGGAAGCTTGGTCACCGCAATGGTGAGCGCAGGCTTTCCATTCACACGAGAAAGAGTGGTGGTGGGTGCGTCCGTGAGGGCAACGGTCGAGACAGATCCGATGGTGACAACACCAGGACCGTTAGCACCAGTAATAGGCAGAGCAGCAATGGCATCAACAGAGTTGATGCGCTCACCAATCTGAACAGAAAGCGTCTGATCGTTCTCGGTGATCTCACCGGCAGGAATCAGGAGACCATTGGCATCCAGGGTGTCCTTGATCGACGCGGTGGTCAGGCCCTGTGCACGAAGTTCTGCCTGGTTGGGCTCGATGGTGACGCGCTTCTCGGGAGCACCGAGGAGTGCAGCATCACGAACGCCTTCGACGTCCTTGATTTCAGCAAGCGTTGAGGAGCGGAGAATGTCTGCCAGCTCAAGAGTGTCCAGATCGCTGGATACCGCAATCTGCATGACAGGGAAGTCGCTGAAGGAACCGGAAATGACCTGGGGGTCAACATCGGCGGGCAGCTGTGACTTGATGCGGTTGATCGCCTGGTTGATCTTCTGCTCGGAGATGATCAAGTCGGTGCCGTAGGTAAAGGACACCGAGATGAGGCTCAAGTTGGTGCTCGAGGTCGCGGTGGTGTTTTCGATGCCCGGAACACCCTGGATAGCTGTTTCGATAGGACCAGAGACGTCCTGGTTCACGACCTCAGGTGCAGCACCTGGGTAGACAGTAAGGACAGCCAGCTGCGGGAACTGCACGCTGGGTGCCAATTCCTGCTTGAGGTTAGTCAGTGCAAGCCCTCCGAAGATGGCTACAACAATGGTCACCAGCGCAATGAGGGCGCGGTTTTTCATACTGGCTTTAGCTAAGAAATACACAAACAACAGTCTGGCAGTTCTTTATAACGAAAAAATGTGAGTTCTCTACCGGGTGAATCGGCGTAAAGTAGCTGTTCGTGAGTCCTGAAGATACTGGCACTGGTTCTATCCCCGAGTCGAAGTCACCTAAGCGTTGGATTATTGGTGACCCGCTGCCGACAGCGATGCTGGAAGGCGAGCTTCTCAAGAAGCGCATCGCGCTCCCGATCTTCGCCAGTGACCCGCTCTCCTCTGTGGCCTATGCACCTCAGGAACTCCTGATGATTCTGCTCATCGGTGGCCTCGCATTCCTCAGCTTCGCTCCGTGGATTGCTGCCTGCGTGATCTTGCTCATGATCGTGGTCATCGCCAGCTACCGTCAGCTGATTAAGGCGTATCCTTCCGGTGGTGGTGACTACGAAGTAGCTCACAAGAACTTGGGTGAGAAGTCTGGTGTGATTGTCGCCTCAGCCCTGCTCGTCGACTACGTCATGACCGTGGCTGTATCGGTTGCCTCGGGTGTTGACAACATCATTTCGGCTATCCCGGAACTTGCACCAGAACGTGTGCTGCTGGCCATCGTCTTCGTGATCATCCTGGCTGCAATCAACCTGCGTGGTGTGCGCGAGTCCGGCAAGGCCTTCGCCATCCCCACCTATTTCTTCGTCACCAGCGTCTTCATCATGATCGTGGTGGGCATCACTCGCACCCTGATGGGTGACGCTCCCATTGCTGAGTCCGCTCAGTACATGGTCGAGGGCGAAAGCATTGCTCAGGCTGCGCTGATTCTGCTGCTGCTGCGATCCTTCGCCAGTGGCTGTGCTGCGCTGACCGGTGTGGAAGCTATCGCCAACGGTGTTCCTGCATTCCGCGTTCCCAAGATCAAAAACGCACAGATCACCCTCGTCGTGATGGGCGCTATCGCCATTACCCTCTTTGCTGGTCTGATCACCATGGCCTTCATCTCCAACGTGCACTACGCAGAGGACGCCTGCCACCTGATTGGTTACGCCAACTGTGAGACGGTTCCTCAGCGTTCACTCATCGCTCAGATTGCAGCTGCGACCTTCGGTAACAACACTGTTTTCTTCTATGCCATCCAGGCTGGTACAGCACTGGTGTTGTTGCTAGCGGCAAACACTGCCTTCAACGGCTTCCCCCTGCTGGGTTCTGTTCTGGCACACGACGGTTACGCACCCAAGGCTCTCGAGACCCGCGGTGACCGTCTCATCTACTCGAACGGTGTGATTGCACTGGGCTTGGCTGCAATTGTGATTCTGGGAGTCTTCCAAGCAGATCTGACCCAACTGATCCAGCTCTACATCATCGGTGTATTCGTCTCCTTCACTCTGGGTCAAACAGGCATGGTGGTGCACTGGACCAAACTGCTGAAGACAAAGCCGGATAACGCGTCGAGCATTCGCTGGTCACGCCTGATCAACATCACCGGTGCCACGTTCACCGCAACCGTTCTGATCATCGTGACGATTACCAAGTTCACGCACGGTGCATGGATTGTGTTCGTCACAATGCCGATTCTCTACTTCCTCATGATTGGCGTGAACCGTTACTACCGTGACGTTGAAGCAGAAGTCACTGTTGACGCAGAGACCACCTTCGGCGCTAAGGGTGACCACGCCATCGTCCTGGTGGGCAAGATGCAAAAGCCGATCCTCAAGGCCATCGACTACGCCATCGCAGCCCGTCACGATTCCATCGAAGCTGTGCACGTGTCCATCAATGAGGTCTCTACGGCCAAGCTGGAACTGGACTGGATCCGTCAGAACATTCACCTGCCGCTGCGAATCATCAGCTCGCCCTACCGCGACCTGAGCTGGCCACTGATTCA
>ERZ1034361.1858-NODE-1858-length-10528-cov-2.484643_pt1 | contig 10528 bp, 11 predicted proteins | sample MGYA00520617_ERZ1034361 | MGnify/ENA primary metagenome ERZ1034361 (study PRJEB33736, sample SAMEA104284507) | Azolla filiculoides | biome: Urban; feature: Water surface; material: Ditch water | place: Netherlands | collected 2015-10-28 | depth 0-0.1 m ... | reverse complement strand
GGATCATGTACGGATCCAGCGCTATCTTCATGTCGGGGTCTCCTTGTGCTTTTGCATGCCGCCGGTGCCAACCGTGCGACTGGAGCCAATGTAGGGGCCGACCGACGAATGAATGGCGAGATAATTGACGAAAAATCGTCAAATCATGGTTAACCCCAATCGCCGCAAGAAAACCGCCCGCTTCGAGGAAATCGCCGCCCTGGCCGGCGTCAGCGTCTCCAGCGTGGACCGCGTGCTCAACGAGCGCGACACCGCATCGGTCAGGACCCGGGAAAAGGTGGTGCAGGCCGCGCGTCAGCTCGGCGTGCCGCGCGTGCTGCCCGAAACCCACCACGGACTGATCCATATCGACATCTTGCTGCCCGACAGCCGCACGCCGTTCTTCCAGCGCCTGAGCCTGGCCTTGCAGCGCGGCATGGCGATGCTCGACAAGCGGCTGGTGGTGCACCGCCTCTGGACGCCCGAACAGGACGAAGCCGCCCTCGTGCGCGCCATCGGGCCGCGTCGCTACCGACGTCAGGCGCTGATCGTGGCGGCCCCCGACACGCCGGCCGTGCGCGGCGCGCTGCAGCAGGCGCGCGAGCGCGGCGAGCATGTCACGATGGTGGTGACCCGGGTCGACCAGGTGCCGCAGGCCGATTACGTCGGCATCGACAACCACGCCGCCGGGCGTACCGCTGGCTACCTGCTCGGGCGCCTGTGCCACCGCGCAGGGCGGGTGCTGATCCTGTCGAGCCGGCGCGACTACCTCGGCCACAGCGAGCGCAGCCGAGGCTGCCGCGAGGTGCTGGCCGAGCAGTTTCCCGCCCTGAGCTGCGACCTCGACGTGACCGAAACCCACGACGACGCCGACAAATGCTACTGGGCGGTGCAGCAGGCGCTGCAGGGCGATGGCGCGCTGGTCGGGCTCTACAACACCGGGGCCGGCTCACCCGGCATCATGGCCGCGCTGCAGCGCTTTGCGCAGGACAAGGTGTGCTGGGTCACGCACGAGATCTCGGACGACCACCGGCAATACCTGGCGCAGGGCATGCTGGACCTGGTGATTGACCAGGACCCCGACACCCAGGCCATCCGGGCGCTGCAGAATGTGGTGGCCGCGCTCGGCATGGCGCCAGCGGCCAGCCTGGCGCAACAACCCGGGGAATTCCGGCTCTACTTTGCCGAGAACATGGGGCAGCAGCCCTATCTGGACTGAGCCAGCAGGCAAGCCGCCCCTCCGATCCAACCGGTGTTGCGGGAATGCCCCAGTGAGAAGGAATGTGATTTTCAATCACAATATGGAAAGAAAAATTTTTCCATTCGAGCAGCTTGCTGCCCGCGTGAGCCAGATGACTTGAGCCAGGCCAGGGCCTTGCCGGCCTCCATTTGAAAGACGAACATGGCAGCGACAAAAGACAGCCAAAGCAATGTGGACCAGTTCATTGCACGCATCACGGCGGAATACGAGCAGCTCAGCAAGCAACTCAAGGTCATTGCCAAGTATGTGGAACAGCACCGCGACCATATCGGGCTCGAAGGTGTCCAGCAGGTGGCGGCCCAGTGCCAGGTCCAGCCCTCGGCCGTGGTGCGCTTTGCCAAGCATTTCGGATTCACGGGCTTTTCCGAGATGCAGGCCATCTTCCGCGCCGGACTGACGCGCCAGCTCGCGCCGAGCCGCAACTACCGGACCCGCATCCGCGACATCATCGATTCGGGCTCGGGCAGCCTGTCGAGCGTCGAGATCGCGCGCGAATTCCTGGCCGGCAGCCAGGCCGGCATGCATGAACTCGATGCCAACCTCGACGAGCAAGCCTTCAAGCAGGCGGTGGACATGCTGCGCGAGACCGAGTGCATCTGGATCGCGGCCTCGCGCCGCTCCTTCCCGGTGGCGGTGTATCTGGACTACGCGCTGCAGCACACCGACAAGCGGGTCTGCCTGATGTCCGGCCTGGGCAACATGCACCTGGGACAGATGCGATCGGTGCGCCCGGGCGACGTGATGATCGCGATCTCCTTCGCGCCCTACGCCGAGGAAACCCGGGCCGCAGTGAATCTGGCGGTCGAACGCGGCGCCCGTCTGATCGCGATCACCGACAGTCGCATGAGCCCGTTGATCAAGGGGGCAGAGGCCGCCCTGCTGGTGCAGGACGACTCCACCTTCGGTTTTCGCGCCCTCACCAGCACCATGGGCCTGGCACAAAGCCTGTTCATCGCGCTGGCCTACGCGCTGGAACTGCCCTACCGGCCGACCTCGCCGAAAGTCGGCAGCTGAGTCCGAGGAATAGAAAATTGTTTTTTCATGAAAAATATTTTGGAAAATTCTTTCCAAAACAGGGTGAAACTTCTTATAGTTCCTGGGTCGCGCAGCGCGCGCGAAACTCGACTCCAGGAGACATAAGGAACCATCATGAAAAACGTCGCCGTCTTCGGTGCGGGCCGCATTGGCCGCATCCACGCCTCCAACCTCGCCGCCCTGCCCGGCGTTCGCCTGCAGTATGTCTGTGACGCGGTGCCCAGCGCCGCGGCCGAGCTCGCGCAGCAACTCGGCGCCCAGGTCGCCGAGCTCGACCAGGTGTTCGCCGATCCGGGCGTCGACGCGGTCGCGATCTGCTCGCCGACCAGCACCCACAGCGACCTGATCGCCCGGGCCGCGGCCGCCGGCAAGCACATCTTCTGCGAGAAGCCGGTCGACCTGTCGGTGCCGCGCGCCGAAGCGGTGGCCAAGGCAGTTGCCGAGGCCGGCGTGGCCTGCATGATCGGCTTCCAGCGCCGCTTCGACCCGACCTTCAACGAGGCACGCCGCCGCCTCGACGCCGGCGAGATCGGCCGCCCCGAGATGCTGGTCATCACCAGCCGCGACCCCGGCGCGCCGCCGCTCGACTACCTCAAGGCCTCGGGCGGCATCTTCCGCGACATGCTGATCCACGACCTCGACGTGTTCCGCTGGATCCTGTGCGCCGACGGCGACGAGGCCGCCTGGCTCAGCGCGACCGCATCGGTGCTGACCGATCCGGCCGTGGCCGAAGCCGGCGACTGGGACAGCACCGCCGTCACGATCAAGACCCGCCTGGGCCGGCTGTGCCAGATCAACACCAGCCGGCGCGCCGCCTACGGCTACGACCAGCGCTTCGAGCTGCTCGGCTCGGACGGCATGCTGCAATGCGGCAACCAGACCCCGAGCCAGGTGCTGCAATGGGACGCGCGCGGCGTGCGGGCCGACAAGCCCGAGCCCTTCTTCCTGCAGCGCTATGCCGCCGCCTACCGGCTCGAGATCGAGCATTTCTTCGACTGCCTGCAGTCGGGCCAGCCATTCAAGACCACGGTCGAGGACGGCGTCAAGGCGCAGCAGCTGGCCGATGCCGCCACCCTGAGCGCGCAGAGCGGCCAGCCGGTGCAATTCTGATCGCACGGGTACCTGATGGCAGTCGGAGCGCGGACTTGCGCGGCCAGCTGCCTGAGCCAATGAACAACAGGAGACAAGGCATGAGGCAACAGAACAACGCCCCGCTGCGCGTGGGCATCGCCGGCCTGGGCCGGCTCGGCAAGCGCCACGCCGAACAACTCGCGCGCCACACGCCAGGCGCGCGGCTGGTCGCGGCCTGCAGTCCGGTCGCCGAGGAACTCGACTGGGCGCGTGACGCGCTCGGCGTGCCGCGCCGCTACGCCGACTATGCCGAGCTGCTGGCCGACCCCGAGATCGACGCCGTGGTGCTGGTCACGCCGACCACGCTGCATGCCGACCAGACCAGCGCGGCGCTGCGCGCCGGCAAGCATGTCCTGGTCGAAAAGCCACTGTCGCTCGACGTCGCGACCTGCGAGGCGGTCGAGGCCGTGGCGCGCGACTATCCCGACCAGGTCGCCATGGTCGGCTTCGTGCGCCGCTTCGACCCCAGCTACGCACGCGCCAAGGCCGCGATCGACGCCGGCCAGCTCGGCCGACCGTTCCTGGTGCGGTCGCAGACCTGCGACCAGAATGATCCGGCCGGCTTCTTCGTGCGCTTCGCGCCGAGCTCGGGCGGCATCTTCATGGACTGCAGCGTGCACGACATCGACCTGGCGCGCTGGATGCTCGGCAACCCGAAGGCGGTGCGCGCCTTCGCCAGCGGCACGATCGCGCTGCACCCGGGCCTGGCCGATTGCGGCGATGTCGACAACGGCCTCGCCATCGTCGAGTTCGAGGGCGGGCAGCGCGCGGTGTTCTACGCCAGCCGCACCCTGCCCCATGGTCACGAGACCACGACCGAGGTCATCGGCACCACCGGCACGGTGCAGATCGGCTACGGCGCGCACGCCGACCGCACCGAGTTCCGCACCGCGGCCGGTGTCCAGCACAGGGCGCTGCCGGACTTCTTCGCCCGCTTCGAGGACGCCTTCCGGCTCGAGATGGAAGCCTTCGTCGCGGCCTGCCGCGGCGAGATCGCGCCGCCGCTGACGCTGTCGGACGCGACCGAGGCGACCCGGATCGGACAGGCCATCACCGAGTCGCTGCGCAGCGGCCTGCCGGTGGCGATAGCCTGAGTCGCGCAACCACCTGGAACAGCAGCGGCGAGCAGCACAGCCGGCGCCTGCGGTCCCGTGACGCGCCGGCTACTCGCGCAGCGCCAGGCTGAGCCGGTCGATGACCTCGGCCCAGTCGGCGTCATCGGCCAGCAGCTGGCGCAGCAGCTCGGCCTGCGAGGGGGTCCAGAACGGTGCCTCCTCGAGCTGGACGCCAGGAGCCAGCGGCGCCTGCTCGCGCAGGAAGGCCGCGATGCTGAACGGGTCGCTGGGCAGGCCGAGCTGGTCGAACAGCTCGGTGAAGCGGTGAAAGAAGGCTTCCATGGGCAGTCTCCCGGAACTGAGTTGGACGGATGGAGCTAGCTTGCAGCAAATCGCATGCGCCGGCAAGGGCCGCGCCCCGGCTCCAGCCAGCAGCGCCCACCATTGAAAAGACCCGCGCCAGCGGATGCCGGAGCGGGTCCTTGCTGGCTGGGGGCAGCGCCCTGACAGGCGTTTCCCCCAGGCGGGGCATCAGCCCATGTGCAGGCCGCCGTTGACCGAGAAGTCGGCGCCGGTCGAGTAGCCGCCGTCTTCGCTGGCCAGCCAGGCGACGATCGAGGCGATCTCGCTCGGCTTGCCCAGGCGCTTGACCGGCACGGTCGCGACGATCTTCTCGAGCACGTCCGGACGGATGGCGTTGACCATGTCGGTGCCGATGTAGCCCGGGCTCACGGTGTTGACGGTCACGCCCTTGGTCGCCATTTCCTGCGCCAGCGCCATCGAGAAACCATGCATGCCGGCCTTGGCAGCCGAGTAGTTGGTCTGGCCGGCCTGGCCCTTGTTGCCGTTGACCGAGGAGATCTGGATGATGCGGCCCCAGCCCTTTTCGACCATGTCCGGCACGACCTGCTTGGTCACGTTGAACATCGAGTTCAGGTTGGTGTCGATGACGGCATCCCAGTCCTCGCGGGTCATCTTCAGGAACATGCGGTCCTTGGTGATGCCGGCGTTGTTGACCAGCACGTCGATCGGGCCGTGCTCGGCCTTGGCCTTGGCGAAGGCTTCGACGGTCGACTCCCAGCTGCTGACGTCGCCAGCCGAGGCGTAGAAGGTGAAGCCCAGTGCGGCTTGCTCGTCGAGCCATTTCGTGAAATCACGGGTCGGGCCGCAGCCGGCGATGACCTTGAAGCCTTCCTGATGCAGGCGCTGGCAGATGGCCGTTCCGATGCCACCCATGCCACCGGTCACGTAAGCGATTTTTTGAGTCATGTCTTTCTCCTCGATTGTTGGTTTGAGTCGTCTGGAAAACATCCCGGCCACCGGAAGGCCCGGCGGTCAGGAATTCGGGAAAGCTGCGAAGAAGCCGATCAGCGCTCGACGGTCAGCGCCACGCCCATGCCGCCGCCGATGCAGAGCGAGGCCAGGCCCTTCTTGGCATCGCGGCGCTGCATTTCGTGCAGCAGCGAGACCAGGATGCGGCAGCCGGACGCGCCGATCGGGTGACCCAGCGCGATCGCGCCGCCGTTGACGTTGACCTTGGCCAGGTCGGTGCCCAGCTCCTGGTTGACAGCGCAGGCCTGAGCCGCGAAGGCTTCGTTGAGTTCGAACAGATCGACGTCGCCGACGCTCCAGCCGGCGCGCTCGAGCGCCTTCCTGGAAGCCGAGACCGGGCCCATGCCCATGATCGCCGGGTCCAGACCGGTGGTGCCGAAGCTCTTGAGCGTGGCCAGCGGCGTCAGGCCCAGGGCGGCAGCCTTGCTGGCCTTCATGACCATCACGGCGGCAGCGCCGTCGTTGATGCCCGAAGCGTTGCCGGCGGTCACGCTGCCGGCCTTGTCGAAGGCGGGCTTGAGGCCGGCCAGCACGTCGGCGCTGGTCTTCTTGTTGATGAACTCGTCGGCGGCGAAGACGACCGGGTCGCCCTTGCGCTGCGGGATCACGACCGGCACGATCTCGTCGACAAACTTGCCGGCTTCCTGGGCGGCGGCAGCCTTTTGCTGACTGGCCAGGGCCAGGCCATCCTGCATCTCGCGGCTGATGTTGAATTCCTTGGCGACGTTCTCGGCCGTGATGCCCATGTGGTACTTGGCGTAGGCGTCGGTCAGGCCGTCGTTGATCATGGTGTCGACCAGCTTCCAGTCGCCCATGCGCTGGCCGTCACGGCTGCCCGGCAGCACATGGGCGGAGGCGCTCATGTTTTCCTGGCCGCCGGCGATCACGATCTCGCTGTCGCCCCAGGCCACGGCCTGAGCCGCCAGCATGACGGCCTTGAGGCCGGAGCCGCACACGGCGTTGATGGTCAGCGCCGGGGTTTCCTTGGCAATGCCGGCCTTCATCATGGCCTGGCGCGCCGGGTTCTGGCCCGCGCCAGCAGCCAGCACCTGACCCATGATCACTTCGCCGATCTGGTCGGCGGCGACACCGGTGCGTTCGAGCAGCGCCTTGATCACGGTCGCACCCAACTCGGGTGCGGAAACCTTGGCCAGGCTGCCGCCGAACTTGCCGACGGCGGTGCGCACTGCCGCGACGATAACGATGTTGTCTTGCATGGGAGCTCCTCTTTATTGACTAACGGGATACAGGAAAAATTCGGGAAACTTGCTCGGCGCTTCAGGCCTTGGCCTTGACATAGCGGCCGGGCGCCGGCTCGATGGACTTGTACTTGCGGTTGCCATAGGACTTGGGCGCGGCGATTTCTGCGCCGGACTGGCTCTTGAGCCACTGGGCCCAGTCGCCCCACCAGCTGCCCTTGTGCTCGGACGAGCTGGCGATCCAGTCCTCGACGTTGGCGGGGAATTCGGTGTCGGAGCCAATCCAGTGGCTGCGCTTGCCCTTGCTGGCGGGGTTGATCACGCCGGCAATATGGCCCGAGGCGCCCATCACGAAGCGCTTGGGGCCGGTCAGGAACCGGGTCGAGGCATAGGCGCCGCCGATCGGCACGATATGGTCCTCGCGCGAGCCGTAAAGGTAGACCGGAATGTCGACCTGGGACAGGTCGACCGGCTGGCCGCAGACCGTGGCCGCGCCCGGCTTGATCAGTCGGTTTTCCAGATAGGTGTTGCGCAGGTACCAGGCATAGTAGGGACCGGGCAGGTTGGTGCTGTCGCCGTTCCAGTACAGCAGGTCGAACGGCGGCGGGGTCTCGCCCTTGAGGTAGTTGCCGACCACATAGTTCCAGACCAGGTCGTTCGGCCGCAGGAAGCTGAAAGTGGTCGCCAGGTCGCGACCCGGCAGCAGGCCGCCCTGGGCGAACTGCAGCTCGCGCAGCTTGACCATGGCCTCGTCGATGAAGATGTCGAGCACCCCGGTGTCGCTGAAGTCGAGCATCGTGGTCAGGAAGGTCGCGCTGGCGACCGGCTTCTCGCCACGCGCGGCCAGCACGGCCAGCGCCGTACCCAGCATGGTGCCGCCGACGCAGAAGCCCAGCGTGTTGATGCTCTTGGCGCCCGTGATCTCGCGCGTGACGGCAATCGCCTTGATGACCGCATGCTCGATGTAGTCGTCCCAGGTCTGCTGGGCGCAGGACTGGTCGGGGTTGCGCCAGCTCACCACGAAGGTGCGCATGCCTTGCTCGACGCAGTAGCGGATCAGCGAATTGTCGGGCTGCAGGTCCAGGATGTAGAACTTGTTGATCGAGGGCGGCACGAACAGCATCGGGCGCTCATGCACCTTGGCCGTCAGCGGCTTGTACTCGAGCAGCTGGAAGAACTCGTTCTCGAACACCACCGCGCCTTCGCTGGTCGCGACGTTCTTGCCAACCTCGAACGCGCTCTCGTCGGTCATCGAGACATGGCCCTGCTGCATGTCCTTCAGCAGGTTCTGGATGCCCTTGGCGATGCTCTCGCCCTTGGTGTCGATCGCCTTTTTCTGCGCATCGGCGTTGAGGGCCAGGAAGTTGCTCGGCGCACTGGCGTCAATCCACTGCTGAACCGCAAAATTGACGCGGGCCTTGGTCTTGGCGTCGGCATCGACGGCCTCGGCCATCGCCATCAGCGTGCGTGCATTCAGCAGGTACATCGCGGCATTGAAGGCCGCCATCGGATTGCTGCCCCAGGCTTCGCTGGCAAAGCGGCGGTCCTTGGGCAGCTTGATCTCGAGGCCCTGGTTCCAGATCTGCGCCAGTTCGTGCAAGTAGGACTGCTGGATTTCAGCCAGCTTGGACTGGTCGAGCTTGACCGGCACTTCGGTCTGGCCGGCGATCATGGAGAACAGTTCGGACAGCTTGGACGGGGTGGGCATTTGCGGCATACCGTTAGACTGGGGCATGGTCACGCCGAACACCGGCGCAACCGCGGCTTGGCTGGACTGCAGCATGCGGGACCATTGTTGCAGGGCCGCTTGCTGGAAATCCTGGGGACTTGAGAGCCAGGGATTGTTCGAACTCATATAAATGTCTCCTATTAATATTAGATTGTTGCTTTGCAGCAATTTGTTCAGTAACCTGGGGCAACCTAGGCATAGCTACTAGCATATCTCATTTCATCAGCCTCTTTCATTTCAATTCTGAATCATATGTATATCATGGCAATTGGCTGGGTCTACGTCGCGCTGATGATGGCGCTGGCAGAAGCGACCAACGCCAATGGCTCCATCCCAGGAGCCATGTTGACATTTTTTTGTTACGGCTTGATGCCGGTCGGCTTGCTGGCCTATGTCCTGGGACGTCCGGCGCGCCGGCGCCGGCGCGAGCAGCAAGCGGCCTCAGTCGAGCCAGATGCTGGCGGCCATGCGCCCGGTGCTGCCGAGCCTGGCAGCGTCGCGCCGATGAGAAAAGAACCTTGAGGATTGGGTCACGGTACACCAGTCGGGACAGCCATCGTTGCCCTCGATCAGGCTGATGCCGAGCCTGGCCAGCCGCAGCCTTGCCAGGCCCGGCAAGTCGGCCAGCCATTTGCCCTCCCGATGGCCGTCCCGATCTGACCGCTCAGCCTGCCCGGCCTGGACCGGCAGCGCCGTGAAGGCGCTCGCCGCCGCCGGGTCGGACTCGGTATAGGCGCGCCTCACTTCGGCGCCGACCTCGAAGGCCTGCGGGCCGATGCAAGGACCGAGCCAGACGCGCAGGCCCGCGCGTTGCGCGCCAGTGCGGGCCGCCGGCCAGCGCTCGCAGAGGACTTCGAGCACGCCCCGCCCGCCCAGGCCGAGCAGGCCGCGCCAGCCGGCATGCACGGCCGCCACGCTGGCGCCATCAGCCGCGCAGAGCAACAGCGGCAGGCAGTCGGCGACCATGACGGTGCAGGCCAGGCCGGGCTGGGCGGTCCAGCAGGCGTCGGCCTCCAGGCCGTCAGGGCTGTCGGTGCGCAGCTCGAGCACCTCGGTCCCATGGACCTGGCGCAGAAAAACCGGGCGCGCGCCGAGGCGCTGCTGCAGATCGATGAAGTGGTCGGTGCGGTGAACAAGCGCCAGGAAGCGCTGGCGCGCCAGCGCAAGGAGATCGACGTCGAGCTGGAGTTCTACCAGGGCGACGTGAACAAGGCCCCGTCGTGGCTCAAGCGCAAGCTCGAAGACAACGAGCAGCAGGTGCAGATCCAGAAGCGTTTCCTGGCCGACCAGGCGCAGGAGAAGCAACGCATCAACGGCCGTTTCGACGAAGAGCTGACCAAGCTCAAACAGCTCTGGGCCACCGGCATCAAGCCCTGAGCCTTGTGCTCCCTCAAACAAACGGCCCGCAGATGCGGGCCGTTTGTTTTTCGATGGGTCGGGGTCAGCCCTGCAGCTTCTGCCGCAGCAGGTCGTTGACCTGTTGCGGGTTGGCCTTGCCCTTGGCCGCCTTCATCACCTGACCGACCAGCGCATTGAAGGCCTTTTCCTTGCCGGCCCTGAATTCGGCGACATTGGCTGCATTGGCTGCCAGCACTTCATCGACAATCGCTTCGATGGCACCGCTGTCGGTAATCTGCTTGAGGCCCTGCTTGTCGATCACCTCGTCAGCCGTCGCTCCTTCACCATTCCACAGGGCTTCGAAAACCTTCTTGGCAATGTTGTTGGAGATGGTGTTGTCGGCGATGCGCAGGATCAGGCCGCCCAACTGCTGTGCCGTCACCGGTGAAGTGGCAATCTCGCGGCCTTC
>ERZ1034361.1854-NODE-1854-length-10546-cov-10.982806_pt1 | contig 10546 bp, 9 predicted proteins | sample MGYA00520617_ERZ1034361 | MGnify/ENA primary metagenome ERZ1034361 (study PRJEB33736, sample SAMEA104284507) | Azolla filiculoides | biome: Urban; feature: Water surface; material: Ditch water | place: Netherlands | collected 2015-10-28 | depth 0-0.1 m ... | reverse complement strand
TGCATGTGATCGACACCGCAGGTCTGCGCGAAGGTGAAGGCGTGGACGAGGTGGAGCAAATCGGCATTGCCCGCGCCTGGGGGCAAATTGAAAATGCCGATGCCGTGCTGTTCTTGCACGACCTGACACGCACGGGCCAGACTGATTACGACAGCGCCGATGCCGACATTGCCCTCGCACTGAAAACCCGCTTGCCTGCCAGCGTGGCGGTGATCGATGTGTGGAACAAAGCCGATGCAGCCACCACGCCCACAGAACGCGCAGGCTTGACGCTGTCGGCCCGCACGGGCGAAGGTCTGCAGGCGCTGCGCCAGCAGCTGCTGCAACAAGCAGGCTGGCAGCAAGCCAGCGAAGGCCTGTTCATTGCCCGCGAGCGCCATGTGCAGGCCTTGCACCGTGTGCGCGAGCACCTGGAAATCGCCGATACACACTTGGCTGCACAAGCGCAAAACCTGGACCTGTTGGCAGAAGAACTGCGCTTGGGCCAAAACGCCCTGAACGAGATCACGGGCGAATTCAGCGCAGACGATTTGCTGGGCGTGATCTTCTCGAGTTTCTGTATCGGCAAGTAAGCCAGGCCCTGTGCCTTCGCTCACCATGGATACCCGCATGCGCGGGCATGACAGGCGGGGATGGGTATGACAGGCAGGGGCATGACAGGGAAGGGCATGACGCGCACAAATTTGTCACACCCGACTTGATCGGGTGTCCATGCCTTCGACTGTCGTAGATACCCGCATGCGCGGGCATGACAGGCGGGGATGGGTATGACACGCTGGGGGGACACACATAAAACGCGTGCGCTCAGGGAAAGCCCCGAAAAGGTCACGCCTGTGACTATCCGGCGGGGGCCAAAGGCACAAGATAGGCCTTTTGCCGAACGCCCTTACCATGACCACCGATACCCAGCCCAGCCTCAGCCCCGAGCAAAACGCCTATTTGCGCGAACGCTCGGACTGGATGGGTGCGTATTTGGTGTTGCACGCTTGGGGGGTGATCGCTTTGGCCATGGCGTTTTTCATCGCGTGGCCCAACCCCTTGAGCTTCATCGTGGCTGTGGTCGTCATTGGCGGACGGCAGCTGGGCTTGGCAATCTTGATGCACGACGCAGCGCACCGTGCGCTGTTCAAGAACACCCGGCGCAATGACACGGTGGGCGCATTTTTGTGCGGCTGGCCTGTGGGTGCCAGCCTCACGCTGTACCGGCCTTATCACCTGAGCCACCACCGCCACACCCAGCAAAAAGAAGACCCGGACCTGATTTTGTCGGCCCCGTTTCCCATCAGCTCAAGCAGCTTTTGGCGCAAGATGCGGCGTGACATTTTGGGCATCACCGGTTACCAGCGCCGCATGGAATTTTTCCGCATGGAGATGGGTGATGACCCGAGCCGTCTGCAGCGCTGGAAGAACTTGTTTCAGGCGGAAAAATATTTCGCATTGACCAACCTGCTCATCTTTGGGGTCACAGCAGCCGCTGGCGTGTGGTGGGCTTATTGGGCTTTGTGGTTGCTGCCCTTGCTGACTTGGTACCAGGTGATCAGCCGCATCCGCAACATCGCCGAGCACGCGGTGGTGGGCAACAACGATGACCGCCTGCGCAACACGCGCACGACCCTAACCAACTGGGGCATGCGCATGGTGCTGGCGCCCTACTGGGTGAACTACCACCTGGAACACCACCTGTTTGTGTTCACCCCCTGCTGGAAGCTGCCTGCAGCGCACCGCATGCTGATCGATCAAGGTTTTGGCCCGCGCATGGAGTTGACGCAAGGCTATCGGGCCGTGTTGCGCAAAGCGGTGTCTAAGCCGCACGACGACGATGCAGGCAAGGGAAAACAGCGCGGGCAAAGCAACGCACTCATCTGAGCGAGCTGCGTGACTTGGGGCTGCTGCGCGAAGGCCCCGGGCCTGACGGTTTCAGTGCCCCTCGAAAGACACCAACGTGAACAACTTCAGGCCTGTGGCCTGAATGCGCTCAGACCCACCCAGCTCAGGCAAGTCCACAATGGCCGCGCCCTCGATCACGGTGGCGCCGAGTTTCTCGAGCAGCTTTTTACCCGCCATCATGGTGCCGCCCGTGGCGATCAGGTCGTCGATCAGCAGCACGCGCTGGCCGGGTTTGACCGCATCGGTGTGCAGCTCCACGGTGGCGCTGCCGTACTCCAGCTCATAAGTCTCCTCGACCGTGGTGAAGGGCAGTTTGCCTTTTTTACGGATGGGCACAAAACCCAGGCCCAACTCATAAGCCACAACCGAGCCCAAGATGAAACCCCGCGCATCCAGCCCGGCCACCACATCGGGGCGCAAGGCGGGGTGCATGTACCGGTGCACAAACGCATCAATCAACACGCGAAAAACTCGGGGGTCTTGCAGCAGCGGTGTGATGTCGCGAAACTGCACACCCGGCGCGGGCCAGTCGGGCACGGTGCGGATGTGGCTTTTCAGGTAATCGTTGACGTTCAGATCGTTCATGTCTTGTCAGCCTCGCAGGAGTTTTTCTTCAGCCACCGCCAGGGTTTGAGATTTGCCCGACAGCACCAGTGTGTCTCCCGAATACAGCTCGGTTTCATCGCTCACGTTTTCGGTTTGGCCATTGGCGCGGCGCAAATTCACCACGCGCACTCCCATGGCATGAAAGGCCAAGTCCTGGACCTGCTTGCCCAACCATGGAGAGGCCAAGGGCAAGCTCACGGTGGTCAACCTTTCGTGGTCGATTTCGTCCAACGTGTCATCGTCCGCCCCATGGAAATACCCCCGCAACAAGTTGTACCGCGCATCGCGCTGGTCTTGCACGATGCGGATCACGCGCCGCATGGGCACGCCCACCAGCGCCAACGCATGGCTGGCCAGCATGAGCGAGCCCTCCAGTGCTTCGGGCACCACCTCGGTGGCTCCCGCAAGCTGCAGTTTTTCCAGATCCAGGTCGTCTTGCGTGCGCACGATGACCGGCACCTGCGGGGCGTGGCTGTGCGTGTGGTCCAGCACCTTCATGGCTGCAGGTACGTCGAGGTAGGTGATGACCACCGCACTGGCCCGCGCCAAACCTGCCGCCATCAGCGATTGCAGTCGACCGGCATCGCCAAAGACCACCGAATCGCCAGCGGCTGCGGCCTGCCGCACCCGGTCCGGGTCCAGGTCGAGCGCCATGTAGGGAATGTTTTCTTTTTCCAGCATGCGGGCTAGGTTCTGGCCGCAGCGGCCATAGCCGCAAATGATCACGTGCTTGCTGGTGTTGATCGACTTGCGCGCGATGGTCGTCATTTGCAGCGACTGTTGCAACCACTCGCTGGCCACCACTTTCATCACGATGCTGTTGCTGTGCATGATGATGAACGGCGTCGCCATCATGGACAGCACCATGCTGGCCAGCACCGGATTGAGCAAGGTGGGCGGGATCAGGTTACTTTGTGATCCCAAGGTGAGCAACACAAAGCCGAACTCACCAGCTTGAGCCAGATACAAGCCCGTGCGAAGCGCCACACCATTGGGCGCACCCGTCAGCTTGGCCAACGCCGTGACCAGCACCAACTTGAAGAGCACCGGCAAGGTGGTCAGCAGCAACACCAGAGGCCAACGTTCGACCACGATGTGCCAATCGAGCATCATGCCAATGGTGATGAAAAACAGGCCCAACAACACATCGTGGAAGGGCCGGATGTCCAGCTCCACCTGGTGTTTGTACTCGGTCTCGGAAATCAACATCCCCGCAATGAAGGCCCCCAAGGCCAGACTCAGGCCCGCCAACTCGGTGATCCAGGCCAGACCCAGCGTCACGAGCAGCAGGTTCAGCACAAACAACTCTTCGCTTTTGCGCCGCGCCACAAGTGTGAGCCACCAACGCATGACACGCTGGCCGCCCGTCATGAGCAAGGTGATCAATATCGCCGCCTTGACGCCCGCCAGCATCAAGGCCGAGAACATTTCATCGGCTGGCGCACCCAGGGCCGGAATCATCACGATCAAAGGCACCACGGCCAAGTCCTGAAACAGCAGCACCCCGACCACCCGCTTGCCATGCTCGGATTCCAGTTCCAAGCGGTCGGCCACCAGCTTGACGACAATCGCCGTACTGCTCATGGCCATGGCGCTCGACAAGGCCAAGGCCGTTTGCCATTCCATCTTCCACAGCGTGGGTGCCAAGGTGGCCACAAACAAGGAGAGCACGGTCACGATGACCAAGGTCAGTACCACCTGCAGCAAGCCCAGACCAAAGACATGTTTGCGCATCGAGCGCAGCTTGGGCAGGTTGAACTCCAGTCCAATCACAAACATCAAGAAAACCACACCGAACTCGGCCAGGTGCTTCACGCCATCGGAGTTTTGCGCCAGCGCCAGCGCGTTGGGGCCAATCACTACGCCGACGGCCAAATAGCCCAGCATGGGCGGCAGCTTGAGCATGCGGCAGCCGACCACGCCCAACACGGCGGCCAAAAGGTACAGCAGGGTCAACTCCAAAGCGCTCATGCTTCGATGGTAACAAGCACTTGTGACAGAACGAGCCGTTCAACCGAGCGAATGAGGGTCTTGTGTGGGCTTGAAAGCCGTCTGCGCGGCGCATACACCGCGCCCGATAAAATGCCGGACATGCTCGCCAATACCGCCCAAACCCTGCAACTCGCACGCGAGACCCTCGACATCGAGGCCTCGGCCTTGCTGCAACTCAAAGCACGCCTGGATGAACGCTTTGTCAAGGCGGTGAACATGGTGCTGGGCGTGCAAGGCCGTGTGGTCGTCACGGGCATGGGCAAAAGCGGGCACATTGGCCGCAAAATTGCCGCCACCTTGGCGTCCACCGGTACCCCGGCCATGTTTGTTCACCCAGGCGAAGCCAGCCACGGCGACCTAGGGATGATCCAGGTCATAGATGTGGTGTTGGCTCTGTCCAACAGCGGCGAGAGCGACGAACTGGTGGCCATCCTGCCGGTGCTCAAGCGGCAAGGCGTGCCCTTGATTGCCATGACAGGCGGCCTGACCTCTTCTTTGGCGCAACACGCCGATGTGGTGCTGGACTGCTCTGTCGACAAAGAAGCTTGCCCCCTGAATTTGGCCCCGACCGCCAGCACCACCGCCCAACTGGCCATGGGCGACGCCCTGGCCGTGGCCTTGCTGGATGCGCGAGGCTTCAAACCCGAAGACTTTGCCCGTTCGCACCCCGGTGGCTCATTGGGCCGCCGCTTGCTCACACACGTCAGCGATGTGATGCGCAAAGGCGATGCCTTGCCCCGCGTGAGTCCCGAAGCCAGCTTCTCCGACCTGATGCGCGAAATGAGCCGCAAAGGACTGGGAGCGTCGTCGGTGGTCGATGCCCAGGACAAAGTGCTGGGCATCTTCACCGATGGCGATTTGCGCCGACTGATCGAAAAGGGCGCAGACCTGCGCAACCTCAAGGCCAGCGATGTGATGCACGCCCACCCGCGCACCATCCGTGTGGATGCGTTGGCCGTCGAAGCCGCCGAAATCATGGAGCAATGTCGCATCACCAGCATCTTGGTGGTGGACGAGGCCGGGCGCCTGTGCGGCGCCATCAACACCAACGACCTGATGCGGGCCAAGGTGATCTGACATGCAAGCTTTGACACCCGCACTGAATTACGCACCCGAGTTGCTGCTGCAAGCACAAGGCATACGCGTCGCATTTTTTGATGTCGATGGCGTGCTGACCGATGGTGGTCTTTATTTTTCTGAAGCAGGCGAAGCGCTCAAGCGTTTCAACACGCTCGATGGACAAGGCCTCAAGTTGCTGCAACAAGCCGGCATCACCCCCGTGGTCATTACCGGGCGTGACTCGCCCGCCCTGCGTTTGCGCCTGAAGGCTTTGGGCATCACCCATGCGCGGTTTGGCACAGAAGACAAGCGGCCTGCCGCCGAAGCGTTTTTGCAAGACATGGGACTCGACTGGTCGCAGGCGGCGGCCATTGGAGACGATTGGCCCGATTTGCCGGTCATGCAGCGCGCAGCCTTTGCCTGCGCTCCTGCCAATGGACACGCCCAAGCCAAAGCGGTGGCGCACCACATCACTGCAGAGCGAGGCGGCGAAGGTGCAGCACGCGCCTTTTGTGACGTCTTGCTGGTGGCCAGCGGACATTACGCACGGCTGCTGGCACAGGTCGGCGTCAACGCGCACGCGGGGCCGTCGGCATGAATATTTTGCGCCGCCTGCTGGACCAACTGAGTGTCTACCTGCCCTTGATCGTGATGGCCTTGCTGGCATCCGGCAGCTGGTGGCTGGTGCGCAGCGCGCCCGAACTGCTGGCACCCACGACCAACAAGCCCGTGCGCCAGGATCCCGATTACCGATTGGCTGATTTTTCAGTCAAATCATTTGACATCACCGGGCGCATGACGCGCGAGGTCAGTGGCGACAAAGCGCAACACTATCCGGCAACCGAAGCCTTGGACATCGATCAAATTCGCATTTACGCCGAAAGCGAAACGGGTGCCACCATGAATGCCAAAGCGGTGCAAGGCATCGCCACAGACGATGGCACACGGGTCACATTGATCGGTGATGCCTATGCCATCCGGCACCCCCATGGCACAAGTGCTCAGGTAGAGCTGCGCGGTGAACGCCTGGAGGCCCTGCCTGACGAAGACCGGCTGGTGTCATCGGACCCGGTTCACATCACCCGCGATCGTGATGTCTACACTGCGGAGACCATGAATTTCAACAGCAACACGGGCGAATATGTGTTGCAAGGGCGCGTGCGCGGCACACTGATGCCCAAAACCAAACCCTGACGCTACTGCGGCATACCTGCTGCCGTGCAAGCCAGAAACGACAAAGCCCTGCAATGCAGGGCTTTGTCAGGATTCAATGGCCAATCGTCAGATTGGCCGGGTGCTTGAATCAGTAACCGCCGCCGTAGCCGCCACCGCCTTCGCGGCGACCGCCACCGCCAGCACCGCCGCCACGTGGGCCAGCGCCGTAGGGGCTGCGGAAACCGCCACCGCCACCTTCGCCACCACCGTAGCCGCCACCGCCTTCGCGACGACCACCACCGTAGCCACCACCGCCACCTTCACGGCCACCGCCGTAACCACCGCCGCCGCCTTCGCGACCGCCGCCGTAGCCGCCGCCACCTTCACGGCGACCGCCGCCAAAGCCACCACCGCCACCAAAGCCGCCGCCACCTGTGCGGGGAGGGCGTGCTTCCATGGGGCGAGCTTCATTGACCACCACGTTACGGCCGCCCAATGGCTGGCCGTTCATGCCGTTGATCGCAGCTTGGGCTTCGTCATCGCTGCCCATTTCCACAAAGCCGAAGCCTTTGGAGCGGCCAGTGTCACGTTCCATCATGACTTTGGCGCTGGTCACAGCACCGAATTCACCGAAGGCTTGTTCCAGATCGCCGTCGCGAACGGAGTAAGGCAGGTTGCCGACGTAAAGTTTGTTGCCCATGAAAGGGACTCCTCAAAACACAGAGATAAAAGCGATGGAGCTCCGAAAACGCATTCAACAAACCTGAAAACATCGGAAGGAAAGCGAAACTGATCTGGTCACCGCAAACATGACTTCGCTGCTTCTGACAGTGAAGTCCATTAATTATGAGCGATAAAACAAAAAAAAACGCAAGGGGTATTCCCCCGAAGCCCCGCAGAATGTGCTTTGCAGCACAAATCTGTTGTTTTACCAGCTCACCTCACGGTCAGGTGTGGCGCTGATTTTGTGGACGGTCAAATCAGCGCCATCAAACTCTTCTTCGGGGCTGAGTTTCAAGCCCAAAGTCAATTTCAGCACGCCATAGACCACAAATCCGCCCAACAAAGCCCAAGCCACACCCATGGCCGTGCCGATCAGCTGTGCCGTCAAATTGATGCCGCCCAATCCACCCAGGGTTTGTGCCCCAAAAATGCCGGCCGCAATACCGCCCCACGCACCGCAAACGCCGTGCAATGGCCAGACACCCAGCACATCATCGATCTTCCATTTGTTTTGGGTCAACGTGAACATCACGACAAACAAACCGCCGGCCACAGCACCGACCGCCAACGCACCAAATGGGTGCATCAAATCCGATCCCGCACACACGGCCACCAAACCGGCCAAAGGACCGTTGTGCACGAAGCCCGGGTCATTTTTGCCCAACACCAAGGCGACCAAGGTGCCACCGACCATGGCCATCAGCGAGTTGACCGCCACCAAACCCGAAATCTTGTCCAGCGTCTGGGCACTCATCACGTTGAAGCCAAACCAGCCCACAATCAAAATCCAGGAGCCCAAAGCCAGAAACGGGATGCTCGATGGCGGGTGTGCCGACACCACACCGTCTTTGCGGTAGCGGTTGTAACGGGCACCCAACAGCACCACGGCAGGCAGCGCGATCCAACCGCCCATGGCGTGCACCACCACCGAGCCAGCAAAGTCGTGAAACTCATCGCCCGTGACGGCCTTGATCCAGGCCTGCACGCCAAAATGCTGGTTCCAGGCGATGCCTTCAAAGAAAGGATAGACAAAGCCCACGATCACCGCTGTGGCGATGAGCTGGGGCCAGAACTTGGCCCGCTCGGCGATGCCGCCCGAAATGATGGCCGGAATGGCTGCAGCAAAAGTCAGCAAAAAGAAGAACTTGACCAGCTCGTAGCCGTTTTTGGCGGCCAATTGCTCTGCGCCCACAAAAAAGGTGGTGCCATAAGCGACGCTGTAGCCCACCACAAAATAAACCACGGTGGAGACCGAAAAGTCGACCAGGATTTTGACCAGTGCATTGACCTGGTTCTTTTTACGAACCGTTCCCAGCTCCAGAAAGGCAAAACCAGCGTGCATGGCCAACACCATGATGCCGCCCAACAAGATAAATAGCGCATCCGCGCCCTGTTTCAGTGCTTCCATGACCGTCTCTTGAGAATTTTTGAATTGAATTGGTGCATAAAGGCTCCAAAAGCCTTCGGCGCACCAAACAAAAGCAAGAAGCAGGCCCAAATTGATGCACATCCAGCATGCGCCCAAAAATGGTCACATCAGAGCCGGTCCTTTTGCCACTTCGCGCAATGCATCCATCTGGACACTTTCCCTTAGACCGGCATTTGGCATTCGGTGCGTGATCGCACTGCAAGACCGGGGCAGCTGAAGCCTGTCAGGCCTGCGGTCGGCGTTTGTAAATGACATGGTAAACCCCGGCCACCAGCACAGCACCGCCCAGCACATTGCCCAGGATCACGGGCACCAGATTGCCCAGCATGCCGCTCCAGGTGACGGCGGGGTAGCCCGTCAGGTCGCCGTGCTGCAGCAGCATGGCCAGCGGCATCAGGTACATGTTGGCGATGCTGTGTTCAAAACCGGCCGCCACAAAAGCCATCACCGGCAGCATCACGGCCACGGCTTTGTCGACCACGCTGCGCCCGGCCATGGCCATCCACACGGCCATGCAGACCAGCACATTGCACAGCACGCCGCGCAGCAAAGCGGTGACAAACGGCAGCGCCTGCTTGGCCACGGCGATCTGAACCACCTTGTGCCCAATCGCCCCGCCATTCAGATTGGCATGCCCGCTGGCGAACACCAACAGCGCCAGAGCGGCCGCACCCACCAAATTGGCCAGGCACACGATGCCCCAATTGCGCAGCACCTGCGCCGCGCTGACCCGGCCATCGGCCCAAGCCATGACGATCAGGTTGTTGCCGGTGAACAACTCGGCCCCGGCGACCACAACCATGAACAAGCCCACCGAGAACACCAAACCGCCCAGCACAGCACTGGCGGCAAAGCCCAGCGTCGGGTCGGACTTGACCAACACAAACAGCATGGCCCCCAAGCCGATGAAAGCCCCGGCCAGCACCCCGAGCAAAGCCAGCGGCAGCCATGCCATGCGGGCCTTGGTCTCGCCCACGGACTCGATGCGGCGGGCGATTTCGACGGGACTGTAGGCGTCCGAGCCATAAAGTTCTGACATGCGTGCTCCTGACGTGGGCGGGGCCTTCGCCCTTATACTTGCTTGATGCGCCGATTTGAACCCGATTGCGGGCGCCGGAACCACCAGAGTCCCGAAATTCAGCTAAATGGCGTGTGTTTCAACCCACTGAAACCCGGCCCAGCTGACTGCGAAGCCGGGTTTTGTTTTTTGCACACCTGAACACTTTCGATGCTGATCGCCGAGTCCAAAAGCATGCTGTTTGAAGCCCCTTTGCCTTTGCAAAGCGGTGCGTCCATCCATGGCTATTCGCTGAGCTACGAAACCTACGGCACGCTCAATGCCGACAAGTCCAACGCCGTGCTGATCTGCCACGCCCTGAACGCCTCGCACCATGTGGCGGGCGTGTATGCAGACCAGCCCCACAACACCGGCTGGTGGGACAACATGATCGGTCCCGGCAAGTCACTGGACACCGACCAATTCTTCGTGATCGGCGTGAACAACCTGGGTTCTTGCTTTGGCTCCACGGGCCCCATGCATGCGAACCCTGACACGGGCCGTGTGTACGGCGCTGACTTCCCGGTGGTCACGGTGGAAGACTGGGTCAACGCGCAAGCCAGACTGCTCGACGCCTTGGGCATTGAACAACTGGCCGCCGTGATGGGCGGCAGCTTGGGCGGCATGCAGGCCCTGAG
>ERZ1034361.1852-NODE-1852-length-10549-cov-3.005921_pt1 | contig 10549 bp, 17 predicted proteins | sample MGYA00520617_ERZ1034361 | MGnify/ENA primary metagenome ERZ1034361 (study PRJEB33736, sample SAMEA104284507) | Azolla filiculoides | biome: Urban; feature: Water surface; material: Ditch water | place: Netherlands | collected 2015-10-28 | depth 0-0.1 m ... | reverse complement strand
GAAGCTTCATATAACCCTGCAATGAATGTTAGCAGGGTTATTTATTAGCCGTGAGCTATTCTTTCACACGGGCAAACAAGATAGGCCGCTGTTCAATTGGGAAATACCTCATGCTGAAGCCAGGTGTATAACCAACGGGAACACCTTCTTCATTAGTGTAGATACGAAAAGATCCGCGACCCGCACCACTATTTTTCTTCCCATCAGCACCCCAACGGGTGTCATTTTTATCATGAGGTGCATCTGCTGAATCAAGAATGGTCAACGTCCATTGTTTAGTACCTTCAACAATGGGTGGGGTAGGTGCCCGTTTGTAAGGCTTTACATCAATGATCATAATATGACCTTGTGCCGGCCCAATCGATGTCATACAACCTTGATTGCATGTAAAAAGGAAAATATCTCCAGGCACAAGCTCGTTGATTGTGCTAAGGCGATCAAATCCAATACCACGCATGATTGCTTCTTGATAGTTTTCAATGCGAAGATATTTTTTCCAATACGTCTTTGATTCAATTGAATCAACGGCTTTGCTGCCAGCACGCTGTAGCACCGCACCCACAAATCCAGTGCACATTGTGTTGACTGAGCGCTCTTTGTTAAACCAAGAGCCATCCCAACGAACACCTTCAGGGCCCGTAAACTCATATTTGTTATTTTCAGGCTTGACCGTTGCTACGATCTCTCGAGCATACTCTAGATGTTTAGGGACTGATACTTCTTGTGCTGTTGCAATCCCTGCACAAAGCATCAATGAAATGAGAAGTTTGAGTTTCATTTGGGGTACCTTTAGTGTCAATTAAACATGGATCTATCCTATATTATTTTGATAGAAAAGTAAACATGTGATATGCGGGCATAGATGAAATAAATCACCTATGCCCGCATATAAAACGATCAAATTAGCTATTAGCTTTTATTTGTCGTGATCAATGTTAACGAACGGCATTGGAGCCGAGCCACCTACAAATTTAGGCAACACACCGTCCCACTTCTTGATTGCTTCCAACTGCACGAACTCTTTACCACCTTGTGCACGTACGGCATCAGCCTGAATGCGAATGGTCTCGGCTTGGGCCTTAGCAGTGATGATCTTTTGTTCAGCCTCGTACTTGATACGTGCCAAGTCACGCTGTGCTTTCTCAGCTTCTTGAGTAGCCTTCACCTTTGCTTCGATAGCATCGTTAAAGGTCTTGCTCAGTGAGAAGTTGGTAACGTTGATGTCCTGCACAATCAAGTGATAAGCAGCTAGCTTCTTTGCAAGTTGGTCACGAATAGCATGCGATACATCTGTACGCTTTGTGATCAGCTCTTCAGCCGTGTACATTGAAGTCACAGACTTGAACACTTCATAAATAGCCGGCACAACATACTGGGCTTCATAAGTCAATGCTGGGTTCAGCACATACAGGTCACGGGCACCCTTAGGGTCAACACTGTAGTTGACAGTCAGGGTAGTGTGCACGGTTTGCATGTCACGAGATGCAGCTTCAGCATTTTGTGCTTGAGCGGTATCTAAGCCGGTGGAGATGTACAGCACTTTTGCAAGCGGGTTGACAACGTGCAAGCCTTCAGCAACCGAGCCAGGCTGAACTTCACCGAACAAAGTAACAACACCAACATTTGATGCTGGCACTGATGTAAGGCTCATGTACAACACGCTCAGCGCCAGCACAGCTGCATATACAACCACGCCGATGCTATAACAACGCAGCAACAGCTGTTTGCGAATCTTGCGCATAGCTGAATCACGATTGTCACGGCTGACCATGTCATCACCGAGCAACGCCCGAACACGGTCTGACACATCAAGCTTCAGCCCGATACCGGTAGACACCACTCCGATAAGTACGAATGCCAATATGGCAAGCAATATGAACGATCCCATCTAACTCTCCTTCTGGTTAATGTAGCTTTTGTTTTTACGATTGTCCGCGCCACAACTAGGACATTTCCCCACTTCACTAGCCAGTGCAGCATCACAGAAGCTACACCGTAGTTTCACTTTCATAGTCGGTTTTTGCTTAACCGGCGTATGATGAATTTCGACGCTATCATCAAGGTCAACTTCAGACCAAAGAAGCTTAGGCATGGTATTTCTTTACTTGGGATTGAGGGGAGTAGTAACAGCTATTAGCTGCAATATTCTTTTCAAAGGTGTCTCCATTGGGTCTCGAACCCAAATTTCCAGTGTGAAAGACTGGTGTCCTATACCCGTTAGACGACGGAGACAAACTCTCTTAACGAGAGTTCAGTGAGCCACGAATCATTGGCCCACCAGTTGGTGTGGTTTTGACTTTATCCTTGATACCTTCGCTGACCAGCTCGAGACGCTTGTGGTCAACATAGAACATGTCAGGGGCTTTGTTCTCGGTGCTCTTGGTAGTAACACCAAAGTGAACACAACCGTTGAGGTACACAACACGGCTCGTGATAGTACCAACTTGGCCAGAAGCAATCTCACGAACTTCTTGTCCCATAACAAAGCTGGTCTTGTCAATTGCCGGCACACGGTCAGCAACACCATCCTTGACAAAGTTGACAAGGTAGTCATCGATGAACACGGCTTCAGGGATCACACGACCATCACCCTTCGGCTGAATAGCAATCTGGCGAGTGCCGTTCATATGCTCAAGGATTTGAGCAGCCGTACCGGTTAAGCCTGTTACTTCATCCTCGACAATGTTGCCGAGGTTGATTACTTTCTTATCAGACATGTTTTGCCTTATGCAGTTTCGAACAATTCGGGGTAGCAGCTTTCGATCTCGCGGTCAACATTGCAGTAGTCCGGACCGAAGTACCATTCTTTCATGAACTTGATGATGTCGGCGGCTTCACCCTGCACACCGTACAGAGGATTGCCACCAGCTGGACCAACTTCTGCGATCAGGATCAGCTCAATGCCGTACTGCAGCTCGAGCTCCGTTTCGGACTCGCGTGACAGAACTTCAGTCAGATCAATTTCAGTGTTAGTCATGATTCAGCCTCTTTGATTTGTTGGTTACGATGGAATGATTGTATAACAATCACCCCACCGTGTAAACCAGCAAATTACAGGTCAGCCAACATCTTTTGCAGGTCTTCAACACCCAGAGCGGTCAGGGCGGCATCTTGCTTCGCAGCAATCAGCTCCATCAGCTTTTGCTTCTTGGCGGCCTTGTCGGCAGCTTCGGCAGCGGTGTCACGTTCGGCAACCTTCACGTCAATGACGTACTTGACGATGTCGAACTTGGCTTGCATGGTGTCGGAGGTCTTCACGACCGGCTTCACGAAGGAAACTTCGCCATCGGCTTCCTTCAGGCTGCGGTTCAGGTTCTTGGCAATGTCATCCAGGTTTGCTTGGCCGGCCTTGGAGGTCAGCGGCAAGTCCCACAGGTCTTCTGCGGACAGCAGACCCTTCGGGGATTCGAAGCGCAGCTTGGAGCGTGCGGCCAGTTCAAAGTTTGCAGTAGTCATGATAGTATTTCCTTTCACTTATTAAAAAACGATCTTGATGAGACGAGAGAAGCTGCCCTTAACTCGGCAGAGGAGTTCATTACGTTGTGTGCTCGAGAAGCCCAAGCCGCTCAGCTGAGTGTCCGACGTATCGGTCTTCAGCTTGCTACCCACCATCTCAATCACCTTGCGGTGCGGGTTCAGCTCTTCCTTCAGGAACTCGTTGAAGAAGCCACGAGCTTGTCCGTCATTGGAGCAACCATCCAACATGAAGAAGTAATGCTTGTTACCAACGGCGAAGTCATCCCAATGGTTCGGAGACAACATCACAACATTGACCTTGCGGAAAGTTTGTGTGGCAACATTCCACACGGTACGAGTGACTTGCGAAGACGGCAACGATTCGATGATCTCGAAACCACCGGCCTTTGAGTACTTGATCTTGGCCACATCGATGGTCTCGCCGGAGCGCAGCACCTTCTCGAAGCCCATACGATGCACTTGGCCATCGAATTCGATTTCAACCTCAAAACCCTTGCCATCGCTACGGCGGCTGTAGTTGTTCACTTGGAGCAAGTAGATACCTTCACGCATTTGCTTGCGATCCGCGTAGAAGATATTCTCTACAGGGTCTTCACGTTGGCCGTCGGCACCATTGGCGTCCACGTCCAGCATACCACCACACATTGACTTTTGGCGACGATTGCCGAAGTAGATGTGACCGCCGTTAGGCTCCTTCATGTGGAAGTCAAGGTCATCAGTGTAGTCCCATGCCAAGCGGCAGCACAAGTCACCCACGACGCTACCACCGGCTGCCTTGACACGTTCCTTGATGGAGTCGGCCATGTCACCGTTGTAGGACCAGCTGAAGTTGTTCGGCCACTTGAACAGCGGGCGAGCAGTTGGATCAACCGGAGCAATCAAGCTCATGAAGTTGCTGTTGTGACGGTTTTCGACCATGACCTCGATGGACTCTGCGCGCGGCAGGATGTCAGCCAAGAACTTTTCGATCGAAACTTCTTCAACCTTGTCCAAGGACTTCGGCTTCTTGTCCGAGACACCGGCAGCAAGGTCATCGAACACATCGGCGCTCATGCTCTTGCGGGCGTCACGGTTGGCGTACAGCACGTTGTTGATCGTGATGTCATCCAGCGCAGCATAACGACGTTCCAGCGCAGAGGTCAGGCCAAGCTCTTCGATTGCCTTCTTGGCCTTTTCGATCATGGCCTTGGTCACGAGTGCAGTCGGACGCTTGTAGTTGCTTGGTGCAACCTTGGCTTCGAAGGAAGCAACAGCCGATTCCATCTCCACATCAGCCGACAGGTCAACCAGCAAGGAGCCGATGACGGTGTTGCGAATCTTGGACACGGATGCCGGCAGAGTCTTGATTTGTGACCACACGAAGTTGTCACGATCAGCTGCCTTCAGCTTCTTGTATTGCTTCTTCAGCTTCTCGAAGGAGGCCAGCACAAAGGAATGCTCAGCACCACGGTACAGTGAGTTTTGAGCAATCAGCTCTTGCACGGTGCTGATAGATTCATCAGTGATCTCAGTCAGGCTGCGAGCCAGCACATCATGCAGGGCACGGAACTCACCAAGGGTGCTGGCAATGTCGGTGCCACACACAACGTAGCTTTGCGGGATGTTGACGAAGAAGTGGTCCCAAGTCTTCACACCGTTGATGGTGTCTTGGAAGTTCTTGTCGGTACCAGCAACTTTCTCGTAGTGCAGGAAGAAGTTATCGATCGGCTTGGACTTAACCAGTGCCGACAGGGCATCGGTCACGGCTTGGTAGTTCGGATCACCTGCATTGACGTCCCAGATGGATTCCATCTTGCCGTCGATGATAGCAACAACGTTGCCAACCGCACGGATGAACTGCTTGCAACAGTTGCAATCATGTTCAGTGCGTTCCTTGTAGACCGGATTGGAGCCGGCAGGGAAGCTGGCGAGATAGGTAGTCCACATCTCATCCTTTTCTGCTTGGGTGCGCAGAAGATCATGCTTCTTCATGCGCTCAAATTGCTTCGCAACCGCGTTGCGGAATGTCTTGAAGTCCATGTTGTTCACCTTGTATTAAGATAGACTATTATAACATTGTACCGTGTTAAAGTACACACTGAGTTGAAATTATTGATGCATGATATATGGCACTCAACCATGCATCCTCTTCACTATGCTGAGGGTAACCAAACCCATCAGCGTCAACCGTTGAGTTAACCCAACGATACTGGCCAATCCAATCATGACCCCAAGTAGTACCCATGTCTTCAACAATGTAGCCTGCTTGGATCAGCTTGTCCTTCTGCTCTTGGGTAACCATGCTTACTCCACCATGCTAGGAGGCGTAACAGCAATTCCTACGAGAGCATCTTCAGTGAAAGCATCTTCGATTCGACGAAGCACATTCCCCATGAACATTTCCTCATAGTTCTTACGATCACCGAAGCTAACTGAAATGACAGCGCCATTTTCAATGTACTTCCCCATTGACTTCATCATCGCATACTTGCGACCTTCTTCAACAACACGGCTCCAAGCGGCAGACCGATAGTTCTGTGCTTGTACAGCCGTGTTGAGGAGGGCCTCAAGCTGCTCTTTATTGAGAGCAGCCATGATGATTAGCGAAAGTTGGGAGCGGCCACTTGAATCAGGGTGCCAGCACGAGGAGCTTTGCCCAGCGCCTTGGCAACTTCGTCGCCCTTCAGCTTGTAAAGCTTGCCCGGAGCAGCTTTGTCTTCGCCGATGCAGAAGTGGCCGGTTTGATTCATGCCGAGGAAGGTGTAGGTCTTACGGCCGATGGTCACTTCCTTGTTCAGATCGGAGGTGTCCAGACCGTGCTTCCAGCCGTGACGTTCCAGGCCTTTGAAGTAGGTGGGGTCCACGCCGCCGGTTGCATCCTTTTCACCAACTTCGAAGTTGACCTTGAAGGTGTGATCACCGTAGCTGATCTTGACAGCAGATTGAGTCAGACCGTGCTTTTCATAGACGGCGGCCATTGCTGCGTCCATGTCGGTGCGGAAGGAGGAAAGGATTTGCTTGGTGATCATTTTTCAGCCTCTTTGGTTTGTTGAACAAATATTGTGTTGATGGAATGATTGTATCATTAGTACATGCTGTTGTAAACAGGTCCATGTAAAAATAATCAACTATTTTCCAACTATTTTCAACAAAGGCTGAGTTAGAACTTGACAGGGCCATGAACCTTGCAATGCTCATGCAAGCTGTCCCAATAGGTGATGGCTTCAGCAAGATCAAAGTCTTGTGCATACTGTTTTGCTTCTTGAGCTTTTAGCTCTGCAAGACGTTTGTCTACGTCCCATGCACGCTTGCGTAGACACCGTGCAGTCCCATACATGGGCTCACGTAAGTTTTGACGGATGAGGGCTTCCCATTCATCATAGGATAAGCCCCAAGGTGTACCAGTAAGCTTAAGACAAACGCCACGACCGTACTCGGCCATGGCGTCCTCTACAGCCTGCTTGTAGATTGAATTATGCAAGGTCAATGAAGACCTTCTTACCCACCGGCGAGATACGACGAAGCTCATTGCGAACAAACTTGATCACCGGCTTACCGCTGATGGATGGGTTGCCCACATGATATGCCAGCTCAGCACCAAAGAATTCAAGGTTGTACAAGCCGGTGATTTCAACCGTGATGTCGCCTTCATTGTCATCCAGCTCGATGAGCTTGGCGGTCAGGGACACGGTGGTGTCACCTTTGTTGTAGTTGAGCACGAGCTCGGAGCTGGTGTTCAGGATGGAAAAGTCTAGGCTCATGATATACCCTTAAGAAAGAACTGCAGCCGCAACGGCAGGTTTGATTTGATCAGCAAGGTATTTAAGCTCGGCATGCATAGTTGCTTCCAAGCTTTGGCGCAATGAAATGCGAAACTGTGCAGTAATCTGTTCAACCAGCTCATCAATGCGTAGCTTGTGTGCAGTAAGATTGATTGAAGATGGCAAAGCCATATCATCAGCTTTTGGCTTGATAATTGACTTCGAAACAGGGGTTGAAATGCTTGCAGCTGGAAACACCCAGGAATGAGCACCAGCAATTTTTGCAGGTTGTGACAAAGCTGCAGTAAGCATTGCACGAAACCCTGCATCTTGGCTCAACATGCTTTGAATAGCTTGCTTGGTCTTTTGACGGTCAGCAGGCAGAAGCAAAACTTGAGCATTTGCCAATGCTGTGCATTTACCCAGCTTAGGCTGAGTATTGATTGAATGAACCGCAGCAGTAACGACCCGTTCTGCTTCTTGTTGAGTCCAGCGAATATACTTTGCCATGACCAAGATCCTACTTGTGTTGAAAGTAGGATTATATCATACAATCACGGCTTTTTGTAACTATTCTTTATCAGGCGGAATTCCACGAAGCTTGCATTCGAGATGGTGTTCGTAATGCCGCTTAAGCACAGTTGCATGGCCTTTGTACAAGGTGGCAATGAACACCACGATTGCAATGTACAAGCCAGAAGCAAACAAATCACGCAGCACGCGAATGATTTCTAAAAAGGTGCTATCAGCCGGAGAGTGTGTACAGATCAACCCGACACGAATCAAATTGACAAGCCCGAGCACAAACAAGAACATGCCGATGTGTGTATATGCCCAATGCGACCAATGGTTGCAACGCCGTTGAGACAGCGTTGCTCCTCCCCCAGGTGGATACCATTTGATTGATGAAATTAGATAAGACCCTAAAAAGCAGGTGATTGTATTCATCACCGCAAAGAAGGTGATTAGAAATATTGAATAGCCTGCTTCATCCATGGTAAATCATCCTTGATTGGTCTTGCCGAGTGTAATGAAATATGGTAGCAAGACAGTTAAAAGTGAACCAGTAACAATCCACTCTGGTTTTGCATTAAAGTTACCGTATGCAAAGATTGGTAAACCGACCACGATACCAGCAATGATACCGTAGAATACTCGGGCTTCAGCAAGCTTCTTACCCAGCAAAGACATAATTGTTGGCAGCATAGTTGCTGAGCGAAGGGTACCGTAAAAAAGGAACAGGTGTAGAATCTTCAAGTCAGGAATATTAGCAATGGCAATTGCTACTAATGTTAGCACAACCATTGCAATGCGTGAAGATTTCATGAAGCTGAAACCGAACCGATCAGCCATATCATGGCCTGCAATGCTTGATACAGAGCACAGCTTTGAGTCAATGATAGAGGTCAATGCTGACATAGCAAGGATGAAGAATACAGCAGCCCCAAAAGTACCTAAGACTGAATAGATCATTTCAAGATTGACCATCTGTGGGTCTTTAACAGCTAGATGTGAACCTGCTGCAGCAAAGCCGATAATACCCATGATAAGCGGCACAATGCCAAAGATGAATGCGGCGGCCACAAAGGATTTCTTAACAGTATCCTCTTTAGTAGCAAATGCACGCTGCCAAAAGCTTTGATCACCAAACGGCCCCGAAAGCAAACCGATGGTAGTAGGCAAGCCAAATGTCAAGAATAGCATCCAGCTGTCTTGTGTAAAGAAGTCCAGATAGTTGCCCTTTACACCACCTAAGCCATCAACTACTGCTTGCATTCCACCAGCACCATTTAACACCAATGGCACTAGAATTGCACCTAGCATTATGATCATGGTCATCTTAACAAAGTCAGTAATGATAGATGCCTTAAGACCGAACACAAGTGAGTAAGTAAGCGGGATTGCAGCAAGGATCAATGTAGCAAAAAGATAAGAGATGCCGGTCATGCTTGCAATTAGTTTACCACCAGCAAGAAGTTGAACAGCAAAGGCACATACGGTCAACCCTACTAGTGTGACCCAATAAACGGATTGTACACGTGGTGAATAAGTTTGCTTCATGAACTCAGACAGTGTATAACCGTCCGGGAACTTGCGCTTGATAAGCACAGCAAAGTATGAGAATAACAACAAACAAATGATGTTGGGTACCAAGAACCAAAACAACCCAATCCATCCATTTGTAAATGCTTTTTGTGCTGAAACAAATAAGGCTGGTGCCCAAATCCAAGTTGCAGCAATTGAAAAACTTGACTCCCAAAAACCTAGCTTCCGATCTGCTAGTAGGAATTGGGCTTTCGAAAAGCTATATTCTTTGGTGAACAGCCATGAGATGAAATAGGCCATTACCCCAAAAATCAAAGTAAAGCTTGCTAGTAGAGCAAGACCTTCCATTGGAGTAAACATGTGTAATCCTTATGATATGTTAGATTGGTATTTACTGCAATAAAAAAGGCCCCGTAGGGCCTTTTCTTACTCAGCGTAGTTTACCCACGCATCGTTGTACTTCTCATAAAGCTTTGCAAAGTATGCGTTGGTCTTAACCTTTACCATAAAGTCATCACCTTTGCAGATGACTCCTTCTGGAGTTGGGTAACGGCCTTCGCGCACATCAAGCACAAACTGCTTGTTCAGGTTTCCTTCATATAGCACTTCAGCTGCATATGAACGGTCACCAAATGTACGAACAAACTCTTTCGGCTTAATGAATCCCTTCTTGAAGAGGAACACATCAAACAACTTTAGCTCCTTCGGTTCATCAAAGTCATGTGAACCAGCAAAGCTTGAAGCACCAAAGAACTCAGTGAATGCAGTAATGCGCTCAATGCCTTTGTTGCTTTGCTTTACGCGATAGACCAATTCATCTGCTATACCTTCCATGAAGAGAGGAATAGCTTGGTTGTAAAGCGGAGTGTTGTTATCGAAGAGTTGTTTACGTGTGCCGTATTTTGTCCAGCCACGTTTTGGAGACCATTCCCACCGAAGGTTGGAACCGTCATACTTTTGGAATGCAATGCAGGGCTTGCCTAGAGGAGCGTGTTTGCTCCCGTTGATTGTTGGGTATTGCAACATACGGATTCTTTCAATATCATGCTGATGGTGTCCCATTCAGCGTTAAGACGTTCACCTAGAACGATACACTCGTCTAGTAATTTGATGAGCTCTGTCTTAGATTTGACCAGCATGATAGGATACCTCCGATGTGTTATATTGTAATCCGCGTCCATGCACGTTCATGCATGTAGAACAAGATAATTTTTGTTGCTAACTCAGTTAGTGCAATTCCACCAGCAATGGCAGCGTGGCCAGTAAACAACCATCCTAGCAAGAAA
>ERZ1034361.1843-NODE-1843-length-10613-cov-19.785118_pt1 | contig 10613 bp, 11 predicted proteins | sample MGYA00520617_ERZ1034361 | MGnify/ENA primary metagenome ERZ1034361 (study PRJEB33736, sample SAMEA104284507) | Azolla filiculoides | biome: Urban; feature: Water surface; material: Ditch water | place: Netherlands | collected 2015-10-28 | depth 0-0.1 m ... | reverse complement strand
ATGGTTTTTTCTATTTTGGTTAAATTAGAGTTGTTGTCGTTAGTTTGTTCTTTTGGTTTATTTGTAGAACAAGAATATATATAAACTAAAAGAGCAATTAAAAATATCTTTTTCATATTTTACATATGTCTACTTCCCAAAAATTGGCTAAAAGCCCATTGGTTTTTATTATTTTTTGTTATTAATATGGTACCGCTATTAATTAATGTATAACCTAAATCTCCTTCTCCAGAAATAAAACTTATTAATGCTCCTTTATCGTTAATGATTATTGGAACAGATAAATGAAAAATTATCCTTTTTGGTAAATGAAAATATTTTTCTGTTTTGATTGTTTTCTCAAAATTTTCACGACTTTGTATTTGTAAATTTTTGATTTTAAAGTCGTGCTGACACCAGTAATATTGTTGTTCTTTTTCAAACTCATTTTTCATTTTTACTGATTGAAGAGAGTCTATAAGACTCTCTTTGTAATTTCTTATAAAGGATAAATAATCATTGAGTACTTGTTTTTTAGGTATAGCACTTTCAATAACAACTATGGTGTTATTTGTTCTATATTTATATGTGTCTGATGCTAATTCATGTTCCATAAAAACATTAATAATTTCTCTTTCGGTTTTATTTAACTCAAACATCTTTTTAGTTCTTATGGAAGATGAACATGAAAAAGATACTATAACAATTATTATAAATAATACATTTTTTTTCATAATCTTTAATTACAAGGTTGACCTATTGGAATACTTACTTAATTAAAAACACCATCTTCATAGTAACCAATTTCAACCCATTTATTATTGATTTTTCTCATTAATACAGTAAAATGAGTAATTGGATAAAAACCAAATCCACCATCACCTATTTCAAAACTTATCAAAACATTATTTTTATCAATAATCAAAGGTTTTGATAAATAAATTATTAAATTATTTTGAAGATATTCTCCTGTATTTGTTGTTTTTCTTAATTCTTCATGCTTTAATATTTTTACTTTTAGATTCTTAAAATCTGATACTTTCCAATGATAAACATCTTCGTTTTTTAATTGATTTTTTATTTTTATAATTTGTAAGCTATCTATAATCCACTCCTTAATAGAACTTCCCCAACTATTTTTATATTTGTAATTAAATTCATAATCTGCAAGAGGTTTTGCTTTTTTTAAAGCTTCTTCAATAACTATAATTTCAAAGTCTTCATAATTTTTGTACCGCTCCTTTATTAATTCCTTATCTAAAAAATCATTAACAATGGTTTTTTCTATTTTGGTTAAATTAGAGTTGTTGTCGTTAGTTTGTTCTTTTGGTTTATTTGTAGAACAAGAATAAATAAACATTATAAGAACAATTAAAAATATTTTTTTCATAACTTGTTTCTATTGCAAAGTATTTTATTATGGTAAGACTATATTAGTTACATCTTAATATTTGGAATATTTTTTAAAAAAGCGCGTTTAATCTTAATTTTTCTTTTTATTTCTGCCTTATCTATGATATAGATTATAACTTTTTTTTCAAACAAAGTAGTTAATGTCTTATCATATCCATCTTTTTGAATATTTTCAAGTTTTATAGTTTTTAATTTTATTTTTTCAAAAAAAGATTTTTTCTTATAGAAAATTTCTTTACTGTTTTTTTGTAAAAGAACTTCTAAAATTAAAGTGTTATTGTCAGGAAAAATACAACTATAAATTTCATTAAATTTATTTTTAGAAACTTTTAAATGTAAATCATCAAAACTTTCTTTCTCATCAAAAATAATATAAACAGTATCATTGACTTTTATATTGTCTATAGTCTGAGAAAACAGATTAAATGAAATAAATATTACAAATATTGTTAAATGTTTTTTCATAGCTATTTTAAGGATTAAAAATAAAATTAAATGCACTCATATATCTAATATAATAATAGTTATTTAAAGTTTGAAAGGGTAAGTTAAAAGAAAAAGCATTATAATTTTGTAATCCAGTAAATGAAAAATAATAAAAAAATGTAATCCAATTCCATTGTACTTGTACATCGGAAATTTTTGATTGAAGTTTAGATAAATTAATAAATTATTTTTTTTCAATATGTAAGTTACATTAATTTTCCTCTATCACATCAATATATACTCTATCTACATTTCCATTATTAAAATGAATTGTTAGAAAATAAAAATTAGCATTTAAATACCCTTTATATCCTAATAAATATTTCAACTCATTATTATTTGGGAACTCATTTGATTTACCTAATTCATTTTGAATTTGAGCTGAATCTTTACCAATTAATTTTTTTTGACTAATTATATCACTAACCATATGAATTCTTCCTTTTGGATTTTTTATCCATTCTTCTTGATTGTATTTTTTGCTTGAAAAATCAGGTTCAGAATTATATAAAAAATAACATGCAATTAATAAAATAGCTGTAAAAAATAGAATAACTTTTGTTTTCATAAGAATAAAAAGCCAATACTAAGAAATGAGAGGAGGAATTTAATTTGTTGTCTCATGAAATGTTTTTTTAAAGTTAATGAAATTTTCGCAATAAATATAAAAAGGTAAAATGAAACTATTTTACAGATTTTCTGTACATTTTGTTAAAGTTTCGGTTTATTTATGTATAGATTTCAAAAACCTTATTTAAAGTAAGTTTAAACGTGTTTTATAGGTTCTTGGTATAAAAAAAACCGCCTCTAGTTTTGAGACGGCTTTATTTTAGTTAAAATTCTATCTACTAATAATAAGTATATCTTCTTACTTTAGCTATATATTTCGCTAAACGAATTACCTGATGACTGTAACCATATTCGTTATCATACCAAACATATAATACTATATTTTTTCCATCTCCAGAAACAATAGTGGCGTTGCTATCAAAAATCGCTGGAGCAGAAGTGCCTACAATATCTGAAGAAACTAATTCATTGTTTAACGAATATTTAATTTGCTCTACCAATTCGCCTTCTAAAGCATACTTTTTCATGATGTTGTTTACTTCTTCAATAGAAGTGTCTTTTCCAACTTCTAAATTCAATACTACTAATGAGCCATTAGGAACAGGAACACGAATAGCATTTGAAGTTAATTTGCCTGCCAAGTTTGGTAATGCTTTTGCAACAGCACTTCCAGCACCTGTTTCAGTGATTACCATATTCAATGCTGCTGCACGACCACGACGGTATTTTTTGTGCATATTGTCTACTAAATTTTGGTCATTAGTATAGGCATGAATTGTTTCTAAATGTCCTTTTACAACACCTAAAGTGTCTTCTACCGCTTTTAATACCGGAGTAATTGCATTTGTTGTACATGATGCTGCTGAAAAAATATGAACTTCATCAGGGTTGTATTCTTCATGATTTACACCATAAACAATATTAGGAACACCTTTTCCAGGAGCAGTTAATAACACTTTGTCTACACCTTTAGATGTTAAGTGCCTTTTTAATGCTTCTTCTGTTGTAAATGCTCCAGTATTATCAATAACTAATGCATCTTCAATTCCATAGGATGTATAGTCTATTTCTTCAGGAGAATTTGCAGTGATAATATGAACAGTTGTACCATTAATTAATAAAGCATTGTTTTCTGGGTCAGCAATCACAGAACCTTGAAAATCACCATGAACCGAATCATATCGTAATAATGAAGCTCTTTTTTCTAATAGTACTGCATCGTTTTTATCTCTTGTAACAATAGCTCTTAATCGTAATTGTTGTCCTTTTCCAATTTTTGACATCATTTCGCGAGCTAGTAAACGACCAATTCTTCCAAAACCATATAAAACTACATCTTTAGGTTTGATTTCTTGAAAGTTTTTCGCATTTCTTAATTTGTCAATTACAAAGGCTTTTGCATCATTGTATTTGTTGTCTTCTAAATGATATTCGTAGGTTAATTTTCCAATATCAATTCTTGAAGGTGGTAAATCCAAATCTACTATGGCATTAGCAATTTCAACAGAATCAAAAACATTAATTGGCTTGCCTACAAAAGCTACAGCATATTCATGTAAGTTAATAATTTCACTTACATTTTTGTCAATCAATTGATTGCGAAATAGTACTAATTCGATTGATTTGTCAAACCATAAATCACTGATGATTTTAATAAATTCAACGCCAGCTTTTCTTCTGTCAGCCTGAAAAGCGATTTCCTTTTCGTATAAAGATGTATTGTTCATGTAAATAGTTATTGTGTGTTTACGAGTGCAAAAGTATAGATTTCAAACGTTTTCGTAAAATTTTTTTACATAAAAAAACCAGTCTTTTTTAATCGACTGGTTTTGTAACTTAGTGTGAATTAATAACTACATTATAATGCTATACATTTGACCTGTTTTTGTAATTATTTGATAGCGCGCTTTTTGATTTTCTTTTTTGGCTAAATAACTTGAAACAGTTTCCATGTCTTTTGCTTTTTGTCCGTCAATGCTCAAAATAACAGCTCCTTCGAGTATGTCTTTATATTCTGCATATTCTGGGTTTGAAATGGATTTAATTTTAATTCCTTCCTTGATGTTTAATTGTTTTTTGTCAGATGCATCAATATCTTCAAATTCAATTCCGTTGAATTCATAGTTTAAGATTTCTTTTTTTGTCAATTTTACAGGAACTATTTTTTGTTTTCCATCTCTTAAAATACTAACCTGAACTACGTCATTTGGACGTTTTGTATTGATGTAAGCTGTTAATTCAGCGAAACCATTTATTTTTTTATCATCCAATTGTACAATAATATCGCCTTTGGTTAAACCTGCTTTTTCTGCTCCAGAATTTTTAGTTACTTTATTGATGTAAAATCCTTGAGTCTCTTTAATACCAATTTCTTTAGCAAAATTTGAATTCAGTTCGCCACCCTCAATCCCAAGAACACCTCTTTGAACGTTTCCAAATTGCATTAAATCTTCAATTATTTTTCTAGTAATATTAGAAGGAACTGCAAAAGAATATCCAGTATAGCTTCCTGTTGGTGAAGAAATCATAGTGTTTATTCCAATTAATTCACCTCTAGTGTTTACCAAAGCACCTCCGCTATTTCCCGGATTTACAGCAGCATCAGTTTGAATGAAAGACTGAATGCCATCATTGGCTAAGTTTCTTGCCTTTGCTGAAACAATCCCAGCAGTTACAGTTGAGTTTAAGTTATACGGATTTCCAACAGCTAAAACCCATTCGCCAACTTTTATACCGTCTGAATCTCCAAAAACCGCAAAAGGAAGTTTTTCTTCAGCATCAATTTTTAATAAGGCAATATCCATTTTTGAATCGGTTCCAACTAATTTTGCAATGTATGATTTATTATTATTCAGCGTAACTTCTAATTCGGTAGCATCTTGAATAACGTGATTATTCGTTACGATGTAACCATCTTCGGTGATAATAACGCCCGAACCTGTTCCAATTTGTGTTTGCTCACGTTCACCTTGATAGCCATAGAAGAATTCCATAAATGGACTACTCGGAATTTTTGAAACAGTTTTGTTTTTAACGTGAACTACAGCATGAATTGTGTTTTCGGCTGCAGTTGTAAAATCTATGTTTTCTGCGCCTAAACTTACGTTTTTGGCATAATTAGGTGATGCAAGTGTTAATTTTCCTGCGTTATTTGGTTCCAAAAAGAATTTGTAAGCACCTAACGTTACTGCTCCGCTCAAGAGCGATACTAAAAATAAACTTCCAAATTTTTTCATATCTATTAATTTTTTATTTACTCAAAATTAAAAACAAATTTTATTCCATAAATCACTTTAACGCTCGATTAACAATGTTTAACATCTTATTAATAATTCGTACTTTTGTATAAATTAATTATGCAATGCAACTCACATTTTATAAATATCAAGGAACAGGGAACGATTTTGTTATGATTGATAATCGTACTGAATTTTTCCCAAAAAATAATACCAAACTTATCGAAAAATTGTGCGACAGACGTTTTGGAGTAGGCGCTGACGGCTTGATTTTGTTAGAAAATCATCCACAATATGATTTTAAAATGGTGTATTACAATTCCGATGGAAACGAAAGTTCTATGTGTGGAAACGGTGGAAGATGTTTAGTAGCTTTTGCAAAACAAATGGGTGTTATCGAAAACAAAGCGGAGTTTGAAGCTGTTGATGGTTATCATTTTGCAACGATTGATAAAGCTGGAATAGTTGCATTACAAATGAAAGATGTTGACACAGTAAATCAACAAGAAAATTATACGTTTTTAAATACAGGTTCACCTCACCATGTGCAAATAGTTGATGATTTGAAATCACTTGATGTAAAATCTGAAGGTGCAAAAATCCGTTATTCCGATTTGTATGGAAAAGCAGGAAGTAATGTTAATTTTGTACATCAATTAGAGAATGACATTTTTGCAGTTCGCACTTATGAGCGCGGTGTAGAGGATGAAACATTGTCTTGTGGTACAGGCGTTACAGCGGTTGCAATAGCAATGCATCAAACCGGAAAAACAAATAATAATATTATCGATTTAAACGTTGAAGGCGGAAAGTTAAAAGTACAATTTGATGTAAATAACGGGAAATATTCTAATGTTTTTCTAATTGGACCAGCGACTTTTGTTTTTGAAGGAAGAATAAATTTATGATTGCAGATTAAAGATTTTTGAACTTGTAATTGAACTTGAACTTGATTTTCAAAATGACTACACTAACAGGAAATACAATTTATTTAAGAGCACTCGAACCCGAAGATTTAGAGTTTGTCTATGCTATAGAAAACAACGAATCGGTTTGGGAAGTGAGTAATACGCAAACGCCTTATAGTCGTTTTTTAATTCGTCAGTATTTAGAAAATGCACATCAAGATATTTACGAAGCAAAACAGTTGCGAATGGCAATTTGTCTTAAAAATTCCTTTGAAGCTATTGGATTAATTGATTTATTTGATTTTGATCCAAAAAACAATAGAGCAGGAGTTGGAATTTTAATAAGTAATGAATCCAATAGGAATAAAGGTGTAGGTTCAGAAGCATTAGCACTTATTATTAATTATGCTTTTGAACAATTGCAATTGCATCAATTGTATGCAAATATTGGAAGTGATAATGAAATTAGTTTGCAACTTTTTACTAAATTTGGCTTTCAAAAAATCGGAACAAAAAAAGATTGGATTAAAGTCAATAACAACTATAAAGACGAGTTACTTTTTCAATTAATAAAATAACAATTAAAATAAATTTCCTTTGAACGTAAAAAAACTAATTTCAATAGTTGCTGTAGCCGGAATTGTAATTGCTACAATAGTTGGTGTTTATGTGTATTTAAAAGCTTTTACACCAAACACACAATTTTCTCAAGATGAAGTATTTGTATATATTCCTACAGATGCAACTTATGAACAAGTAAAAGAAATTGTATCGCCATTAGTAAAAGATTTTGAAAAATTTGATTTTGTGGCTACTTCCAGAAATTATAGTACTAATGTAAAATCAGGGAAGTTCTTGTTCAAGAAAGAGATGACTAGCTTTGATATGGTTAGAAGTTTACGTTTGAATGTTCCTGTTAATGTTGCATTTAATAATCAAGAAACTTTAGGTAAACTCGTACAACGATTAGCAACTCAATTAGAACCAGATACTTTAGCGTTAAATCAAGCATTTACTAATGATACTTTTTTACAAGAGAACGGATTAACTAAAGAAACGGCTTTGACGCTTTTTATTCCGAATACGTATGAATTTTATTGGAATACATCAGCTAAAAAAATTGCCGATAAAATGGCAAAAGAGCATAAAAAATTCTGGACAAATGAGCGTTTAGAAAAAGCTAAAGTATTAAATATGACACCCGCTCAAGTATATACTTTGGCTTCAATTGTACACAAAGAAACTGTAAAAGCTGATGAAAGACCTCGTGTTGCTGGAGCTTACTTGAATCGAATTAATCAAGACATGCCTTTGCAAGCTGATCCAACAGTAATTTATGCAATTAAAGAAACATCGGGTGACTTCGACCAAGTTATAAAAAGAGTTGGAGGAAGTAATCTTTTTGTAAAATCGCCTTATAATACCTATATTAATAAAGGATTACCTCCAGGGCCGATTGCAATGCCAGACATTTCTGCTATTGATGCTGTTTTGAATGCTGAAAAACATGATTATATTTATTTTTGTGCAGATCCAAATAGACCTGGGTATCATGCTTTTGAAACTACATATGAAGCACACATGGTAAATGCTAGAAAATATGCAGAATGGGTAAATAAATTAGGTATAAAATTATAATTTTGATCCTATGGTAAGGATTAGATTGTTGTCTTTTATGCTGCTGTTTTCAGTTTTCAGTCAGGCGCAATCTAATTTTGAAGATTTTTTAAACCCTTCAGATTCATTAAATATAGCTAGACAGACCGGAGTTTATATTGGTGAATCGGTTGCTTTAGGAACTACTTTGGTGGGATTGAATCAAATTTGGTACAAAGATTATCCGCAAACCAATTTCCATTTTATTAATGATAATAAACAATGGCTCCAACTGGATAAGATTGGACATGTGTATTCGTCTTATCATTTAGGTCGAGTTGGCGCAGAATTATTGTCTTGGAGTGGTGCTTCTAAAAATGAGCAATTAGTTTATGGAGCAACATTAGGATTTGGTTTTTTAACTGTGGTTGAAACATTTGATGGTTTTTCGCAGGAGTGGGGAGCTTCTTCAGGTGATATAATTGCTAATGCAACGGGTACGGCTCTTTATGTTTCTCAAGAATTACTTTGGAAGGAACAACGAATTATTTCTAAATTTTCTTTCCATCAGACCAAATTCGCTTCACAACGTCCGGAAGCGTTAGGTGCTGCTTTAAATGAGCAAATTTTAAAAGATTATAATGGTCAAACCTATTGGTTGTCTTTTAATATTCATTCTTTTACTAAAGATTCATTTTTTCCTAAATGGTTAAATTTAGCATTTGGTTATGGTGGTGAAGGCATGTTGTATGGAAACGATACAGAAGCTATTGAAAATAGTGTTTTGCAAAATCCGTACCGTCAATTTTACTTGAGTTTTGATGTTGATTTAACCAAAATTCAAACAAAATCCCATTTTTTAAAGACACTTTTTTCAGTTTTTAACACCATAAAAGTGCCTGCTCCAACTTTGCAATATGATGATTTTAACGGAGTTAAAGCGCATTTTATCTACTTTTAGATATTATTAACAAGCTGTAAATCAATATTATAATTTTTTTTGTATCTTTGTACCGGTAATTTCAGATGGGTGACAGACGCTGAGAAATAACAATTCATGATAAAAAAAGGGTCATACATTTTAGGATTGACACTCCTAGTATTAGTAGTTTCATCAGGTTTTATAACTATAGAAACTGAGAAAATTGAAGGTTTTCATTTAGCGGACAACGAAGTGATGTTATATCATGTTCCTAATCAATATGAAAATGAAGATGTGGTGGTTTTAAAAGTTCCACATGTAGGTAAAACATTTCATGGTTTTGCTCAAAAAATGGCTTACAAAGAGTCAAGAGGTATGTTACACTTAGTGAATCCTTACGGATATATGGGTAAATATCAATTCGGTAAAAGTGCACTACGTACTGTAGGTATTTATGATTTTCAAGAATTTTTGCGAAATGCTGCATGGCAAGACAAGGCTTTTCAAGCATTAATTGCACGTAATAAATGGGAATTACGCAAAGAAATTGCAAAATATTCTGGAAGAATTATTAATGGTGTAGAAATTACAGAATCTGGATTAGTTGCCGCTGCTCATTTAGGAGGTGCTGGTTCGGTAAAAAAATACTTGAGAAGTAATGGACGTAATGGTTTTAAAGATGGTTTTGGAACATCATTATCAAGTTATATCAGAAAATTTTCAGGATACGATATTTCGCATATTAAGGCAGATTCAAATGCAAAGGTGAATTTAGAATAATTACATTTTGTGCAAAATAAAAATACAAGGTCGATTATGTAAATCGGCCTTTTCTTTTTTCCATTCGTTTACTGTTTTCGTTTTGATGTATTCGGTTGGTAAAGTAATATCACAAGCGATACACAAATAAGTGCTTGGCTGTAAGATTTGTAATAAATCTTCCATTAGTTTATTGTTTCGGTAGGGTGTTTCAATAAATAATTGGGTTTGATTTTTTTCTTGCGACAAACGTTCAAAACTTTTTAATGCTTGTTTTTTATCATTTTTATCAATGGGTAAATAGCCGTTAAAAGCAAAACTTTGCCCGTTCATTCCACTCGCCATCAAAGCTAATAAAATAGAGCTTGGACCAACTAGAGGTACTACTTGAATGCCTTTTTCATGAGCTATTTTTACAATTGCAGCACCAGGGTCAGCTATACCAGGACATCCTGATTCACTCATTAAACCTATATTTTCACCATTTAGCAAAGGCTTTATGAATTCATAGTGATCTGTTATTTCAGTATGTTTATTTAATACAGAAATTTTTAAATCAGGTTGTTTCTTTTCTGGATGAATGCTTTTTATGAATTTTCGAGCAGTTTTTTCGTTTTCAACAATATAAGTGTCTATAAAATCAATTGTTCTTTTGATGGTGTGTGGCAAAACATCTTCAGGTACTACTGTAGTTTCTCCAGGATTCGATAGTGTACAAGGAATTAAGTATAATTTGCCTAAAGA
>ERZ1034361.1839-NODE-1839-length-10638-cov-6.162674_pt1 | contig 10638 bp, 17 predicted proteins | sample MGYA00520617_ERZ1034361 | MGnify/ENA primary metagenome ERZ1034361 (study PRJEB33736, sample SAMEA104284507) | Azolla filiculoides | biome: Urban; feature: Water surface; material: Ditch water | place: Netherlands | collected 2015-10-28 | depth 0-0.1 m ... | reverse complement strand
TCCAGCAAAACACCATCACAGTCAAACACGTTAATCATTTTGATCATTTTGAACCTTTCGTTGCAGATGCTACATTGTAGCACAGTTTTTACAGTTTGCGAAAAGATTTTTTATTTTCTTTTCGCCTTGGCTGCAAACCCGATCATCTGCGCCATGTATGTATTATAGTCGATCTAAAATGATAGCACGCATTTATTTTAGAGTGAAAACCCTAACCGCACAAAATGTGGATACGCTATGCTTTCGATAGCTAGAAAAGTGGGCACACCGCCTCCAGTATACCATCGAAGTCGCGCCCGTGTCAACAAAAATATTTTATTTATTTTCGTTGTATTTTCGCACAGCCCATTGACACGGGCCAAAATTATATGCTATAATTTTGGCGCACCAAGCGCTATCAAAAATGATAGCACCGAGATAAATAAAAAAAAAAAAAGCGGCAATTGCCGCTTTAATTAATTAAATGCCTCACATTCCGCATCCCGCATAAACATTTCCATTTCATCCACAATAGATACATGATCTGGCAATGATTCCGCATTTAAATACATTTCATCTTCATCTGAAACATATAGATTACATGACATTTGTTCATTCAATTCTTGAATGTCAGCAATTGGCAATTGCGGATTTAATGCGTCAGTAATAACGCGATCACAAGGATAAAACAATTCCATTTTAATTCCCTTTCAAAGATAATTGAACAAACCAATTACATTGGCAACAAAAAACACGCCTTGCAATGCAATGAAATTGCGTTGACCCAAAGCAATAGCAGATGTCATCAGACAAAAAGACGATACAAAAAAGAACGGATAACCGTATGCTCCCATTTTGAGAGCAACGAGAAACGCGCCGATGATGCCACAAATTGTGCCGATTGTTTCTAGTGCTTTAATCATTTTTTGGTTCCTTGCTGGGTGATTTCCATTGTGTGGAATACGTCTGGTTCAAGCCCATATTGTACCATAAGCATTGCCCAATTTTTGCCGTGACCACATTTTTTCTCAGACGCGCCAAATAAATACCAGTCTGCCATGTGAATCAACTCATGGGGCAAAATGATTTTATTCATGCGGGTGGAAAACCCAGCATCATAGAATTTTGGTGAAATTGTGATATAGCCTGATTCCAAAAAGGCTTGACCCGCACAGCGCCACATGCGCCCGTTTAGACGCACCTCGGGCACATCATGCTTTACCAGTCTGGGGTGAATTTCACAAAGTGCTTCCCAAATGATAGCAGCGCGCTTATTAAGGTCAACGGTGAGGATGTTTCGATCAACTTTCATGGGTACATTATACAGCCAAAAACCAAAAACGCGCAAGAAAATATTTTTTATATTTTCGTTGTTTTTTCGCCCAACCCCTTGACACAGCCCAAAATTATATGGTATAATTTTGGCGCACCCGCTGCTATCAAAATGATAGCAGCTGGGCAAAAATAAAAGCGGCAATTGCCGCTTTTATTATTCGTCAACCAATTCCAGCCAGCATTCACCTAATGTAATAAATTGAGCGAATGATTCAATTACATCTTGTGTAGCATATCCTTGCGTTGGAATCTGAATTGCCATATCATTTGCCCAACGCTCGAATGCAGTAATCAATCCAATTTTCTTTTTAAATTCATCATTCTCGTTACAGTAAGCAACTGCCAATTTAATAAAACAACCTTTAGGCATTGTTTTATAAATAATTGTAATTCCAGTTTCACGGCAAAATGCCCATTTAATATTTTCTTCTTGCATTTGCTCGCGATAAAGAGCGAATCGTTCTTTTTGAATCATTGACAGTTTCGACATTTAATTTCTCCAATTAAAGTTACACAACAAAAAACCTATTTAATGGGCTGTCCCATTAAATAGGGCTTTCGCCCTATTTATTAGCCTTCGATTGGCTTTGAGTTTGCCAAGGCTTCAAAGATTTTCTGAAGTGCCGTTTTATTGGCTTTAGTCAGAGAATCCGTTTCTGCTTCAGTCAGTCGCAGAATCGCGCCGATTGCATCGGCATGTTCGTCTTTTTTCACGACCTTCTCACCTGTTTTTGTCAGATGTTCTTTTTTCTGATACACGCCCATGCGTGACAGTTTTGCAACAACGCTCTTGACAGTTTTGCCAAATTGTGTTGCCAGTTTTTCAGCGTCTGCGCTTGTCAGTTTACCTGCGCCAGCCAGTGCGGAAATGGTGGCTTCTTGCTCGGCGGTGTAGTTAACGGCTTTAGTGGTTGCAGTCATGAAATTCTCCAGTAAGAACATGGTTCCTAGAATCTGCTAGGTCAGTGAAGGTATTATATCACCTTTTTGAGCTTTCGGGGAAAATCTTTTTATTTATTTTCCGACCGTCTGGTAGCGCCCGATCACGCTGCCATGTGTGTATTATAAGCCCAAACCGCCCAAATTTCCCTGATTCACACAAAAATAAAAGAAAAATATTTTCGTTGTATTTACGCACAACCCCTTGACGCGGGCCGATATACTGTGGTATAATCGGCGCAAATCCTGCTATCAAAATGATAGCAGGTAGGTAAAAATAATAGCAGCCTAAGCTGCTATTATAATCATAGTCCCAATATCATCATATCAACATCACGGTAAACGCTTGCATCAAGATGCCCCGCAACCCAGTAATATGCGCCTGCTACATCAAGCATAGCATCCCAGTATTCACCGTCCAGATTGTATACAGCGGCGTATTGTTCAGAGATAAACATCTTAGTTCCTTAGTTCGTTGCGTTGGTGTTATTATAACCCCAAATTGCCCAAATTTCCCAAAAATATATTTTATTTATTTTCGTCGCAACCCCTTGACGTGGGCCAATATTGTGTGGTATAATATTGGCGCAAATAGCGCTATCATATTGATAGCGCTATGCTTAGAATAGCACGCGTGCATCCTCCTCGTTCAACGTAACAGGGTCACCGTGCTCTGCAATTAATAGCAGTTTCTTTGCGTGTTCAAGATCACCCCACGCATACATGCTGCGCCATCCCATAAAACCAGATTCGTCCAGTATTTTAACGGCCTTCTCACGGTCAGGGTAATAGAAACCCCTCCACCCTATATGCCGTGTTCGCATGGTCTTGGCAATGGCTGCCTCATCTCTCTCTATGCGTGCTGCGTCTATCCTGTCAATAGTTGCTTGTGCTGCTGCTTTTACTTTTGCTGCGTCGCATACGATAGTTGCCATGTTACATACCCTCCCGTGCCACAGCCCGTGCTGCTGCATTCAATGCATTCTGTGTATCTAACAGTGTTATGTATGTTACATCTTGCCAGTCTTTCATGCTGCTTGCCTGTGCTCTATGGTATTCTATAAGTGCGTTTGCATATTCAAATGCAAGAGTCTGGATTTCTGCCATGCTACATTCTCCTGTTAAGATGGTGTATTATACCACACCTGACCAATTAATCCCAAGTATGACCAACGAAAATGTCGGCCAGACTATCATAATTGATGTAGAGGTCGAGACTTCCACACCTTCCCAAGTAATGCACGATGTGCCCCGTACGCCCACACTCGCACCATCCTGATGGGTGGTGTGTTGCCTTGCATGATTCATATGCATAGGTATTCAAGCGTGCTGCAAATTCCATAGCAGGTTTTGGATTCTCGAAGGTATAGATCACAGCCATTCTCCGTTGATTTTCTGCATCATACCAATGATGAGGATTGGCAGTGCTCCCAAAATGATAGTAAGTGCAATGGTCATGAAGGTCATGGTGTATCTCCTGTTGATGTGTTTATTATATCAAAATAAAATGATAGCATGAAAATAAATTGAAAATATATTTTTGTGTTGTATTTTCGTGCTATAGTTTTTACGATAAGAATATAGGCTATAATAGGGTAGGGCGGTTATTGGACTACAATATGCCCATACCTATCGTCGCCCCATCTCACGGCCTATTTAATAAAATTCTCACCAAAAACTTTTTATACGCAGAGAGCTGTATAGACGTAATTCTCACCAAAAACTTTTTATACGCAGAGAGCTGTATAGACGTAATTTACGCTCAAAACTTTTTATACGCAGAGACCATAGCAGATATAAAAACCAGAGGAAGTTGTATAAAATTTTTCGACTTGACGGCCCACCCGCCCTGTGCTATAATCGATCAACCGCCAAAAATAATAGGAGTTTTCCAAGATGGCCCCAAATTTCCCAATCGCCCAAGGCGACCCCAACCTGCCACTACCCCCAACTCAACTACCTGCCGAGTACGTCCAAATCAGCCCAGAAGCCCTAGAAGTAGCAAATTGTTATCTTCAGTGTCAGGATGTGCGAGAGGTAGCAGAGTCGCTAGAGGTAGGAGTAGATGTTGTAACACAAATTCTAGCAAAACGAGAAGTCCGTGCGTACATAGATCACGTATATATGGATCTTGGTTTTAGCAATAGATTTAAAATGCGTTCCGCTATGGATGCCATCATCAGAAAGAAGTTTCAAGAGATGGAAGAAGCAGGAACTGGCTCGTCGAAAGATATTATAGAGATACTTACCCTTTAGCATAAAATGCGAATGGACGAGCTAGATAGGCAGATTAAGTTAGAGGCTCTACGAGTAGAGAAGCCAGCACCGCATAATCAAGTTAACGTTCAGATCAACGACAATGGTGGGTCTAACTACGATAAATTACTTTCTAGACTGATGGATAATAATGCTTAAAATATCTAGAGATTACGTAAATAGAGAGACGTTAGAGGATTTTCCTGTTGCGTCTCGCTTCATTAAGCTGCCTATCGAGGGTTACCTTAAGCTGTTGCCTACCAAAGACCCTGATACAGGATTGGCCTGTTCCGTGTTTGATACTATAAACCGACCCCAAATCGCATTGATAAACGCAATCAATGATCCTCGTCATAGGTTCGTTTGCGCTGCACTAGCTCGCCGATTGGGTAAGACGTATATAGCCAACGTAATCGGGCAACTTGTGACATTGGTACCTGGTGCTAACGTGTTGATTATATCGCCTAATTATAATCTTTCTTAGATTTCATTTGAGTTACAACGGTAGCTGATCCGTGAGTTTGATTTAGAGATTACACGTGATAACCTGAAAGACCGTATTATTGAACTTTAGAATGGGTAGACGATACGGATGGGTTCGTTGTCAACTGTTGACTCGTGTGTAGGTCGTTCGTATAACCTGATTATCTTTGATGAGGCGGCTTTGGGTCATGGTGAAGAAGCGTTTAACGTTGCTCTGCGCCCTACCCTAGATCGTCCTGGCTCTAAAGCGATATTCATTTCTACACCTCGCGGACGAGCTAACTGGTTTAGCAAGTTCTTTGATCGCGGGTTTAATGATGAGTTCCCTGAGTGGTGTTCCATCCAAGCTACGTATCATGAGAATGAGCGTATGAAGGAAAGCGACGTTGCTGAAGCTCGTCGCTCGATGTCTCCACAGGAATTTGATCAGGAATATTTGGCTTCGTTCAACGTGTTTGAGGGTCAGATTTATCAGCTTAATAGAGATCACATCGTAGAGTTTAAGGTATGTGACAGACAGGAGGCGATTGCTGGCTTAGACCCTGGATATAAAGACCCTACAGCCTATGTAGTTATAGTATACGACATGGTTAGGGACCTCTTCTGGATTGTAGACGAGTACCTTGACGCTCAGGCTACTACTGCTGCACATGCTGGACGATTCAAGGAGATTAACTCGCGCTGGAACGTAGACATGGTATTCATCGACGCTGCGGCTGCACAGTTTGCTGCCGACTTAGCATATGAACACGATATTGCTACTGCTCGTGCTAAGAAAGACGTTTTACCTGGAATAGCCTTCGTACAGAACTTGATGCACCAAGGTAGACTACGTGTTGACCCTAGTTGTACTCATGTACTAGAAATGTTCGACCAGTATCGCTGGGATCCCGGTAATGGGTCTAGTAAAGCCGGTAAGGTTACTTTAGCTACAGAGAAGCCTCTACACGATAAGTTCTCTCACATGGCTGATGCTGTTCGCTATGCCCTGTATACTTATACAGTGTGAAAGATTCGTTTGTACCACGGTAGTTTAATGTACTGATAGATTCTATCTTCAGCCATCTTTAGCTGCTGGTATTGTCGAGCTTTAACAGACTCGGAAATCTTTAGCTGAGTTGACAGAAATCCCGCATCTTCTTCTAGCTGCTGGATATAATCTTGTAGTTCTTTAGGTTGGGCTTCTTTCGCTACTAGCACTAATCTTCGTTCTAGCCTGCGTTTCTCTTTCTCTAGTTCTACAAGTTCTTTCTCCACCTCTATCTCCATTTGCTTTAGCTTTTCAAACTCGTATAGGGTTCTAAATAGTGATGGATATAGCATCTCTTCCGTTACTTCAAATGACGTGGGGGTATCGTCGTAACAGGTAGGTCTAGTAGCGTTGAGCCTAGGCATTATCTTTTTAATAGACCATGCTTCAATAGCATCCAGATAATTGGGGTGGCATCTAAGTAGCACCCTAAACTGGGGCAGGCCGTACTTATAGTAAGCATCTTGAATTAGCTTAGTATGCTGACCTTTCTTCATTTTCTGAATATGCTGCTCCCATCTCTTATCAAGATCGACAGCTTGCCCGACGTAATTATCGCCATTAGCAAAGGTGTATAGGTAAATCCCTGAGTTCATAAAATCCCTTAAAAAATATATTATAGCGCATTCGATTCATTAGTTCAAGTCAATTTATAGAACCTCCATTAAAAATTTCGAGTTGACTTCACTTTGCCTACGTGCTATAATACTACCATGCTTAAAAACACCTATAAAAAATGGCAAAAAACACAAACAAGCGCCTGGCAGTAAAGCATGTGCGCGACAAAGCTAAAGCTGCCTATGAAAAAGCAGACTGTTGCTATATCTGCGGCACTGGCCAAGACCTAGAACTGCACCACTTCCATAGTTTAACCTTAATGCTTGAGCGTTGGGCTAGACAAAAAGGCTATGACATTACCACGGATGACGGGATCCTTGCTGTTCGAGAAGAGTTTATTGCGGAACACCATGACGAGCTTTACAATAAAGTACGTACTTTGTGTAATCCGCACCATGTCGCTCTTCACAAGATCTATGGCAAAGCACCTGCACTTGGTACTGAGAAAGCTCAGGAGCGGTGGGTAGATATTCAAAAGTCGAAGCATGAAGGCGGAGATGTAAAAGCTGTCCCAGCTAGTTCATATGGTTCGTTCTTTAGCGAATTCATATAAGGAACAGTATGGCATGGTATTCGAATTTTATGGCTAAGCTGAATCCAGCTCAGCAAGTTATTCACGAGAATAACGGAACAGATCAAGACACAACACTCAAACTTACGTACCTACAGGCGTTCGATAAGATTGAGACTGTTAATCGCGGCACTAGCATGATTGTTAAAGCTGCTTCTAGTCTTGATTATGATATTAAGGACAAGGTAGTAGATGGTGTTAAAGGCGATATGCGACAGAAAACTCTGCATCGCTTATTAAACTTTAGACCTAACCCATATCAGTCCACACAAGATTTTAGACAGGCAATCTTCACCGATTACATTTTAGAAGGTAATGTATTCATCTATTTCGATGGTGCTTTCTTCTATCACTTGCCTGCACAACACGTCACTATCAAAACCGACCCGGTAACTTTTGTTGCTGGGTATGAATACGACGGACGTACAAAGTTTAAACCCGAAGAAATCCTTCACTTTAAAGACGTTTCTAGCAAATCAATTTATCGTGGTGATAGCAGATTACATAGCTGTACAGACTCTATCAATACCATGTATAAGATGCAGGACTTCCAGAAGTCTTTCTTTGAGAATGGTGCCGTACCTGGTATGGTTTTCGTTACTGAAAACACACTAGGACAAGCAGCCAAAGAGAAAACAATTCAACAATGGGTACAGCGATATAACCCCAAGAGTGGTGGTCGTCGTCCAATGATTGTTGATAGTGGTCTAAAACCATATCCTATCGGACAGAGCAACTTTAAAGACATGGACTTTGACGTGTCGATTGCTCGTCATAATACGAAGATTCTAAATGCGCTTGGTGTGCCAGAAGTTCTATTCAACGGAGGCAACAATGCTAACATTTCCCCTAATCTTCGGTTATTTTACTTGGAAACAGTGCTTCCCGTTGTTAGAAGCTTTGTATCCGCAGTGGAGCGATACTTTGGATATGATATCGAACCAATCACAAATAATGTCTCAGCGTTACAGCCAGAGCTTAAAGAGCTTTCAGCCTATTTAACTAGCTTAGTAAATGGTGGTATTATTACCCCTAACGAAGCTCGTGTAGAGATCAGGTATGAAAAACTTGCAGGTCATGACGAAATACGCGAACCGGCTAATATTGCAGGTTCCGCCGTTAACCCTAGTGTAGGCGGGGCACCTAAAAAGCCTAAACCCGAAAAGGAATCAGTATGACAGATAAGTCAAAAATACTTTATCTAGATACTACCTTTACCAAAGGACTTACCGAAGACGATGACGGCGAAATCAAATCGATTACGATTGAAGGTTACGCTAGCACCAACGATATCGACCGCGCAGGTGATGTAGTTAGTGCCTCTGTCTGGGAGAAGGGTCTTGAGAGTTATCTTAAAAACCCTATTATCTTAGCCTATCACGACTACCATGAGCCTTGTGGCCGTATGTTAGAACATAGGGCAGATAAAAAAGGTCTTTGGATTAAAGCACGTATCTCTTCAGCCGCTGAAGATGTTTACAACTTAGTAAAAGACGGTGTGATGACCGCTTTTAGTATAGGATTCAGAATCTTAGATGCTGAATATAATCAGGCCGCTGAGGTCTTTTTAATCAAGGAAATTGAGCTACACGAAATCAGTGTAGTACCAGTTCCCTGCAATCAAAACACATTGTTTAGTTTGTCCAAGGCTTTTGATACCGCCGAGGATTATAATTCTTATAAAATGCTATTCGCACCAAAAGATGACGCAGCTAAAGGGCTGACGACTCCTGCGAGTGGTGAAAGCACAACCAAAAAGGAATGGAATATGACTCCAGAAGAAATCCAGGCTCAAATCGCTAAAGCCGCATCAGACGCAGCAGCCGCTACCGTCAAAGCAATGGAAGAAGCACGCGCTAAGGCAGAAGCCGAAGCAACTGCAAAAGCTAAAGCTGACGCAGAATTTGACGCTCGCATCAAGGCCGCAATCACCGTTGGTGAAAGTGGTGCAGAGAAACTAGCTAAAGAGCTAGAGTCTCGTCTAGCAACCCAACAAAAATCTTTGGACGACCTAATGGGTTCTCTGAAGGAAAAAGCTGCTGAAATCGCAGCACTGCAAACCAGCAAAATGTCCTTCTCTGACAAGGGTGCTGCTGATGTTGCTTATGCAGAAAAAGAAAAAGCCGTTATGCTTGCAAAAGTTACCGGTAAGTCTATCGAAGCTACCAATTTTGGTCGTAGCCTTGTTGAAAAAATCGGTCCTCACCAGCCTGCATCAGGTACTTGGGAACTAGAAGTTAGCAACACTATGGAAGCCGAAGTTCGCCGTAAGCTAGTTGTAAGCCCACTGTTACGTCAAGTTGCTATGCAGACTAACGTAATGACTATGCCTCTGAACCCAGAAGCTGGTTACGGTACATGGGTAACCAACGCTCAGTTTGGTACCTCCGCTTCGTCTGGTGCTACCGCTACTCACCAGTTGTCTGAAATCACGCTGAATGCTTATAAACTAGCAACTCGTGAATACATGAACTACGAAGAACAAGAAGACAGCCTGCTGATTCTTCTGCCTATCGTTCGTGACGCTATGCTACGTCGTGTTGCTAAGTCTGTTGACAAAGCAATGCTGCTAGGCGCAGGTTCCGGTGCTGATCCAGTTAAGGGTCTGGCAATTTATGACGCTACTTCCGCTGTTACTTCCGCTGTTGCTAACAAAGCAACCGTAGCTAACATGATCGCTCTGCGTCGTGACCTAGGTGCATGGGGTCTGAACCCAAGCGAAGTTACTTATGTAGTTTCTACCGACATCTATTACGATCTGTTAGAAGATGCATCGTTCCAAACCGTTGACAAGATTGGCGATCGCGCTACTCTGTTGACCGGTCAAATCGGTTCTATCGCTAACAGCCCAGTTCTAGTATCCGCTGAGCTGCCTTCTAAGGCATCCGGTACTACTTCTGGTACTGCTAACATCGGTGCTGTTGCTCTGAATACTGCTAACTTCATCGTTGGTAATCAGCGCGGCCTGCGTATGGATACACAAGACCTAGTTGAAACTCAACAGAAAGTCTTCGTTGCTTCTCTACGTACTGGTATGACACAACTAACCACCAACCTAGGTGGCGCTGTTTCTACCTTCCGCTGGGTAGCTTAATTGATTAAAAGCATGGAGCTTCGGCTCCATGCTTTTTCTTAAGGGAACGCCTTTAAGAAAAAGCATGGGAGAATATATGGCTGATTTAATCACTTTAGCAGAATATAAGGCGTATGCCGGGTTAAATACGCCAAACCAAGATGTACAGATTAGTGCTCTTATCCCCGGAATTTGTCAGTATGTTGAAACCTACTGCAATCGCAAATTCAAGTATTTTCTAGACGAACCATTCACAGAAGTCTTTAGCGGTAAAAATTACCCAATCCAATTAAAACATCATCCAGTAACTGCAGTTATTAGTGTAGAAGAAAGCCTAGATTATGGTGCTACATA
>ERZ1034361.1835-NODE-1835-length-10653-cov-3.316944_pt1 | contig 10653 bp, 21 predicted proteins | sample MGYA00520617_ERZ1034361 | MGnify/ENA primary metagenome ERZ1034361 (study PRJEB33736, sample SAMEA104284507) | Azolla filiculoides | biome: Urban; feature: Water surface; material: Ditch water | place: Netherlands | collected 2015-10-28 | depth 0-0.1 m ... | reverse complement strand
TCTCTCGACCTAACTGGAAGTATCAAGATTCAAAGATGTTGGCTTGGACTAATAAGACTGTCATTTACTATAACCATGGTATTGCAGACAGTGTTAAAGGCGATCCTGCTTTTCAAGTAGGTGATTACGCTATCTGCAATAAGTACGTTAGTGCTAATCGTAAATCTATTAAGACTGATCAACTTGTGTGTATTACTGATATCAGTCCTGATACTGACTGTCATGGTGTATTGCATGAAGAAGCGGACTGGTTTGATATGCTGCAGTTATTTTGGAGTTGTGCTTACATGAAACGCAGTTGGGACGATCCAAGTAGCTTTATGAATTATGCAATGCAAAGAGGAGTTAACCCATATGAATGAAGACGATTTAATTTATCGCTTGAGAAAACGAGCAGAGATTCGCAGGAGTATTCAATCTAGAAAATCAGTGCAAGAGGGTAAGCCTGATCGCATTGCTGATTTACTTGAAGAAGCTGCAAATGAAATCTACAGGTTAGAGAATCTACTGATTGAAGCAGATGATGTAATTCATAGATTAGAACGCAGGCTAGACACAGATGACTGTTGACCTATATAATGCAGCTGATGTAAAGAACACAAGAGAGCACCTGTATGCTTTACAAAAAGGATGCGATCCAATATTAAAAGAACAGATCAAACTCTCAGATGCAGTGCTTGATCACGATCACAGTACTCAGCATTGCAGGGCAGCTTTGCACAGACAAACAAATGCGTTTGAAGGTTTGTGCTTCAATGCTTATAGACGATGCTTACAATGGGTGACTGATAAACCTCTTCCAGAAATCTTAAGGGGTTTAGCAGATTACCTTGAGAAGGACTACAGTAAAAATCCTTATCACAATGCTTGGTTAAAAAGAGTCACTACTGACTTTAGACAACTTAAGGCAGAGCATCAAAAGAAAGTTCTCGTTGAGCTTGATACCAAAGAAGGTGCTAACTCAACTGAAAGATTGAACTTATTTAAGAAAGTGCTATTGACAAAAGAGCACGGGTATGATAAGATTCGCAGCATCATAAACAACGCAAAGGATAACTAATGCAAGTATCAGAAGTTAAAAGGAATAGTTGGTGGGGTGATGGTTATACCCCTGAAATGAAAGACTTAATTGGTCGTACTTTTACAGACATTATCTGTGAAAACGAAGAATTGATTCTAAAGAACAATAAAGAGTGCTTTACTTTCTATCACGATCAACAATGCTGTGAGAATGTAAGCATTGAGAGTATCACTGGAGATTTAAATGATCTGTTGAACTCTCCGATTTTATTTGCAGAAGAATCAAGTAACGATGATCCTAATGCAAATGAATCAGGTACTTGGACATTCTACAAACTTGCAACTGTAAAAGGTTGGGTTGATATTCGTTGGTATGGTACTTCAAACGGTTATTATAGTGAAGGTGTAAGTTTAAGCTATGAGGTGTTATCATGAAAATTAGGATTATTAATTGCAGCAATAGTATTCTTTGGTACAATAAACACATTGGAAAAGAATTCGAAGTAAAATTCGTTGAAGATGAAGCTTACTGGACTAGAGAAGTTGATGGTGTATTTAATGCACTAAATTGGGTTTATAAGCATGATGCAACAGTAACGGAAGGAAATGTAGAATGAAATATTCAGATGTAATTGTAGAGCAAGTCGTGAGAATGACAGGTGCAGGTGCTAGTAGCCGTCAAGTTGCAGAGAAACTTGGTATTGGTAAGAGCACAGTAAATGATATTTGGAATCGCTGGATTGCTAATCCTAAACCTTTCTATAATCCAAATGCAGTAGCATTTAATCAAACAGAAGGACCAAAGATTTTAGTATTCGATACTGAAACAAGTTGTCCACTGGTATTTGCATTTGGTCGTAGAAAGCAATTCATCAACGACAAAGCAATCTATAAAGAAGGTGGTCGAATTCTATGTTTTAGCTACAAATGGTTAGGTACAGATAAAGTGCATAGTCACTGGATGACACCTCAAGAAATTGAAGACAATGATGACAGTCGCCTTGCTTGTATCTTATTTGGATTGTATGAAGAAGCTGATGCTGTTGTAGGATATAATCTACAAGGTTTTGACGATAAAGTTGTGCAAACCAGAGCTTTAGCCTGCGGTCTAGGTAAACTACCATCTGTTAAAAAACTTGATCCTTACCTGCAAGCTAAGAAAAAGTTAAAACTACCAAGCAACAGTTTAGATAACGTATGTGCTTATTTTGGTTTACCTCAAAAGACAGCAACAGGTATGGAACTATGGGCAAAAGTTCAATCTGGTGATGAACAGGCAATGAAAGACATGGTTTCTTATTGCGAGAATGATGTGCTAGTTCTTATCAATGTGTACAATTTACTGCAGGGACTTGGAAATGTGAATACAGATTACAATGCCGCCTTGTACTACAATGACAATATTGTTCGCTGTAGAACTTGTGGTAGTACTGATGTAGAAGTGACAGGTCGCATTGTTACAACTTCAGCGAGTGTATTTGAAGAAGTTCGTTGTAATGAGTGCGGTAGTGTACACAGAATTCGAACATCAGATACTACAAAAGAAAAGCGCAAAAGCTTGTTAGTTTGATCAAACCTATGCTACAATAGCATTTGACAATTTGAGTTCACGCCCCGGTTAATAGCCGGGGATTTTTTACACCTATTTTAAAGGACATAGTATGCAACCTTGGGTAAAATGGTTAGTCAATAATAACTTGAAGTTTTTAGTGTATCTTGTATGGTTTATTGCTCTACCAGCATTCCTACTAGCATATTTTGAGAATGCAGTGGATGATGCACTTGAAGCTTTAAAAGAAATTAAGAAATTTAAAAAGGATTAATATGACTAACAAAATTGATATTGAATACAACATCAGTGATTTTCAAATGGATTGCTATGCATTCAATGAAGTCGCAAATAAGCACAACCTCTGCAGTCTAAAAGATATTGAGTTTCAGTACAACTTAATCCTAGAGGAAACTAAAGAGATTAAAGAAAAAGGTATTGACTGCAATAATGCAAAAGAGGTTGTAGACGGCGTAGTTGATGTGCTAGTAACAGCACTAGGTCTTGCACAAAAGCTAGAGCATCTTGGTGTAGACATGAATAAAGCGATGCGAGACACTGCTTATAATAACTTAACCAAGTATCCTTCAGATGAACGCACTGCAATTGAAACTGCAATTAAATACGAACAAGAAGGTAGAATTGCTGTTAAAGTAGAGTACAATTCAGAATACGAACTCTTTGTAATTAAAGACATGAGAGACAAAGTTCTAAAACCAATTGGTTTTGAAAGCAATGATCTAAGTAATTGCATCCCTGAAGATTTACTAACAAACGGTTTTAAGGAGGATTGAATATGAATTTGAATAAAATTACCCTATCAGATAAGCGTCAGTACGTTGCTGTAGAAGATAATGACATGGATTATCTAGATTGCAGTCAATGCGCTTTTAGAAACAATGCTATGATGTGCAATGAAGCAACTAAGCTTATTGATTGCAGTGATCACGGCGGTTTGCACTTTGAGTTAGTGCAGGAGTACGATCTGCGTCCTGATACAACGCAAATGAAGGAGTTTGTATATGCAACAGACACAAGTGCAACGCAAGCTGTTGGTACTAAGTACGATGAAGATAAGTTGCAATACAGTTTAATTCCTTCATATGCTCTTGAGCAAGTAGCTAAGAATCTTACAGTTGGTCTTAAGAAGTACAAAGAACGAGATAACTGGAAGAAAGTGCAAGGCGCTGAACAGCGTTATCTAGATGCTCTTTACAGGCACTTAGAGGCGCATAGAAGGGGTGAATTGTACGATGCTGATAGCAGTGTACCGGATATGCTCCATATGGCGGCTGTGGCCGTTAACGCTATGTTTCTATTGGAGTTTATGCTGGACCCTGCACTAAAGAAAAAGGAGAACAAATGATAGCCTTGCAAGTAATTAGTCTATTAGTACTATTATTCGTGATTGTAATGATCTACGCTTGTACGATTAAATTAATCAACGATCACAATGAACTTCATGCTTTAAAAGATGATCCTGACGATCAAGTTAACCTTGATTTAACAGACAAGCAGTGATATAATAGGACTCCGTTTATTCTGAAAGGTAGTAAAATGAATAATACAAACACAAATAAAAAACCCCGCCCAAATGCAATTGTAGCTTTATGCATTGTATCTGAATCCGAGATTATCAAAATACTGCCAAACTATTCAAGTGAATTTGAAAGCAGGGAGGAAGAATTTAAAGAGTTCCTTTATTCCTTAGGCTTAGATGTTTATAAGCCTTATTTACGGCAAGATGCTCTGCAGCACAGAAACCGACTAAATGAAATTGTAGTCTGCAGTCGTTGGGTTGGCTCTGAGAGATTAGATTCAGCTTGGATTGACAGTGGTTATGCAAGTCGTGCTGCTGTAGATAAAGCAAGTGGTAGTCGTTTGACAGAAGACATTTACCGAGCTAGGTATGAAACGGAAGATGCTCAAGCTTTACTTGAGTCCAGAGATAAATATTACGTAACAACAGAGGAAGACTGAATGCTAGAAAAATACCTATTACCGATAAATGAACGACAGGAGCCTATTGAGTTTGCAGATCAACAACTAAAGGTCTTTTGGTTACCTGATGAAATTAAGGTAGAGAAAGATATACAAGACGTGCTTGTTAACTTTACACCTGCTGAAAAACATGCTGTAATTACTACTTTGAAATTATTCAGTATCTACGAAACACATGCAGGTTCTGAATATTGGGGTGGACGGTTTAAGAACATGTTTAATGGTGCAGAGTTTCATCGTATGGCTTCGGTCTTCTCTATGTTTGAACTAGCGGTTCATGCACCGTTCTATAACAAGATTAACCAGCTATTGCACATTGATACACCAGAGTTCTATACATCGTATTTGAATGATCCTGTATTGAATCAGCGAGTAGAACATATTGGTGAAATTATTGATCATCCAGATGACTTAATTTCGTTAGCTGCTTTCTCAATGGTGGAAGGTGTAATCCTGTATTCATCCTTTGCATTCCTAAAGCACTATCAGTCTCAAGGTAAGAACAAGTTGATGAACATTGTGCGTGGGATTAACTTTTCAGTCCGTGATGAAAATATGCACTCTACTGGTGGAGCTTGGGCTTTCAAGTACAAGCTAGAGCAGCTAAAGCAAGAGTTATCACCTGAAGCATTTGAGTTACATAAACTAGCAATTGAAGCGCAAGTTCGATTAGTTGCACAAAAGCTTTATGAGCATGAATGCCAGATTATTGCTAAGTTATTTGAGCAAGGTGAAATCAAAGGTATCACTGCACATCAACTTGAGAACTTTGTGCAATCAAGAGTCAACGAATGCTTAAAGCAGTTAGGCTTTGCAAAAGAGTACGATGTACAATATAACCCCATAAGTTCATGGTTTTATAAAGGCATCAATGACTATACTTTTAATGACTTCTTTAGTGGTATGGGTAATCAATATCATCGTAGTTGGGACAGTGCTGATTTCGTATGGAAAAGCAATGCAGAAGTTGTAGAGTAACTAAACCTCTAGAGCAATTTCATAAGAATGCTTCTTGTAAAGATGGTGTACATACTTTGTGCAAAACTTGTAATAATTTAAAAGCTACAACTTGGGTAAAAGAAAACCTAGATAAAGTTGTAGCTAATAAAAAAGCACGTAGAAAAGATGTACGAAAATCATTAATTGAAGCTGCACAAAACAGAGCAAGAACTAAATCTTTACCAATTGATATTACAGTAGATGATATAATTGTTCCAGATATTTGTCCTGTTCTAATGATACCTTTGCACAAATCAATAACTGGTAGAGCGAATTCTGACTCACCGAGTTTAGACAGAATCATTCCAGAACTAGGATATGTCAAAGGCAACATTCAAGTTATTAGTAATAAAGCAAACTCTATGAAAAATAACGCAACAACAGAAGAATTAATAAAATTCGCAAAATGGATTTTAAAAGTAAAGGAAACAAATGAGTAATATTTATAAAGAACTAAGTGAAGAGCGCAAGAATCTACAGGAGCAAGGCTTAGTCCCTCAGTGGTATACAACTGCAGGCTATCAGATGTTTAAAGATAAGTACGAGTATCAAACCGAAGGTCGCTCTGTACGTGGACAGTTTGAAAGGATAGCCTCTACTGCAGCAAAGCACGTTCCTATGCTTCCTAATGCTGAAGCGGAGTTCTTTAAACTGCTTTGGAACGGTTGGTTGTCTCCTAGCACTCCTGTACTAGCTAACATGGGGACAAGCCGTGGAATGCCTGTTTCATGCTCAGGAACCGTTGCTGATGACTCTGTAGATGGCTTCTATAGTAACTTGCATGAAGTTGCTATGCTGACTAAGTACGGCTTTGGTACAGCAACTGACCTGAGTGCTGTTCGACCTCGTGGATCAAAGATTAGCGTAGGTGGTAAAGCTTCTGGTGTTCTACCTGTGATTAAAGAGCACGTTAACGCTATGCGTAATATCGCTCAGGGTACTGCCCGAAGAGGCGCATGGGCTTTCTATCTAGATATTGAACACGGTGATTTCAATGAAGTATCTGATCATATCCTAGCAGAACCAGATGATTGCAACGCAGGGTGGACTATTCGACAGTCCTTTATTGATCGCTTAGAGGCTGGTGATCAAGAAGCAATCGAACGCTTTCAAAAAGCAATGAAAGTAAAGATGGTAACTGGTAAAGGTTATTTCTTCTTTATTGATAAAGCAAATGCCAAACGTCCAATTACTTATGTAGATCGTGGATTGAAGATTAATAACTCTCAGCTTTGCTCTGAGATTATGCTGTTCAATGATTTAGAGCATACATATACTTGTGTACTATCTTCAATGAATGCAGCTAAACGCAGAGAATGGAAAGGAACAGATGCAGCTTATTGGGCAACTATCTTCTTGGATTGCGTAGCTTCTGAATTCATCGAAAAAGCAGAAGGTGTTAACGGTCTAGAGAAAGCTGTACGATTCACTAAGAAGAGCCGAGCACTAGGTTTAGGTCTATGTGGTATCCATACGCTGTTTATGCAGGAGATGCTGCCGTTTGAAGGCTTTGATGCACACAGGTTAAGTCAAGAGATTCAAGCTGATATTTGGGAACAAGCACAAAAAGCTACCAAAGAAATGGCTGTACTATTAGGTGAACCAGAGTGGTGTAAAGGTTACGGTATTCGTAATACGCACTTGATTGCTATTGCACCAACTAAGTCAACTGCTTTGCTAATGGGTGGAGTATCAGAAGGTATTAATCCTGATCCAGCTATGAGTTATAATCAGACTACTTCTGCTGGTGAGATTGATCGTTTGAATCCTGTTTTACTTGAACTTATGAAAAAGAAAGGTGTTTACACCAAGAAGCATGTTCAAGAGATTACAGATAAGCAAGGATCGGTGCAGCATGTAGATTGGCTGACTGAAGATGAGAAACTAATATTCAAAACAGCATTTGAAATCAATCAGAAAGCTGTGTTAAGATTAGCTTCCGCACGTAGCCGATATATTGATCAATGGCAGTCACTGAATCTATTCTTTGCAGCAGACGAAGACCCTGCTTGGATTGCTGAAGTTCATGCTGAAGCTTTCCGTGACCCTAATATCTTAGCATTGTATTACATCTATACTCAGGCTGGTGTACAAGCCAGTAAGGGTGAATGCGAAGCTTGTCAATAACGAAAGGAAATAAATGAAAAATCTAGTAATCTTTAAGGCTCACTGGTGTCAGCCTTGTAAGGCACTATCTAAAACAATTGAAGCTACCGACCTTGGTATTCCAGTAACTACCGTAGATATAGATGCTGACCCGACAGCTACTACTGAGTATAATATCCGTTCAGTACCTACGTTATTGCTCATGGAAGATATGCAAGTAGTAAAGCGTAAAACTGGCAATATGAATGCTGAACAATTGAAACAGTTTGTAGAATAATACAGACGTAAAAATACCGGGAGTCCTGTAAAGGATATCCCGGTTTTCTTATTTGCGATAATTATCTAGCTGATCTTTTACAGAATCATACTGCTGATAGCAAGCATTTAGATGCTGCTTTAGTTCTTCTGCATTTTTAGCAATTCCAAGAGAGACTTCTGCATGTCGCTCAAATAGTCCTTCTGCATTAATTCCTTTGGTGCTTTCTGGATTACTGGAATCTGAGGTAGGATTGCTTGCGGCACTTGTACTGGCTGAGTACTGGCGCAGGCTGTCAATAGCAGCATTATACTTACGAGTAATATCTTTAATCTTAGCATCTTTTTCCTTTGTTATCGACGTTACATCATCTTTAATGCTGCATTCAAACACTAGACTTTTACTCTGCAGGGATTGATTTAGTTTATTATACTCTGCTTTTTGAGTAGCCACGGCTTTATCAATAGCTTGATTAACTTGCCAATTATGAACTAAGAATAAACCAGCCAATACTGCAATAACTACTGCTATTTTTACCAGTGAAGTTTTTATATTATTTACCAATGCAAGTATCATACTCCTCCATTCTTCGCTTAGTTAATCCCGGTAAAGGATTACCTTTAAACTTATCCCATTTTAATATCTCTTTGCAAGCACCTTCATAATCATAAGCAATTAGTTTAGTTACTAAAGTGCTTTTACAAAATGCACCGCTGCCGATATTATAAGTAAGAGATACATAAGCATCAAACTCGTATTGATGCATCGCTACAGGAGCGCAGCGTTTAACAGCTTCTTCAAATACTTCAACATGCTCACCAAGGCGCTTTAAAGAGGCTACAGGGTTGGTCCGTTGACCCGCTGCTACCCTACTACCATCTTTGTTAGTTGTGCTGCCAAAACCGATTGTAGCAACATCTCCGGGTACTGGTATGTATGCAGCTTCACGGTATCCTTCATGAGAGGCAATGCCGATTAGACCACCTGCAGATAGCACGAGTCCAGCGACTAGAGTTCTTGTTTTGTTTTTCATTCTATACCCTTTTGTGCAACTATCCTAGATACAAAAGCACCTGATACTGCAATGAAACTTAATACAGCAAAAGCACCTCTATCGAAGTAATCAAAAAATAAAGGAAGAATAACTTCAGTTGCGGATAATACACCAGCAAGGATAATAAACTTAATACTCCAAGCTTTTGTTACGATATCTTTCCAATTACTATAGAGTTTCATATTATAAGCCTACGAGCATCTTAAGTACGTTAGTAATACCCATAGATTGTGTTAATACAACAAGTACTGCACCCATAGCGAGATACTTGATTTGATTTAGTGTTTTTTCAATACCTGTTAATGAATTTCGTAGATCAGTGGAAATATCTTGCAGTTTTCTTAACTCATCTGCATGGTCTTCTACTTTCAACTCTAACTTAATAACACGGTGCTCAATTTGCTCTGACATGCTTAGGACTTTCAAGATACTTAGATACTATTAATAAAGCAAAAGGCCACCCTAAGGCAGCCTATTGATTATGCTATTATACCATGAGTATTGATTATAATCAAGGTTATAAATTCAATCTTTATAGTCTTTAAATAATTTTATAGATTCTATTTTATAAGTGTTTTTTTAAATTCCATAAGTTTAACTATTATTCATCAAAAATTATTATTTTTTCTAAATTTTTTTGATCCATTTTAAAACTCCTTATTTTTTTCTATATAATTTTCATACATCTGTTTTGCGGCGAGATAAGCATCATTTTCGCTCATTATATAATTAACGGTACCAATTTTAGTATCATCACAATAAACATCTACATAACTCCACTCAAGATTATATTTAAAGCGAAGCATCTTAGGATACCGACTTGATGTACTCCTTAAATTGGATCCGAGCATCGTCAAGAGAGCAGGTATAAGTTTTTGAGTATTTAGTTCCATTAACCAAGTCCTCTAATGTGATATATAAAATATCACCTTTCTTTTTAGTTTTAATTATCAATGTAGAAACCATTTTTGATGCTGTAGGATAGAGCAATATCAAGCATGCGCCGCTTGAAGAGCCTCAACTAATTCAGCAGAAACACCATCTACCCAAATAGCAACACTATATTCCTCAAGTTGTTCTTTAACAACTTCAGCGTTTAAGACTTCAGCCCAATCTTCTAAACCTTGTTCTGTAAATGATTTAATGTTAAACTCAACAAGGGTAAACTCCTCAATTTCTTCATCATTATGATATAAACTCATAGAGTCAACAGTAGTATTCTCTAAATATTCACGTAATTTCATATGATTACCTCTTTCTTATATAAATATTATACCATAAATTGCGGCATAATTCAAGATCAAGATCGCCGCACCTTTCACCAAAAGAAAAAGCCCTTTCGGACTTTTACTTATTAAAACATTGATGGAACTTCTACTTCTACGTGTGCTGCTGGTTTTGCTTTCTTTTCAATTTTAACAAATGGGTCAGCACTTCCGACAGTAACTGCTACTGTTAGATAGAATTCACGACCATTTTCGTCAGTTCCAAGAACCATTGCGTAAGTTCCATTTGGAGTTGCTTCTAAAGGCAAATCAACTTTGTCTAACGCTTGGGCTTTAGCACCTGCTACTACTTGGGCTTTTAAGTTCCCCTTTTCTGTTAACAATTCTCTACCAAAAATCACATTGTTGCTCCTTTCGGTCCATTATGGACAAGCATATATAT
>ERZ1034361.1834-NODE-1834-length-10666-cov-7.604306_pt1 | contig 10666 bp, 9 predicted proteins | sample MGYA00520617_ERZ1034361 | MGnify/ENA primary metagenome ERZ1034361 (study PRJEB33736, sample SAMEA104284507) | Azolla filiculoides | biome: Urban; feature: Water surface; material: Ditch water | place: Netherlands | collected 2015-10-28 | depth 0-0.1 m ... | reverse complement strand
AGTGGGCCATGCGCCTCGCCCCGAGGAGGGACCCAGCCAATCGACTTTTCTTGGCTGGCGCCACACTCCACAAACTGCACCGGCTCCAGCGCCGCCTGCACATCGGTCAATGAAGGGGCAAAGCCCTCGCCGATGCGGTAAACCATCACATTTTTAAACATCCGTCACTCTTTCATGCCCCTTCAGGGCCAGCGCGGCATCTTACCGGAGTGACGCGGCTTTTATTTGGCCACGCCCATCATCATGTCGGGCAGGATGGTCACGATGGATGGGAATACCGTGATCAAACCAATGCCCAGGAGCAAGCAGCCGAAAAAGGGCAGGGTGACCGTGGCGATGCGGTTGCTGTCGATGCCGGTCATGTTTTGCAGCACAAACAGGTTGAAGCCCACGGGAGGCGTGATTTCGGCGATCTCGATCAACATGATGATGAAGATGCCGAACCAGACCAAGTCGAATCCGGCCTTTTGGATCATGGGCAGCACCACTGCGCTGGTCAGCACGATCATCGAGATGCCGTCCAGCGCCGTGCCCAAAATCAGATACACCAGCACCAGAACCCCAATCAGCCCAAAGGGCGAAAGGTTCATGGCATGCACAACCTCGGCCAACTCGCGTGGAATGCCGGTGAAGGCCATGGTCTTGGTCAAGAAGGCCGCACCTGCCAGGATGAACATGATCATGCAGCTCACGCGTGTGGCACTCACCAGGCCTTGCCAGAAATTCTGCCAAGTCAGGCTGCGGCCTGCGGCTGCAATGGCGAGTGACCCCAGCACGCCATAAGCCGCGCATTCGGTGGCGGTGGCAATGCCTGCCACCAGCACCCACACGATGAAGACAATCAGCAAGCCACAAGGAATCAAGCTGCCCGAGCGGCGTATCTTTTCCATGAAGGTCGTTGGAGCTTCTGCAGGCGGCACTTTGTCTGGGTTGCGCAGGCTCCACCAGATGATGTAGCCCGAGAACAGGCCCATCAGCAAAAAGCCGGGCAAAAAGCCCGCGAGAAATAAGCGGATGACACTGGCGTCTGCCGCGACGGCATACACCACCATGGTGATAGACGGCGGAATCAAAATGCCCAGACCACCGGCAGCAGCCAGCGAGCCGAGCGCGATGTTGCGGTCGTAGCCGCGTTTTTCGAGTTCGGGCAGTGCCACCTTGGCAATCGTGGCGCAGGTGGCGGCCGACGAGCCCGAAACCGAGCCAAAAATGCCGCAACCCAAAATGGTGGTGTGCATCAAGCGCCCCGGCACTTTAGAAAGCCAAGGCGAGAGGCCGTCGAACATCTGCTCTGACAGCTTGGTGCGGTACAGAATTTCGCCCATCCAAATGAACATGGGCAGGGCTGCAAGTTCCCAGCTGGACGAGGTTTCCCAAAAGGAAGAGAACAGGTTCTTGCCGGGCAGGGTGTTGGTGAAAAAAGCCTGTCCAACCCAGCCCACAATGGCCAGAGTCATGGCGATCCACACACCGCCGCTGAGCATCAACAACATCAAAAAGAGGAGCAGGCCTCCGATTTCAAGCAGGCCCATCACAATTCCTCAGAAAAATCACCACGGGCGTGCCGCTCTTCGACACGCGCCACATAACTGGGCTTGCCACCTCGGAACACGCAAACGCATTCGTCGATCACCGCGATCACCAAAATGGCCGAGCCAATGACGAAGCTCATTTGCGGGATCCAGATCGGGATCGCCACCATGTTGCCCGCGATGTCGTTGAACTCGTAGCTTTCCCAAGTAAATCGCGCCGCCCAATAACCCAGATAGCCAATGGCCACAGTAGCGACTGACAGTGAGATCAGTTCCAGCCAGCGGCGCACGGGCTTGGATACCGATTCGAGTACCAGTGTCACGCGCACAAAGTCGCCGTTGCGAAAGCTGTAGGCCATGCCCAAGAAAGCAGCTGCCGCACATAGCCAAGCCACGATGTCGTTGACCCAGGACACACGCCAATCCATCACACGCCCCACGGAGGCACCGATCATCAAAATCAGGATGGCCAGCACGCACAGGGCGGCCAGTTGCCCCCCGAGCAGGTACAGGCCATCCAGAAAGCGACGCACCGATGAGGCGCGAGGAGGAAGACTGGCGTTCATCCGGTGTTACTTCTTGTTGTACGCGTCCACAAGGCCTTTGCCCTCGGCTCCGGATTTCTCCAGCCACTCTTTGAGCATGGTGTCGCCCACTTTCTTCATGTCGGCCTTGAGTTGCGCTGATGGAGGCGTGACCGTCATGCCGTTGCTCTTGAGCGTGGCCAAGGTGGTTTCGTTCACTTTGCGCGATTCAGTCCAACCACGCGTCTCCGCATCTGCGGCGGCTTTCATCACGGCGTCTTGCGTGGGTTTGTCGAGCGCGTCAAAAGCTTTTTTGTTGGCAATCACAGCGTTTTTCGGCAACCAAGCCTGCACGTCGTAGTAGTACTTGAGGTGTTCGTAGAGTTTGCTGTCCACACCCGTGGCACCAGACGTCATGGTGGACTCGACAACGCCCGTGGCAAGAGCTTGGGTGAATTCAGCAGCTTGGACGGTCACGGGTTGTGCACCCACCAGTTCGGCAATGCGTGCAGTGGATGGGCTGTAAGAGCGCCACTTGATGCCTTTGAGGTCGGCCGCGCTGTTGATGGGCTTCTTGCTGTAAATGCCCTGTGGAGGCCAAGCTACCGAATACAACAGCACCATGCCCTGCTCGGCCAGCTTTTTCTCCATCAGTGGCTTTTGCGACTTGTACAGCTTCATGCTTTCGTCGTAGCTGTCGGCCAGGAAGGGCAGGCCATCGGCCGCGTAAATGGGCCATTCGTTGCTGAAGTTGGCCAGCAAAATTTCACCGGCTTGGGCTTGACCGCCTTGCACAGCGCGTTTGATTTCGGGCGCCTTAAAGAGGGAAGCGTTGGCGTGCACCGTGATTTTGAGTTTGCCCGCAGTGGCTTTGTCCACGTCGGCCGCAAACTGGGTCATGTTGACCGAGTGGAAGTTGGTGGCCGGGTAGGCGGCGGGCAGGTCCCATTTGGTTTGGGCCGACACAAAGCCGGAAACAGCGAGCAGGCCAGTCAGTAGGCTGAGGTGTAAAGCACGACGTTGCATGAAAACTCCTGTGAAAGATGGAAGTGAACGGTTCACTGGGCAGTGCAAGAAAGGTGCCCGCTTCACGCGTGCATCGGGTGCATCTGTCTGGTGCCCACTGTAGGCAAGGCGGAGCCAATCCGTGCTCGGTGTTTTCCCTTAATGTCAACAAATTGTTGGCAAATTGTCGGCATCGGGCATAGACTTTCTCATCTCTCCAGCCTTGACGGAACCCATGCCGCGCAAAAATTCCCTGAGCACCTCAGCCGCCAGCCCCATCGTGTCTTCGGCCCACCTGGTCTCGCCCGACAGCGCTGAGATGAGCGAGTTCGAGTTCGGCTTGATCGTGGCGGGCAATGCTTTTCACCGCTGGATCATCCATTGCATGGCGGCCGCAGGCCTGAAGGATTTGACGCCCTTGGATGTGCTGGTGCTGCACCACGTCACGCACCGCGCCCGTGACAAACGCCTGGCCGACATTTGTTTCATCATGAACATCGAGGACACCCATTTGGTGAATTACGCCCTGAAAAAGCTGCAAGGCCTGGGCGTGGTGGTGTCGCAAAAGAATGGCAAAGACGTGACCTATGCCGCCACCGACGAGGGGCGCGCCTACGTGCAGCGCTACCGCGAGATCCGCGAGAGCTGCCTGATCGACGCTTTGAAGGCCGACGATGGCTTGAACCGTGACATTGGCGAGCTGGCCCGATTGCTGCGTGTGCTCTCGGGCATGTACGACCAAGCGGCGCGTGCGGCGGCCTCTTTGTGAAGCTGGTTTTTGAATTTGAATTTTGAGCAACATATGACCGAATCCCACATCTCACCCGCTGGCAAAAACCGTTGGCAGTTCTGGATTGACCGGGGCGGCACCTTCACCGACGTGGTGGGCAAGCGTCCCGACGGCACTTTGGTCACGCACAAGCTGCTCTCTGAAAACCCCGAGCAATACCGCGACGCGGCGGTGGCGGGCATTCGCCATTTGCTGGGCCTCAAAGCTAGCGAGCCGGTCACACCCGAGGTGGTCGAGTGCGTGAAGATGGGCACCACCGTGGCCACCAACGCCTTACTGGAGCGCAAGGGCGAGGCCACACTGCTGGTCACCACGCAGGGCTTTGGTGATGCGCTGCGCATCGCTTACCAAAACCGCCCGCGTTTGTTTGACCGCCAGATAGTGTTGCCCGAGCTGCTCTACAGCGCGGTGGTCGAGGCGCAAGAGCGGGTGACTGTGGACGGTGAGGTCTTGCAGCCCCTGGATGAGGCCCATTTGCGCACCCAATTGATGCACTGGCACACCCAAGGGGTGCGTTCGGTGGCGGTGGTCTTCATGCACGGCTGGCGCCACACAGCGCATGAATTGGTAGCCGCTCGGCTGGCGCGTGAAGTGGGTTTCACGCAAATCAGTACCTCACACCAGACCAGCCCGATGATGAAGCTGGTTAGCCGCGGCGACACCACGGTGGTGGACGCGTATTTGTCGCCCATCCTCCGCCGCTATGTGGACCAAGTGGCCAGCGAGATGCCGGGTGTCAAGCTGATGTTCATGCAGTCATCGGGCGGCTTGACAGACGCGCAGGTGTTTGCGGGCAAGGACGCGATCTTGAGCGGCCCGGCGGGGGGCATTGTGGGCATGGCCCGCACGGCGCAGTTGGCGGGGCACGACAAGGTGATTGGTTTTGACATGGGCGGCACGTCCACCGATGTGTCGCACTTTGCCGGTCAGTTTGAGCGCGAGTTTGAAACCCAGGTGGCGGGTGTGCGCATGCGTGCGCCCATGATGAGCATCCACACGGTGGCCGCAGGCGGCGGTTCGCTCTTGGCCTATGACGGTGCGCGTTTCAGGGTGGGGCCGCAAAGTGCGGGAGCCAACCCAGGCCCGGCCAGCTACCGCCGGGGCGGGCCGCTGGCCGTGACCGATGCCAACGTGATGGTGGGCAAGGTGCAACCGAAGTTTTTCCCCTCCGTGTTTGGGCCGGAGGCGAACCAGCCGCTGGACGCCGAGGTGGTGCGCGGGCATTTTGAGCAATTGGCCATGCAAACCGGCCGCGCTGCCGAAGACGTGGCGCATGGCTTCATTCAGATCGCGGTTCAGCAGATGGCCAATGCCATCAAGAAAATTTCGGTGGCACGGGGCTATGACGTGACGCGCTACACCTTGCAGTGCTTTGGTGGCGCGGGCGGGCAGCATGCGTGTTTGGTGGCAGATGCCTTGGGCATGTCGCAGGTGTTGGTGCACCCGTTGGCGGGCGTGCTCTCGGCTTATGGCATGGGTCTGGCAGACCAGAACGTGATGCGCGAGGAATCGGTGGAGCGACGACTGGACGCTGCGGCCATGCCCCTCATGGCCGAGCGCTTGCAGGCTTTGGGCACATCCACCCGCTTGGCCTTGCTGGCGCAAATGGGTGGGGACGCAACGCATGTCGACCGCATCGAGCTGCGCCAACGCGTGCATTTGCGCTACGAAGGCACCGACTCGGCGCTGGTCGTGCCCTGGGGTGATTTGGGCCAGTTGGTGGCTGGTTTTGAGGCGGCGTATCGCCAGCGCTTTGCCTTCTTGATGCAGGGCAAGGCCTTGGTGGTGGAGGCCGTGTCGGTCGAGGCGGTGCTGCCCGGTGATGCGCCCGAAGAGGCCGCTCACACCCTGCATCCCAAGCGCGAAGTGCCGCGCCGCGACATGGTGCGGGTGTACGCCGCGAATGCCCAAGGTGTGGCCGAGTGGCAAGACGCCGCCCTGGTGGTGCGCGAAGACATGCGCCCCGGCGATGTGATAGATGGCCCGGCCATCATTGCCGAGAAAAACGCCACCACGGTGGTAGAGCCAGGCTGGCAGGCACGGTTAACGGCTTTGGACCATTTGCTGCTGGTGCGTGTGCAAGCACGCGCGGTGCAACACGCTGCAGGCACGCAGGCCGACCCGGTGCTGCTGGAGGTGTTCAACAACCTGTTCATGAACATCGCCGAGCAAATGGGGCTGCAGCTGCAAAACACGGCCTATTCGGTCAACATCAAAGAGCGATTGGACTTTTCGTGCGCGCTGTTCAGTGCCGAAGGCCATTTGATCGCCAACGCACCGCACATGCCCGTGCATTTGGGTTCTATGGGCGAGAGTATCCAGACCGTCATCCACGAAAACAAGGGGCGCATGCAGCCAGGCGATGTGTTTGTGCTGAACGACCCGTACCACGGCGGCACGCATTTGCCCGACATCACCGTCATCACGCCGGTCTACCTGGACGGTCACACAGACCCCGTGTTTTATGTCGGCTCACGCGGGCACCACGCCGATGTGGGCGGCTTGACGCCTGGCTCCATGCCCCCGTTTTCCACGCGCATCGAAGAAGAAGGCGTGCAGATCAACAACTTCAAATTGGTTGCTGCGGGCCACTTGCGCGAAGCCGAGATGGTGGCGCTGCTGCAAAGCGGCGAATACCCTTCGCGCAACCCGGCGCAAAATATGGCCGACCTGAAGGCGCAGATCGCCGCCAACGAAAAAGGCGTTCAGGAGCTGCGCCGCATGGTCGACCAGTTTGGGCTGGACGTGGTGCAGGCCTACATGCGCCATGTGCAAGACAACGCCGAAGAATCGGTACGCCGCGTCATCACGCGCCTGAAAGACGGTGCCTTCACCTTGCCGCTGGACAACGGCGCACAGATTCGCGTGGCGGTGCGCGTGAACGCCGCTGAGCGCACGGCCGAGATCGACTTCACCGGCACCAGCGCCCAGTTGCCCAACAACTTCAACGCCCCTCGGGCGGTGTGCATGGCGGCGGTGCTGTACGTGTTCCGCAGTTTGGTGGACGACGACATCCCGCTGAACGCGGGTTGCTTGAAGCCGCTGAAGGTCATCATTCCGCAGGGCTCCATGCTCAACCCGAATCCGCCCGCATCGGTGGTCGCGGGCAATGTGGAAACCTCGACCTGCATCACCAACGCGCTGTTTGGGGCGTTGGGCGTGATGGCGGGCAGCCAGCCGACCATGAACAACTTCACCTTCGGCAATGCGCGGGTGCAGTACTACGAAACGATTTCGGGCGGCAGCGGTGCGGGCGGGCGCTATGACGCGCAAGGCGACTTGGTGGGTGGTTTTGACGGCACCTCGGTGGTGCAAACCCACATGACCAATTCACGCCTCACGGACCCCGAGGTGTTGGAGTTCCGCTTTCCGGTGCGCTTGGAAGGCTACGCGATTCGTCAAGGCTCGGGCGGCGCAGGGCGCTGGCGCGGTGGCGATGGCGGTGTGCGTCGGGTGCGTTTTTTGGAGCCGATGACGGCGGGCATTTTGTCCAACGGACGCATTCATCCAGCTTTTGGCATGGCGGGTGGGCACAGCGGCCTGCCGGGCATCAACCGCGTGGTGCGCAGCGATGGCACTGTGCAAGAGCTGGCGCACATTGGGCAGGTCGAGATGCAGACGGGCGATGTGTTCGAAATCCACACGCCCGGCGGCGGCGGTTTTGGTGAACCCGAGCCCAGCGCGTCGGCCTGAGTTTCAGGGTTTTTTTGATGGGGTGCTGAGGGATGGGCCATAGCCCTGACCCTGTACCCGTACGCCTTGCTCTGACAGGTTGGCGGCTTTCTTGGGGCCGATGCCTTTGACGCGCTGCATCACGTCCGGCCAATTTCGAAATGGCGCTTTTTCCCGTTCGGTCATGACCTCGCGGGTCAGTGCTGGACCGACCCCGTTCAAGCCATCGAGTTCAATTTCTGTGGCTTTGTTCAAATCCACTTGTGCCCAAGCGACGCTTGCCAACAAAACAGTGGCGATCGTGGCTGCAATCTTTGTGATCATCTGAGCCTCAAAGTTCTTCGATGCGTCGCGGGGGGTAACTGTCCCAGGCTTGGCAGCCAGGGCAATGCCAGAAATGCTCTTTGGCTTCAAATCCGCAGGCGGCACAGCGGTAGCGCGCCAAGGGCCTGATGGCTTGTTCCAGCGCTTTTTGAACAGGTGAAGGCAAGGGATGTGCTTCGGTGCTTTCTTCGATCAACCAGCGGGTGGCCGCCATCAATGAAGCTTGTTTTTCCAAATGGACGAGGTAGCGCTGGTGCGATGCTGCCGCGCCCTCTGGTGTCTGGGCTTCCAGCGCCGTGATGGCTTCCAGCACATCGATGCAAGGCTGTTTGGCGTAATGCGTTTCCAGCAGTTGCATGGCGGGCTTGGACAAAGCAGCGGCTTGGGCGGCCTTGGCCAAGCTGGCTGCCGCCAGTGGCGCTGCCAAGTCCGAGCGCTCAAACAGGACAGACAAGGTCTCAAACGCTTGCCCGGCTTGACCTTGTGAGAGTTGCAGCTGTCCCAGCAAGATGCGTGGTCTGGCGGCATCGGGCGTGGCTTGAATAGTTGCCGTCAAAATTTTCAGGGCTTGAACAGCATCGCCTTGTTGAACCGCTTCACGGGCTTGTTCGCATTGGTAGTGGGCCATGCGGATCGCAAAGTTGGCTTCTCCGGAGTTTTCAAGCAGGCGCGCAACCCGTGCAGCTTCAGGCCATTCGCGTGAGCGCTCGTAAATAGCCAGACGCGCCAGGCGGGCCTGGCCTTCGTAAGACGTGCCCTCCAGTTTTCGCAGCGCTTCTTCTGCACGGTCCAGCAGGCCTGCCTTCAAGAAGTCGAGTGCCAGGCCATGTTGGGCACGTTGTCGGTCGGCGCCACTCAAATCTGCACGTGACAACAGGTGTTCGTGCACGCGCACGGCCCGGTCGTATTCGCCTCTGCGGCGAAACAGATTGCCCAGCGCAAAGTGCAACTCGGATGTGTCGGGGTCGTTTTGAACCGCCTCAATGAAGGCGTCAATGGCTTTGTCCTGCTGCTCGTTGAGCAGGTAGTTCAGGCCCTTGAAGTAAGCGCGAGGGGCTTGCCGGTTGGCGATGCGCATCTGGCGTAAATCAAGGCGTGAAGCGATCCAGCCCAGCGCAAAAGCTGCGGGCAGTCCCAGCAAAATCCAGGTCAGATCAAGTTCCATGAGGGGCTTCTGGTGCGGGTGTGGGTTCGGGTTTTGGCACTTGATTCTGCCGAGCAGCCTGACGATGACGCCACCACCGTGGGACCATGCCCAGCACGCCAACCATCACGCCTAGGCTGAAGGCAGAAAGCACCACCAATACAGTGGGGGCTTGCCAAAACGTGCCAAAAAAGAAATTGACGCGCGTTTCTTGCTGGTTGTTCAGCGCAAAAGCGAACAGTGTAAAAAAGACAGCAGCTTTCAGTAGCCACTGAAGCAGCCGAAGCAGACGTTTCATGGAAGACCTCGGAATCTGGCTTCATTCTAACGGGCCGGTCCATCCCACAAAGGCCGTGGCCATGGATGGACAGGGTGATGCTGCAGGCAACGTGGTCTGCGCAACAGATCAGGTTTTTGCTTTGCCCATTGCTTGGCTGGCAGTTCCGGCATCGACAGCTTCGCGCAGTGCTTTGCCGGGTTTGAAATGGGGAACCCGTTTTTCCGGAATCTGAACGCTTTCGCCAGACCGGGGGTTGCGGCCAACACGGGGTGGGCGGCGGTTGATGGAGAAGCTGCCAAAGCCGCGAATCTCGATGCGGTGGCCTTTGACCAAGGCGTCGCTCATGGCGTCCAACACCGTTTTGACGGCCAGTTCGGCGTCACGGTGGGTCAGCTGTGCAAAACGTGCAGCGAGTTCTTCAACCAGATCGGAGCGTGTCATGGGGTCACTTTGTGGTTCATGTGTCTTGCAGGTGTCCAGCACCGGTCTGAAAAAAGCCTGCCCCCATGACAGGGGCAGGCTTTTCAGACAGCAAGCGTCTTCAGATCAAAAAGATCAGTTGTTGTCCAACTTGGCACGCAACAGAGCGCCCAAGCTGGTGGTGCCAGCGTTTTCGCTCTTCGATTGTTGTGACAAGGAAGCCATGGCTTCTTGTTGGTCCACAGCGTCTTTGGCTTTGATCGACAACTGGATGTTGCGGGTCTTGCGATCCACGTTCACCACCACAGCGGTCACTTCGTCGCCGACTTTCAGCACGTGGCTGGCGTCTTCCACGCGGTCACGCGAGATTTCGCTGACGCGCAAGTAGCCGACGATGTCTTCGCCCAGGTCGATTTCAGCACCCTTGGCATCCACAGTCTTGACTTTGCCGGTAACGGTTTGGCCTTTGTCGTTGATCGACACGAAAGTGGTGAAAGGATCGGAGTCGAGCTGTTTGATGCCCAAGCTGATGCGCTCGCGGTCCACGTCCACAGCCAAGACCAAAGCCTCGACTTCTTGACCCTTCTTGAATTCGCGCACGGCGTTTTCGCCGGTTTCGTTCCAAGACAGGTCAGACAGGTGCACCAAGCCGTCGATGCCGGCAGCCAAGCCCACGAACACGCCGAAGTCGGTGATCGACTTGATCGGGCCCTTCACGCGGTCGCCGCGCTTGGTGTTCTGAGCAAACTCTTGCCATGGGTTGGCACGGCACTGCTTCATGCCCAAGCTGATGCGGCGCTTGTCTTCGTCGATCTCGAGGACCATGACTTCGACTTCGTCACCCAAGGCAACGATCTTGGAAGGTGCCACGTTCTTGTTGGTCCAGTCCATTTCAGACACGTGCACCAAGCCTTCGATGCCTGGCTCGAGTTCCACAAACGCGCCGTAGTCGGCGATGTTGGTGATCTTGCCGAA
>ERZ1034361.1832-NODE-1832-length-10681-cov-2.517918_pt1 | contig 10681 bp, 10 predicted proteins | sample MGYA00520617_ERZ1034361 | MGnify/ENA primary metagenome ERZ1034361 (study PRJEB33736, sample SAMEA104284507) | Azolla filiculoides | biome: Urban; feature: Water surface; material: Ditch water | place: Netherlands | collected 2015-10-28 | depth 0-0.1 m ... | reverse complement strand
AGTATTTCATTAAGTGTACTTTATATGATTTTATTTGGAATTGGAACGATACCAATGCTTGCTGCTGTTGTATATGTTTCTAATTTACTTTCATTCTCATTTAGAGGAACCATTCAAAAAGCAATACCGTTAGTAGCGGTAATTATAGGAATGTTATTTATTATAAGAGGCTTAGGATTGGATATTCCATATTTATCTCCAAGTAATATGAGTTTATTTGTACAATCGGAAGCCAATTGTCATTAAATATTTTAGTTAATAGGGTAAAAGAGTGATGGAGTTTTATACTTTATCACTCTTTTAATTTTATAAAAAAAGCCTCATCAAATAAATGATGAGGCTTTTATAATATTATGATTTGAAATCTTAATTTACAATAAGTTTCTTAGTTGCAATAGCATTTTCAGAAGCCATTTGAACTAAATAAAATCCACTTGATAAATTATTTACTTTATATGAATTATCAACACGTGTAGGATTTTTAATTTCTTGGATGATTTGTCCGTTAATATTGTATAAAACAATTGATTTTAATTCCGTTTCAGATGAAATTGTAACTTCGTTGTTTACAGCTGGATTTGGGTAAATTGAAATTGAATTTTCAAATGCAAACGATGGGTTAGACAAAAAACTATTCCAAACTAAACCAACATACTCAGGATGATCAATATATGGGTTTCTATTACTTTGATGATTGTAATAAATATCGTTATTAATAGCTATTTCTTTAGCACTTACCGGATCATCAGTATGCCATTTATATAAAATATCTAAAAAAGGATTTGTAAATGCACGTCCAGTTGAACCATCAAACATATTTTTAGCTTCACATGTAGCAGCATTTGCTGTACTATAAAACTCATCCATATTATCTTCATATCGTGTAGCAAAATAGAAAAATGCTCGTGCTATATCACCTTTAAATTCGTCAATAGGTTCAAATACAACACCAGAATACCCTAAAGCATATCCAGAATTTATACCATTTCCTCTTTTAGAACCATTTTGAGAAGTATATGTTGCCGTACCAACTTTTCCAAAAGGTAAATTATTCCTGTCCCCATTTACTTTTCCATCTGATGGAACTACAAAAAATGGGTCATTTTTCATTGGGTTAGTAGCATATCCATCGAAGTAGGATTGAGGAATTAAATGTTCTCTGTTATAACAATCACCCTCTCCACTATATGACCCACATTGTTGAGAAGTTGTTGTATAGTTGTAAGAATCAGCTCCAGAAGGATTTTCAGAATACATATCTAATAAACTACCATCATTTTCATAATAATTATCTCTAAATGCAGTATTAGTATAAAGTGTCCATAACGCAGCATAACCTTGATCTGAATGTAAGTGCTCTGAAGGAATTCCATCGCTTACATTATCAATAATTTTTTTTAGATTTGTTTTTAAGGTTAAACCGGTTCCAGTTGCGGTATTATAATATCCAGTAGGAATTTGTGCAAATCCGACAGCGGAACACAATAATAGGGTTAGTAAGTAATTTTTTTTCATATCTATTTATTTTTTCTTTCTTTCTAATAATGCCATATAAAACCCATCGAAACCGCTTTCACTTGCTAAGACTTTTTGATCTTTGACAAAAGTAAACTCTTTTCCAATCTCAGTGCTTAAGAAATGCTTAATTTGTTCTTGATTTTCTGAAGGTAATACCGAACAAGTAGCATAAACTAATTTTCCACCCGGTTTTACAATTTTTGAATAATTTTCTAATACTTCTGCCTGAACTTTTCGAATGTTATCAATAAATTCAGGTTGTAATTTCCATTTGCTATCAGGGTTTCTTTTTAAAACTCCTAATCCACTACAAGGTGCATCGATTAAAACTCTATCGGCTTTTTCGTGTAATTTTTTTATCGTTTTAGTACTTTCAATAACTCTTGGTTCAATGTTGAAAGCGCCGTTTCTTTTAGCACGAATTTTCAATTGCTTTAATTTACTTTCATATAAATCCATAGCAATTAATTGCCCTTTATTTTCCATTAAAGAAGCCAAATGCAAGGTTTTTCCACCAGCACCAGCACAAGTATCCACAACACGCATTCCAGGCTTAACATCTAAGAAATAAGCTACTAATTGAGAAGAAGCGTCTTGCACTTCAAACAAACCATCTTTAAAAGCATCTGTTAAAAAAACATTAGCTCTTTCGGTTAAAATTAATGCATCTGGATAATCTTTGTGAAACTCGGTTTCAATATTCAAATCCATTAAGATGGCTCTTAATTTTTCTTTGGTAGTTTTAAGTTTATTTACTCTTAAAATTACTTTTGCTTGTTCGTTTTGAGCTGCTAATTCTTTAGTCCAAGTTTCCTCACCTAATTCTTTAACTCCTAATTCATCCATCCAATCAGGAATTGATTCTCTGTACTTTCTTATCTTAGATAGTTCGTCAAATCTTCCTTTGATTCTTCTAACCGGTGTATCTTCAAAATATTTCCAATCGGGTAGGGTATAACCTCTTAATACTGCCCAAACGGCAAATATTCTCCAAATTTTATCTCTATCAAAAGGTTCTTTTACTTCTGCAATTTCGGCGTATAAACGTTTCCATCTTACGATTTCGTAAATGGTTTCAGCTACGAATTTTCTATCGTGACTTCCCCAACGTTTGTCTTTTTTAAGTGCTCTGGCAACCACTTTATCAGCGTATTCTTCTTCGTTGAAAATCGCCATAAGCGAATCGATTGTAGTGAATACTAAATTTCTGTGTAATCTCATTATTTATTTTAAATCAGCCTGCAAAGATAGGAATAAAAATAAAAAAAGCTGCCAAAATTGACAGCTTTAATATTTAGCCTCTTCCGTTTCCTCTTCCTTCAAAACCTCTTGAATTTGAATTGCTTCTTGGAGCACTACTTCTTGACTGTGAGATACCTCTTGAAGAATTTCCTCTAGCTTCGGAATTTCCTCTGTTACCATTACTTGTTACTGTTCCTCTTTCTCTTGAAGAATTACTTCTGTTTTCAGAATATTCTTTACCACGATTTGATTTTGAGCCATCGTTTCGACCTCTATTTTCTGAAGTTACTCTAGGAGAATTACCTCTTGTTTCGTTATTTCTTGGATTACTTGTTTCTGTTCTAGTTCTTGGCGTTGTTTCATTATATGCTCTTGTTTCACGAGTTCCTCTTGGTGAGTTTGAAGATATTTCACTTCTATTTCTTGGCGACTTGATATTTCTTTTAGAATCTAATTCATAGCGGTTTGAATATCCTGAATTTCTATGTGCAAAGGAACGATTTGGATGCATTCTTTCATAACCATTTCCTCTTCTTCCATAATAATTATTATAAACGCTAGCACATCTTCTGTGTGAAACATAATGATAACTGTGACCAAAATTGATGTGAAGATGAATGTGATTTCTATATCTAAAAATTGGGAACGGATTCCAGTAGCTATAATAACTAGGATAATAACCCCAATACCATGATGAATAATACGGGCGATAGTTTCCTACCCAAAAAGTAGTATAAATTATTGGAGTATGCACATAAACAGGTTCGTAAATGTAATTGGTTCCATACATGTAAATATCACCCACAACTTGTACTTGAACTTGGTTGTTGCTATCTCGTTCTACTTCAATTGTAGCGACATCTTGAAAAACATCTTTTTCCAAAACAGCTTGCACCACAACTAAATGCACGTTTCCTTCAACTGTTTCAATAACTCTTAAATAATCGACATAATTATCGTTATTCAAATCTAAATTGGAGATTTGAGTTTTAGGATCATTCAACCTTCTTTCAAAGTCTTCTAAGTCTTTTGCATCACCAAAAACAGTTGCAACAGCTCTTAAATCTAAATTGTCGCTGATATCCGAATTTTTTGCTGTAACCGTAGTTTTATCTTGTGCAAAAAGCGAACCTATCGTCAATGAAGCCAGTAAGCTCAGATGTTTCAATTTTGTTTTCATAATATATTCGTTTTAAGGTTCTTATTTCTATTTTTAAATAACCAATTACTATGCCAAAGTTTTCAAATAGAGACTAACTTATTGATTTTTAGATGTTTGTAAAATATATTTTTCCTTTGCAACATTTCCATTATATTTGAAAATAAAACCTATCTAATGAAGAAGATATATTTATTTCTATTTTTTATAAGTATTTCAGCAATAGCTCAAAGTGTAAAATTTAAATCGGAAGTAATTCTCGAAACCAAATTGAGCTGTAGAGCCATATTTGTTGACGATGAAAAAGTTTGGATGGGAATGGATAAAGGTCGTTACGGATTTTACGACAAGAAAAAAGACACTACAATTTTAAAAGATATTCAATCTGTTGCTAGAAATACAGAGTTTAGAAGCATTGCAGGAACCAAAGAAGCGATTTTTATTTTAGCTGTTGGAAATCCAGCGATGTTGATTCGTATTGATAAAAAAACGTTGGAAGAAACTGTTGTTTACAAAGAAGAACACGAAAAAGTGTTTTACGATAGTATGCAGTTTGTAGATGATTTAAACGGATTTGCCATGGGTGACCCAATTGAAAACTGTTTAGCAGTCATAAAAACGAATGATGGAGGCAAAACGTGGCAAAAAGTAAATTGCGATGTTTTACCAAAAGTTTCAGAAGGTGAAGCAGCTTTTGCTACTAGCAACACCAATTTAACTATAAAAGGAAAATCGATTTTTATGGTTTCTGGTGGAAAGAAATCGAGGGTTTTTGTTTCTAAGGATTTTGGAGCAACCTGGAAAGTTTATGAAACGCCAATAGTACAAGGTGAGGAAATGACTGGAATTTTCACTGCTGATTTCTACAATAAAAAAATCGGAATTATTGCAGGTGGAAATTATATGAAGCAAGACCAAAATTGGGACAACAAAGCCATTACTAAAAATGGTGGTAAGACTTGGAAATTAATCGCTGAAAAAGAAGCTTTTGGTTACGCTTCTTGTGTGCAATTTGTTCCAAATAGTAACGGAAAAAAGCTTATTTCTGTTGGTGGAACAGGCATGTTTTATTCGGGTGATTTTGGCAAAACTTGGTCAAAATTCTCTGATGATAAAGATTTTTTTACTTTCAGATTTGAATCAGAGAAAGTCTTTTATGCAACAGGAAGAAATAAGTTGGTTCGATTTGAAATCCAATAAAAAAGCGCTCAAATAACTTTGAGCGCTTTTTAAAATTTAATTATCCTCTTCTTTTTTCGCGCATTTGTTTTAATAATTCTCTATTAAAATCTTCTTCGGCTTTTTTAAGTTTGATGATTTTCTTGGCACTAATTACACCTTGTAAATCTTTTATGAATTTTTTCCTTAGGTTGAATAGATTTTCTTCTAAACTTTCCATTTGAACTAAAAGAGCAGAAGCTTCTTTCTCGCTTAATTTATCTACACTTCCAGGTCTAAAACGATCTAAAATAGCTCTCATTTTTTCGTGACGCAACTCCGCTTGATTGTCATCAAATGCATTGTAGACGGGCCAAAATTTTTGAGCTTCTTCTGTTGTTAATTCCAATTGTTCTGTTATGTAAGCAACTTTTAGTGCTTTTACTTTTTCTCTTTTTTCTTTAAAATTCTGTGAAAAGGATACAAATGAAATAAAAAGTAATATAATTGGTAATATAAATTTCGTTTTCATGGGTAAATTATTATTCGTTAATATAGTAATCTAAATTTTCTGATTCGGAAAGATAATCTTCCACAGCATCAGAATTGGCTTCATTTATTGATAAATTATTTTCTAATTCAGCGATGTCTTCATCGGTTAAGTGTTTTGATAACTCAGTGATTCCAATTCCTTGTTGTTGTGATAGATATACTTCTATAGTTCCAGCATCTAAATTGTTTTCTTTTGCCATATTAAAATAAACCGGAATTGCAATAGCAAGTAAAAGAACAGCTGCAATTGAACTTATCCAAACTTGCTTTCTATAGAATAAAGAAACAACTTTAGTTTCCTTTTCTTTAGAAATTTGTTCCATCATTTTTGCTTCGAATTGCTCAAAGTAGTTTTCTGGAACTTTAAATCCCGATTTCATTTCTTTGTTATTTTCTAAATCAAATTGCTTCATATCTATTGGACAAAAATAAGGTTAAAAGGTTTAATTGGTATGTAAAAATTCTTCAATTTTCTTTACAGCTATATGGTAACTTGCTTTTAAAGCACCAACAGAAGTTCCTAAAATTTCGGACATTTCTTCGTATTTTAATTCTTCAAAATATTTCATTTTAAAGACTATTTGTTGTTTTTCAGGCAAAATAGCAATGGCTTTTTGTAATTTCAGTTGGATTTCATCGCCATCAAAAAAAACATCACTTTCTAATTTATTTATCGCTTTCTGTTGGGCTTCTTCATTTGAAATTCCTTGTTTTTTTGCTCTTTGTTGCATGAACGTGATGGCTTCATTGGTGGCAATTCGGTACATCCAAGAATACAATTTACTATCGCTTTTGAAATTTTTAAGATTCCCAAAAACTTTTACAAATGTATTTTGAAGCACATCATCGGCATCATCATGATTTAAAACCATGTTTCTAATGTGATAATACAATGGTTTTTGATACAATTGCAATAGCTTTCGAAACGCTTCGTTCTGCGTTTTCGGGTTTAATAATTCGGAGATGAAAGCTTTTTCGTCTTGCAAAATGCGATATTTGTTTATAAGACTAAAGATATTCAAAAAGGTTTAATTTTAATTTTTGTTTTAGTAAAAAAACAAGTTTCCCTTTGTAACTTTGCTTTGTAGAAATAAAATAACGATGAAAGATTTAAGCAATTATAGAAAATCATACGAAAAGAGTGAGTTATTGGAAAATCAAATTCCAGAAGATCCAATAAATTTATTTCATAAATGGTTTTATGAAGCGGAAGAATTAAATGCAGCCGAGGAAGTAAACGCTATGACTGTTACGACAATTGGTTTAGACGGATTCCCTAAAGCTCGTGTGGTATTGCTTAAAAAGTTCAATGAAGAAGGTTATATTTTTTATACCAACTACAATTCCGAAAAAGGAAAAGCCATTTTGAATAATCCGAATGTTTGTTTATCTTTCTTTTGGCCAACTGTTGAGCGCCAGATTATCATTAAAGGAATTGCTGAAAAAACAACTGATGTTATATCAGATAATTATTTTTCATCTCGTCCAGATGGAAGTAAATTAGGTGCAATTGTTTCGCCACAAAGTGAAGTAATTCCGAATCGAGAGTTTTTAGAGAATAATTTGAAAGCCTTAGAAAAAGAGTGGGAGGGAAAAGAAATTTTACGTCCAGCACATTGGGGTGGTTTTTTAGTTCGCCCTGTAGAAGTAGAATTTTGGCAAGGAAGACCAAATCGTTTACACGATAGAATTCGCTATCAATTAACTAACGAATACGATTGGAAGATAGAACGTTTATCTCCTTGATAATCAAATTTTTAAAAAAATATACATTATAAATCCTAAGTTTTAAAGCTTAGGATTTTTTTATTTATGTAAGTAAAGTTTTAAGTATTTGATATTCAAATGTTTAAAACGTTAAATTTTGATGTATTTCATCGATTTTTTATGCTTGTTACCGATTATTTTGTACCTTTATCTAAGAAATCAAACAGTTTGTCGATTTTATTAAATTGTTTAGTTCATTAATTTAAAAGATAAAGTCATGAAAAATTTAATATTAAATTCAGTTACTTTAGCGTTAATGCTTGTTTTATTTGTATCATGTTCTTCTGATAATGAAAGTAATCCAAGTTCTTCAACTGAAGTTGTCAAAAGTTATACGCATTCTACGGCCGAGTTAGAATTATTAGATCAGGTAAACAATTATAGAGTTTCAATAGGTTTAAATCCGTTAAATATTATTGATCATATTTCATATAAATCTGCTGAGCATAATGATTACATGTATGTTAATCATGTGGTTACACATGATGGTTTTGATAAGAGAAAATCTAATTTGCAAGAAGTATTAGGTGCTTACAGAGTTGGTGAAAACATTGCTTATGGTTATTCTTCAGCAAGTTCAACTGTGAATGCTTGGATTAATAGTCCTAGCCATAAAGCTAATTTAGAAGGTGACTACACACATTTTGGAGGAGCTATAAAAATTGATGAGGAAGGTAAAAAGTACTACACTAACATATTTATAAAAAAATAAAAAAGCAGTTATTAAATTAAACAACTGCTTTCCAAAAAATAATTAAAGTAAGTTACATTTTAATTACTATAAACTCACTTCTTCTGTTTTTCTGATGTTCAGTTTCACTACAAGGAACATCATCTGAACAGTTATTTACTAATTGCGTTTCTCCATACCCTTTTGCGGTTAATCTACTTCTATTTATACCATTTTTAACCATAAATTCTAAAGTTGATTTTGCTCTACGATCTGATAATTGTTCATTGTATTTATGTGATTGTCTACTATCGGTATGTGAACGGATATCAATTGTCATACTTGGATATTGGTTCATAACGGCAATTATTTTTTCTAAATCTTCTGCTGCATCTTTACGAATATTCCATTTGTCTAAATCAAAATAAATTATACTAATATTTAATACTTTAGCGAGATCTGTACCTACTTCTATTGGGAATATTTTACGTTTTAGTTCAAAATCTAATTTAGATTCTTCATTAATTGAAATTGGTTCAAATGATTTTTCAATTGTTTCGTATTCTTCTTTTGAAACTCTTACCAAATATTTTTTATTACAATCAATTTTAAAAGAATATAATCCTTTTTCTGAAGCAATTGTTTCGGAAATTTTATTCATTTTATCATCATATAGAATTACTTTGGAATTAGGTAAAATTTCTTTTGTATCAATATCTGTTATTAATCCAGATAATGTATGCGTACAAATTCTAAAGGTATAAATGTCATCAAAACCTATTCCTCCATCTCTGTTGGAGGAGAAAAATCCCAAACCATCTTTGTTAGTTACATAACCAAAATCATCTAATTGACTATTTAAGGGTTTACCAATATTAACTGGTTTTTCAAAAGAATTATTGTTGACTTTAGTTTCAAAAATGTCTAAACCACCTAGTCCTGGGTGTCCATCAGATGCAAAAAATAAATTATTATCAGCATCTATAAAAGGAAATGTTTCTCTTCCTTCCGTGTTTATAGTTGTTCCTAAATTTTCTGGTAAACCAAAATTACCATTGGAATCGATAGAAACTTTGTATAAGTCTGAATTACCAAAGCTTCCTGGCATATCTGAGGCAAAATACAATGTTTTCTCATCTGTACTCAAAGCAGGATGTGCTGTTTTGTAATTGTCGCTTGAAAAAGGAAGTTCTTTTACATTTGTCCATTCTCCATTTACTAATTCAGCTTTGTAAATTTTTTCCATGATTACTTTGTCGTCACTTTTACGTTTTTTGCCGTCGTTGTAATTGTTTCTAGTAAAATAGATAGTTTTACCATCATTAGTAAAAACAGGAGAGGACTCATTTAATTTGGTATTCACGGTTTTAGAAAAGTTTTCTACGCTACCTAATCTTCCATCATTATCAATTGAAGCAACAAATAAATCAGTGAAGTTTTGTTTTGTCCAAGCATGAATTTTAGAATACTGGTTACCTTCACTTCGAGAAGAAGTAAATACAATTTGTTTACCAAAAAATGTTGGACCGTAATCATAAAATTCTGAATTAACATCTGTTTTATCTATAGTGTATTTTCCAGAAACAGCATCAATATTAGTTAAGTAATTTTTATTTTCTTGAAATAATTTAGCTCTAGAATCGTTTGTTTTTTGGGCAAATAATTCCATGTATTGATTTGATTTTTCGTAATTTCCTACCGCTTTTAAGGCTTGAGCATATCTAAAATAATACTCAGAGTCTGTTTCTTGATTTAAGGCAAAAAGTTCACCATACCATTTAGAAGCTTTATCTAATTCACTATTAAAATAATATGCATTACCTAATTTTTGAAATAATTCTACAGATTTATATCCTTTTTCAGCCACTTTCTCATAAATTTCGATTGCATCTATATAGGAATATTTGTCGTATTTTTTGTCCGCTTTGTTTAGCTTAGACCCTTGACCGAAAGCACCAACTGTGATACTTAAAACGAATACTAGTGTGTATAATGTTTTCATAATTAGAAAATTTAAAAAAATCTAGGAGCTGAAACACTGCTTTTGTTGAACAACTCGTATCGAAGAAATATCTCGTGTGAACCTGAATTATAGTTAGCAAGTTTCGTAGTTTCTAAATCATATCCATATCCAATGAACCAAGAATCGGAAATTTGAAATCCAGCTAAAGCACTTACAGAAGAATCCCATCTGTAGGCAGCACCTAATGTTAGTTTTTCAAAGAATAAGAAATTTGCAGTTACGTCTGCTTGTAGTGGAGCGCCTTCTACTATTTTACTTAATAGAGCAGGTTTAAAATCAATATTATTACTTATTTTAAAAACGTGTCCAGCAATAAAATAAAAGTGCATTTTTTCTTTTGTAATTTTAATATTGTTATCATTATATCGATAGGATTCAAAAAAATTTGGCACTGATAATCCTAAATAAGTTTTATCTGAAAAAAGATATAATCCAGCTCCAACGTTTGGTGAAAATTCAGTATCCATATTTTGAAATTGAGGATCAGTAGGATCAAATACCCTTAGTTTATTAACATCTAATTGAAATAAATTTGCAGTTCCCTTTAAGCCTAAAGATAATTTATAATTTTCAGAAACTTGAATAAAATATG
>ERZ1034361.1830-NODE-1830-length-10698-cov-3.088127_pt1 | contig 10698 bp, 10 predicted proteins | sample MGYA00520617_ERZ1034361 | MGnify/ENA primary metagenome ERZ1034361 (study PRJEB33736, sample SAMEA104284507) | Azolla filiculoides | biome: Urban; feature: Water surface; material: Ditch water | place: Netherlands | collected 2015-10-28 | depth 0-0.1 m ... | reverse complement strand
CAGCACCAGCGCCAGCGTGACCTCGGCCGGACTGGCTTCCATCGCGAAGGCCTGCGCCTGGACCCGGCCCTGCGCGTCGAGCAGCAGGCGTACCCGCCACAGGCCCTGCGGATGACTGGCGACCAGCTGATCCAGGCTGGCGCGCAAGGCAGCCTGATCCAGCGGGTAACCGAAATGGCCAGCCGCGCGCTGCAGCCGCGCCAGGTGTTCGGCCTGGTGGCGCAACACGCCATCGGCCAGCGCCAGCGTCTCGAGCAGCTCGAACGGTTCGCTGGCGCGGTCCAAAAAGGCGCGCTTGTGGCGCCATTCCTGCCATTCGCCCTCGACGCTGGCGCCCGAGGTGATGCCGCTGCCGATGCCGCAGCTCAGGGCCTGGCCCCGCGCCGTCACGGTGCGGATCGCGACGTTGAAGGTCGCGTGGCCACCCGGTTGCACGACACCGATCGCGCCGCAGTAGGCGCCGCGCGGCACGGATTCCAATTGATGGATCAAGCGCATGGCCTGGACCTTGGGCGCGCCCGTGATCGAGCCGCAGGGAAACAGCGCCGTGAAGACATCGGCCAGCGTGGTGCCAGGCCGGCTGTCGGCCGTCACATCCGAGGTCATCTGCCAGACAGTCGGCAAGGCTTCCAGGTGGAACAGGCGCGGCACCTTGACCGAATGCGGCAGCGCCACGCGCGACAGGTCATTGCGGATCAGGTCGACGATCATGACGTTCTCGGCCCGCTCCTTGGCTGAAGCCAGCAAGGCATCGGCGTTGGCCTGGTCCTGCTCAGGGTTGTCTCCGCGCGCGGCGGTGCCCTTCATCGGGCGCACCAGCAGCCGCGAACCGTCCCAGTCGAAGAACAGTTCGGGCGAGACCGACAGCAACTGGCGCTCGCCGGCATCGAGCCAGGCCGAATAACCACCCGGCTGCGCGCGGCGCAGCGCCGCGTAGAGCGCCAGCGCGCTGCCCTGCAGCAGTTCGCCCTCGAGCTGGGCCGTGTGGTTGATCTGGTAGCAGTCGCCGGCGACGATCGCAGCCTGGATTGCCTCGATGTCGCGCGTGAAGGCGGCGCGCTCGGGGCCGTCACCCCAGCGGGCCGTCGCCGGTTGCTCCAGCCCGTGCACCGCCTCGGCAGCGCCTGGCGGCAGCTCGCACTCGGGCGGCCAGTCCAGGGCCTGGTCGAAGACGGCGAACCAGGCCAGCGGACCCGTGGCAGCATGCACCCGCAGCGCGGCATCGAAGGCCGGCGCGGCCTCGTAGGCCACATAGCCGAGGCACCAGCGCCCGGCTTGTGCCTCGGCCTGCACCTGCTCGAGCAGCGGCTTGACTTGGGCCGGCACATCGGCCTGCAGCACGCGCAGCGGCGCACCAAAGGCGCAACGCAAGCGCTGGCCCGCCCCGCCCTGCGGCTGGGAAAAGTCGATCAGCGCCGCAGTCGTCATGCTGCGCCGATGTTCGGTACCAGCGCGCCAGCGTCCCGGCCGGCCTTGTGCGCGGCGGTGAAGGCCAGCATGCGGTCGATCGGCAGCCGCGCGCGCGGGATCAGCTCCGGGTCGACATGGATCTCGTTCAAGCCGGTCTCGAGCACGCGCGCGACGCCGGCCAGGCTGTTCATCGCCATCCAGGGGCAGTGCGCGCAGCTCTTGCAGGTGGCGCTGTTGCCGGCGGTCGGCGCCTCGATGAAGGTCTTGCCGGGGTTCAGCGTGCGCAGCTTGTGCATCATGCCGTTGTCGGTCGCGACGATGAATTCCTTCGCGTCCATGGTCTTGGCGGCGTTCAGGATCGCCGAGGTCGAGCCGACCGCATCGGCCAGCGCCACCACTTCGGCCGGGCTCTCGGGGTGGACCAGCACCTTGGCGCCCGGATGCTGCTTGATCAGCGCCTCGAGCTCGAAGGCCTTGAACTCGTCGTGCACGATGCACGAGCCCTGCCACATCAGCATGTCGGCACCGGTTTCGCGCTGGATGTAGCCGCCCAGGTGCTTGTCGGGTGCCCACAGGATCTTGTGGCCCTTGTCCTTCAGGGCGCTGACGATCTCGAGCGCGCAGCTCGAGGTCACCAGCCAGTCGGACCGGGCCTTGACCGCCGCGCTGGTGTTGGCATAGACCACCACCGTGCGGTCGGGATGCTGATCGCAGAAGGCCGAAAAGTCATCGATCGGGCAGCCGAGGTCGAGCGAGCAGTTCGCGTCGAGGTCGGGCATCAGGATGGTCTTCTCGGGCGAGAGGATCTTGGCGGTCTCGCCCATGAAGCGCACGCCCGACACCACCAGGGTCTGCGCGGCGTGGTCGCGGCCGAAACGCGCCATCTCGAGGCTGTCGCTGACGATGCCGCCGGTCTCCTCGGCCAGGTCCTGCAGGTCCGGGTGCACGTAGTAGTGCGACACCATGACCGCGTTCTTTTCCTGCAGCAGGCGGCGGATCCGGTCCTTGAGCGCGGCGCGCTGCTGCTGGCTCGGCTCTTCGGGCACGCGCGCCCAGGCATGGCGCGTGGTGCAAGCCGGTTGTTCGTAATCGACCTCGATGACCTTGTCCATCTCTCTGTGCTCTCTGTTGGGCTGTAGCTGCCGGCAGCAAAAGCCGGCCATGCATGCGGTGCGCCCTCCGGGATCGACGACCGCGCTGGGCCGCTATTGTCCCGCATCAAGAGCAAGCCCGTGCAGGATCGGACAAGAAGCGCGGCGGCAGAAACGCATCCGGATCGACTAGACTTTCAGTTTCATGGGACAGAATCGGAAGAAAGTTCAAAAATGAGCGAGACGCTAGCCAGCACCCCTTACGGCAGCCTGCCCACGGCTGCTTCGCTGCCACAGCGCAAGCCGGTCAGCCTGCCGCGCCTGCACGAAATGCGCGAGCGTGGCGAGAAGATCACCATGCTGACGGCCTACGACGCCACCTTCGCCGCAGCGGCCGACAGCGCCGGGGTCGAGACCCTGCTGATCGGCGACTCGCTCGGCATGGTCTGCCAGGGCCTCTCCAGCACCGTCGGGGTCACGCTCGAAACCATGTGCTATCACACCGAAAGCGTCGCACGCGGCCTGCGCCGGGTCCAGGGCACGGCCTGGATCGTCGCCGACCTGCCCTTCGGCAGCTACCAGGAGTCGAAGGAACAGGCCATCCGCAGCGCCTCGGCGCTGATGCACGCGGGCGCGCACATGGTCAAGCTCGAAGGCGGCGGCTGGACCACCGAGACCGTGGCCTTCCTGGTCGAGCGCGGCATCCCGGTCTGCGGCCACCTCGGCCTGACACCGCAGTCGGTGCATGCGCTGGGCGGCTACAAGGTGCAGGGCAGCAGCGACAGCGACGCCCAGCGCCTGCGGCGCGATGCGCTGGCGCTGCAGGACGCCGGCGCCGACATGCTGGTGCTCGAAATGGTGCCGGCGGTGCTCGCGGCCGAACTGACGCCCGAACTGTCGCGCTGCCACACCATCGGCATCGGCTCGGGCAAGGGCACGGCCGGCCAGGTGCTGGTGATGCACGACATGCTCGGCATGGGCCTGGGCAAGACGCCCAAGTTCGTGCGCAACTTCATGGCCGGCAACGACAGCGTGCGCGACGCGATGGCCGCCTATGTCGCGTCCGTCAAGGACGGCAGCTTCCCCGACGACCGGCTGCACGCCTGGTAAGGCCAGCGCACAGCCCCTTTCGCCGCTCATAGACCGACTCCGCCAGCAGACTCCATGCAAGTCATCCACACCCTCGCCGAACTGCGCCAGCAGCTGGTCCGCTTCGATTCGCCGGCCTTCGTGCCGACCATGGGCAATCTGCATGACGGCCACCTGGCGCTGATCCGCCATGCCAAGGCGCTCGGCGACGTGACCGTCGCCAGCATCTTCGTCAACCGGCTGCAGTTCCTGCCGCACGAGGACTTCGACAGCTACCCGCGCACGCTGGAAGCCGACTGCGCCAAGCTCGCCGCCAACGGTTGCGACATCGTGTTCGCGCCGTCCGAGCGCGAGCTCTACCCGCAGCCGCAGACCTTCAAGGTCCACGCGCCGGCAGCACTCGGCGACATCCTCGAAGGCCATTTCCGCCCGGGCTTCTTCACCGGCGTCAGCACCGTGGTCATGAAGCTGTTCCAGTGCGTGTTCAGCGAGGCCAAGGGCCCGCGCCACGCGGTGTTCGGCAAGAAGGACTATCAGCAGCTGATGGTGATCCGCCAGCTGGTGCAGCAGTTCGCGCTGCCGGTGACGGTGCACGGCGTCGACACCGAGCGCGCCGACGGCGGCCTGGCGCTGAGCTCGCGCAACGGCTACCTGTCCGAGGCCGAGCGCACCGAGGCGATCCAGCTCTCGCTCGCGCTGAAAACCCTGATCGCGGCCGTGCTGGGCGGCGAGCACAACCTGGCCGCGCTCGAGCAGCACGCGCTGCAGGCGCTGGCCGCGCGCGGCTGGCAGCCCGACTACCTGACGGTGCGCCGCCGCGTCGACCTGCAAGTCCCGCAGGGCCACGAGTTCCAGCCCGGCGAGCTGGTCGCGCTGGGCGCCGCGCGCCTGGGTGCCACGCGCCTGATCGACAACCTGGAGTTCTAGAGGCCAGCCACACCCACGGCGGGCGCAGCTAAAGCAAAGGCCTGCCACCGGGACAGGCCTTTTTGCTTGTAGCAGGCGCGGTCTGAGCCGCGCCAAGCCTCAGTGCCTCTCGGCGACCGGATCGCGCCCCATCAGGGCCGCGACCGCCTCGGCCGGCTGCAGTCGACCATCGAGCAGATCGACCACCGCCTCGGTGATCGGCAGCTCGATGCCGAGCGCGCGCGCGCGCTCGGCCACGGTGTGGGCACTGTAGACCCCCTCAGCCACATGGCCCAGCGAATCGACCGCCTGTTGCAGCGTCAAGCCCTTGGCCAGCAACAGGCCGACCTGACGGTTGCGGCTCAGGTCGCCGGTGGCGGTCAACACCAGGTCACCCAGGCCGCTGAGCCCCATGAAGGTCTCGGCCTTGGCACCCAGTGCCAGACCGAGCCTGGCCATCTCGGCCAGGCCGCGCGTGATCAGCGCGGCGCGCGCATTGAGGCCCAGGTCGAGTCCGTCGCACAGGCCAGTCGCGATCGCCATCACGTTCTTGACCGCGCCACCGACCTCGACCCCGACCAGGTCGTCGTTGGCATAGACGCGCAGCGAATTGCCATGAAAGGCCTGCACCAGGCGCTCGCGCAGTTCGGGGCTGTCGCTGGCCGCGACCAGCGCGGTCGGTCGACCGGCGGCCACTTCCTTGGCAAAGCTCGGCCCGCTGAGCGCACCGGCCTGGAGGCCAGGCGCGACCTCGGCGCAGATCTCGTGACCGAGCAGGCCAATGCCGTCGCCAGCCGCACGCTCGAAACCCTTGCAGAGCCAGACCACCGGCACCGGACTCGCGCGCAGCAAGGTCAGCATGTCGCGCAAGGCTGCCATCGGGGTGGCGATCCCCCCCAGATCGTCAGTGGCAAGCAGGTCCGGCAGCTCGTCAAGCCCGGCCTCGAGCACCTGCAAGCGCGGCGGAAACGGCGAACCCGGCAGATAGCGCAGGTTCTCGTGTCGCTGCTTCATGTCGGCCGTTTGGGCAGGATTGCGCGCCCACAGGCGCACCTCGTGGCCGCCGCCATTGCCGGCAGCGGCAATGGCCAGCGCCGTCCCCCAGGCGCCAGCGCCCAGCACGGTGATCTTCATGCAGGCCAATTTCGCTCCCTTGCGGCAGCGCTCAGGCTGCGGCCGCCTCTTGCTCGGCTTGCGCCTGCTGCTGCTCGTACATCGACTGGAAGTTGATCTCGGACAGATGCACCGGCGGGAAACCGGCGCGCGTGATCACGTCGGCGATATTGCCGCGCAGGTAAGGGTAGACGATCTGCGGGCAGGCAATGCCCATGATCGGGCCCATCTGCTCGTCGGGCAGGTTGCGAATCTCGAAGATGCCGGCCTGCTTGACCTCGGCCAGGAACACGGTCTTGTCCTGGATCTTGGTCTGCACGGTCGCGGTCACGCTGACCTCGTAGATGCCATCGGCCACCTGCTCGGCACCGACGCCGAGCTGGATGTCGACCGACGGCTGCTCCTGCACCAGCAGGATGGCGGGCGAATTGGGCTGCTCCAGCGAAGCCTCCTTCATGTAGACGCGCTGGATCTGGAACACGGGAACCTGTTGCTCGGACATGTCTGCTTTCGTTCTTGGGTCAAAAAAAGCCCGCTGCCGGCGCATTGCCGCAGCGGGCCGATCGCCTGCCATTATGTCAGCAAGGCATGGCGCTCAAAGGCGCGCCAGCTGACGAACCAGGGCAGGGCTTGCGCCAGGCCGTTCAGGCGTCGAGCAGGGGCTGGAGGCCACCGCGCGCGTCGAGCGCATGCAGGTCATCGCAGCCGCCGACATGCTGGCCACCGATGAAGATTTGCGGCACGCTGGTGCGTCCGACCAGCTGCGCCATCGCGGCGCGCTCGGCCGGCTTGCCGTCGACGCAGATTTCCTCCCAGTCGGTCACGCCGCGCTCGCGCAGCAAGGCCTTGGCGCGCTGGCAATAGGGGCAGTAGTCGCTGCTGTAGATCTTGACCTCAGCCATCTTGAGCTCCTTCAGGCCTTCTCGACCGGCAGGCTGGCGGCACGCCAGGCCTTCATTCCGCCCTCGAGCGACTGGGCCTTGTCGTAGCCGAGCTTTTTCGCGATCGCGACCGCACGGCCCGAGCGCGCGCCCGAAGCGCAGACCAGGATCACAGGCAGGGCCTTGTTCTTGACCGCAGCAGGCAGCTTGGCCTCGAGATCGGCCAGCGGGATGTTGCGTGCGCCGACCACATGACCGGCCGCGAACTCGTCGCTGGAGCAGACATCGACCACCACCGCCTTCTCGCGGTTCATCAGCAGCACCGCATCGGTGGGCTTGAGGCCACCCGAAAGCCCGCCACCCGCGACCAGGGGCCAGAGCAGCAAACCACCCGAAACCAGAGCGGCCAGAATCAAAAACCAGTTAGCTATCAAAAACGTCACAATCAGCCTTTCGCTTGAAGGCCTGTATTCTAAAATGCCGGCTTTGTCCCTGCTCTGGATATTCCCATGTATAAACTCGTCCTGATCCGCCACGGCGAATCCACCTGGAACCTGGAAAACCGCTTCACCGGCTGGACCGATGTCGATCTGACGCCGACCGGCGTGTCGCAGGCGATGTCGGCTGGCAAGCTGCTCAAGGCCGAAGGCTGGGACTTCGACCTCTGCTACACCTCGGTGCTCAAGCGCGCCATCCACACCCTGTGGTACACCCTCGACGAGATGGACCGCACCTGGCTGCCGGTGGTCAAGGACTACCGCCTCAACGAGCGCCATTACGGCGGCCTGCAGGGCCTGAACAAGATCGACATGGCCAAGGAATATGGCGACGAGCAGGTACTGATCTGGCGCCGCAGCTACGACACTCCGCCGCCGGCACTCGAGGCCGACGACCCACGCGGCCAGCGCGGCGACCGCCGCTACGCCAAGCTGACGCCCGAGCAGATCCCGCTGACCGAATGCCTCAAGGACACCGTCGCGCGCGTCGTGCCCTACTGGGAAGAAACGATTGCCCCGAGCGTGAAGTCGGGCCAGCGCGTGCTGATCGCCGCCCACGGCAACTCGATCCGCGCCCTGATCAAGCATCTCGACGGCATCTCGGACGCCGACATCGTCAACCTCAACATCCCCAACGGCATCCCGCTGGTGTACGAGTTCGACGACAACATGAAGCCGCTGCGCCGCTACTATCTGGGCGACGCCGAGGCGGCAGCCGCTGCAGCGGCTGCCGTGGCCAGCCAAGGCAAGGCCTGAGCGCCAAGCGGGTATTGCAAGCGTTGAGCGCCGCCCGGTTCGCGCCGGGTTTATAGTCAACAGACGGCGCATTCGGAGCCGATAGAAGGATGGTTTGATGGGTCAGAAACTCAAGATTGCGGGCTGGGTTGCCGTGGGTGCGCTGGCAGGTGCTTTGACCACGGTACAGCTGCAGGCGGTCGCGCGCGGTTCGCTCGCACCGCTCCCGCTCGAGGAGCTGCAGCAGTTCGCCGCCGTGTTCGGCATGGTCAAGAGCGACTATGTCGAGCCGGTCGACGAAAAGAAGCTCATCACCGATGCGATTTCGGGCATGGTCGCCAGCCTGGATCCGCACTCACAATACTTCGACAAGAAGTCCTTCAAGGAATTCCGCGAAGGCACTTCGGGCCGCTTCGTCGGCGTCGGCATCGAGATCACGATGGAAGACGGTCTGGTCAAGGTGGTTTCGCCTATCGAAGACTCGCCCGCTTTCCGCGCCGGCCTCAAGACCAACGACCTGATCACCAAGATCGACGACACCCCGGTCAAGGGCCTGACGATCAACGATGCGGTCAAGCGCATGCGTGGCGAGCCCAACACCAAGGTGCAGCTGACCATCTTCCGCAAGGACGAGAACCGCAGCTTCCCGGTCACGATCACGCGCCAGGAAATCAAGACCCAGAGCGTCAAGGCCAAGCTGATCGAGCCGGGCTATGCCTGGGTCCGCGTCTCGCAGTTCCAGGAGCGCACGGTCGAGGACTTCACGCGCAAGCTCGAGGACATCTACAAGGAAAACCCCGGCCTCAAGGGCCTGGTGCTGGACCTGCGCAACGATCCGGGCGGCCTGCTCGACGCGGCGGTGGCGATCTCGGCCGCCTTCCTGCCCGACAACGCCACCGTGGTCACGACCAACGGCCAGCTCGAGGAAAGCAAGTCGATCTACAAGGCCGCGCCGGAATACTACCTGCGCCGCAGCGGCAGCGACCCGATCCGCCGCCTCAACGAGGTCAGCAAGGGCGCGTTCAAGAAGCTGCCGATCGTCGTGCTGGTCAACGAAGGCTCGGCCTCGGCCAGCGAAATCGTCGCCGGTGCCTTGCAGGACCACAAGCGTGCCACCATACTCGGCAGCCAGACCTTCGGCAAGGGTTCGGTGCAGACGGTGCGTCCGCTCGGCCCCGACACCGGGCTCAAGATCACGACGGCGCGCTACTACACGCCCAGCGGGCGCTCGATCCAGGCCAAGGGCATCGTGCCCGACATCTGGGTCGACGAAACCGAGGAAGGCAACCTGTTCGCGGCCCTGCGCACGCGCGAGGCCGATCTCGAGAAACACCTCGGCAACGGCCAGAATGAAGCCCAGTCGCTGAGCGAAGCCGACAAGGCGGCCGAAAAGCAGCGCGAACAGGAGCGCGAGGCCGCGCGCCTGCGGCTGGAGGAAGAGACCAAGAAGAACCCGGGCGGCCGTCTGCTGCCCGAATTCGGCTCCGAGAAGGACTTCCAGCTGCAGCAGGCCATCAAGCAGCTCAAGGGCCAGCCGGTGCAGGTCAGCAAGACGCTGAGCGAGCGCAAAGAGGTCAAGCCCGAGGAATGAGCAGCTCCGCCCAGCCCGAAATGAACGACGAGCAGCTGCTGCGCTACTCGCGCCACATCCTGCTCGAAGAGCTCGGCATCGAGGGTCAGGAACGGCTGCTGGCCGCACATGTGGTGGTGGTGGGCGCGGGCGGGCTCGGCTCGCCGGTCGCGCTCTACCTGGCCAGCGCTGGCGTCGGCCATATCACCCTGGTCGACCATGACCAGGTCGACGCCACCAATCTGCAGCGCCAGATCGCGCACAAGCTCGAACGCGTCGGGCAGCCGAAGGCCCTGTCGGCCAAGGCCGCGATGCTGGCGATCAACCCCGAGCTGCAGATCGATGCGCGGGTGCAGCGCGCCGACGAGGCGCTGCTCGACTTGCTGCTGCCGACGGCGCAGGTCGTGCTCGACTGCACCGACAACTTCGCGACCCGGCACCTGATCAACCGCGCCAGCGTGCGGCACCGGGTACCTCTGGTATCGGGCGCCGGCATCCGCTTCGACGGCCAGCTCTCGGTCTACGATCCGCGCGATGCGACCTGCCCCTGTTACGCCTGCGTCTTCCCCGAAACCGACGGGCTCGAGGAGACCCGCTGTGCGACCCTGGGCGTGTTCGCGCCGCTGGTCGGCATCATTGGCACGCTGCAAGCGGCTGAAGCGCTCAAGATCCTGTGCGGCATGGGCTCGAAGCTGACCGGCCAGCTCATGATGCTCGAGGCGCGCGAGATGGCCTTCCACCAGATCCGGCTCGGGCGCAACCCGGACTGCGCGGTCTGCGGCCAGGCCCACTGACGAGGCTGATGACTCAGCAGGTGACGATCCAGCCTTCGAGCGGATCGAAATCCGGCAAGCCATAGCGTGCATGACCAACCCGGTGCTGCGTCAGCGCCCAAGCCGCCTGCAACAGGCACAGTACCGCATCGAGCCGGTCGCCGCTGGCGTCATCGGCCAGCGCATCGCGCTGGGCATGGCTGAGCTTGAGCCGCAGGCCGGCCGCTTGCAGCAGCGGCGCCGTCCCCTGCTCCAGCGCATGCAGCAGGTCCTTGCGTGCGATCAGCCGCTCCGGGGTCTGCTTGGCCTTGTCATCGCTCTTGTAGCTGCGCTGGCCCAGCACCGAGCGCGCCAGCAGGCCCGGATAGGCTTCGAGCGCCACCCGGGCCGCATCGCCGGCACACAGCCCCGGCAGCGACACGCCGGCCTCGAGCAGCAGCGGCACACCCGCATGCAGCATGTAGGCCACCGGCGGATTGACCCATTTCATGCTCGGGCTCGAACCGGCGGGCCGGTCGGTGGCGCGGTGCGCGAACTTGGCCCCGACGGGACGGGCGGCACAGAAGGCGGAGAAGCGCTCGCGGATCTCGGACCGGCTCAGGGCGGCATAGTGGCGCATGCAGGCCAGCCAGT
>ERZ1034361.1828-NODE-1828-length-10703-cov-6.436382_pt1 | contig 10703 bp, 12 predicted proteins | sample MGYA00520617_ERZ1034361 | MGnify/ENA primary metagenome ERZ1034361 (study PRJEB33736, sample SAMEA104284507) | Azolla filiculoides | biome: Urban; feature: Water surface; material: Ditch water | place: Netherlands | collected 2015-10-28 | depth 0-0.1 m ... | reverse complement strand
GCACTTATGTTACTTGAAATACTCATATTAAATCCTTTTTAGGGGCCGAAGCCCCTTTTGTTTAGCCTATAGTGAACGCTTCTACATTTCCTGTAGGGAACGGGGGCATTCCTCCATTAGGGGTAACGTCGGCGTACCACTGTTCTGGGAGCATTCCATCTTGAGTAAAGCCCGAAGCCAAAGTTGTTGTGTACGGTGTCTCCCCACTTACTGTAATCGCAATAGTCGTTCCTGATAGCGTGGCGATGACTGCATCAAACGCTGCTTCACTAAACCAACGGTCGATACGCACGTTGATACGTAAAGTACCATAATTTGCAACGTATGTGCCCGGAGGAGAAGCTATATAGTCAACTCCTGCTGAATATGTTCCACCCGGTGCAGGGCCGCCACCAAATGCCGCTTGCCAGCCAGTGCCGTTATATACTTCATAGGTATTTGTTGTAGTGTTGTAAATCAATAAACCAGCAGTAGGGTCAACGATTGCGTCACGCTCTGCGGTCGTAAATGAATTTTCAATAAAGCCGTTTTGCGACGCAACTGGGCCGCTAAATGTGGTTTGTCCCATGATTTATCCTTATACCCAAGCTGAACCGTTATAGTATGACACAGCAGATGTTGTGCTGTTATATACCATTAAACCAGTAGCTGGATTGGCAATTGCGTTGATTTGTGTTGTAGTAAAAGAAGGTAATTGAAAGCCGTTTTGAGACACGACTGGGCCTGAGAAGGTGGTTTGAGCCATTATATTGTCCTTGTGTTATAGCACGTTCCCGATTCAGTCTCTATAACGTCTGCTAGGTCAGTCTGAGCCGGTAAAATAAGTTGTTTCCTAGATACAGCATTTATACCTTGTTATCCATTTAGTGTCAATTGATTAATGCAATAAAAAAGCCACCCGAAGGTGGCTTTCCATTCTACGTATTACCGTTGAATTAAGGTGTACCTGGTGAACCAAAGATACCGCGTGGATCGCTGTAACCGAAGCTATAACGCTCACGTGCTTTGTAACGTACGTTACCAGTATCAAAATCACCTTCAAAACCAGTTTTGAACGCAACACGTTCAAACATTTTCATGCCGTTTGGAGCATCAGTTTTGATGAACCAAGCGTCTGGGTCTGTTAGGTAATGGTTGACTGTGTAGCCTTGTGGAACCATACCCATGTTTTTGATAGCGTTGATATCGTTATCAGCAGTACCTACACGTAATGTAGATTTCAAAATACGATCAGAGGTAAATTGTAGTTCTTTAGGAACAATCAATTTCAAACCACGGACCGCGATTTTCAAACCACGTTCGTCAGTGAATGCTGCGATGTCGATCAAAGCTTGCTCAAGTGAAGTTTCGCTTAAGTCAGCTGGAGTTGACAATTCGTTGCGTAGATCTGGACCAGACAATGTTGGATGGTCAGTTGCACACAAAGGTTTGCCGTCGCCGCCAACTGCTGTAGTAAACGCACCGTTTAATACTGCTGCTGCTTTGATTTGTTTTGTTGTTGCCATTGAACGAGCTAATGCTTTAGTGTAACGAGCAGCAAGTGATGCGTACAAGTTATCTTCAACAGCTTCTTCAGTTAATGAATAAGCCAAAGCAATGGTTTCGTGTGTGTAGCGAGCTGTGTAAACTTCTTGAGCATTGTCGTATGAAACGCCAGCACCCTCAGTTTTAACAGGAGCTTCACCGAAGCCTGATAACATTACCTCTTCTTCAAACGCGCGGTCTGATGATTCGATATCGTAGATTTGCTCGTGCTCTTTTTCGTAACCCTTGTATTCCATACCGAACAATGCGTTCAGACCTGGCTCAAGTTCTTTTACTAGTTGGGAACGTGAAATTGCCATGATTAAGCTCCTTGACCAGCAACGCCAGCGCTGCCGAATAGATGTTCATTGATTTTTACAACAGCAACGGCGTTAGTGCCGAATTCGTTGCCTGGAACGTTGTATAAACCAACGATTTTCAAGTTCAAAGCTGCGTCGTTAGCAATCGTTGAAGATGCTAGTTCGTATGCTGATTGACCTGTTGTTGTGTTACCTGTACCAACTACTACGTCAGCATTTTTACCGATTTGAGCTTGTGTTAAGCCTGCATCGCATTGAATGATGAATAATTGTGCTGGATCATCGATAACATCCGCTTGGATAGTACCTTGAGTAACGTTAACGCTGCCTGGGTAGTAGTTCTTCCAGATAGGTTTGCCAGTTGTTGGGTCAATGTAGTTACAACCGTTGAACACGCCTACTGCTGCAGTGTGTGTTGCTGGATCGAAAGCTACTAAATAACCGCCAGAGATTGTTACCAAGTCACCTTGGAAAATTGCACCTGCTTGGTTATCTGCGATTGTGAAACCGTACTGTGCTTGCGCGCCAGTAGCTGAAAGGTTCCCCATTGCACGAAGACCAAAGGCTTTATCTATATTTGCCATTTTGTCATTTCCTTAAATTAAGTTATTCGGAGGACTTAGGTCCACCAAACGATACACGGGTCTGACGAGTTGGATTTTGAATTCGCATGGACGAATGGCCATTTGATTTACTTAAATCGTTATCGACAGCCAATAATTGATCATGGGTGCGTGATTCGTAGTACTCGCGACGCTCTTGTGCGGTTTCCTCTGGAATTCGTGCAAGCAATAAGCCTCCCACGCTGATAACACCAGCATGTCGGCCATCGTCTACTGAAGGACTGCTAAATTCTGGGTACTCGTCGGCACGTACTAATTCATAACCTTCACGTAGTTTACCCGTGACGTTAATACGGTCTTCTTGTCCACCAGATTCTGCTCGAATCCAACGGTGCTTGTATCCTTGAGGCGCAGGAGGCGCATCCAAACGTGAAGGAGGGGCCCAAGATTTACGGCGCGCAGTTTTCTCACGTGAATCTGTCTCACGTGCGTTGCGATTAAGTTTTGGTACAGCTTGTTCTTGATCCATCTTATTACTCCTTTACGTATTTGGCGTATTCTTCTAACGGAACACCCAATTTTTTAGCTATTGCAACTTGACTCGGTGATAACCGGACAGTGCGGCGTGCGTTATTTACTCCAGATGACCTGGAAGCAGGCGCAACCGTTTGCACGGGTCGGTTGGTCCTGGTTTTGACATTAAATTGCGTTGGGAATGCCTCGCGCAATCTATTATTAAGCTCATCATAATACTCATCTGAGTTTGGGTCAAATCTTTCTGATAAAACTAATTGCTTGTGAATGCCTTGAGCGGCATGCGTCATTGCAACATTCTTGCCATACCATTCGTTTTCCTCGGCCCATGCTTCGGCTTTAGGATCGTATGTAGGACGTTGTTGCTGAACAGGTGCTTGCGCTTGTTGTGGAGCTTGTTGCGCTTGTTCCTGGTCATACTGACGGCGTGACGCCATTTCAGAGATACTGCGTTGCTCCATTTGAATTTCAGTCAAACGTTCTTGCGCTTCTATCTCCGTGTCGTAGTCGCCTTCTTCACGAGCCTTACGGATAATCTGTTTTAGGGCAACAGCTTGTGTTTCAATACGACTCTTAGCTTCGCCTAGGCGGGCATTGTCAGATTGAACAGCTTGTTGCTCATAGGCCTGTGCTTTTTGCTGTACGCTTTTAGCGTACTCTAGCGCAGCCTGTTCGCGACGTTCTGTTTCGCGTAGACGAGCTGTAAGCTTGTCAATGCGTTTCTTTACCTTGTCGCTGTATACATCTAATTCCTCGCCTTGCGCCTGCGTTGATTGTGTCTCAACAATAGGGGCTGCGCTGGATTCATTCTCTACTAGTTCCGAGCCACCGTCTTCATCAAGCTCGACAGTAGCGGGACTTTCGTCTTCCTCGCCTACCTTAAAGTCTAAATCTTCAGCCATAACTTTCTACTCCTTACATATGCAAGATGTCTTCAGGGGAATTTACAATACCCAAGATTTCATCATCGTTTAAAAATCGGATTTCACCACCATCGATAGAAATACGTGAACCTGCGTACCTGCCAAAGATAATCCAGTCGCCTTCTTTGCACCATGCACCGAATGGAAATTTGGATTCATCCTTGTAGGCTAAATCACCCAAACTTATTACATAGCCGCAATTCGTAGCCAGCTGTGTACGTTTCTGAGTCTCTTCTGCTATCACAATACCGCTCTTCGTGCGTTCTGCGCCACGATAAGGCAATACTGCTATACGCCATCCTGTAGGGCGAGGAATGCGATTTACCGCGTCCTCTGGTATCAGTGATGGGTCGAACTGGCCTTGCTCATCGTAAGCATCGTCAATAGATGACGGCTTATTCTGCGCATTCTCAAGCCATTTCTTTTCTAGCGCTGTTAGGTTCTTTTCTTCTTCTGCCATAGGGCCTCCGTTGGTTAAAAATCTAAGTCATCAGGATTAGAGTTCAAGGATTCCTTGATCATATCCTCTACAAGTTTTAAGCCTTCTAGACGCCCCATCATGAAACGATAACGTTCCATATTGGCAATGGTTCCGTTCAGCACAAGTGCTTCGGAGTCCGACTGTAACTTTCTAACTTCCTTAAGAAGTCTTTCTGCATATTCAAGCATGGTTCAATCTTCCATGTAAAAGGCAGACGATCAAGAGCCCTCGTCTGTAGGCTTAAAACTATTTAGCAAATCTTTACTGGTTTATTACCGTCTTTTTTCTTTACGTATGTTACTTCAGCCGCCATTACATCGCCGCCCTTCTTCATCTTGGCTGGCTTAGCTTTACCCGCTTTGCTAAACGCAATGGCCACAGCCTGTTTTACGGCTTTAGCCTTTGATGCTGGCTTGCTTGTACCAATCTTGCCTGTGTCTTTAAAGTCACCGACAAGCGTACCGATGTTGCTGGATATGGTTTTCTTGCTACTACCTTTTTTAAGCGGCATTATTATCTCCTTGAGCTTGCTGCTGTTGTTGACCTAACATCTGTTGTTCCATAATGGCCAACCGCTCACGGGCAATAGCAGCACGTTCCTCTGCGATTGCATCCTGCGAGGCAATGCTGGCCTGATCATCTTGCGCTTCTTGTTTTAATTTCTCTTGCTGAATGGCCAAGCTCTTCTCTTTGGCTGCTGCATCTGCTTGGTCTGCTTTCGCACGTTGATCCAACTCTTGTTTCTTGAGTTCAACGATAGGGTCAACAGGAGGCGCACCTGCACCAGTGATTTGGTCTTGCAATGTTTTAACGTCAGCCATGGCTTGCGCAACTTTCAACGCAATCATGCCTTCTTTTTGAATCATTGACACCATGCCATCTGGATCCGTGCCGTATGCCATGAATAACTCTGCTTCCACGTCCTCTTCCGCTTTAATACGGATGTGCTGCAAGATGTGCTTCTGCAAGATAATGGCTGACATAGGATTAGACTGCAACATTGGCGACATGCCCATGCGTAAGTGCGATTCAATGTGCGCGTCATGCTGTTGACCAGCAAATGCTTTCAATTCCATCGTATCCAACACGTCAGCATTCTCTGTCGCTGGGTCCTTAGGCATTTGAGAGCTCTGTGGACGCAATATGCCGTCGATATCACGCACGTTCAGTGCTGTGTAGACCCGGTAGTATGCCTCGTACATGTTATGCATCTGTGGGGCCGCCTGCGCAAGCTGTAGCTGTGTTTGTGCAAGGGTTATACGCTGTGCTGTAGAGAATATGTTAGGGTCGGCAACAGGAAGTACTGCCACCATGTTGTCGAAGTCTGCTTTTTTGATCTTACGACTGGCACCTGGCACGTCATAAGGGTACTCTTTAGGTAAATACTCACCAAAGCCCTGTGCAAGCAGTTGGAATTCCAATTTTTGTGCGTAGTGCAAGCGTTTATGGATGGCTGACATGACCATTGAGCCACGTTCAAGCAATGCAATGGTCGTTCCGACCGCTGCGTTCTGATTGCCATCACCAACTTGCATGTCCGCGATGCTTGCAAGGCGTTTACCAGCGTCAACAGTGAAGCCTAATAACTGGAACAACGTTTGGCTAGGCTCTTTATACGGTAATGGTAATAAAGATGCAGATAATTCAGCGCCACCAGCGTCAATATCACGCCATTCGCCTGGTTGGATAGGTTTATCCGTGTCCGCGATCCGTGCGCCTTTAGCCTTGAAGCCTGCTGGTAGGTTAGATAACGTACCCGCGTCTAATAATTGACGTAATGCAGCCGTTGCTGTCTTAGAAAGGCTACCGATTAAGTGAACAAGGCCCAAGCCATACGCACCAAGGCCCTCGATCAACACATAATGCACAAAATAGCTACGACGACGTTTCAATTCGTCGCCTTCTTTCCAGTTACGACGCACGCCAAGCACTTTACCGCTCACTTCGTCAAGCGTTACAACGTATGGAAGCTTAATTCCTGTCGGTTCACCGTCTTCATCCGTGTCTTCGAAGCCTGGAATGTCATAATCCACTTGGAATTCAAGTAAAAATACTTCTTCCGCCTGGTCAGAAGGGTTTAAACCAGTCTGACGGTCAACACTTTCCTGAATTTGGTCTTGATTTGGGTCTGAACTCTCTGCTTGGATGTCTAAATCCAAGTATTCGCCAGCTACAACACGCTTTCTGAACTCGTTTGCGTCCATCGGAACACGATGCGTGATCCGTGGGCATTGGCTCATGACGCTTGAGCCGGTGTAAGGGATGTATAAGTCGTCAGCAAGCACTAATTTGCTGACCATTCTGTCTAATTGTGCATTAAAATACACTTTTTTGAACACAGAACCACCGTAACCTAGGTAGAAAAGTGCTTGGTCCATCTCTGGAGTGTACTCTTCCATCACGGTTGTCAGTTCGTAGTTCATGAAATCTTGAACACGTGACGCTTGTTGTAGTTTTTCTACTGTTTCCTTGCCCAAAACCTGCGTTCTAACAGGTCCGTCCGCTGGCATTAGCTCCTTCATCGCTTGCGATTGGAACTGAACTACCGCTTCTGTCAACATTGGATGGACTGCACCGGCTGCGCCACGGAATGGCTTGGTGCGTTCTTCGATTTTCAAGCCTAACAGCTCAAGGCCCTTGGCATAAACCTGTTCCCAGTCAGCACGAGACGCCTTGTCTGCCTCAAACAACGCCAGTAAGTCAATAGACATACGGCTTAAATCGTCTTCGTCAATGACGTCTGCTAGGTTGGCATAGAATTCTACGTCATCTGCTTCGTCTTCGCCTATCTCAACCGTAGCTCCGCCATCATCTTCCAAGACGATTTCGATTTCAGGCAGGCCTTCCTGTTCAATGTCAATAGACGTTTCAGGGGCTTGGTTAACTACTTTGTCAATGGGCATAGGATTCTCGTCCGAGTATTTTCGCTAGTGTACTCGGTATTAGCGGGTTTACGCAAGTGTTACTTCGTTGTTTTATCTGCAATAGTTTTGGCCTGTCCTGCCTCGATTGCCTGTAGCGCTTTCCATGCCATATCTGCTTTGTCCGCGGACCGCGCGCCAATGTCCATGCCCAACGCGTCATTAGCCTTGTCCATTTCTTCTTCGGCCTTTGACTGTCCGCCAGTGAGCCAGTTCTCATGGATGTAGCTTGCTATTTCAGCAGGTGTTCTACCAAGCTTCTTCGTTATCTGTGCCTGCAACAACATATGACGCATCGCATCACCGCGGCCATCTAACTGCTCGTCCTTAGGAAAATAGAACTCAGGTATCTTATTGGCAAACTTAACCTCGTCCCCAAGCCCTATCATTGTGGCAAAGCCCTCTTGGCCCTTACGGCCCCAGCGCGCTACTGTGTCGACATACTCATTTGGGTGGCCGACCTGTTTACGCTTTTTTGCTACTGTACCACCTTGATTAAACATCTGTGTGTTGCCGGATAAGTCAATAGGCTGAACAGTAGTTGTTGTCTTGGCTGCAGTAGTGGCAGTTGGCGCCACAACCTTACCGTTCTTGTCTATAAGCGGCATGCCTAACGCAGCACGGGCCCTGTTGACATACGTCATCTGCGCTTCTAGGTTAGTCGTAGGAATGGTCGTGGCATTTGCTTTCAAGAAGGCATTCTGGAAGTCCGCACCTGACAAGGTGCCTGTCTTAAGTTGATTTGCCCAGTTGTCGTACTCGGCTTGTGTCACGTTCTGGTAGTTGGCAGCGGTAGGCTTGCCAGTAGCCGGCATTACAATCTCAGGCAAGACAGCACCTGTTCGGCCGAGTGCCGCATACGCGTTACGAACGCGTTGCTCGTAGATAGGGTTGATCACCTTCTCTTGTAAATTCGTTTCCGTAATGTCACCACTGCGCACCCCTTGCTGCAACTGGCGATAGTTCAAGCCCCCTAGCTGTGAGCTACCTGTTGATTGCAACGCACGTGCCAACATCGCATCTTGTGCAGCACGGTCACGGGCAGATTGCTGTGAAGAAGACAGCACAGTCGGGTCAATGTAGTCCCCTGTATAGCCGGCAGGAACTTTGTCAGGCGCATAAATAGGCGTCAACGTAGTCGTACGCTGCTTGACAGCAGGTGCTTGCCATGACTGCTCAACAGTGCCGCCTTCGGCTAATTGGCGTGGATACTGGGCCAATAGGTCCTTGGCGCTTGGGTCGTTGTACATTACAAAATCTCCGGGGGTAATTTCCCCCTATTCTATCCCTTAATAGTACTCGAATGCAATATCTTGTTGTTTCTCATCCTCTAATAAATCCGTACCAAGAGAAATAAAATTACCCGCCCTGAATCTGTTCAATGCCTGCGTCGTGCTGTCGACCATGTCATCGTTGTCGCCGTTCGGGAATGCAGCGCATTCCTCCACTAATTCCTCTGCCCAGTCCGTGTCCGGGGCCCACACCATGCCTGACTCCAAGATAGGCGCAACAGAATGCGCACGCGATACCTTGTCCTGACCACTGCGACGGCCACCAGGTGAATACATGGTCACAGGAATACCCATACGACGCAGCTCCTGCTGAAGCGTGATCCCTGTCGCTTTGGCCTCGATCAACACATTGTCAGGATTCCACTGGTCATAGCTCTCCTTGGCAATACGTTTAAGCTCCGGGAAATCCCATCTCCCACGCGTGACATCCAACAAGATAATGTTAGGCCCCGAATCCGCGTCCGGGTAGAACACGCCCCAGGTCGTGATAACAGAATAGTCGGCCGTCTCTTTCTTGGAATAGGCCGTATCATACGACTGAATAATGTACTCAACAGGCGGTGCCTCGTCGCTAGGCCACACTTGCCACCAGTCCCGCTTGAGAATAGCGCCTTCGTCGTTGGTTGGTTGTTGTTGCCACTGGGCCTGCCACTTCTGCGGTGACAATGATGCTTTGACCGCGAGCAACTCTTCAAGCTTCCAGAACCCCGGCCACAATGGATTGCCGCTAGGCAAGACTGCAGGAAATTCAATAATCTCCCAACGGTCGGCTTTATGGCTAGACTGCGCTTTGACAAGCTTAGCCGTTAAGTCCTTGGTGTTCCACCGTGTCATAACAATGACAATAGCGCCGCCAGGCTGGAGCCGTTGACGAGGGCCAGAGGTGTACCAGTCCCATGCGTTCTCCATGGCGAGCTCTGACAAAGCGTCCTGCTCCGAGTGCGGGTCATCGATGATCAACAAGTCCGCACCGCGGCCCGTCATCGCGCCGCCCACACCGACAGCAAAGTATTCCCCACCATGGTCCGTGTCCCACCGACCGGCGGCCTTGGAGTCTGCTCGAAGGGCTACGTCAGAGAAGACCTGTTTGTACTCTTCGGTGTCCATCAAGTTACGGACCTTACGGCCAAAACGCACGGCAAGCTCCCCGGTGTGGGTCGCTTGAATGATCTTGGTTTTTGGCTTACGGCCCATAATAAAAGCGGGTAGCAGATAGGACGAGAACTCAGACTTAGTGTGCCGCGGAGGCATGTTAACGATCAGTCTTTTCAAGGTCCCATCTGCTAGACGGTTAAAGGCATCTGCCATTTTTGTGTGGTGCGCGCCAAAGATAGCCTCTGGCCATACGTATTTTGCAAAGGACAAGAAGTCCGTTCTGGCCTTTTCCTGGGCTTCAATCTGGAGAAGACGAAGCTCTAATCGAGCCTGCTCAATAGAGGCTTGTTCAGCTGCAGAGACGCTAAGCATATGTTTTCATTCTCTTTAATTTTTGTAAAAATTTTTCTAGCAATGGCTTTATTAAAACAAGGGGGCCTATTTGTGGGGTCATCATACCTCAATTTTGTTTGGAGTGCCAAAAACTGTGCGAAATCGGGCTAAAGTGTGCGGACGGGCCGCCGAGGGTGGGATTTTTTTGGGGTGGGTTAGTGAGCGCTTACATACACGCTGGCATTGGTTCTAGGGACTCTGCCCCTCCTAGCGCTGGCCATGAGCCGCGGACCATGGACCAAGGGCAATGTGACCAGGACAAGTTATCCACATTCCACGATCTATTAGGCCAATAGTTATCCACATTCTATCCACAGCGAATCCACAGTAAACGCACAGGATATCCACAACCCGACTTGTAGGGTAGCCTCAAAACGAATCAAGCGCCTTATAGCGCGCTTAAAACTGGCCTTGCTGGGCATGCGACTTTGCGCCTTGGTTAGTGGTCACTAACATTTTAGGTTAGTGGTTACTAACATGCAATGTCACCAGGGCGGCGGGCCATGGACCACGGGCCAAGCGTATCGCATAGCGTGCAATGGGTGACGCTCCACGGACCAAGGGCCGTGGGCCTAGTTAGTATATAGGCAAGGCACCAAGCCGGCCGCCGGCAATTGGACGGCGTGAGCGTGCACCGGCGCGCCTTTGCGGGCATGC
>ERZ1034361.1825-NODE-1825-length-10723-cov-5.324723_pt1 | contig 10723 bp, 10 predicted proteins | sample MGYA00520617_ERZ1034361 | MGnify/ENA primary metagenome ERZ1034361 (study PRJEB33736, sample SAMEA104284507) | Azolla filiculoides | biome: Urban; feature: Water surface; material: Ditch water | place: Netherlands | collected 2015-10-28 | depth 0-0.1 m ... | reverse complement strand
TTACAAACAATAATCTTTCTATATTTGCTCAAACACAATTGAATGAAAATATTTTCTCTTTCTGAAAAATCAATAAAAACTATTAAATCAATTACTAATAGCACTTATTTGGATGTTATTGGATTGATGATTGTTGTTTCGGCTTCTTTGGCATTGGATTATCATAAAACGGTTTTCAATTTTACATATCAGCACCAGAAATACGTTTTTTATTTGGGGTATATTTCTATTTTAAATACTGGATTTTCGATGATGGGAAATCGATTGGTGACCAAGAAAAATAATTTTGGGAATTTTATCACTACTTGCAATACTTTTTTAAGCGGTTCTATCGATTATTTGCTTGGTAATGCTGGAGCAATTCTTACCTATCCTGTTACATTTATTGGGAATTATCTTGTTTTCAAAGCTTGGAAGAAAAGCAAAGTATTGCGCTCTATCGACTTTATCTTTTACAGAAATATAGTTTTAGGTTTTTTATTTTCCTTTGTCTTAAACTACATTGCCTTCAAATATTTATCTGAAAAACCTATTGATTGGAAGTTGTTTTTTGCAATTACAATACCTGCAGGATTAACTTTTGGTGGGACATTCAATACTGCGAGAATGTATCCTGACAATTGGTTTATGTGGCAATTTTATAATTTAACAAAAGCCATTCAGAACCTAATGCTTATGAATATTGCTAATGTTGCCAAATACACATTCTACTTTTTCAATGCGATTATTGGTTACATAACTTGGCGAGACGACAAGAAAAAAGGAAATGTTTAATCTTATCAAAAAATACAACCGCCCATTTCCATCTTATAATTTTGATGCGAAATGGGCGGTTTCAAGAGAAATATTAGATTATTTATCTAAATTTATATTCAAATCTTCGTGTTTTTCGTGTTTAATAATTTTAGCATTCACCATAAAATAAACATATTCAGCCACATTAGAACAATGATCGGAGATGCGCTCTAAATGTTTTAATGCTATAACCAAATTAGTCCCAGAAACAACCACCTTCGAATGGGATTTCATTTCATCAATAATATGATCGATTATTTCATCGCCTTTTGTTTTGATATTTTTATTCAAAGTTAAAATTTCGGCGATTGTTTTTTCGTCTAATGTCGATAAGCATTCATTGGTTTTTGCTGTAATTAATTCTACTTCTTTGGCTAAATCTCCTATCTCAAACTTTGTGATTAAATCGTGTTTTTCCTTAATGTTTTTAGCTCTTTTTATAACACTCACCGCCAAATCACCAATTCTTTCAATCTCGTTACTTATTTGCATGGAAGCCATAATAAAACGCAAATCAGAAGCTACTGGTTGTTGCAAAGCAAAAATACTTTGACAAATTTCGTCTATTTTGACATCTAATTTGTCAATTTTTATTTCGGTTTTCTTGACTTCTTTCCCTTCAATAGGCTCAAATAAAAGGGCTTTAACTGATTCGCCAACTTGGCTAACAGCAAGAGTCCCAATTTTTATAATTACGTTTTTTAGTTTATCTAGTTCTATTTCAAAGTGTGTCATCGTAGTATTTTTTAGTTTAAAAAGGTTAATCGGTTAATCGGTTAATCGGTTAAACAAATAAACGACTAATCAGTTAAACCATTAACCAAATCTTCCTGTGATATAATCTTCGGTTTGTTTCTTTTCTGGTTTGGTAAATATAGTATTTGTTTTCCCCATTTCAATCAATTCTCCCATATAAAAAAATGCGGTATGATCGCTAGTTCTAGCAGCTTGTTGCATATTATGAGTAACAATAATAATGGTGTAATTTTCTTTTAATTGATGCACCAATTCTTCAATTTTTGAAGTTGAAATCGGATCCAAAGCACTCGCTGGTTCGTCCATCAAAATAATATCTGGGCTTACAGCCAATGTTCTAGCAATACACAAACGTTGTTGTTGTCCTCCTGACAATCCCAAAGCCGAATCGTCTAATCGGTCTTTGAATTCGTCCCAAATAGCAGCTTGACGCAAAGAAGTTTCAACGATTTCGTCTAATTGTGTTTTGTCTTTCAAACCGTTAATTCTTGGTCCATATGCCACATTTTCATAAATAGATTTCGGAAAAGGATTTGATTTTTGAAAAACCATTCCAATCTTTTTTCGAATATTGACTACATCTACATTTTTGTCATAAATATCGATTCCTTCAACCAACATTTCTCCAGTAATTTTTACACTCGGAATCAAGTCATTCATTCGGTTAATGCATCTCAAAAAGGTTGACTTACCGCAACCCGAAGGCCCGATTAAAGCAGTGACCTTATTGGCAGGAATCTGCATCGAAATTTCTTTTAATGCTTTCTTTTCGCCGTAGTATAAAGATAAATCGTTAACCTGTATTTTTATATCTCTCATTTTATTTTGTTATTTGATAAAAGTGTGATTTCAAATCTGAAAATCAAAATTTGTTAATCAAAAATCTGCAATCTTTATTTCGCTTTTCTTCTAATTCTGGATCGGATAATTACGGCAACTAAATTCAATGATAATGTTAAAATCAACAACACCAATGTAGTTGCAAACTGAATAGGCATTGTTTTCTCGACATCCGAAGATTGGGTTGACATAATATAAACGTGATAGCCTAAATTCATAAATTGATCGCTCAAAGAACCCGGTAAAGTGGCCAAATAATAAGCCGCTCCTGTAAATAATATGGGTGCAACTTCGCCAGCTCCTCTACTCACTGCAAGTATGGTTCCAGTCATAATTCCAGAAATAGAACCCGGAAAAACGACTTGTTTTATCGTTTGCCATTTTGTAGCACCCAATGCTAAACTCGCTTCTCGCAATTCTCTTGGAATTGTTTTCAAGGCTTCTTCTACCGATACAATAATCACAGGTAAAGTCAATAACGCCATTGTTAAACTCGCCCAAAGAATATTGGGTTGCCCCCAATGCAATTCGCCTCCATTGAAAGCTGTATCCATTCCGCTACCTACAAATTGGATAAAAAATCCCAATCCAAAAAGTCCAAAAATGATTGATGGAACAACGGCCAAGGTTCGAATAGAAAATCGTACTGCTGCTGCAAATTTCGATTTTTCATGAGCGTATTCTGTTAAGTAAATTGCTGTGATTGTCCCAAAAGGAACTGCCGCAATCGACATTACAATCACTAATATAAAAGTTCCTATCAAGGCAGGAAATATTCCCCCTTTAGTCATACCTTCGGTTGGAAATGAACTGATAAATTCCCAAGAAAACTTTGCACGTCCTTGGTAAATAATGATTCCTAAAATAACAAATAAGATGGCAATAATCAAAAGAACTGCAATTTGAGTAATTCCCACAACTGCTTTTTCTTTAATTTCTTTGCCTTTGTTATTATTCGCTTTAGAAAACGGATTTTCTACTATATCCATTGTATTTTCCATATTATTTACCTTGGAATTTTTTGATTAATTTTCCTTTGACATAAAATTCCGCTACGGCATTTAATATGAAAGAGAAAATAAAAAGCAACGAACCGATGAAGAATAAAACACTATAATGCGTTTCGCCAAAAACAGTTTCGGCCATTTCAGAACCAATAGTTGCGGCAAAAGTTCGCACACTTTCAAATGGATTTGCCGACAATAAAGCGGCGTTTCCTGTTGCCTTTTTTTTTTTAATGTTATGTCGAAAAACTAGATCTACACCTAAAAGTAAGGCTGCAAAAATTCCAGGTGTTGCGGCTGGCAAAATCACCGAAAAAGCGGTTTGAGCTTTGCTGGCTCCTAATGCCAAACTGGCTTCGGTATAGGTTTTAGGAACTGCCGATAAAGCATCTTCTGAAATGGTATAAATAATTGGAATCGCAGCCAATGCCATCGCCACACCGCCAATAAAAGCATTCAAACGAGAATCATAACCAAAAATATCTTGGAAAAAAGTAGCCAAAACCATCATTGCAAAAAATCCAATCACTACAGATGGAAAAGCCGCTAGCATTTCGATAATCGGTTTGATGATTTCTTTTCTTCTATTGGATGCAAAACAAGAAGTATAAACTGCCGCTAAAATTGCCAAAGGACCAGCAATCAACATTGCAATTAAGGTAACTTTTAAAGTTCCAATAAGCAAAGCAATTAATCCAAAACGAGGATTATCGGAAACGGGCACCCATTCGGTAGTAAAAAAAGTACCCCAAGTTCTATCCTCTCCTTCGTTGTTTTGGGTAACTTTTTCGTCAACAGCAACTACTTCTTCTGAAGCAGAATCGGGATTCAAATCTTCGGTTACCGTTCCGTAGGTTTCGGGTTCTGAACTTTCTTCAGCTACTGGATTCAACTCTTCTGTAGGTGTTCCGTAGGTTTCGGGTTCTAAACTTTCGGCTGGTTCGCCATAGGTTTCTGGCTCGCTTTCTGTTGAAGTTTCGCTTCCGTAGGTTTCAACTGTTGCTCCAGTAATTGTTTGCTTTTCCGTTTGAACTTGGACTTTTTCAGCTGCACTAAAAAGCGGCAGCGACTCTTTGAAAACAAAAATAAAAATCAAGAAAATGATAGCAATCGAAAGAAAGGCTACCGAAGAAATAACTTTTTCAGCAAGAAATTCAGAAAGTCTGAATTGTTTTTTTAAACTTTCTTTGGTAAAAGTGGGTTCTTTTGGAAGTGGAGAATTCATTTATTAGATTTAAGAATTCATAAAAAATCCCTCTCCAATGAATAGAGAGGAATTTCATGTTTTATTATTTTACTGGAAAATATCCTACTGCAGCAATCATTTTTTGACCTTCTGGACTCAAAACCCAATCAATAAATGCTTTGGTTTCGCCAGTTGGTTTCGATTTCAAATACATATATAAGTATCTTGAAATTGGATACGTTTTGTTTTTTATTGTTGCTTCAGTTGGTAAAACACCTTTGCTTTTAGCATCTTTTTTTACTTTACAATCTTTCACGCCTTCGGCATAAGCTGCACCACCGTAACCAATAGAATATTTATCTTTTTTCACTGCATTAACAATCGCAGCAGTTCCTGGCAAAGTTTGACAAGCTGGAGAAAAATCAGTTTTCACTACGTGTTCTTTGAAAAATTCGAAAGTTCCTGAACTACTTTCTCTTCCGTACAATTGGATTTTTGCATCGGCTCCACCTACTTGTTTCCAATTGGTAATTTTTCCAGAGAAAATATCTCCTAATTGTGCTATTGTCAATTCAGAAACTGTATTTCCTTTGTTCAAGAAAACAGACAAACCATCTTTAGCACAAGCAATTTCGATTCCGCTTTTATTGTATTTTGCTTTTAACTTTTCAACTTCTGCAGGTTTAATTGGACGACTTGAATTGGCTATATCCGTAGAACCGTTAAGCAAGGCCGCCAAACCAACACCCGATCCACCTCCTGTAACTTGAATAGTAGTTCCTGGGTGTTTTTTCATATAAGCTTCTGCCCATTGTTGTGACAAAATTACCATTGTATCCGAACCTTTAATCGTTATTTTACTCAAAGTAGTAAACGAATATCCAATAGCCATTACGACTACTAAAAGGACTGCAATTCTTAATTTAGTTGTATTCATTTTTAAAATTTGTTTTAATTTTTGACAAAAGTAAAGTGGTAACGTTAAGTCTATGTTAAGTCAATATTATTCAATCTTTACTATTTGGGTATTGTTTACAATAAATTTACAAAAAAGAGAAATAACCATAATCAAAATTAATTTTTTGTCATTGATTTTCAAGCCAATAAACTCTTAAATTAAAAAAAAGAGGCTATTCCAGTATTAGTGAAATAGCCTCTTAGTATATTTTTTTAGCACTTAAAAATTGAACTGTGCTTGTAATCTTAGCAAGTTTCCTTGTTGTCTGTTATTTGGAAGTGCACTGTCTTCAAAGGTTCTGTCAGCAATAACCCATTCGGCTACTAATTCAAATGCTTTGATGGGTTGCCATTCTAGCCCAATTTCATAATCTCTTACGATATAACTTCTGGAATCTTTCTCAAATTTCTTTCCACCATCATAATATTGAAACTTAGCAAAAGGATATAAAAAATGGTGTTTGGCTAAATTTATGTCCCATTTGTAGTTTAATGTTATATAACCTCCATTTAGATCCGAAACCTCAACAGTATTAGTGGTCTTATCATAACGAGGACCTTTCCCGATGTTGTATTCCGTTTGGACACCAAATGGTTTTGGATATAATACAAAAGTAGCTCCTACTCTTTGATCCAAAGTGTATTGTTTGTCAGGAGTTGTCACACCTGTAGATAATTCATTGGTAAATGCCCATTTACCTGTGTAAGCTTGTAATCCCGGCTCTATGATTTGGTTTCCAATAACAAAAGGATAAGTAACTCTGGTAACCACGTGTAAATTTCTATTAGCTTCCGATTTGTTTGCCGTTTGACCATTATAAGCTCCAAAAGCAAACACTCCATAATCACCCGATCCTTTATATCCATCTTTTACAAGCATGGCAAAACGTTCTCTGATTTCGGCTGGAGCCCAGTAAAAAAATGCTCCCAAATCTCTTTCGTTAGCCACTGCACTATTCAAACCATCATTACGATCCAAAGTCAAACGATTCTGGCTAGATTGCAAGTTTTCAAATCCAAAAGGCACTTTACTTTGACCCAATCTAACTCTGAATTCTCTTTTTTTGTCAAAAGAAATATCAGCATAAGCGTCTCTAATTTGGGCAAAATGATTTACCCCTGAACCTGGCGAACTAGCAAAATCAGGTTGAATGTAAACATATACATTTGGATGAATTTGCCCCGAAAAAACAAGACGAGCTCTTCTTATAAAAAAACCATTGTTTGATTTTGCATCTAGTGATGTTGAAGTTGTTCCCCAAGATTTGTCGCATTGATCACAAGATACTTTGTCATTTGTAGAAAATAATCCATTGTAGCGAACTTGAACATAACCACGAAGGGATAATTTGTTGTACCAAGCTTCTTTGTCCGATTTTTCCTTGTCGGCTTTCTCTTTTGCAACTTGTTTTTCTTTATCAACTTGCTTTTCCTTATTAACAGAATTAATAGAGTCTAAAATACGAACTACTTCTTTTTTGATTTCGTCTTTTTTGACATCTTGTGCTTGAGTTGCAAATGAAACAAAAAGTAAACTTGCAAATAAAATCTTTTTCATTTTTTATGATTTAATTTTTTTGCAAAGGTAGATTCCAATGTTAAGCTAATGTTAACATAACATTATATTGATGATAAATTAATAGTCTGTTGACGATAAATTAATGTAGAATCTAAAAATAAATACATCTAAAACGCTAATTTTAAGTTACTTAAACAAGTAAATGGTATTGACCTAACGTTAATTAAACCTCATCGTTGGTTTTGTTAATAAGCTTGGCTTTTGTCAAAGTAAAAGAAAATTCTGAACCAATTCCAAATTCGCTTTCTACATATATCTTTTCTTTATGAGCTTCAACAATGTGTTTTACAATTGCCAATCCCAGTCCTGAACCTCCTTCAGTTCGAGCTCCACTTTTATCAACGCGATAAAAACGTTCAAAAATTCTTGGAAGATTTTGTTGTTCTATTCCTTCTCCATTATCTGTAATTCGGACTAAAACTTTTTTCTTACTCAAATTGATGATACTCACTTCGGTTAGCCCACCTTCATTACCGTATTTTATGGAGTTGACAATCAAATTCTCTACAAGTTGCTGCAATTTGTCTTTATCCCCTTTCACAAAAACGGGTTGAATATGATAGTTTTCAAATGCCAAAGTAATTTTCTTTTTATCTGCTTTCATCTCCAATAAATCAAAAACATTTTGAATTAATTCGACAATATCAAATTCTGAAATTTCGAGATTCAAATCGCCTACTTCCAATTTGGTAATCATATCTAAGTCTTCTACGATATAAATTAATCGTTCGACTCCCTTTTCGGCACGCTTCAAATATTTCTTTCGAATATTTTTATCTTCCATCGCACCATCAAGTAGTGTAGAAATATAACCTTGCACAGTAAACAAAGGGGTTTTTAGTTCGTGAGAAACATTTCCAAGAAATTCTCTTCGGTATTTTTCTCGAACTTTAAGCATTTCTATTTCCAGTTTTTTGTCGGTAGCAAACTTTTTAACTTCCCTTGTCAAGGCTTCCATATCAGTAGTAATAGGCTGATCTATAAAAGTACTGGATTCTAAAAGAGAAATATCGTCATAGATTTTTTTTACCCTTCGGTAAATGAATTTTTCAACTCTATATTGCAATACGATAAAGGAAAAGATGTAAACAAAGAAAAGAAAAAAAAATCCAAACAAAAGCAAACTTTTGAATGGAATTTTAAATATTGCTTTTGCTAAAAAAAGAGCAAAAAAAGAAGCAAAAAGACTTATATACAAAGCCGATATAACGGCAAACTTATAGGTTTTTTGGAAATTTATTTTCATTTTTTTGAGTTGGTTGTTATTGCAAATTTACTCAAAAATTATACTTCAAATTTATACCCAACCCCTTTTATGGTTTTAAAGTAATCATCACCTATTTTTTCACGAAGTTTTCGAATATGAACATCTATTGTTCTTCCGCCAACCACCACTTCGTTGCCCCAAACTTTATCTAGTATTTCATCGCGTTTGAAAACTTTTCCAGGTTTTGAAGCTAATAAATAAAATAATTCAAACTCTTTTCGAGGCAAAGCAATTACAACGCCTTCTTTTATGATTTGATATTCTTCACGATTGATTTCGATTCCGCCAACATTAAGGGTTTCGCTATTTTTTTCCTGCTCTTTCAACCTTCTTAACAATGCCTTAACTTTACTAACAAGCACTTTAGGTTTTATGGGCTTGGATATGTAATCATCAGCACCCGCATCAAATCCTGCTACTTGGGAATAATCTTCGCTTCGGGCGGTCAAAAAAGTAATGATTACATTATTCAATTCTGGAATTTTTCTAATCATTTCACAAGCTTCCATCCCATCCATTTCAGGCATCATTACATCCATAATAATAAGATCTGGGATTTCTTTTTTAGCTTTAGCAACAGCCTCTTTTCCGTTCGAAGCGGTATAAATTTGATAGCCTTCTTGACTGAGATTGTAACCAACAATTTCTAAAATATCTGGTTCGTCATCGACTAATAAAATCTTGGTGTTTCGTTTTTTCATAATAGCACAATACTGCTTTTAGGTTTGTAAAGGTAAATATAAAACAAAACAATTGCATGTGTAAAACCGTTTTTTATAAGTTAACCATTTGGTAATACACCCGAAACAAATTAGTAACACTGAAATAACAAAATTATAATGATTTACCTGTTTAAACCTTTCCCCTTTGGATTTACTTATTTAGAAAATTCAACAAATAAATTCTTTAAATACAAGTAATACAATTTCTAATGACGCAAAAAAATGTCTCAGATTTTTATTAAAAATCTAATTATCACCATCACAAATTGAAAAGTAAAGAATCGAAATTAGTATCAAACTTTTCTGAATTTCAATTTTAAAAACCCACTTTAACGCAATTTTATAAATTTTGGTATAAAATTTGAAATGTTTTTTTATATCTTTACAACTCCAAATCTATATGATGGCAAAAAATTACTTTTATATTACTCTTTTATTGGGTTTTTTCTTCACTTTGAGCGTTTCAGCTCAAGAAGTTAAGCAACAATCCAAACTTCAAGAAACCACAGTTATTGAAGGGTTAAACTTGTACCCTAATCCTGTGAGTAATGGGAAAGTATATATCACATCAAAAAATGATCTTGATAAAGACATCACCATCTTTGATGTTTTAGGAAAAAAAGTGCTTCAAACCACATTGAGTTCAAAAGAACTTAATATTTCTAATTTAACTCCTGGAGTTTACATCATCAAGATCAACGAAGCTGAATCTACTGCAACCCGAAAACTTATCGTTCGGTAAAAGAATCTCATCTTTTTTCACAATTTAATGTTTTTTTTACATTGCTTTATTCTTACAAAGCAATTTTATTGTTATATTTGTATAACTAATTTAAAACAAATGTTATGAAAAAATTTTACGCTTTATCTTTTATTTTATTGAGCACTTTGTCTTTTGGACAAGCAGCTCTTCCTTATTACGAATCATTTAATTACACTAGTGGCTCTAACTTGAATGGACAAGGAAATTGGACTGGTGCAGCTGCAACTCCAGATGACGCTTTAATCTCATCTGGCAACTTAAGTTATACAGGGTTACTATCTTCTACAGGAAATTCAGTTACAATCGGTTCAAATGGTTTTGACCCACAACAAACTGTTACAAATCAAACTTCAGGGGTGATATATTCTTCGTTTATTTTTAAAGTAACAGATTTGGCAACATTAACTGATGCTGCTGGAGGATATTTTTACGGATTTGCATCAACTTCAACAACATTTGCCAGCACAGTTTGGTTGAAGACTAGTGGCGCAGGTTTTCAAATTGGTTTAAACAAAGCAACTACTATCGCAGACACTCAGTATTTATCAACTGTATATAACTTAAACACTGAATACTTTATTGTAATTGCTTACGATTTAGGAACTACTAAAACTTCTTCCATCTGGATTAGCCCTCTTTCATCAGATTTAGGGATTGCAACTGCACCTACTGCAACTTTGAGTACAACAACTGGCACAACCGATAGAACCAACATAGATAGAGTTTTTTTAAGACAAGATTCTGCAACCGAAACTCCAACAATTATTATTGACGAATTAAGAGTTGGTTTATCTTGGGCATCGGTAACTCCAAAAGCTCCTCTTAGTATCAAGCAAAATGCAATTGCAGGTTTA
>ERZ1034361.1821-NODE-1821-length-10746-cov-11.567063_pt1 | contig 10746 bp, 10 predicted proteins | sample MGYA00520617_ERZ1034361 | MGnify/ENA primary metagenome ERZ1034361 (study PRJEB33736, sample SAMEA104284507) | Azolla filiculoides | biome: Urban; feature: Water surface; material: Ditch water | place: Netherlands | collected 2015-10-28 | depth 0-0.1 m ... | reverse complement strand
CGGACTGACCGCATAAGTACACCCGCCAACCGTCTAATTTAGTAAATTTTTCTAGTGCAATTTGATTAACACGACCTTGTTTGTAGCGATGTTTATCTGGATTTATCCCCGATAAACAAGGTGTGTAATGGAAATTAGCGTGATGTTGTGACAGTTCGTCTAGTTTGGTTTCAAAATACAATCCCGTTGCATCTCGGCTACCGTGAAATAAATGAATTTCACCGGTATGATGATGATTTTCTAGCGCATCTTCAATAATACCGTAAAGGGGTGCAAGTCCAGTCCCCGAACCAATTAAAAGTAAAGATTGTTCACTTTTCCCCTCAAGATAATGACAACTACCTTGAGCATGCGAAAAACTTAACGTCATACCAATGTCAAGTTCACTAGCTGCCCAGCGGCTAAATTGCCCATTAGGTAATATACGAATATGAAAAACCAACGTATGTGCCGCGTTGGGCGTATTTGCAATAGAATAACTGCGAATAGTACCCGCCTGATTACGTAAATTTACAAACTGACCAGCGAAAAAAGCGAAGGAATCTTTTGATTGTATCGTAAGGATCATGACATTATCGGATACAAATTCTTTTTCAACTACCTTAGCCTCTAACCACACCTGCTCATTATTAGGTAACGCAAGCGTCATATCATTTTCTGGCATACAAACACACGCCAAAAAATAATTCTCTTTTTGCAGTAACGCGTTCAAACCAATTTGTGATGATGAGGGAACGGGTATTTCATCAAGACAACGCATTAAACAGCTTTGACATACTCCCGCTTTGCAACCGTAAGGCACTTGCATATTATTTCTAAGCAAGGATTGCAGTACAGTTTCATTGGGATCTATTTCAAAAAATTGCTCATCAAATTTAATGCGTTTCATCACATATACCTACTTTTTTTATTTACCTAAAACATCAACGCGAGTCGTTTCGGCAATAGCGGCAACTTGTCCAATCAATGCATCCGATACACCCAACTCAGTTAATGTTATCGCTAAGTTTTCAACAACCGCATCAAAGTGGCTATCATTTAATCCCATTTCCACTAATTTTGCATGCCCATTTCGCATATCCTGACCACTATAATTCGCTGGACCACCAAAAGCCATCGTTAAAAATGCTTTTTGTTTAACTGCTTGTTTGTCCATATCAACACCCTCAAAAAAACGATTGATACGGTCATCCATTAAAACTTTACGGTAAAAAATATCAACGGCCGCATTGACCGCACCTTCACCACCAAGTTGCTCAAATAATGTTGCGTTTGCTGTATTTAATGTGTCGCTCATTTTGTCCGCCTATTTATGAATAAAGTGTTTTGAGCTTTAAGCCCAAAATTAGTTTATAGTAATTAGATACCTTATACAAAATAATTCCGTTATAACTGGAGCAACTTGCAAAACGGCTGAAAGTGGGTTGATTTATGGCTAGATTGGCCAAGAAAAAAGAAAAACACCTGCTCTGAAATGATAAAATAGAATCGCAAAATAACTATTACTATCAATAATATGAGCAGGCTACGAGAAACTTTATCACAAACATGGTTGAGCATTCAAATCAGTTTATTCCCCTGGTTATCCGAAGAGTTAGGGCCACTGACCAAAAAGCAACAAGAATTGGTGTCAATATTAGAGCTGATACGCATTGAAGAATTTATCTATTCAAGCCGCGGTTTTCCAGGGCGTCCACCAAAAGATCGTACGGCGATAGCCAGAGCCTTAGTGGCAAAAATGGTTTATCACCTGCCGACGACAAGGGCGTTGCTCGACCGGCTTGATTGCGATAGTGCATTAAGACGTCTTTGCGGATGGGAGCGAAAAAATGATGTTCCAGATGAATGCACGTTTTCTCGTGCCTTTGCCGAGTTCTCAGAATCTCGATTGCCCGAACGTGTCCATGAAGCATTGATTAAAAAGAGCTATGCAGGTGAGTTAGTGGGCCATCTTTCGCGGGATGCAACGACAATAGACGCACGCGAAAAACCTCACCTTAAAAAACAGCTTCAAAAAGTTGCCCTCAAACGCGGGCGCCCAAAACAGGGGGAAGAACGTGTTAACCCATTGACGCGTATTGAAAAGCAGGCCGAAGGTATGAGCCTTGTGGAGATGCTCGATGACTTACCCAAAACCTGTGATGTGGGTTGTAAGAAAAATAGTAAAGGGTATAAAGTGAGTTGGATAGGCTACAAGTTGCACTTAGATGTAGCAGATGGTCAAATACCCATCAGTGCCATATTAACCTCAGCATCCACTCATGATAGCCAATCCGCCATCCCACTGGCAAACATGAGTCACGAACGAGTGATTAATCTTTATGATGTGATGGATGCGGCTTATGACATCCCTCAAATTCACGCGATCAGTCGTCAATTAGGGCATGTTGCGCTAATTGATGTGAATCCGCGCAGAAATCAGGCGCTAAAACATGAACTCGCTGCTGAAAATAAACGTTGTCGTCTCGTTGGGCATAAAAGAGCAGAAACCATACGTTATAATGAACGCAGTACCGTTGAGCGAGTTAATGGTCGTTTAAAAGAGGAGTTTGGAGGACGAATGGTTCGTGTGCGTGGCCATGCAAAAGTCATGTGTCACTTGATGTTTGGTATTTTGGCGCTCACAGCGAATCAGATGCTGATGTTAGTCACCTGACTATTCAACTCATCGATTGAAAATGCGATTTTTTTGAGTTTACAGGACAACTATGCTTTAAATTTGAGAAACACCACGTTATTCACGACAATTCACCCGTGAATGAACAACATTTTTAAAAAATTATGGTTGAGCATCGGTTAATCCCAACACACACTATTAAAAAACATTAGTTTTGCAAGAGCCTCATAGAATTTTGAAAAAAGAGCCCAATGAGTCCAATGAGTTCAAATGTTTGATTTTAAAAGTTTTTTTATTATGGACTCTTTTTAAAATGAATCCAAATGAATCCAATTTTTTGATTAAAACAGATAATATTTAGATAAAAATATCTTTAGACATCGAATAATGAAAAAAGACACATTTCACAACCGTTAATTCCTCACATTTGAGGGAGGACAACACAAATGAACAAGAACAGACAAATTTTAGACTTAGAACCAGTAAAAATTGTCAAAGAATCCCTTGTTGGTAACGAAGCCAATAACCCATTAGATGCTGATCATTTTAGAAATGAAAAAATCGTCAATTTAACGTTGCTTGGTTATTCAATGTCACGAGTGGCCTCCGAAATGGGTATCAGCAGATCAACTGTGCGAATGGTTTTGAAAAGTAAACCAGCACAAGAAAAGCTTTACGAAGCCTTTCAAAGCATTGACCACGCTATGATTGGACTACCAGAAGTAACAGGGATGGCATTAGCAAAGTTGAAGATACTTATCGAGGAAGGTGGTTGTAGGAATTTAGAACAAAAGAAGTTTGAGCTTGAATGCGTGAAAGTTGCCTTAGGTTTAGCAACAAAATTTAGGGAGTTACAAGGTAATGTGATTCAAGAAAGCGTGGCAACGCTTAATTAGCGATCAAGGAAAGTAGGGCGTAGGAGCTGTAAATAATGTGTAGCAATGGGCTATACGATTTTAATTTTATTATTTGGAGATACAAAATGGCGACAATAGATGAAGTTATCAAATCACTCGAGATGGTTCGAGGTGATGCAATGGCAGAAGACCAACAGCGCAACGGTTGGGCGATTCGCAACGTTGATTGTGCAGTGATGAAATTAGAGCCTAGAAATGATAACCATTTCAAGGCCAAGCGGCTGCTTAAAAAAATCTACAAGAATAATACTCTTGGGAATAACGCCAGCAGCCGTTGGGAGAACACACGGACGTACAAGTACGACCGTGTTTCACTTTATAGCGATGTGGGCAAGGTTAGAGAGTTGTTAAAGTAAGTAATACTGGTTGTGTTTGAATCAAAAGTAAGTCACCTTGTTCCGAGCAGGGTGGCTTATTTTTTATTTAAGCCTACAGAATATATCAGATTTAGAAAAATTTGTTGGTTCGATCTAATCTTGCTTTATGTGCATTGGTGTTTGAGAAGTATGGACGGGGTCTATAATTTGTTTGTCGATGGGTGAAAACTAAACACCGATTTTTTATAAGCCAATATACAAACACCAAACGGTCGTTTGTAGTTTGTATATCATAAGTTCTCATAGAGTTTCATACGTTATACACGCCTAAAAATAACTGAGTGCCCCACTAGTGCCCCGCGTAATAAAAATTATCTCTACACGTCAATGAATTAAAGGCTTTAAAGGTTTAATCAATCGCATTAGTAATGCGGTGTTCTAAAAAATGTCGTTTTTAACGCCTAAAAATCCGATTGAATTCTGTTGATTATCCTTTTTTCTATCCGTTCAAACAAGACACGAATTCTTGTTTGAGGAATATTCCTCACCTATAAGCCCATCTTTATTGCGATTCCAATAGGTTTTTTGCTTCAATTTCTGTACCATCAAAAGAACGGATAAGAACCCTAAAAAGAACGAAACAGAACGATGCCAAAATTCACGTTATCACAAACCGCAAAAGAAACTGGAAAAAGCAAATCTCTTATTCATAATGCCATTAAAAGCGGTAGGTTATCTGCATATAAGCGTGAAGATGGAATTTTTGAAATTGATGCTTCTGAATTGTTCAGAGTATTTGAAAAGAACGTTTAAGAACGCCAAGAAGAACCCATAATCAGAACCGAATCAGAACGGTTAGAACGCCTGTTATACGAGCAGAAAATTGATTCGTTAGCCCAACAGTTAGAACGTGAAAAACAGTTTAACAGGGAGCTGTTATCGAGGTTAGATAGTGAAGCCGAAGAACGCCGAAAACTGACCTTGTTACTTACGCATCAACAAGAACGATCTGAAAACTTTGATAAAATTCACAAAGAAAATCAATTATGGAAAAAGATATTCAAGAAATGATAGTGATTGTAGAACCAATTTTAAACCGTTTGATTCAATGTATTTAATATGTAGATATTATAACTTATAAGTAGTAAACTCTACATTATGAAAATGATATTACTTATTCTTTCTTTGCCAACTGAAAACGCAACAATCCGAATGCGTATTTGGCGAAATCTTAAAACCTCTGGTTCTGCGGTGCTTCGAGATGGTGTTTATTTAATGCCTAATCGAGACGCTTGCCGTAATACATTCGATTCAATTGCTGTTGATGTTATTGAAGCAGGTGGCATGGCTTATGTAATCACAATTGAAGAATCTGAGAATTCCCGTTTTATTGAACTATTTAACCGTTCCGAAGATTACAAAAATTTATGTGGCGATATTGAAAAAAACAATAATAACCTTTCAACTGACACTGCAAATGAAGTTCTAAAACAATGTCGTAAGTTGCGTAAAGTATTTGAAAATCTAGTTGCAATTGATTTTTATCCAACTGAAATACAACAACAAACCGATGCAAAGTTAAAAGAACTAGAATTATCAATTGTTCGCGTGCTTTCACCAAATGAACCTCATTCGATAGAGCGTGTTATCAATAGTTTTTCTACTTCTGATTTCAAACAAAAAGTGTGGGTTACTCGTCAGCATCCTAAGATTGATAGATTAGCGAGCGCATGGCTTATCAAGCGTTTTATTGATTCTCAAGCTAAATTCCTATGGCTATCTTCCGTAAATGATGTTTTACCAACTCAAATTGGATTCGATTTTGATGGAGCAACATTTAGTCACGTTGGTAATCGCGTTACATTTGAAGTTTTATTAGAGAGCTTTAATCTTCAAAAACCTGCTTTAAAACGAATGGCTCAGTTAGTTCATTATCTTGATATTGGTGGAACATCTGTACCAGAAGCAGTTGGAATTGAAACAGTCTTGTCAGGGCTTTGTGAAGTCATTACTGATGATGACCAATTGTTAGAAAATGCCAACACCTTATTTGATGCACTGCTAATGGCTTTTGAAAAATGAAAACGAAGAAAAACATTAAGAAACGATCACCTACGCAATCGCACAAATTGAATTCATTCCCTATAAGTTTTTGGGAAGCGTTTTGTTTTTGGTTAAAGATGGGATGCGTTAGTTTTGGTGGTCCTGCTGGTCAAATTGCCATTATGCACCAAGAATTAGTTGAAAAACGGCGTTGGATTTCAGAAAAACGATTTTTACACGCACTTAATTATTGTATGTTGTTGCCAGGTCCTGAAGCTCAACAATTAGCAACGTATTTAGGTTGGTTAATGCACAGAACAAGCGGTGGCATTATGGCGGGTGTGTTGTTTGTTTTGCCGTCATTGTTTCTTTTGATTTTACTTAGTTGGGTGTATTTACGATTTGGTAATTTACCAACAATTGCAGCGTTACTTTACGGAATCAAACCTGCCGTGACAGCGATTGTATTATTTGCCGCTTATCGCATAGGTTCAAGGGCATTAAAGAATTGGTTTTTGTGGATATTAGCTACAAGTTCATTTTTGGCAATCTTCGTTTTGAATGCGCCATTTCCAGCTATTGTTTTAAGTGCTGGATTGCTTGGTGCAATTGGGGGGAAATTCGCCCCTCAGTATTTCTCTATTGGTGGACACAGTTCATCACAAAAAAGTTATGGTGAAGCACTGATTGATGACAATACACCCATTCCTGAACACGCAAAATTTAGTTGGTTGCAGTTTATAAAAATTGTGATTGCTGGCGTTCTTTTGTGGAGCAGTGTAATAGGTTACTTGTGTTGGCAGTATGGTTGGAATGGCGCATTAACACAAATGGCATGGTTTTTTAGCAAAGCAGCTTTGCTGACTTTTGGTGGTGCTTATGCCGTTTTGCCTTATGTATATCAAGGAGCGGTTGAGCATTATCACTGGTTAAATGCGGCTCAAATGATGGACGGTTTAGCATTAGGTGAAACAACACCTGGTCCGTTAATTATGATTGTGACATTTGTGGGTTTTTTGGGTGGGTGGAATTCATTACCTCTTGATTCTGATTCGTTATTGATGACAGCTACAATTGCAGCATTAGTTGTGACCTATTTTACCTTTTTACCTAGTTTTTTGTTTATTTTAGCTGGCGAACCGTTGATTGAATCAACGCATGATAATTTGAAATTTACTGCTCCATTATCTGCAATTACAGCAGCGGTCGTAGGCGTTATTTTGAATCTAGCTGTCTTTTTTGCACAACATATATTTTTGCCTAATGGTTTAAATGGTCAGTTTGACATTATAAGCATCATCATTTCAGCCAGTGCATTGTTAGCATTGGTACGTTATAAAGTTGGTGTTATTTCAGTTATTGCTGTTTGTGGGTTGTTTGGGATGGTATGGAGATTATTTATGTGAAACTCCATAACACGTTTTAAAAGTAACCATCACTAAAAACATATCAATTTTATATGCAACTTTTTTGGAGTAATCAACTATGACAACACGTCGGGATTTTTTACAAAGCACTGTAGCCATTGCGGGTGGCTTGGCTTTAAGTAGTTTTTCACAAGCAAAAGAAAATAGCTCAGAAACGATTTACACACCAAATAAATTGACCGATGCACAGGGAAAATATTTTTTATTACCGTTGCCTTACTCTTATAACGCACTCGAACCTGTCATTGATGCTAAGACGGTAGAGTTGCACTATAATTTTCACCATAAACCTGCTGTTACCGCCGCAAATAAAGCGGAAGATAACTTATCGGTTGCGCGAGACAACAACGATTTTACATTAGTCAAACATTATGAAAAAGAGCTAGCATTTAACTTATCTAGCCATATTTTGCATACACACTATTGGGATAATTTATCTGGCAAAGGTGGCGGCATTCCAAAAGGTAATTTACTTAAAGCAATTGAAAATAATTTTGGCTCTTATGACAAATTAAAAACACATTTAGCTGCCGCAACAATCTCAGTTGAAGGAGCTGGATGGGGAATATTGGGGTATCTTCCTGCTAGTGGAAAATTGATGGTTTTACAATGTGAAAATCATCAAAAATTGACTGCCTGGGGCGTTATTCCCATTTTGGTACTTGATGTTTGGGAACACGCTTATTATCTAAAATATCAAAATCGTCGTTCTGAATATGTGAATAATTTATTTGACATTATAAATTGGAACACTGTTGAACAACGATTCAATGGTGTTCTTTAACAAACGAAACTCCAATAATAAAAGCGATTAAGCCGTTGTTAGTTTTGAAATTTATGTTATTGGGAATCATTTTAGACTGAAAGTCAGTAAGCATAAGGCTTCCACGTGATTAAAATCTCTTAGCGTACGTTTTCGCCTCGTTAGTATTGGAACCCCTTTATGATTTTGATTGCAGATTGTTCTGCTCTTATTGCTTTATCAACTTGCCAGCAGTTGAATTTATTAGACGAACTCTTTTGTGAAGTGAAAATCCACCGATTAACAACGTCATCATTGTTTGCATGGATTGATTAAAACGATTTTGAGCTGATTCGTATAATTTTTGGCTGGTATTCATTTGAAACTTTGACAGCGTTTCAATGTCACTGGAAACGGCGTTAAAAAGTGGACGTACTTTTGTGACAACCAATTCTTTTGCTTTCTCTGAATCATTTGCGCGTAACGCCGCCATAGTGGCTAATAAACCTTGTTGCACAAATTGTTTGCGATTTGCGGCAAATTGGTCAGCAAGTGCTTTTTCTTCTTGATTTAATGAGGTTGACGAATACGTTTTCCATAATTCGGTAATATCAGCGATATTTTTTTCAATTTGCGTGGTATTTGACGAAATCAAAGCGGAGTCCACTAAACACGCGGTAATTAAAATTCGATTTTGCAGTAATAATTTTTGAATGGTGCTGATTTGATATAACGGAATTTCTTTTTCTTCATAAACAATACGAAGCGAATCATTAGTTTTATTCACATTGTAAAGACCGCTTAACGAGGCAATTAAAAACAACGTAGCTAACATCGAAATCACAGAAATAATGCGCGTTTTGATAGATGCCATTTTGAAAAAGTCGAATCGTCGCATGAAACTATTTTCGATAATTTCACCACGTTCAACTTTTAAATTTTTTGCACCTTGTTTAATTAAGCGATACGCATTTTCAGTATGTTCAATTTGTTTGGGGTTTGCCTTTTTGCGAACAGCCATGTAACCAATATGTTTTCCATGTTCATAATCGGGAATAATGTTGGCAATGCCCCAAAAATAACTGCCATCTTTGCATGAACTTTTTATCACCCCAACCCAAGGTTGTTGAGCTTTCAAGCATTTCCATAAATCGTCAAAAACTTCTTTTGGCATATCGGGATTATCTACAATGCTGTGATGCTTGCCGATAAGTTCTTTTTCGTCATAGCCGCTGATACGAAGAAAATCAGGACAGGCGTAAGTAATCATGTTGTTCAAATCGGTTCTAGTCACAGCTGAATCTTGTTCGGTTAGAACATATTCGGTTACGTTGGTCATAAATTTACACCTTGTTATTTTAGTTATTTAGTGCGTCATCAATCGGCAGAAACGGTTAAAAATGAAAAGTTTTATGCAAAAATCATAATTTAAGTCGATAAAATTTTATCGTTCAGTGCGCTAATTAAATCGGTTTGAAAAACCATTCCAACAAGCCTATTTTCGTCATTCACAATCGGAATTTGTTGATGTTTTTGTGTTGAAAATAATTGAATTAAATCGGTGATTGGCGCAGTTTCTGATAAAGAAATGACGTGTTTATTCATAATGTGACCAACAACTTCAGGTTTATGAGTTGTCACATCAGGTGTTCTGCGAATAAACGCTAAAAATTTTTCTTGAAAATTAACGTAAGGCGACATTTCAACAAATTTAAAAAAATCTGCCCACGTCACGATACCAATAATACGATTGGCTTTATCAACAACGGGAATCGCCTTTAATTTTTCATGGTGCATTTTTTGCCAAGCTATCTCCACTTCATCACCGTATTCAACGGCAACAATTTCTTTGCTCATAATGTCAGCGCAAGTAATTTCGCCATGCAAGCGTTCTAATTTTTGTTGTTCTGCACTTAACAGCAATTCATGTAATTTAGTGACGTTCACATCAATAAATTCACCGCCTTTTTTCAAGGCTTGTTGCACGTCTTGTTGTGATAAACGGCTTTCACTTTTGGGAATAATAGGATTAAAAGATTGCGGATAGTCGCGTTTTAAACACGCACGATTGATGATTATCACCATAATCAGCATGACAAAAATGTTGATTAAAACGGGCGTTAAAACGAAGTTATAACCAAGTTCGATAAATGTTGCGCCGCCGATAACAGGAACTAAAGCGGTTGCTGCACCTGGTGGATGTAAACAACGCAAACAAAGCATTGCAAAAATACTCGTGCTAACAGCAAACGCACAAGCTAACCAAAATGGCGTGACATATAACGCGCAAGTCATTCCTGTAATTGCTGAAATTAAATGTCCGCAAAAAAATGACCAAGGTTGGGCAAATGGGCTAAGTGGGGCAAATAACAAAATAACAACTGATGCGCCCATTGATGCAAGCAACACAGGCGAATTAGGTGCTAAATATGCGGAACTGCTGACGATAACAAAAACACAAAAAAAGCTAGACGTAATTAAAATAACGCCTTCTTTAAAGGTTAAATTACCAGCGGGTGGAATGAATTGCGTGAAATTTGCGAAAGAAAAAATCGACATTTTCTTTCAAGATAAAAACGCATCAGTGTAAATTTCTTTTAATGATGCGCCTTGCATATATGCCATTTTTTTTGTTTGCAAAACCATATCAGGTTGACCGCATAAATACACTCGCCAACGGTCT
>ERZ1034361.1820-NODE-1820-length-10751-cov-2.454844_pt1 | contig 10751 bp, 15 predicted proteins | sample MGYA00520617_ERZ1034361 | MGnify/ENA primary metagenome ERZ1034361 (study PRJEB33736, sample SAMEA104284507) | Azolla filiculoides | biome: Urban; feature: Water surface; material: Ditch water | place: Netherlands | collected 2015-10-28 | depth 0-0.1 m ... | reverse complement strand
TGCGGTGCAAGATGAAGATGGGGCAATACTCTCACGGCTAATGGAGGAAGTACAACGACAATCACAACAACGGCGAATATCAATTGATTGATGAAAGGAGGTACAGTTCGTATGCTTACCGGAACAGCCGGAAATATTGGAAAAGAGGTTGTAATATCGAACATAATGACCGTTCCCGGTTGAACGTCAACGATATATCTTGCGTCTCCCCTTCCTAGTTCGGTTGCAAATACAGACACTTTCAAAATTGATCGCGGTGCATATTATATATTGAACTCATACGCAACACTTGCGGCGTGAGTATTCAAATCATACGATCCTATCACTTGAGTATGGACATCCCTCGGAACGACAAACCTCCCGGCAGCATGGGGAACAGAGTGAAGGCTTGTTGCAACTCCTTCCGACGATGTTTTTTCAACATGACTTGCATCCGTTTCGGCAAGTACAACACTTGTCACATGAAAAACATGGACCGCAAACCAATGGACGAATTACATGGTCCGTATAGTATCAGGAACAGGAATTGGACAAACGAGGACAATTTCATCAAATACAACGAATACACTCACGGTTCCGGCTTGGACGGTTACACCGGACGCGACGTCAACGTATGAAATCACTGGAAATGATGATTTCCTCTATCTTATAGGAAATAACGCAGTCACTATGTACCGGTATTCAATAAGTTGAAATACATGGACCGTTATGGCACCAACAACAGCAAGGGCGGCCGCAATGGTTGCATGAGGTGGTGCAAACTGGATATGAAAATCAGGCGATGCAAACTGGGCAAATGAGGCGGATATAAAAGATTGAAGATATATATATTCATTTCGATGAGCCGCAGGGGGGGCGTTGGACAGGTTTGATATTGCCGGCGGTACTGCTTGAGCGGGTGCATGGCAGAATATTGCTTATACTTGACTTGCGGAAACATTTACAACATGAAGCAGTTATTCCGTGAGCGGCCGATATATCTATATGAGAAAAGATGCAACGCATAGGTTTTTCAAATTTTCAATAACAGGATCATATATTGAACCATTGACCACGAATTTATATCCAGATGGGGTGGCCATTTTATGAGACAAATTATGGATACACGTATATAATGACGGGACAACGGACAAGTTGTTTTGGTTGTATTCTCTCCGAAATACCGGGACCGAATTGCATCGAATTCTCTTATTTTAAGATATATGATATATAATTGAATAGAGATCGAATCTCAAATTGAACTCGATAATTGAATGATTGAGTTGACGGCGGTTGCGGGAAATAAATACATCATATATCCGGAAGAAATCCAATAAGTATGAGACCAACCAACGCGGAACGATACATCAACACTCACGAAAAAATCAAAGCGCGGGCAATATCCGCGATTTTTCGGAAAGAAAAAGCACTTTTCATTGAGAAATTGAATACAGAATCAAAAAAGTTCTCATGGGAAAAGAAAGTGACGCCAGATGAATTTATTGATCCTTTCTTGGATGAAATTGCACCAGATGTTCCATCCTATCTCTTGAATGTTCTTCCATCCATTATGAATGAAGGGGCATCCGAACCGATAAAAAGATATAAAGACCTTCTCCCGGAAGATTATACACTCGCTTTCGACATAGAAACATCCCCGGCGTCGAAGTATTTGCAAGAACTTGAGGATCTTATGCTTTCACAAAATGAGGGATCAATATTGCGGACCACACGAGACGAATTGCGTGTTATTATGGCGGACGGGATCGATCAATGACTTTCATATTCTGAAATCGGGAAGCAAATCGAATCCGTCGATCCGTGGGTTTTTTCAAAAGCACGAGCGCAATTGATTGCAGTGAATGAAATCGGGCGGGCCTATGGGTGGGCAAACTTTGAACCGGCAACGGAATTGCATCGTGAGGGGTATATTATGGAGAAACTATGGCAAACGAGCGAGGATGATAAAGTTCGAAAGACTCACAAACAGAATTGAGCGGCCGGATGGATTCCAATCACGGATCAATTTCCGTGAACGTATGACAGTTTTGCACCATCAACCCGGGATGTTCGTTGTCGTTGCACAAGTACGCATCGAATCGTATGAATAAAAGACATCACATGACATATTCATTTTCTAACGAAAGGAATGACGGGAAAAGACGTGAAAAATAAATATTTTGAGGTGAAACAAAAATCAGTATAATGCACGAAATCCGACAATTTTATCTATTATTTTTCTATATATGAATATCAAAACGTTTGGTATGAATAAAACAGCATCATTTCAAATGAAATTCATGGAGGTGAAAGTGTCAGAGGACGGGAAAATCAAAATCAAAGGTTTTGCCAGCACTCCGGACATTGACCGATATGACGATATAGTGAACCCGACAGCGTTTGCAAACGCAATGAAAACATATATGGCGAATCCGGTTGTTTTACTTGGACACGACCAATCAAAGGTCCTCGGAAAGGTTATCGAATACGATCTTTCAAACAAAGGCCTTGAGGTTACCGTTGAACTATCAAACGATATAGACAATTGTTTTCATAATATCCAGGAAAAAAACCTCCGTGGATTCTCAATTGGATATATAACAAAGTCGGCAACATATAGAGAGGAAAACAACAGAGAAATTCGAGAAATAACAGAACTTGACCTGATTGAGATTTCCGTTGTTGCAACTCCGGCGAATCCCTCATCACTTTTCACACTTACAAAATCAATCAGACTATTATTTGCGGACAGTGAATTGAAAACGGCAGAAGAAGAAGCGACAGCCGAAGCAGTTCCGGAAATCGTTCCAGAAGTAGTCACAACACCAGAAACGGAAGAAGTAAAAGAAGAACCAACGCCGACAGGGGAGGAAGCAAAAGAGGTTGAAACACCTCAAACACCGGAAGCGGTGGACACTCCTGCGGATGGACAAAGCGACATCGTGAAAGCCGATGAAAAGGCCGAAGAACTTCCGAAAGGAATCACACCGGACGAGGTGAAATCCCTCATTGATGAAGCGTTGAAGGAATCAATTTGAATTATTCAAGTTGAACTCACAAACGCGATCAAAACGATTGAGACAATGACGAAAGATTTTGAAACACTTTCGACAAAATATGCGGATCTTGAATCGAAACACTCGAATCTCGAAAAGGACATTTTGAAAATAGACGTTTCACATCCTGGATCATTCCAGAAAAAATCAATCATCGTCACTGATTCAATGGTTATGAAAACGCTAGGCAGATAATTATTTATATTTTTTTCTTTTCTCTATATGAGTTTTGATATTTTCAAATCGAATGTACTTGCAAATAATGCAAAGACAATCGGAAGTGCAGGAAGCACAAAGGCCCTCGCGGACGTGATTTCAGAGGAACTCAAGTCAGCAGGACGAACAGAGGTTGAATATGATGTTCAAAAGAACCTCGAAGCAAAGGCAGCAACTATGGAAACAAAGGCAAACGAGATCATGCATACAAGTAACACCGGTTTTGGTGCGGAACTTGTAAATTCAGGGGGAGTTCTTATGACGGACTTTCTTGATCTTGCACCAAAGATGAATCCGATCCTTTCTTTTTTCCGTGGTTACCATGGACGAAATCTCGATCTTGTTGCAAAACGTCCAGTAATTGGAGAACTTCCATTGCACGACCTTATGCCAGAACAAACAACAGGAGCGTTCGCACTTGCACAAGGAAAATGAAAACTTCCAACTGGAACCGTTACACTCAACCAGAAGCAATATTTCTTCTCCGTTGATATTTCAGAGGCAGAAGCACGCTTTTCAGTTGTTGACCTTGTTGCGCTTATTAAAAACAAGCTCGCAGATTCAGCAAGTCGGACAATTACTGCGGCAATCATCAATGGTGATACTGCGGCAGGTGCAAACACGAATATCAACTATATAGTTGGTACTCCTACCGGAACGGAATACTACCTCGGTGGAGACGGTCTAAGAAAAACAGCAATCGGACGAGGTGCAGCAGCATCATTCGACGCGGGGGTTCTTGACTTTGCAGATTTCACGAATCTCCGAAAACTTCTTGGAGAAAACGGAACACCAGAAGACCTTGTATATATCCTCGGAACGGCAGCAAACACAAAGGCCCTCAGTGTTGCGGAGTTCTTACAGGCATATATCAACGGTTCAGCGTCAACGGCTATTACTGGAAAACTTCCTCCGTTTCTCGGATCAGAGGTTGGAGTGAATCGATACCTTGGACTTGCAAATGCAGTCGGAAAGGTTGATTTTGCTACACCAGCAAACAACACGAAAGGACAAATTCTTGCAGTTCACCGCGACGCCGTTCAATACGGATTCAATGGTGAATATAATCTCGAAATGTTCCGTATTCCTGGAAAGGGATTTCAAGTGATCGGCTATTACTGGATGGGGTTTGCCATTGCGGACAACCTTGCCGGAGTTACTGATCCAACAGTTTCCCTCGCTTACAATGTTACAGTTTAACGCTTGAGGTTCGGAAGAAATTCCGGGCCTTTGCGCTATACTCTAACCCTTCATTTTATGGCACACTATCAATATGCAGGTGACGACATCATCAACATCCGTCTCGACGGAACATCCGAAAAAATCAAAGTTTCTCCCGGTGAAATTGTAGAAAGCAAACTCCCGAAATTACACTTCACGGCAAATGGATTCAAAGAAGTTATTGAAACCGAAGTGAAAGACGATGGAAAGGATGAAATAAATGTTGAAGTAGTAAAAACAGGAAAGGCAAAAAAATAATCCTATAAAATATGGCAACTCGGTATATCACATTATCGGAAATGAATTCGTTCCTCGGTATATCCGGGGAAGATTCACATATCACATCATTGATTGAGGGTGCGGAGTCTATTTTCGACACTCTTATCAAAAGTGAACTCGGATTGCTTACAAGCACAAAAACGGAATACCATGATCCGAAAGAATACAATACTTGATTTTGGTTGCGGACATATAAACCGACAGACATCACGACAATCAATGGCGTTGATCCTGGAACTATTGGAACCGATTATATTATCGATGGAACCAGACTTGTTTTGAAAGAAGCACTCTTATTTCCAACGGATTTTCCATATAATTTCAAGATTGTATATGTCAGTGGGTTTGCCGACATAAATGCAATACCGCAAGACGTGAAAATCGCAATCAAATACATCGTTGCCGGGCTATACAATACAACGAAATCGCAATGAATTGCATCATATAAACAAGATTTACTCTCCGTGAACTATACGGATGCATCATCCCTCTCTAAAATAACAAGCAAGGAAAACACGGATTTCATTACTATGACGGCGGATAAATACAGAATATACGAACTTTATGCATAAAATATGATAATCACAACGAATACAACGATTTCAATTTGACGCCTTGTGACAAGTGGAGAAACGCGGGTTTTCTCAACTATTGCCACGGGCGTTCGTGTTTATATAAACCAGAACGGGGAAGAACTTGTTGAGTGATTCGATCAGCAAGGTGCATTTTTTGCACATAGGATGTTGACAAGTGGAACTCATACCGCAATCGAAATCGGGGACCGCATAACGGACCAGAATTCCCACGAATACGAGGTGCGATGAAAGGCAATATACGACGACCACATCGGAAAGCATCACCAATATCTTATCATCCGTACATATACATAAAATGAAAATAATCGTCAAAACTTCATTCGACCTGGACAAAATCGACATTCAAGAAGTGACGAGAATTTGACTATATAATGCGACGCAGGAAATAACACGTCAGGCCCGTATAAATGCACCGTATGAAACGGGGACATTGAAGAAATCAATATGAGTTGAACCCGGATCGATAACACGTTGAACGACAAATGCCCGCGTTGGTCCTCGAAAGGTTATATACGCAGTTCGTCGCGAATACGAAAACAAGAAAAATCCTCATAAAAAATTCTATATGAAGCGAACGGCGGATTCATCGCAACCAATAGTGCAGGAAGCATTCGAAACGGCCGTGAAAATTGTAATTTCTAAAATATAATATATGTCATTCGTCGCAATCGGACAGCAATTGAAATCAATCCTCGACACCGTGAAGGCCACGGGGGTTTTGGCGGACGTGTATGAATACGATAGCCCGTCGAGTGATACATGATACCCGTTTGCAACTATCACACCACGAACCGCAAACGAAACCATCCTGGACACGGCATCGAATCAAACCGTTTATAAATTTATTATCCGGGCCGTTGATATAAACAAGGACAAAGTGACAATGGAGGAAAATATGAGAACACTTGCGGACGCAATCCTCGCAGAATTACGAAAAGAATCACACGAAACATTCGGCGGAACCGTGGACCGCGTGAATCCTTTCATTTTATCTTTTGGATGGGAAACAGCGAATCAGGTTCCATCAAGATTTTTCGAAATTGAAATCGAAGTTTTGAAAGATTATTTCATATAATTTTGAGAATATCGTGATTTCAGTATAATTCACACTATAAAGTATTTATTTTCAATAATTTTCGCATATATGGCAAAAGAAGTTTGACGCCTTCATTCGTTCGCAATTGGTATGGAAGCAACCGCAGGAACCGCCGGTGCAATAGACGCATGGGTTCCGTTCGAAACGGCAAGTTTGAAACCAATGACGAACCTGGAAAAAGATCCTTCCGGGATCAATAATATTGCCGGACTCATGGATGCACATGTCACGAAGACATGGGGAGAGTTCGAAGCGAAAGGAATTGTACGACCAACATCGATTGGATGGTTTATCCTTTCAGCGCTTGGAACTTCCGCAGCACCAGCATTACAGGAAACAGGAGTATATAAACACGCATTCACCGTGAAAAACGACAATGCACATCCAACGTTCACGATTATTCACGATAACGCAACGGCGGAGGAACAGTGCTTATATACAATGTTGGACGAACTTACAATTTCAGGAGATGCCGGACAATATGCACGATTCGACGTGAAAGCAACTGGACGATTGCCAGCAAGTGCAACCGGAAACACTCCGGCATTCACGGCAACCGGTGAAACTCCGTTTCTTACATCAAAAGCATCAATAAAATTTGCAACAAACATCGCGGGAATTACAGGAGCAACACGCGTTCCATGCCAATCATTCAAAGTTACTATTGAAAAGAATTTGGAACAGATTTTCAGCACGAGCGCGGATGGAACAGAGGCATTGAACTTTTCAACGCAACATAATCAAGATTTATGAGTGAAATGAGATTTTGAGATTGTCTATGATCTCAACACTTATCGGGATCTTGCAAATGCAGGAACATTGCAGGCACTCGAAATTCAATTGGAAGGGCGAACACTTATTGGAGCGACAAAGTATGAGAATATTACAATTCAACTTGCATCCGTGGTCCTTGAGGACTGGGGGCGTTCAGATGATAACAATGGAATAGTGACTCAATCATTCGGATTCTCCGCACTCTATAAACTTGCAGAATCAAAAATGATTACTATCGACGTGACGAACGCAAAATCAACGCAATACTCATAATTTATATTTTTATAATCCCGACGATTATGACAACAATCAAAATTCCATCACTGGACAAAGAAATCGAACTCAAACCATATACACGCGCAATCTCCCGAAGGGTGGAGGAGGTTACAATGGAAAACGTTGTAATTCGATCCGTTGACGGGCTAACGCAAACAACAGAAATGCCGGCAGTAAATGGAAGCAAAGCAGAGGAGGAAGCAATCAAACTCATATCATGACTATCATCCGAAGAAATGGATATGATCTTGGATGAAGAATATGCAATTCTAAAAAAAGCAGTTCAGGAACATACAACGAAAGGACAAAAAAAAACAAAATAATCATTGAAGAAATCCGGAAATACTTGCGATGAAATAGACACGAAACCGCACCACGGGAATATATCGAATATATCCTCATGACGGAATTATGGAAATGCCCGCCGACAGTGTTTGAGATACAGGATCAAAATATGATTGATTTACATATCAACATATATTCCGAAGAATTGAGGGCGAAGGATAAAGAGCAAAGACGGGCAAACCAAAAAACGAAATAATTAAAAAATCCGCTCTATGTCAAACCAGAACATCGACATCGTCATCAATGCAATAGACAACGCCTCCGAAGCAATCAAAAACGTTTCCGGGGGCATTTCTTGAATTGAGGACACGGCGAAAACCGCAACGAAATCGATTTCGAACACTATGCAGAAAATAAAAGGGAGTATGCAAAGCGCAAGCGAGAAAATGCAGAAAATCGGGGCAGTTTGAGGGGTTGCGTTCGCGGGAATATCCATGGCGATCAATAGTTCAATTCAGGACGCAAGCCAATTGAATAATTCTTTGACCGGATTGCGGTCCATAGTCGAAGGAATGGGCGGGGATTTCAACAAGGCAAAGAAAGTGATTCAATCTTTCACGGCGGATGGACTTGTGACAACAGAGGAGGCGGCAGTCTCTTTGAAAAATTTGATTGCAAAGGGGTTTTCTTTGGATCAGGCGGAGCAAATGATGTTGAGGTTCAAAGATGCGGCATCATTCGGACGTCAGGCGTCTTTATGACTTGGAGAAGCTATTGCAGGAGCAACGGAAGGAATCAAAAATGAAAATTCAATGTTGGTGGATAATGCCGGAGTAACGAAAAACGTTTCGGTTATGGTTACGGAATACGCAAAAGCTCTCGGGATCAAAGAAAACGCATTGACGGCAGCACAACGAAACGAAGCAGTTTATCAGGGAATTTTGAAAGAAACGAAATTTCAGGTTGGAGACTCCGCAAAATTGACCGAATCATACAGTTGACAAGTTGCAAAGTTGAACGCGACAAAAACGCAACTTTCGCAGACAATCGGAAATATTCTATTGCCAGCAATGACGTCGTTTCTTTCTGTTATATCCCCGGCAATCCAGAAAGTTTTACAATGGACGCAAGAAAATCCAAAACTTGCGGAAGCGATCATATATTGATCCCTCGCGGTGGCATGACTCACAACGGCAATTGGTATTTTATGACTCGCATTGCCCGCAGTGATTACATGATTCACATGAATTGCGGTTGCGGCGAAAGCACTTTGAACCGCTCTTGTATTTTTGGCAACGAATCCGGTTTGAATCATATTGACGGCGTTGACCGCGTTATGACTTGCGGCATATACCATATATACCAACTGGGACGCAATACGGCCACAACTTGCCATGGTATGGAACCAAATCAAAATCGACATAGCAACGGCCGTTGACGGGGCAAAAATGGCGGTATTTGGCGCGTTTGATGCTATTATGACCAAAGTGACATCCGTCACGGACTGGATGGGGGCAAAAGTTGGAGTAGTTCTTGACTATGCACGAAGAATCCGGGATGCGCTCGAATCCGCAGGGGGGAGCTTATATGATATTGTAAATCCTTCCGTTGATATTACCGGGAAAAGGGCGTTCGGTGGTCCTGTTCAGGCTTGACGGCCTGTTTTGGTTGGCGAACGTGGTCCGGAAATAATTATTCCACAACAAAGCGGAACCGTGATTCCAAATAATGCAATCAATGGATGATCTCCGACCGTGAACGTTTCTTTCTGAAATGTTACCGTCAAAAATGAATCCGATATTCAGTCACTCGCAAAGGCGGTATGAAACGAACTTGCGCGAACGTTACAACTTTATAAACAATGAATATCATAGTATATGTTTTGACAACAACTTTTTTGAACATTATTTGGATACGCGGAAATGCCGTTGGATATATGAGTCGATTCAATTGCGTTCGATGGTTTTTGATTGCAAAATGCAAATATTATCACAACTAAAATTGATTTCGATAATATCGGGGAAATTGACTTGAATACGTTCAAATTTGCCCGTGACAACGGTTGAGGGGTTCTTTCGAAGTATTATCGCGGACGTATGATTTCGATGGATGTCACCGTGAAAGAATCGACGGCAAGTGCATTTTCAACGTTGCTCGATACTTTCAAAAAAAATCTCAGGAAAACGGAATGATTTTTGGATATTACAATCAACGATGAAATTCGACGAATAAAAGCAACCGTGAAAGATATTGCGTTCGATCGGAATCATTATAATATTACATATTGCAAAGCTCGAATAACATTCCAGACAGTGGAACCGTTTTTCTATGCGAAGAATGCGCAATCTTTTGAGTTCTTGGCAATGTCAGGGAGTTTTTATTGAGAGTTTTCGAGCGAATGATCCGTGGAATCAGATCCAAAAATATATATTTTATTCCAGGCCGGAACGACAGCAACGGGAATTGATTTCGTGGCAAACGGGAAGACGATGACAATATCGCAATCATTTACATCCGGGGATGTTCTTATTATTGACGCACAAAATAAGAACATCACAAAAAACGGAGTCGAGATTGATTATACATGACAATTTCCGCAATTCTCTCCGGGATCATGCCCGTTCAATGTAGCTATTACATGAACATCACTCATGGATATGACGATTATATTGCCGAAAAACTATTTATAATACCATGCAAAAGAACTACAACATCAAAGTTTATAATAAGGCCGGAACATACATCCGAACAATTTCCCCGTCTCTTATTATGAATTGAGTTTCTTTTTCGTCTCAAATCAATTGAGGGATGGGAGAAATGCGTGTTCAAATAAAGGCGGAAATCGACAGCAATATCATAGAAAAAACAAACATTCTGAAAGTCTATGAAAGCAGTGACGAGAGCGCGGGCAGTCGTGTTATATATACAGGTATCGTCGGGAACCTGAACCGCATTTCCACCGAAATTGCGAAT
>ERZ1034361.1819-NODE-1819-length-10752-cov-4.290679_pt1 | contig 10752 bp, 11 predicted proteins | sample MGYA00520617_ERZ1034361 | MGnify/ENA primary metagenome ERZ1034361 (study PRJEB33736, sample SAMEA104284507) | Azolla filiculoides | biome: Urban; feature: Water surface; material: Ditch water | place: Netherlands | collected 2015-10-28 | depth 0-0.1 m ... | reverse complement strand
TTTCTTTTTTGTTTGTCTCGTAATTTTTCTAGTTTTTTTTGTTGGTTTTTTTGCACGATTGTTAAATGTAGCTGGTCCATTGGGCTTGAAATTAGATTCTCTAGCCGACATGGTTACAAGCGGAGTCGTTCCTGGTTTTGTGATGTATAAAATGTTTGCGCCATTTAAATCCAATAGTTTTAGTGAAAACTTCTGTGTTTATGTTGAGCCTGTTGTAAATGATCCGTTTAAATTAATTCCTTATTTAGGTTTCATAATTACTTTGGGTGCTTGTTATCGTTTGGCGAATTTTAATATTGACACGCGTCAATCGGATTCTTTTATTGGTTTACCAACGCCCGCCAATACCTTATTTATTATGAGTTTACCGTTGGTTTTAAAATATTCAGATTCCTTAGTTTTGCTTGAAATTCTGACCAATTATTGGGTTCTTTTAGCCATTACTTTATTTAGTGCATACATTATGAATGCCGAAATTCCTTTGTTTTCTTTGAAAATTAAAGATTTTACTTTTAAGAAAAATGCCCTTCAAATTGTCTTTTTGAGTTTGTGTGTTTTGCTGTTAATTTTCTTCCAATATTTGGCTATACCTTTAGTAATCATCACTTATGTTTTGTTGTCGGTTATCAATAACAAATTTCTGAAAAAGTAATTTTTTAATGAGGCGGACAACCACGCGAAGAAAACCTGTAGTCAGACGGAAATCCCGAAAGAAATCTTCTTTTTTCTCGGGAAAGATTCGCAGTTATTCAGTAATTGCATTTTTTATTTTGTTATTTATCGGTCTAGGGTATCATTATCGAAACGGATTCCTGTATTATTTGGGTTTTAAATCCTATAAATTAAAATACGAACAGGAGCAATCCAAGAGAATTTCGGATATTCGGAATTATCAGGTTTTAGATAATCATAAAGGCAAAGCCATTGGTATAGACGTTTCAGAATATCAAGGAGAAATTGATTGGAATTTGGTTCAAAATGTAGAGGAAGAATATCCAGTTTCGTTTGTTCTTGTTCGTGCCACGGCTGGAAATGATGGCGAAGATCAGCAATTTGAACAGAATTGGAGTGCAGTCAAAAAGCAAAAACTCATTCGTGGAGCCTATCATTATTATCGTCCAAACGAAAATTCATTAGAGCAAGCTAAACTTTTTATAAAAACAGTTCGTTTGAGAAAAGGTGATTTGCCTCCTGTTTTAGATATTGAAAAATTGCCTAAAGATCAATCTTTAGATAGTCTGAAAATTGGATTGAGACGTTGGTTGAAAGCTGTTGAGGCGCATTATAAAGTGAAACCTATTATTTATACAGGCGAGAAATATTATGATGATTTTTTGAAGAAAGACTTTTCAGATTACCTTTTTTGGATTGCCAATTATAACTTTTATCGGGAGAAAATTGAAGAGGATTGGCTTTTTTGGCAATTTACTGAAAAAGCTTCCGTTTCAGGAATCAAAGGCAATGTAGATGTCAATATTTTTAACGGTGATGTAGAGCAGTTGCGGTTTATTACAATCGAGTAGTTTTTAGTTTTTTAAGATAAAATAGAGAACCATCCCCAAAAAAGAACCCATCGCAACTAAAACCAAAACCGATTTTGGGTTTGCAAAATTAAGTGTTGTTCCCATCCATTCTATTTTTTTTGAAACAAAAAGACGTTGATCTTCTTTGTTGTAATAAAAGATATTCCAAATCCAATTCTTAGGGTCTTTGCGCCAATTTTCCGCTGTTTGTTTATCGGGATCGTTGTCTCTCCAATCATTAGAGTTATTCATAACTAGATGTTTTAACTTAATTTTTTCAAACGGAACACTGTTGTTAAAACTCTATTTTCTTTTTTCTCAACTCGAAATTCTGACCTAAATATACACGACGTACCATTTCGTCTTCTACCAATTCTTCTGGGACTCCAGCTTTTAGAATTCCGCCTTCAAACATAAGATAGGTTTTGTCTGTAATGGCCAAAGTTTCTTGCACATTGTGGTCAGTAATCAGGATTCCAATATTTTTATTTTTTAGTTGCGCTACAATTCGTTGAATATCTTCTACAGCAACGGGATCGACACCTGCAAAGGGTTCATCGAGTAGAATAAATTTAGGGTCGGTAGCCAAACAACGAGCAATTTCGGTACGACGACGTTCGCCACCCGAAAGTAAATCGCCTCTGTTGGTACGTATGTGTCCCAAACTAAACTCTTCTATCAAACTTTCCATTTTTTCTTCTTGAGCTTCTTTGGAAAGGTTTGTGAGTTGCAAGACGCTCAAAATATTATCTTCAACGCTTAGTTTTCTAAAAACAGAAGCTTCTTGTGCCAAATACCCAATACCTTGTTGCGCTCTTTTGTACATCGGGAAATCAGTGATGTTTAGATCGTCAAGATAAATGTTGCCCATATTGGGTTTTACTAATCCAACAATCATATAAAATGAAGTTGTTTTTCCGGCACCATTGGGCCCCAAAAGTCCTATAATTTCGCCTTGGTTTACTTCTACCGAAACGCCTTTTACAACGCTTCGCCCTTTATATGTTTTTACTAGATTTTCGGCTCTTAACTTCATTTTATGCTGGATTTATTTCAGCATCTCTGCTGGAATTTATTTTACAAATTAACAAAAAATCATTGTTTTGATTTTTCTATTTAACTTCAATTTTGGAATCTGCAAACTGATTACTGCTGACTTTCTTCTAATTCTTCCCAAAACTCATAAGCTCTTCTCAGGTGTGGAATAACAATAGTTCCGCCAACTAATGTGGCGATGCCCATTGCTTCCATCATTTCTTCTTTTGAAATACCTTCTTTATAGCAATTTTCTAAGTGGTATTTTACGCAATCATCGCATCTCAAAACAGTCGAAGCAACTAAACCTAATAATTCTTTGGTTCTAACATCAAGCGCTCCATCAGCATAAGCATTAGTGTCAAGATTGAAAATTCGCTTTACAATTTTATTATTATCGGCTAATAATTTTTCGTTCATTTTAGAACGATAATCGTTGAATTCTTTAACTAAGTTGCTCATTTTTTATTTTTCGTTTATAAACAATAGAAGAAATTATTACACTTAATTCAAAAATAATCAACATCGGAATAGCAACTATTGTTTGGCTTACAACATCTGGAGGAGTAACAATTGCGGCAACTATTAATACTATGACTATAGCATATTTTCGATATTTTCTCAGAAATTCGGGAGTTACTAATCCTAGTTTTGTCAAGAAATAAATGATTATAGGTAATTCAAAAAACAAACCTCCCGCTATAACCGATGTTTTAAACATTCCGATATAGGAATCTAAAGTAAATTGATTTTTAACCATTTCGCTCACAGTAAAGGTGGCAACAAAATTGACCGACATTGGAATAATAATGAAATAGCCAAAAAGTACGCCTAGAAAGAACAATAAAGAGGAAATAAAGATGAAAAATTTAGCATTTTTCTTTTCATTTGCATACAATGCTGGACTGATAAAGCCCCAAATTTGGAATAATATATAAGGAAAAGCAAGTATAAAACCAGCCAATAGACACATCCAAACAAACATATTTACTTGTCCTTCCATTTCAGTATTCTGAATGATGAAAGGCAATTCTTCAATACAGATGCTTTCGCCAAAATTTAAATAATGTGATAATTCACAAAACCAGCGATAGGTGTAAAATGAAGGTCTTGTTGGTCCAAATATGATGGTGTCAAACAAATAATCGCTTACAAAATAAGTAAAGAATGCCATAATAATAATGGCTATCGTACTTCGAACTAATAACCATCTTAATTCCTCGAGATGGTCTAAAAAAGACATTTCTTTAAGTTGTTTATTCGCCATTATACTATTCCTTCTTTTAAAATATCATGCAAATGAATAATTCCTTTGTATTGTTCGTGATCAACAACAATTAATTGAGTGATCGAAAAATCTTCAAGAATGTTTAGTGCTTGCACAACCATTGTGGTCGATTGAATCATTTTTGGCGTTTTGGTCATTATGTCTTTGGCAGTCAAATGCGTAAAAGTATCATTTTCATTGAGCATCCTTCTAATATCACCATCAGTAATAACTCCAATTACTTTGTCATTTTCGACAACAGCTGTTGCGCCAAGTCTTTTTTCAGAAATTTCTAAAATTACTTTTTTAATAGGTGCATCGGGCGTTACCATTGGTTTCAAGGAGTTTTCAAGCATATCCTTCACTTGAAGCAATAATTTTTTACCCAATGAACCGCCAGGATGGTATTTTGCAAAATCCTCACGACTGAAATTTCTTAAATTCATCAAACACATAGCAAGAGCATCACCCATAACGAGTTGTGCGGTAGTACTATTTGTTGGAGCCAAATTATGAGGACAAGATTCAGCATCAACAGTGGTGTTTAGAACAAATTGAGACTCTTTTGCCAAAAACGAACTGATATTTCCGGTCATAGCAATTAGTGTATTTCCAAAACGTTTTAGGAGTGGAACTAAAATTTTAATTTCAGGACTGTTACCGCTTTTTGAAATACAAAGCACAATATCGTCAGGCTGAACCATTCCTAAATCGCCGTGAATGGCTTCTGAAGCATGTAAAAACAACGATGGTGTTCCTGTAGAATTAAATGTTGCCACCATTTTTTGTGCAATAATGGCACTTTTTCCAATGCCTGTTACAATCAATCTTCCTTTTGATTGAAAAAGAATTTGAGTGGCTTCGACGAAGTTAAAGTCAATAAAATCAATGAGTTTGGCAATAGATTCGCTCTCAGAGAGAATAGTTTTTTTTGCCAAAATCAATATATTTTCTTTTGTATTCAAAATAGAATTTTATAAAATTTGTATGTATGAAAGAAATTAGTATCTTTATGAAACGCAAATTTAGATAAAATACCATTAATAAAGAATGAATTCAAACGAAATTGACATCCACAGAGAATTAAAGAAGTATTTTGGCTTCAGCCAATTCAAAGGTTTACAGGAGCAAGTTATCAAAAGTATTCTCAATAAAGAAAACACTTTCGTGATTATGCCTACGGGCGGAGGCAAATCGCTTTGTTATCAATTGCCTGCTTTAGTTCAAGAAGGAACAGCAATTGTTGTTTCGCCTTTAATTGCCTTAATGAAGAATCAAGTAGATGCTATTAGAAGTTTATCTTCAGAAAATGGCGTTGCCCATGTATTAAATTCCTCACTCACTAAAACCGAAATTGCTCAAGTCAAAACCGATATTACATCAGGATTGACCAAGCTTTTGTATGTAGCTCCCGAATCCTTGACTAAGGAAGAATATGTAGCTTTTTTACAAAATGTACCAATTTCATTTGTTGCTATTGACGAGGCACATTGCATCTCTGAATGGGGACATGATTTTAGACCTGAATACCGAAATCTAAAACATATTATCAAGCAATTGGGCAACGTACCTATTATAGGTCTTACTGCAACAGCAACTCCAAAAGTTCAAGAAGATATCTTGAAAAATTTAGATACGGTCGATGCAACAACTTATAAGGCTTCTTTCAATAGACCTAATTTATATTATGAAGTTCGTACCAAAACCAAAAATATTGAAGCGGATATCATTCGTTTTATCAAATTACACAAAGGAAAATCAGGAATTATTTATTGCCTAAGTCGCAAAAAAGTAGAAGCTATTGCCGAAGTTTTGCAAGTAAATGGAATAAGTGCTGTTCCTTATCATGCTGGATTAGATGCTAAAACAAGAGCCAAACATCAAGATATGTTTCTTATGGAAGATGTAGATGTTGTGGTGGCAACCATCGCTTTCGGGATGGGAATTGACAAACCCGATGTGCGTTTTGTAATTCACCACGATATTCCAAAATCATTAGAAAGTTATTATCAAGAAACAGGTCGTGCAGGTCGTGATGGCGGCGAAGGACATTGCTTGGCATATTACTCCTATAAAGATGTCGAGAAATTAGAAAAATTCTTGTCAGGAAAACCCGTTGCTGAACAAGAAATTGGTTTTGCTTTATTGCAGGAGGTTGTAGCTTATGCCGAAACTTCCATGTCTCGAAGAAAATTTTTACTTCATTATTTTGGTGAAGAATTTGATACTGAAACTGGCGAAGGTGGCGATATGGACGACAATGTTCGCAATCCAAAAGTGAAGGTCGAAGCTAAAGATCAAGTGGTCAAATTGCTCGAAGTAGTTCGTGATACCAAACACATCTATAAATCTAAAGAAGTTGTTTTTACCCTCATCGGACGCGTAAATGCTATTATAAAAGCGCATAGAACTGATGTTCAATCCTTTTTTGGCTCTGGGACAGATCACGACGAAAAATACTGGATGGCCTTATTGCGTCAAGTTTTGGTTGATGGATTATTATCTAAAGATATTGAGACATACGGAGTGATAAAAATCACTCAAAAAGGATTGGATTTTATCAAAAAACCTGAGTCCTTCATGATGTCTGAAGATCATGAATACAACGAATCTGAGGATGAAGCTATCGTAACTGCTGCCAAAGGTTCTGGAGTAGCCGATGAAGTTTTAATGGGGATGTTGCGAGACTTACGTAAAAAAGTAGCCAAAAAACTAGGAGTTCCACCATTTGTGGTTTTTCAGGACCCTTCACTCGAAGATATGGCTTTAAAATATCCCATTTCGATGGAGGAATTAATTAATACTCACGGAGTTGGTGAAGGAAAAGCTAAGAAATATGGCAAAGAATTCATTGCATTAATCAGTCAATATGTTGATGACAATGATATTATTCGTCCAGAAGATTTGGTTGTAAAATCTACAGGAGCCAATTCGATTAATAAATTGTACATCATTCAAAATATTGACCGAAAATTACCTCTCAACGATATTGCTTCCGCCAAAGGCTTGACAATGGAAGCCTTGATAACCGAAATGGAACAAATTGTAAATTCGGGAACCAAACTCAATATCAAGTATTGGATTGATGAAATGCTGGACGATGATCAACAAGAAGAAATTCACGATTATTTTATGGAATCCCATTCCGATAATATAGAGGAAGCTCTAAAAGAATTTGACGGCGATTATGATATTGACGAATTACGTCTGATGCGTATCAAATTTATGAGCGAAGTAGCGAATTAGAAATAAATTCCAATTTTTTAAATTCCAAATACCAATCTTCTAAGTTGGAATTTGGAATTTTTTTATTGGATTTTAACCTTCAAAAACCTCTCCACGATGCGGTTTCAAAGCATCGCGTACTTGAATCATCGTTTCATCAGTAACGACCATAAAAGCTGTTGCATACATTTCATTTATGATTTGAAAACCCGTAATGTTTGGCGATAATTTCTCTGCAATTATATATTCTTTTAAATGAATTTCGTGATGTTCAGCAGTTTTTGCCGAAGCTGGACCACGAAAATCCCATATTAGTTTAATTTGTCTGGACATTTTGAATGTTTTAGATGGTAAATTTACGAAGTCTGATTTAAATAAAGTCCAATTTCAAAATTTGAAAATGGATTTTGCAATCATTAAGCAAAGTTCACTTCAAAGTAGTATTTTTGCATTTCGTTATTGCTATTCAATAACTATTAATTTACAATGCCACAAGAACTTCTCTTTCAAACATCGCCAGAAACAGCTACCAACGAATTGTTGCTCAAACAGCATATTTCCAAATTAATTCGGGTCGATGTCAAAGAAATCCAACATATTTCCATTCTGAAACGTTCGATTGATGCACGCCAAAAAGCGGTGAAATTCAATTTGAAAGTCACTATTTATTTAGTTGGTGAAACTATTCAAGAAGCTAAAATTGAATTGCCAGAATATAAAAATGTCCAAAATGCACAAGAAGTAATTGTCGTAGGAGCTGGCCCTGCAGGATTATTTGCCGCTTTGCAATTGGTAGAGTTAGGTTTGAAACCGATAGTAATCGAGCGTGGAAAAGATGTTCGAGGAAGAAGAAGAGATTTAAAAGCTATCAACAGAGATCATATTGTTGATGAAGATTCCAATTATTGTTTTGGCGAAGGTGGCGCAGGAACGTATTCGGATGGAAAATTATACACTCGCTCCAAAAAACGTGGCGACGTGACTCGAATCCTAGAATTGTTTGTGGCTTATGGCGCTTCGCACGATATTTTGGTCGATGCGCATCCACATATTGGAACCAACAAATTGCCGCAAATCATCCAAGATATGCGGGAGAAAATCATCGAAATGGGAGGTAAAGTCCTTTTTGAAACCCGATTGACCGATATTCTCATTAAAAATAATGAAGTGCAAGGCATCGTGACCAAAAACGGCGACACGATTCTTGCCAACAAAATAATTTTGGCAACAGGACATTCTGCTCGTGATATTTTTGAATTATTAGACAGAAAACAAATTTTTATAGAGGCTAAAGCTTTTGCCTTGGGCGTTCGAGCCGAACATCCGCAGTCGTTGATAGACAGTATTCAGTACAGTTGCGATTATCGAGGACAGCATTTGCCACCATCGCCTTATTCCATAGTGAAGCAAGTGGGAGGCAGGGGAATGTATTCTTTTTGTATGTGTCCCGGTGGCGTGATTGCACCTTGTGCCACCAGTCCCGGCGAAGTGGTGACCAATGGTTGGTCGCCGTCCAAAAGAGATCAAGCAACGGCCAATTCTGGAATTGTGGTCGAATTAAAACTCGAAGATTTCAAGCCGTTTGCCAAATTCGGTGCTTTGGCAGGAATGGAATTCCAAAAAAGTATCGAACAAAAAGCTTGGCATTTGGCGGGCAAAACCCAAAAAGTTCCAGCTCAAAAAATGGTCGATTTTACCCAGAAGAAAGTATCGACCAATATTCCAAAAACCTCCTATGTTCCCGGAACGACTTCGGTAGAAATGGGCGAAGTTTTCCCTGGATTTCTTACCCAAATATTACGAGAAGGTTTTGTCGAATTCGGCAAATCAATGCGAGGTTTTTTGACCAACGAAGCCGTTCTTCACGCACCAGAATCCAGAACATCCTCGCCAGTGCGTATTCCCAGAGATTCAGAAACATTGGAACACCTTCAAATAAAAGGTTTGTATCCTTGTGGAGAAGGAGCAGGTTATGCAGGAGGGATTATTTCAGCGGCTATTGATGGTGAAAAATGTGCTTTGAAAATTGCGGAAAGTTTACAAGTTTAAATTTCTACCAATCAGCAAAAGAAATTCCTATTCCAAAAGTTGTTTGTCTGTGATTGTAATCAATCATAGTTTCTCCATAGCCTTCAAATGCTTGTATTTGACCTCGTAAATGACCTTTTATTGGGAACACATAATTCAGTTGAATACTTCCTCCTTCCAAACTTGTAAATGGATGTGTAATGATTGAGTAAAATTGGTGTTTGTTATAACTGTAAGCAATATTCAATTCTCCATTTCCAATGTATTTGGTAATTTTTGGGTTTTCATCTTCTTTGTCAGCTATTCTTATCCATGGATTTAATGTAACAATCCAATTGTTAATTTCATATCCAGTATGAAAAATAATTCTATTCCAACTTCTAGAGCCAGGAAGATCTTTTCCGTTTGATTGATGGTTTAAAGAAATTCCAATAGATTTGAATTGCCCACTAAAAAATTTAAAATGTATTGGGTATTTAAAAATTAGTTCAGGTTCATAATTTAATTCTCTAAAGGCTCTTGAAATATCGGTGTTGTAGATTTGCCAATGTGCTTTTTGTGTATAGCCTAACCAAATATCACCATTTCCCCATAACAAGTCTTGAATAATTTTTGTTTTAAAACTCAATTGAAATTTAGCTTCTACATGTTTATAAGGAGAACTTTCTGTAGCTGAGTAATCTGGGTTTTCGCTTTTTGGCTGTTTGTTTGGATTGCTTGATATTCTTCCTGCCGTTAAGTAAATAGGTTTGTATGATATTAATCTAAAAGTTCCTTTTTTGTCAGCTTTGTCTAACTCCCAACGTTGTGAATAGGTTTTGGTTATAATCGTGGTATCTTTACTATAGTCTTGTCCGTAGATTGTGAATGATAGTAAAAAAAATAGCCAAGTGAATTGGTGCATGAGTCTTTTTTCTAAAATGAATTCTAATATACAAAAATAAAAGGTTTCTTAAACAAAAAAAATCACAGTGAAAACTGTGATTTTAATATTAGATATAAAAGAAATTATATTTTTTTAACGTTTACGGCATTCATGCCTTTAGCGCCTTTTTCTAAATCGTAAGTTACTAAGTTACCTTCTTTAACATCATCTAGTAAACCACTAATGTGTACAAAGTATTTTTCGCCAGTTTCTACAGCTTTAATAAAACCAAAACCTTTAGAATCGTTGAAAAAATCGATGGTTCCTCTGCGTTCTGTTGGTGCTTCTTCTTCCCCGGTTCTTCTTGAAGTGCCAATTTCGATGCTTTCTACATCAACAATAATCTTTTTAGATGGATCTGGAGGTGTGCTTGTTAAGTGACCGTTCTCGTCTACATATACATATAAATCTTCTCCTGATAATTTAGGATTTGATTTACGTGCTTCTTTCTTCTCTTGTTTCTCTTTTCGTTTTTTAGCACGAAGTTTTTCTTGTTCTTTTTTGTTAAAAGTTTCTTGTGGTCTAGCCATTAAATTTTAAATAATTTTAATTAATATAATTTTGAAAAGTAAAAGGATAAAAATACACAAGCGGAATAAACAAGAAATTTATAAAGTACTTTTATTCAAAGTATTGCGAGAGGAAATTATTATCATTACCAATAATGCAAAGGTAATCAAAAAAACCTTCCCTTTGCTAAAACTTACTATTTTTAAGTGTTAGCTGTTTATTTTTAAATAGAATTCAAC
>ERZ1034361.1818-NODE-1818-length-10752-cov-5.662763_pt1 | contig 10752 bp, 12 predicted proteins | sample MGYA00520617_ERZ1034361 | MGnify/ENA primary metagenome ERZ1034361 (study PRJEB33736, sample SAMEA104284507) | Azolla filiculoides | biome: Urban; feature: Water surface; material: Ditch water | place: Netherlands | collected 2015-10-28 | depth 0-0.1 m ... | reverse complement strand
TTAGAGCACTGGATTATTCATTTATTTAATGACGAGTCAGAAAATCACATTATGCGCGAAACGCCAGCACTTGAAGCACTGCACGAAACGGGATTTATGGCGATTAATTTATCCTATCGCAGTGGCGTGAATGCGCTTGTCACTGCGATGAAACCTGAAAAGAAATAACGCCATGAACGTCACGCAACTTACCCATTTCAACGCAGCAGGTGAAGCACACATGGTAGATGTGGGCAATAAAATCGTCACTGCACGCATTGCGATTACCGAAGGATTTATTCATTTGCAGCCTGACACGCTGCATTTAATTCTTCAAGGCGGCCATAAAAAAGGTGACGTGCTTGGTATTGCCCGTATTGCAGGCATTATGGCAAGCAAGCAAACCGCTAATTTAATTCCCTTGTGTCATTCACTTGCATTGACCCATGTTGATATTGATTTAACCGCAGACGTTGAAAAAACGCGTATTCGCTGCCAAGTCACCGTCAAAACATCAGGGCAAACTGGCGTCGAAATGGAAGCCCTAGTTGCTACGCAAGTAGCTTTGCTTACTATTTATGATATGTGTAAAGCCGTTGATCGCGGCATGGTCATAAATGGCGTTCGTTTACTTGAAAAGTCGGGTGGTCAGTCGGGTCACTGGTGTGCGTTCGACGACGTGTAACATTATAAGAGGATAAAACATGGCAATTACTATTCATGAATTAGCCACACTTTGTGGTGCAACGCCGCAAGGTAATGACATATACTTTCGGAATGTCATTACCGCAGCAAATGATATTGCAGCGGCAAAAACAGGGCAAGTCACGCAGTTAACGCAAGCCAGTTATCGTCATTTCGTTCAATCGACGCAAGCCTCCGCCTGCTTTCTAAAAGACGATTTTGACGTGCAAGATACGCCAGAATCATTGGTACTATTGCGTTGCGCTGATCCTGAAAGAGCATTTATAAAAGCCGTCACGCTTCTACACCCGCAAACGGTTTACACGCCAACCATCTCTCCTCAAGCTGTTGTTGCTAAGAACACATCCTATGGAAGGAGTGTCCATGTCGGCGCGTTTGCCGTAATTGATGAAAACGTTGAAATCGGTGATAACACATCCATTTTAACCGGAGCGTGCATTGGTCGAAATGTAAAAATAGGTAAAAACTGCGTCATCTATCCATACGCGGTGCTTTATGATGATGTTGAAATTGGTGATGACGTGATTATTCACTCTGGTGCCATTATAGGCGCGGATGGTTTTGGCTATAAATTCCGTGATGGCGCCCATTTGAAAGTGCCACAAGTTGGAAATGTGGTTATTGGCGATAATGTTGAAATTGGCGCAAATACCTGCATTGATCGAGGAGCATTAGGGAGCACAACAATTGGTGTCGGAAGTAAAATCGATAACTTAGTGCAAATTGGCCATAACAACAAAATTGGTCAGCATGTTATTGTGTGTGGTCAGACAGGCATTTCTGGCTCGTGCAACATCGACAATTATGCCATTTTAGCGGGTAGCGCGGGGATTGCTGATCATGTCAACATTGGTCAAGGTGCCGTTGTCATGGCACGTGCTGGGGTTGCAAACGATGTGGCAGCAAAAACACAGGTATTTGGCAGTCCAGCGAAAGAAAAACGCATTGCTTATCGTGAGCAAATCGCTATCGCACAATTACCTGATTTATTAAAGAAAATAAAATTATTGGAAGATCGTTTAACTGGATTAGAATCCAAAAACGACTCCCCTTAAACAACTTAGCCCCACTTTTGATTTCTCAAAAGTGGGGCTAAGATATGAACAACTTTTTTCTGACTTAATTTACTTATAAATTAAGTCTAAAATTAGTTGCTGTTACTATTGTTGCGATGCTTATTTTCAATTTTTGCGAAAACTTCTGCTTGGCTTTGTGCTACTGCACCGCTTTGCAAATGTTTAGTTTCGTCAGCTTTTAACATTAAAACTAAAACGATAGTTACAGCAATTAAACCAGCAATATAGAACCAGAAATAATCTTTTTCTTCATGTGTATCAGTCATCGCTAAATCCTCATAACGTTATTATAATAATTATTTTACTCTCTCTTCAAAGAGGTCGTCTTAAACGACGGGTATATTTTTACCATGAACTAAACAAATGTCAAAGATATAAATTAAAAATTATTTTTGCGTTTATTAAAATTACTTTATTTATTAAATAATTAGACTACTATATTCATTTTATTCAACCGTCACTCATTGCCCCTCTATGCCTAAAATCGTTCTTGCATCCGCTTCACCTCGCCGCCGAGAATTACTTGAGCAAATACACGTTCCCCATATTGTTCATATTGCAGATATCGACGAAACACCCTTATTAAACGAAATACCTGAAGATTATGTGCAGCGACTCGCCACCCAAAAAGCGGCTGCCTGTATCGAAAAATTTAATCCGCACCTCCCCGTTCTTGCCGCAGATACTGCGGTTGTTTTGGAGGGTAAAATTATGGGCAAACCACAAAACAAAGAAGATGCACTTACTATGCTCCGTGATTTATCGGGAAAAACACATCATGTATTCACCGCTATCGCATTACAAGGTAAAAAAGCACATAGCGCATTAAGTGTGACGCAGGTAACGTTTAAAATCCTCTTAGAAGACGAAATACAGGCATACTGGCATAGTAGTGAACCTCTTGATAAAGCGGGCAGTTATGCTATTCAGGGGCAAGGTAGCGTATTCATCGAACGAATCAATGGGAGTTTTTCGGGTGTTATGGGACTCCCTCTTTTTGAAACCGCACAACTTCTGCGTCTTGAAGGCATTGAGTTACTGACATGAGTGAAGAAATCTTAATTAACGTCACTCCGCCTGAAACACGCGTTGCCGTCATTGAAAATGGCGTGCTGCAAGAACTGATTATCGAGCGTAGCTGTAAAGTTGGCTTAATTGGCAATATTTACAAAGGCGAAGTGTGTCGTGTCCTACCGGGTATGCAAGCAGCTTTTGTGGATATTGGTTTACCACGTACCGCTTTTTTGCATTTATCTGATTTGTGCCCGAAAGAATTAGAAAAAAAAGGCTCTGCCAATATTGAGCATTATCTACACGAAGGGCAACATGTCATTGTGCAGGTATTTAAAGACCCGCTAGGCACCAAAGGGGCGCGTTTAACAACCGACATATCTATTCCATCACGCTTCCAAGTTTATATGCCTTATTCGTTAAATACGGGCGTATCTCAGCGTATCGAAAATCCCGAAGAACGCACACGCTTAAAAAACTGTTTAGAAGGCTTTAGACAAGCACATCATTGCGGCAGTTTTATTGCGCGAACGGCTGCTGAATGTGTCGAGGAATCTGTATTAATTGCCGATATGGAATTTTTGCTTAAATTATGGGAATCCATTCACATCAAAATTGCTACTGCTGCGCCAAGACAATTTATTCATAAAGATTTACCGCTCAGTGTACGCACGCTGCGTGATTTATACCGCGAAGGCATTGAGCGAGTCCGTGTTGATTCAAAAGAAACGTATCAACGTTTAATTGAATTTGCTGAAATTTTTGTCCCCGAAATTATTCCTGTCATTGAACATTACACCGGTGAATGCCCTGTTTTTGATATTTACAGCGTAGAAGATGAAATTCAAAAAGCCTTAGCACGAAAAGTATTACTCAAATCAGGTGGGCATTTAGTTTTTGATCAAACAGAATCCATGACAACCGTTGATGTCAATACAGGCAGTTATGTCGGAGGGCGAAATTTAGAAGAAACCATCTTTAAAACCAATTTAGAAGCGGCGCAAACCATCGCGCGGCAGCTGCGACTGCGTAATTTAGGCGGTATTATTATTATCGATTTTATCGACATGAAAAGCACCGATCACCGAGATCAAGTACTGCAAGCCTTAGAGCGTCACTTAGAAAAAGATCGCTCAAAAACCAAAATTACGGAAGTTTCTATTTTGGGATTGGTTGAAATGACACGCAAACGCACTCAAGAGAGTTTGGAGCATATTCTATGCGAACCCTGCCCTGCTTGTGATGGTCGTGGCGTATTAAAGACAGCTGAAACCGTTTGCCTTGAAATTTTCCGTGAAATTATTCGAGAAGTTCGCCAATACAATGTTCAGAAAATTCTCGTACTGGCTTCGCACGAAGTAGTTGAAATGTTGCTTGATGAAAAAGCCGACATGCTCACCGAACTTGAATTATTTCTCAATGTACAAATTAAATTTCGCTCTGAGGCCAGCTATAACCAAGAGCAATATGATGTCGTCTTGCTGTAGCGCCATAAAAAAAGCCTTTTACGCCATTTTTGCATAAAAGGCTTTCGTGTATCGATTGGAAAAAATTACGCTACAAAAACACTCGCACCACGTAATTTTTTCATCGCATTTTGCTCAAGCTGCCTAATACGCTCAGCCGATACATTGTATTTTTCAGCTAATTCTTGCAGGGTCGCCTTTTTCTCCACAAGCCAGCGACTCGATAAAATATCCAAACTGCGCTCATCAAGTACTTTAAGTGCTTCGGTTAACAATTCATGTTCGTTGCCTTCCCAATCGGATGCTTCGAGCAATTCAGCTGGATCGCCATGGTAGGTTTGCAAGTAATTCACTGGCGCCGCGTAATTTTCATCGTCTGTGTCGTCACTAGACATATCAAATGAAACGTCATGATTCCCTAAACGTTTTTCCATTTCATAAACGTCACTTAAATTCACGTTCAAATCATCAGCAATCGCTATGGCGTCATCATGTGAAAGCCAATTTAAATCTTTTTTGGCTTTGCGCAAATTAAAAAATAATTTACGTTGCGCTTTTGTAGTGGCAACTTTAACAATGCCCCAATTTTTAATGACATATTCGTGAATTTCTGCTTTTATCCAATGCACAGCAAAAGAGACTAAACGAACACCAACATGAGGATCAAAGCGTTTCACCGCCTTCATAAGTCCCACATTGCCTTCTTGAATGATATCAGGCATCGATAAACCATAGCCACTATAGCCACGCGCAATATGCACAACAAAACGTAAATTTGTCATGACTAATTGACGCGCCGCTTCTAAGTCGCCTTCATCATGGAATCGACAAGCAAGATCGTATTCTTCTTCAACTGTTAATTGTGGAATTTGACGAACCACATTTAAGTAAGCGTCAAACGTTCCAACAGATAAATTTACAGGTATAGCTAACGCGTTTGTCATAAATAACACCCTTGTGTATCGTTAAATCTTAATATGCAAAATTTTACCATTTTTAACCAATATTTCATTATATTTCTTGCTATCATAGTCTGACTTATTTCACAACTTCACATTGATTTTTTAATTAATTTCGGAATATGCCTAAATTATTGACTTTTTTAAGCTTCAGCTTACTTATCATCTCAAGCGTTAATGCTGACGAGATGCGCCCCACCGGTGACTTAGGCGTTGTCATCGAGCGTGAAGCACACTCCGTGCTGATTGTGAATACCACGCAAAAAGCACAACTTGCCCGAATTGAAGACCTCGGTGACTTATCGCACGCCTCGGTTGTTTTCTCTCGTGATGAGCGTTTTGCCTATGTTTTTGGGCGCGATGGCGGCTTAACTAAAATAGATTTGTTAGATGATGGGGTCAGCAATCGAATAATTCAAGGGGGTAATAGTATTGGTGGTGCAATTTCTCAAGATGGCAGTGTCATTGCGGTTTCGAACTACTCTCCACCGGGGGTAAAATTATTTTCAGCCGATACATTGGAATTATTAGCCGATATTCCAGCGAGTTACGGGGATAATCAATTATCCAAAACCGTGGGCCTTGTCGATGCACCAAACCATCGTTTTGTCGTGAGCTTATTTGATGCAGGTGAAATTTGGGTCATTGATGTCAACGACATTAAAAACCCTAAAATTGAAAAATTTAAACACATTGGCAAACAACCTTATGACGCCATGATTTCCGCCAATGGGCGTTATTACATCGCGGGATTATTTGCCGAAAAAGGCTTGGCACTGTTGGATTTATGGCATCCTGAAAATGGCGTCAAACGCGTACTTGAAAATTACGGCAAAGACGATGAGCAACTGCCTATCTATAAAATGCCGCATTTTGAAGGCTGGGCAATGACGAGTGATTATGTCTTTGTGCCAGCAATTGGACGACATGAAGTGCTTGTGGTGGATAATCGCACGTGGCAACTGGTCAAAACGATTCCCGTTTTAGGTCAACCTGTTTTTGTCATGGCAAGACCTGATGGACGGCAAATTTGGGTTAACTTTGCGCTACCTAGCAATGATAAAGTCCAAATTATCGACGCCAGTTCATTAAGTGTTACAAATACCCTCAATCCCGGTAAAGCGGTACTGCATTTTGAATTTACACCACGCGGTGAAAACGTATGGGTTGCTGTGCGTGATGATAATCAAGTTATTGTTTACGATACCGCCACACTTAGCGAAATCGCGCGACTGCCTGCTGACAAGCCTAATGGTATTTTCTTTAGCGCTCGAGCGCATAAAATCGGAATGTAACCGTGCTTGAATTATCGGATTTACAAAAAAAATTACTCAATGATTTTCAGCGTAATTTTCCTCTCACGCCAAAGCCTTATGCAGATATCGCCAAACAACTTGGCGTGAGTGAAAATGACGTACTCAACGCATTAAATGAATTAGACGAAAAACAATGTATTAGTCGTATTGGCGCCATTATTCCGCCTAATCAAATAGGCGTCAGTACGCTTGCCGCTATGTCTATTCCAGAAAATGACATTGAGCGCGTGGCTGCGCAAATTAATCAATACACTGAAGTAAACCACAATTACGAGCGTGAGCATCAGGTGAATCTCTGGTTTGTACTCATTGCCCAGAATGCCGTACATTTGAATAATGTCATCTCCTCTATCGAAAACGAAACGAGTTACCCTGTTTTGCGTTTTCCTCTGATTAAAGAATTTTTTATTGATTTGAGTTTTCGTTTGGATTTAGCCAATGATTGAAGACAAAGATCATCTCTTATTAGCACAAATCGCTGAAGGTTTGCCCATTTGTTCACGTCCGTACGCGGTGATGGGTGAGCGTACTGGTTTGAGTGAAGCGCAAGTCATCGAAAGATTAAGTTACCTGCAAAAAAAAGGTATCATTAAGCGACTTGGCATTATCGTCAAACACGCCACGCTCGGTTATCGCGCTAATGCGATGATTGTCTGGCGTATACCGCAAGCAGAAATTGATATCGTGGCACAGGAAATGCTGAAATTTTCGTTTGTTACACTATGTTATCAACGTCCGATGTTGCCAGAATGGCCATATAATTTGTACTGCATGATTCACGGAAAAAATAAAGTCACGGTAGAAAACCAACTTGCGCAACTTATCGAACAATGCGGTTTAGAAACTGTTGAAAAACAAATTTTATTTAGTTCACGTTGCTTTAAACAACGTGGTGCTGTTTATACGGCTAATTAATCACTCAAAAAAATGAAAAATATTTACGTCACGCAACCAACGTTGCCACCACTTGAAGAATTTATTCCGTATTTAGAGCAAATTTGGGAAAATAAAATTCTCACCAATGGCGGTACATTTCATCAACAACTTGAGCAAGCCTTGTGTGATTATTTGGGCGTAAAGCATTTAGCGTTATTTACCAATGGCACCATTGCACTCATTACGGCACTTCAAGCCTTGCGCATCACAGGTGAAGTGATTACCACGCCCTACTCTTTTGTGGCAACGGCGCATTCACTCCTGTGGAACGGCATCAAACCCGTTTTTGTCGATATTGATCCTATCTCACTCAATCTTGACCCCGCCAAAATTGAAGCTGCCATTACCCCGCAAACCACCGCTATTATGCCAGTGCATTGCTATGGCTATCCTTGTGATGTTAAACGAATTCAAGCAATCGCTGATAATTACAATTTAAAAGTAATTTACGATGCAGCGCATGCGTTTGGCGTCAAAAATCAAGACGGTGGTATTTTAAATCACGGTGATTTATCTGTATTAAGCTTTCACGCCACCAAAGTATTTAATACCTTTGAAGGTGGCGCCATTATTTGCCCCGATGAAAAAACAAAACGACGTATTGATCATTTAAAAAACTTTGGTTTTGTTGATGAAGTGACCGTTGTTGCAGCGGGCATCAATGGCAAAATGAGTGAAATCAATGCGGCATTTGGATTACTTCAACTCAAAGGCATTGATGAAGCATTAGCGAAACGTCAAGCCATTGATGCACATTATCGTGAAGGTTTAAAAGATATTGCAGGCATTCGCTGCGCAGATAGCGGTTCGCATGTGGCAAATTACGCATATTTTCCCATTTTTGTCGAAAAAAACCGTGATACCCTCTACGAAACGCTAAAAGAAAATGGCATTTTTGGACGACGTTATTTTTATCCACTCATCAGTGATTTTCCAATGTATCGTGGTTTAACTTCTGCTGCCCCCTCCAATTTACCCATAGCACGTAAAACATCTGAAGAGGTGATTTGTTTGCCGATTTACCCAGAATTATCACATGATTCACAGGATAAAATTATCAACCTAATTTTGGAACATCACTCATGGCCTGGTTAACCGCTGAAGAAATCGAAAACATGGGTTTTGCCGAAGTAGGTAAGAATGTGTATTTATCAAGCAAAGCGTCCTACTACAACTGTCCCAATATTCGTATTGGTCATGATGTAAGAATTGATGATTTTTGTGTTTTATCTGCAGGTGAAGGGGGTATTGATATTGGCAATTATATTCATATCGCTATTTTTTCATCATTAATTGGCTCAGGAAATATAACGTTAGCTGATTTTTCTGGATTATCCTCTCGCGTTTCTGTTTATAGTAGCAATGATGATTACAGCGGTGCATTTATGACAAACCCAATGATTCCCTCTGAATTTACCCGTGTCACGCATGGAGACGTCAATATTGGCCGCCACGTTATTATTGGTTCAGGCTCGATTATTTTACCCAATGTGACATTAGAAGAAGGCGTTGCGATTGGTGCATTAAGCTTGGTTAAAAAAAATTGCACGGCATTTGGCATTTATTTAGGTTCACCAGCAAAACGCATTAGTGAGCGAAAACGGGATTTACTCGAATTAGAAAAAGCATTTTTAAAAAAAGAAATTTAATTTCATGCAAATCATCACAGAACCTGATTTTTCAGGTGTAGACAAAAATCACAAATGGGCAGAGCAGTTTCAAATACTAAACTTTTCTCAAGGCGGAACAACGCTGATACCACATAACTTTTTTCGTAATTGGCTCGATCAATCGGACAATATCAATGGTAAGTTATATATCGGTAAATGTTCGGGATTAGGTGTAGGGTCAATTGTGAAATATGATGCTGGCTTGCAAAACTTGCACATTGGACGATTTGTTGCTGGTGGTTTGCGATTAAAATTTTTATTGAATGGTCAACATGAAATGCGCACTATATCAACATCAATGTTTTCTGTTTTTGATCAAAGGCTCAAAAATCCTTCGCCCCCTCAATATTCTGACTCCATGGTGAAAAATGATGTTTGGATTGGTGATGAAATGATGATGCTGGGGGGCGGTATGATTGAAAATGGCTGCGTAATTGGTGCGCGTTCACTGCTGCCACCCAATTTTCGCAGTGAACCTTATGGCATTTATGCGGGTACACCTGCAAAACTGATTCGGTTTCGTTTTTCTGAAAAAGTGCGTGAAGCCTTAGTCAATTTGGCTTGGTGGGAAATGCCATTATCATGGATACGTGATAATAACGAAGCGTTTTTAAAAGATTTAACCTTAGATGATGTGCGGTCGCTTGAGGTACTTGCACAGTTGATGGAAAGCAAGCAGGCGTTTATCAAACGAAATAGTTAAGTTATTTATGGTAACTCAGAACCTTAGATAATCGTTATTATTTAACGCTTTTCCCCAATATAACAAAGAATATGAATAAAAATCACTAAATACGCTTAAAATTAGCGAATTTTAAAATCTACAAAATTAAACTCCCTCTTAAAGTTTCCATGAAAAAACCTTTACCTAGAACCACTACAAAAAAACCAATGGGCGCTCAACCCTCGGCAAATGAGATTAATCGTTTGGTTGAGTTATTTAATCAGCAAAAAAATGATGAACTTGAGAAATCTGCTCGTGCTTTATTAGTCAAATTCCCTAAAAATGGGTTTATTTGGAAAATTTTGGGTGCGGTTTTGCAGCGTTTAGGGCGTTTAGATGAATCGCTTGAAGCGAAGAAAAAATCTGCATTGCTCCTCCCCAATGACGCCGAGGCAAGCTATAATTTAGGCAACGCGCTCAATACCAGTGGGCAATATGACGAAGCCGAAAAAAGTTATCGTCGCGCATTGCAAATTGACGCGAAATGTAAAAAAGCGAATTACAATTTAGCGATTGTCCTCACAAAATCGAATCGTTTAACCGAAGCGCAAACGCATTATCGCCAAGAAATAGCAGTGAACCCCACCTTTGCTGAAGCACACAGTAATTTAGGCAATTTACTTAAAAATTTAGGTCAACTCAAAGAGGCTGAAGACTGTTATCGACAAGCATTAACAGTTAATCCAAACTACGTTGATGCTTACACCAATTTACTCTACACCCTCGCACACAATCCTGACGCGCCACCCGAGTTTGCATTCCAAGAAGCGCTCAATTTTGGCAAAGTGGCTATGCACAATGTTCAGCCACTCATCCATTCCCCTGCGAATCGTGATGCGCATAAAAAATTACGTGTAGGGATGCTATCGGGTGATTTTTGGAATCATGCGGTTGCATTTTTTATGGAGCC
>ERZ1034361.1814-NODE-1814-length-10757-cov-3.353277_pt1 | contig 10757 bp, 10 predicted proteins | sample MGYA00520617_ERZ1034361 | MGnify/ENA primary metagenome ERZ1034361 (study PRJEB33736, sample SAMEA104284507) | Azolla filiculoides | biome: Urban; feature: Water surface; material: Ditch water | place: Netherlands | collected 2015-10-28 | depth 0-0.1 m ... | reverse complement strand
GAGGCAAAAGCCAGGCGGTGGCCGGCCGTGGCGACCAGGCTGAGCTTCTTGCCTTCGGCGACGAACAGGATGCCGTTGAGGTAGTAGCGGATGTCGTGCACGGCCATGGCAAACGCTACTTGGCCGAGCAGGTCTTTCAGGGTCTTTTGCGGCACGCTGAAGGCGGGGCCGAAGTTGGCCGACTCCTGCACCAGGGGGAAGTCTTCAGCCTGCATGGTTTGCAGGGTGAACTTGCTCTTGCCGCCCTTGAGAATGATCTTGCTCTGGCTGGACTCCAGCGACACAGTCTGGTCACCCGGCATGGTGCGCAGAATGTCGATCAGCTTGCGCGCGCCGATGGTGGTGGTGAAGTTGCCGGTGTCGCCACCCAGTTCGGCCGTGGTACGGATCTGGATTTCAAGATCGCTGGTGGTGAGTTGGATCGAGGTGCCGGATTTGCGCAACAGCACATTGGCCAGTATCGGCAAGGTGTGGCGGCGTTCGACGATGCCGGCAACGGATTGCAGAACCGAGAGAACTTTATCTTGCGTTGCCTTCAATACGATCATTTCAATCTCTTTCAGAGTCTCTATACGCCGCCTGAATCCCTAGCAGAACGGCAACTTTGTTAAATACCCGACATTTTCGCTGTTTTATGCGCTTTTTACCGGGCTACTTCTCTTGTTTTTAATGCTCAACCCTTAAGGGTCTGCTCCAAAACGTGCAATTGCTGGTTCAGTTCGGTCATTTGCTGGCGTTCGCCACCAATCTTGCGCACCGCATGCAGCACCGTGGTGTGGTCGCGCCCGCCAAACAGCTCGCCGATTTCCGGCAGGCTTTTTTGCGTCAGCTCCTTGGCCAGGTACATGGCAATCTGGCGCGGGCGGGCAATGCTGGCCGGGCGCTTCTTGGAATACATGTCGGCGACCTTGATCTTGTAGTAGTCGGCCACGGTCTTCTGGATGTTTTCCACCGAAATCTGGCGGTTCTGGATCGACAACAGATCGCGCAGGGCCTCGCGCGCCAGGGCGATCGAAATTTCCTTTTGGTTAAAGCGCGAATAGGCCAGGATTTTGCGCAAGGCGCCTTCGAGCTCGCGCACATTGGAGCGCACATTCTTGGCGACAAAGAACGCGACCTCTTCGGGCATTTCCGAGCCTTCGACGCGCGCCTTGTTGATCAAAATCGCCACCCGCATTTCCAGTTCGGGCGGCTCGATGGCCACCGTCAGACCGGAATCAAAACGCGACACCAGGCGCTCGTGGATGTCGGCCAGTCCCTTGGGATAGGTGTCGCTGGTCATCACGATGTGGCTCTTCTTGGTCAGCAGCGCCTCGAAGGCGTTGAAGAACTCCTCCTGCGTGCGTTCCTTGTTGGCGAAGAACTGCACGTCATCGATCAGCAGCAGGTCGAGCGAGTGGTAGCGTTCCTTGAACTCGTCGAAGGTCTTCTTCTGGTAGGACTTGACCACATCGGTCACGAACTGTTCGGCGTGGATGTAGAGCGCCTTGGCGCCTGGCTTGTCGGCCAGCAGCTGGTTGCCGATCGCGTGCATCAGGTGGGTCTTGCCGAGGCCGACGCCGCCGTAGATGAACAGCGGGTTGTAGAGCTGGCCCGGGTTGTGCGCCACATGCATCGCGGCGGCGCGCGCCATCCGGTTGGCCGAGCCCTCGACCAGGGTCGCGAAGGTCAGCGCATTGTTCAGACGGTGCTTGTGCGTGTCGATCCTGGGTTCCGGTACCGGGCTGTCAGGCAGCTCCGCGAACACTGGCGGCTGATAAGCGTGCGCGCTGCGCTGCGCAGGCATGCTGGTGCGCTGGGCCGGCTCGCGCGGCGCCAGCACGAGTTCGAGCGCTACCTGGCGGCTGGCCGCGACCTCCAGCGCCGCGCTGATCTTGCCGGCGTACTGGGCGCGGATCCAGTCCATCTTGAAGCGGTTGGCCACCGCCAGCGTGACCTTGTCGCCGCTGTCGGACACCCGCGCCAGCAAGGGGCGGATCCAGGTGTTGAACTGCTGTTCCGGGATTTCCTGCGCCAGCCGCTCGGTGCATGCTTGCCACAGGTCGGACGCTTCGGGCAACAGGCTGGGTTGGCTCATGGGCAAGGGGGGAAGGGTGTGGAAAAACACGGGAAAACTGCGGCGCGCGGGTCGCCGGGGTGGTGATTGTAGTGCTATCAGTGAGTTATCCACAAGCTGGAAAACTGCCTCGCGCGCCGTTCCGAAGCAGCTCATGCGAAACAAGGTTTGTCTTTCGGGCCGTTTTTTGTGATAATCATGGGTTTTCCCAATACCGTCAAATTTCAACCCGGCGTGCTGACAGCGGTGCGCCCGACAGGAACCCATCATGAAACGCACCTATCAGCCTTCCAAAATCAAGCGCGCACGTACCCACGGTTTCCTGGTTCGCATGGCCACCAAGGGTGGTCGCGCCGTCCTGAACGCTCGTCGCGCCAAGGGCCGCAAGCGCCTGGGCGTCTAAGCCCCGGCGTCCCGGCGCGCCGTGTCGGTCTTGCCGACCCCTGTGTCCACGCAACGCATCCTTCAGCGCGCCCAGTTCGACGCGGTGATGTCGTCCGGCCCTCCCGTGGCCAAGACGGTGCATTTCGCGCTCCACATGGCCAAAAGCCATGAGCCGGGCGGTGTGCCGGACTTGTTTCCGGGTGGAGGCGCTTGGCTGGGCGTGCTCGTTCCCAAGCGCTGGGCGCGTCGTGCCGTGACCCGAAATACCCTGCGCCGGCAGATCTATGCCGTGGCGCGGGAACTGACCGCTGGCTTGCCGCAACTCCCGATGGTGGTGCGGCTGCGCAGCGGTTTTTCGCGTGACGATTTTCCGAGCGCGACCTCTGATGCGCTCAAGCGCGAGGCGCGCGCCGAACTGCTGCAACTGCTCGGCGAACGGCTGGCCAGGCATCAGCGGGCGCCAGCTGTCGCCGCACCCGCCGCCCCGGCCCCCCAGGCTGACGATGCAACTGTCTGACCTGCCCCGCCAGTGCCTGATGGCCCTGGTCAGGGCCTACCGGCTGCTGCTGAGCCCCTGGGTCGGTTCGAGCTGCCGTTTCGAACCGACTTGCTCCGCTTACTCCCTGCAGGCGCTCGAACGTCACGGCGCGGTGTTAGGCTCCTGGCTTACGCTCAAGCGCTTGGGCCGCTGCCATCCCTGGTGCGTCGGCGGCTTCGATCCTGTGCCCGAGCGGGCCCAGCGCCTGTTTTCCCGCCTCATTACCGACCCTACGGAAACGACCCGTCATGAGTGACATCCGCCGATCCATACTCTGGGTGATATTCGCCTTCTCCCTGGTCCTGCTCTGGGATGCGTGGCAGGTTCACAACGGCCGGCCCAAGACTTTCTTCCCGGCACCCCAGGACAAGCCCGCTGTCAGCGCGCCGGCAACCGGCGCCCAGCCGGTCGCGGCACTGCCTGGTGCCGCCGCCACCGTGGCTGATGCTGCCGACGCGCCTGCCATCCCACATCAGACCTATGTCGTCAGCACCGACTTGCTCAAGCTGAGCTTCGACAGCGAAGGCGGCTCCCTGATCGGCGTTGACCTGCTCAAGCACCACACCACGACCGGCCAGTCCGATCCGGTGCGCCTGCTGCAGCAGAACGATCAGCACACCTATGTGGCACAGACCGGTCTGCTCGGCAGCGCCGCGCTGCCCAACCACAAGGTGGCGATGCGCCTGGTCGGCCAGGCCCGTGACCTGGCCGAGGGTCAGGACAGCCTGAGCCTGCGCTTCGAGTCGGCCCCGGTCGGCGGCGTGGTGCTGGCCAAGACCTACACGCTCAAGCGTGGTGCCTACGACATCGCGGTCAAGCACGAGGTCATCAACCAGGGCGCGGCCCCGGTTTCGCCGCAGCTCTATCTGCAGCTGGTGCGTGACAGCCGCGAGGCTGGCAGCGACGTGCCGTTTGCCTCGACCTTCACCGGTCCGGCGGTCTATAGCGACGCGGCCAAGTTCCAGAAGATCAAATTCGAGGACATCGACAAGGGCAAGGCTGATTTCAGCAAGAGCGCCAACGACGGTTATGTCGCGATGGTGCAGCACCATTTCGCGAGTGCCTGGCTGCTCGACGCCGGCGTTGCACGCGAGAACTACGCTGAGAAGGTGCCGGGCGGTGCCCTCTACCGTGCCGGTCAGAAGATCGAGCTCGGCGCGATCGCGCCCGGCCAGAGCAAGGCCGTCGAGGCCCGCCTGTTCGTCGGTCCGCAGGAAGAGAAGGTGCTCGAGCAGCTGGCCCCCGGCCTGGAGCTGGTCAAGGACTACGGCTGGACGACCATCGTCGCCAAGCCGCTCTACTGGCTGCTGGAGAAGATCCACAGCATCGTGCGCAACTGGGGCTGGGCGATCGTGCTGCTGGTGGTCGTGATCAAGGCCGCGTTCTACTGGCTCAATGCCAACGCCTATCGCAGCATGGCCAAGATGAAGGCGATCAACCCGCGCATCCAGGAAATGCGCGAGCGCCTGAAGGACAACCCGCAGCAGATGCAGCAGGAGATGATGCGCATCTACCGCGAGGAGAAGGTCAATCCGCTCGGTGGCTGCCTGCCGATCATGATCCAGATCCCGGTCTTCATCGCGCTCTACACCGTGCTGCTGGCCAGCGTCGAGATGCGCAACGCGCCCTGGCTGGGCTGGATCACCGATCTGTCGTCCAAGGATCCGTTCTACATCCTGCCGGTGGTGCTGACGCTGACCACCATTGTCCAGACCGCGCTGAACCCGCTGCCGCCGGATCCGATGCAGGCCAAGATGATGTGGATCATGCCGCTGGTGTTCTCGGTCATGTTCTTCAGCTTCCCGGCCGGTCTGGTGCTGTACTGGATCACCAACAACACGCTGACCATCCTGCAGCAGGCGAACATCAACCACCGCATGGGGGTGCCGCTGAAGATCACGCTGCCGACCGAGCTGTTCAAGAAGGCGAAGTAAGCCGACTCACCAAGGGGCCGCGACAGCGGCCCTTTTTCATTGGGGGACGGGCTGCCTTCTCCTATTCATCCTTTTTTGTCCGAAACTCCTTACATGCTGTCGCGCCACCAGGATCCCATCGTCGCCATTGCCACCGCCCCGGGACGCGGAGCCGTCGGCATCGTCCGCGTTTCGGGCCGTGGTCTGGATCGCCTGGTGCAGGCGCTCTGCGGCAAGGCACTCAGACCGCGTGAGGCGAGCTACGGCCCGCTGCGCGACGCCGATGGCGGCGCGATCGACCACGGGCTGGCGCTGTACTTTCCGGCGCCGCATTCCTATACCGGCGAGGATGTGCTCGAGCTGCAGGCGCATGGCGGCCCCGTCGTGTTGCAGTTGCTGCTGGCGCGCTGCCTGGCCGCCGCGGCCGAGACTGATTCCGATCGTGGCATGCCGCGCCTGCCCGGCCTGCGGCTGGCACAGCCGGGCGAGTTCACCGAGCGCGCCTTCCTGAACGACAAGATCGATCTGGCGCAGGCCGAGGCGATCGCCGACCTGATCGACGCCAGCACCGAGGCGGCGGCACGCAGCGCGAGCCGTTCGCTGGCGGGCGAGTTCTCGCGCGAGGTCAGCGAGCTGCGCGAGGCCCTGGTCCATCTGCGCATGCTGGTCGAGGCCACGCTCGACTTTCCCGAGGAGGAGATCGATTTCCTGCAGAAGGCCGACGCCCAGGGTCAGCTCGACCGTCTGCAGGCGCGGCTGGGCCAGGTCATGCAGCGCACGCGCCAGGGCGCGCTGCTGCGCGAGGGCATCAAGGTCGTGATCGCGGGCCAGCCCAATGCGGGCAAGAGCTCGCTGCTCAACGCGCTGGCCGGTGCCGAGCTCGCGATCGTGACGCCGATTGCCGGCACCACGCGCGACGTGGTGCAGCAGACGATCCAGATCGAGGGCGTGCCGCTGCATGTGATCGACACTGCCGGCTTGCGCGAGGGCGAGGGCATCGACGAGGTCGAGCGCATCGGCATTGCGCGCGCCTGGGACCAGATCGAGGGCGCCGACGCGGTGCTGCTGCTGCACGACCTGACCCGGATCGGCCAGCCCGATTACGACGCGGCCGAGCAGGAGATCGCCGTCACGCTCGAATCCCGGCTGCCGGCGCGGGTGCCGGTGATCGATGTCTGGAACAAGGCCGATGCCGGTCTGGCGCTGGATCCGCTGGCGGCGGCTGGCCTGGAATCCGTGGCCGGCCATGCGCCGCACGAGCAGCTGCGCCTGTCGGCCAGGACTGGAGCCGGCCTCGACGCGCTCAGGAAGCGCCTGCTCGAACTGGCTGGCTGGCAAGGCGGTGGCGAGGGCCTCTACATCGCGCGCGAGCGCCATGTCCAGGCGCTGCGCCAGGTCGGCGAGCATCTCGAAGTCGCCAACCTGCTGCTGGCGCAGCAGGCGCAGGCGCTCGACCTGCTGGCCGAGGAGCTGCGGCTGGCGCAGAACGCGCTGAACCAGATCACCGGTGCCTTCAGTTCGGATGATCTGCTGGGGGTGATCTTCTCGTCGTTCTGCATCGGCAAGTGAGGGGCCGCTAGGCCAGCTCGACCCGGTTGCGTCCCTTGGCCTTAGCCCGGTACATGGCCTCGTCCACCCGCTGCAGCGCGGCTTCCTGCGACTCGCCCCGGGCGATCAGCGTCACGCCTATGCTGACGGTCAAGGTGATCGGACCATGAGGTCCGGCGACCGGTTGTGATTCGATCAGCGCGCGCAGCCGCTCGGCGACGCCGGCCGCCGACTCGAGTCCGGTATTGGGCAGGAAGATGACGAATTCCTCCCCGCCGATGCGGCCGATCACGTCCTCGTTGCGCAGGTGATCGCTGGCGAGCTGGACGAAGTGGCGCAGGGCCTGGTCCCCGCTGCTGTGGCCCCAGCTATCGTTGATGCGCTTGAAATGGTCCAGGTCCAGTGCCAGCAGCGACAAGGGTGAGTGCATGCGCTGCATCAGGTTGACGGACTTGTCGAGCAGGATCATGAACGAGCGGCGGTTGTAGATGCTGGTCAGCGGGTCGCGCTCGGCGAAATGCCGCAGCTCGGCTGTGATATGGGCATTGGCCAGCATCAGCACGCCGAAGGCGCGCATGACCAGCACGACGATGGATTCGATCAGCACGAATTGTGCGACAGCCTCCAGGCGTTCCGGGTCTGCCAGGTCGGGCGGACCCAGCAGCAGGGTCAGGCTGGTTGCCAGCATCAACAGGCCATGCCCGCCACAGGCCAGGGTGTTCCGGCTGCCTTCTGATCTCTGGCGTCAGCATCGCCAGTGCGCTCAGCAGCATCAGTGCGCTGGCGGCTCCGAGGCCCAGCACCATGCGCAATGCGGGTTCGGGTTGCTGCCAGGTCAGATGGCTCGACAGACCCAGGATGATCAGCAACGCCCAGGCCGGGTAGGCCTGTGGCCAGGGCTGCCGGCCGGCATAGGCCCTGGCCGCCGCCAGGTTCAGCCAGGCCGAGGTGAAGATCAGGACCTGCGTGATGATGACCGACAGTCCCACAGGGATGTGGGGCCTGGCCAGGAAGTTGAGGCAAAGCAGCAGGCCGAGCAGGTAGGAACAGGCCCAGGCGCGCAAGCCGGGAATCTGCCGGTTGGCCTGCTGCACCGCGAACAGCACGACGGTCATGATCGTGAGCAGGATCACTGTCAGTAGTGTCAGGATCTGGAAGGTCGGGCTGTTCATGTCGCGGCTTGGGTGTCTGCTTGTCACTGTGCCACAGCTTCGAGCCGGCCATGACAGGCCAGACCATCGGGCGGTCCGGTCGCTGCGATGCGGCCATGCCAGTGCCGCGGGCCGCAGTCGGGAGGGCTCAGTCCTCGTCGTCCGCACCCGCGAGCACGCGCCGAACGGTGTCGCCCGAGAAGCCGCGCGCGGCCAGGAACCGCATCTGCTTGGCACGCTCGCTGGCATCGGCCGGTGGCTGGCCGAATTTGCGACGCCAGACTTCGCGCGCGCGTTCCAGCTCGGTCGCGCGCAGCGATTCGACCGCCTCGCGCACCACCGCCTCGTCCAGGCCCTTGGCCTGCAGCTCGGCCTTGACGCGGCTGGCCCCTAGCTTGCCAGCGCGCCGGTGCAGCACGCTGTCGGCCACCCGTTCGTCGCTGATGAAGCCGCGCGCGGTCAGCGCATCGAGCGCCTCGGCCAGCTCGCCTTCGCGCGTCTCGTGTTCGCGCAACTTGCGCTCGAGCTCGAGGCGGGAATGCTCGCGCATCGAGAGCAGGCGCAGCGCCCGGCCCTTGAGCGAGAGCTCGGGCGGCGTGCGCCTGGCCGAGGCCGCTTCGGTCGGCTCGTCGCTCGGCGCCTGTCCGCTGCTATCGGCATCCGACCGCTGCGTCCGGCTGCGGGCCAGGTCGGGGCGGCGCCAGTGTGTCATTCGGCGTCGGCCGGATCGATTTCGTCGCTGGCCGCACCACGCTTGACGCTGGCCGGATCGAAGGCGGGCAGGGCCGGCACGCCGAGCGCGGCGCGGATCTTGTTCTCGATCTCGTGCGCGAGCTGCGGGTTCTCGCGCAGGAATTCGCGCGAATTCTCGCGACCCTGGCCGATCTTCTCGCCCTGGTAGGCGTACCAGGCGCCCGACTTGTCGACCACCTTCTGCGCCACGCCGAGGTCGATGATCTCGCCCTCGCGGCTGATGCCCTCGCCGTAGAGGATGTCGAACTCGGCGGTCTTGAACGGCGACGCGACCTTGTTCTTGACCACCTTGACCTTGGTCTCGCTGCCGACGACTTCCTCGCCCTTCTTGATCGAGCCGATGCGGCGGATGTCGATCCGCACCGAGGCGTAGAACTTGAGCGCGTTGCCGCCGGTGGTGGTTTCGGGGCTGCCGAACATGACGCCGATCTTCATGCGGATCTGGTTGATGAAGATGACCATGCAATTGGTCTTCTTGATCGTCGCGGTCAGCTTGCGCAGCGCCTGGCTCATCAGTCGCGCCTGCAGGCCGGGCAGGCTGTCGCCCATGTCACCCTCGATCTCGGCCTTCGGCGTCAGCGCGGCGACCGAGTCGATCACGATCAGGTCGACCGCGCCCGAGCGCACCAGGCTGTCGACGATCTCGAGCGCCTGCTCGCCGGTGTCGGGCTGGCTGATCAGCAGGTCGTGCGGGTTGACGCCAAGCTTCTGGGCGTACTGGACGTCGAGCGCATGTTCGGCATCGACGAAGGCGCATTGGCCGCCGACCTTCTGCATCTCGGCGATGACCTGCAGTGTCAGCGTGGTCTTGCCCGAGGATTCCGGGCCGTAGATCTCGATCACCCGGCCGCGCGGCAGGCCACCGACGCCGAGCGCGACATCGAGGCCGAGCGAGCCGGTCGAGACGACCTGGATGTCCTCGACTTTCTCGCCCTCGCCGAGGCGCATGATCGCACCCTTGCCGAATTGCTTCTCGATCTGTGCCAGTGCGGCTTGCAGTGCCTTGGCCTTTTCGGTGTTGAGGGTCTTGTTCGGTGCGTCCATGCTGGGCTCCTTGAAAAACAATGGGTTGCAGCACCCTGGAGCGGATGTTCCGGATCGCCTGGAGTGCTTGGGATGCAGTGTAGCGAGTTATTGAAAATAAAAAACGAGTTTTTTAGTCAGTTTGCATTACCATTTAGTGATGGAAAGAAGCCTGGATTCCGCGACCTTGGACGAGAGCTGGCGGCTGACCCACATGGGTCGGCTGCTGGGTCATGCCCTGCGCCGCTTCGACGAACGGGTGCTCGAGCTGATGGCGCATGCGCTCGAGGTGCCGCTGGCGCTGTCCAACCTGGCGGCGCGCGGCCAGGTCGGCGCCGCGCATGTGCATATCACGCGCCACCTGCCGCTGGCCGGCGCGCGCCTGACCGAGCTCGCGCAGAGCGCGGGCATGAGCAAGCAGGCCATGGCCGATCTGGTCGATCAGTGCGAAGCCTGGGATCTGGTGCAGCGCGAGCCCGATCCGCTTGATGCACGTGCGCGCCGCATCCGCTTCACACCGGTCGGGCTGGAGTGGCTGCAGGCCTTCCGGCTGGCGGTCCAACAGGCCGAGGCCGAGTTTCGCGACCAGGTTGGCGCGCCGGTTGCCACCGTAGTGGCGATCGGGCTCGAAGCCTATGCCAACGGCTATCAGGCCGACCGCCAGTCGCCGCGCACGCGCGGCCAGGCTGCTGGTCGAGGCCTAAAATAGTACGCATAACAAGAGGAGATTACATGCGCATCCTGATTGCAGAAGACGACCAGGTCCTGGCCGATGGCCTGTTGCGCACCTTGCGCGCAGCCGGTGCCGCGGTCGATCATGTCGCGAGCGGCAGCGAGGCCGATGCGGCGCTGATGACCAACCACGAGTTCGATCTGCTGATCCTCGACCTTGGGCTACCCAGGATGCATGGTCTGGAGGTGCTCAAGCGCCTGCGCGCGCGTGGTTCGACGCTGCCGGTGCTGATCCTGACCGCGGCCGACAGCGTCGAGGACCGTGTCAAGGGCCTGGACTATGGCGCCGACGACTACATGGCCAAGCCCTTCGCGCTGCAGGAGCTCGAGGCGCGCGTGCGCGCGCTGACGCGCCGCGGCCTGGGCGGTGCCACCAGCCAGATCAAGCATGGCCCGCTGCTCTATGACCAGGCCGGCCGCGTCGCCAGCATCGACGGCAAGATGATCGACCTGTCGGCGCGCGAGCTCGGGCTGCTCGAGGTGCTGCTGCAGCGCGCCGGCCGCCTGGTCAGCAAGGACCAGCTGGTCGAGCGCCTGTGCGAATGGGGCGAAGAGGTCAGCAACAACGCGATCGAGGTCTACATCCACCGCCTGCGCAAGAAGATCGAGAAGGGCCCGATCCGCATCGCCACCGTGCGCGGCCTGGGTTACTGCCTTGA
>ERZ1034361.1813-NODE-1813-length-10759-cov-2.908819_pt1 | contig 10759 bp, 9 predicted proteins | sample MGYA00520617_ERZ1034361 | MGnify/ENA primary metagenome ERZ1034361 (study PRJEB33736, sample SAMEA104284507) | Azolla filiculoides | biome: Urban; feature: Water surface; material: Ditch water | place: Netherlands | collected 2015-10-28 | depth 0-0.1 m ... | reverse complement strand
GATTGATGAGAACCCACTCTCCTTGCGGACTGTAAGGGTGCGATCACAGCGGCCGTCAAACTCGGGACGGTGTGAGATAATGAAGATGTTGAGGTTGTCATCCCAGGCCTTGTGCTTAAGAAGGGAGATGACGTTGTTAACGGCTTGCTCATCCAGCGAGCCGCCGTCAATCTCATCAGTAAACAGCACATTGACCCGGCTATGAATGTATGTCAGCGCGTCACGGAAGGAGAGGCAGAGTGAAAGGTTCAAGCGCTTCTTCTCACCGTTTGATAAGTTGCCGTGGTCAAGCTCACGACCGTGTTGGCTGATCTCACAGGACATGTCCGGCTGGAACTTAACAACGTGTGGCAGACCCAGTCGCTCCGTGTAAAACGCAATGCGCTTGTTCAGGAATGGCAATGTCTTGCTGATGATAGCCTTACGAATGAAGGAGTTCTTGTCAGTCAGCAGCTTCAGCAAGAGCTTTTGGTGTTCTTGCAGGGTGACCAGGCGGTTCAGCTCGCGTTCAGTATCAGTGCTCGGTGCCTTCGGCTCATTTTCAGCAAGGTACTCAAGCTGGGTACGATACGGGTTCTGTGTATCATCAACCACCGCCTTCTGAGCATCAGTCAGCTTCTGCTCTGCCACGGCAACTTGCCCGACCAACGGGTTGTTGTCAGGGTTGAAGTCAGTGAGCTTTTGTTCAGCCGCCTTCAATGTATCAACGTGCGGGTTCGGGCGCTTCGAGTCAGGGTTGTTCCGTAGGTAGTCAAGCTCTTGTTGAGCGGTTGCACGCTCACCTTCAGCCTTAGTGATAGCCACCTCAATGCTTGCACGAGATTCATGCAGGTCAACCAAACGCTTATGCTCAGCTGCATCGTACTTGGGTAGCTTATCACGGCTTGCGATGAGGCCTTCCACATTCAGCTTAACAGACCCCTCGCTTACAGCAAGTGAAGCCTCTTGTGCTGTCAGTTCATCAACCTCAAGCTGTAGCTCAGCCGACTTTGCCTTGGCATCCGCAAAGGCTTGCTTGCAGAAAGGACAGCTATTATCAGCCAGATGGGCAATTTGACCTGTAAGCTTATCAATATCAGCATGAACTGTTTTGATCTTACCCAATAGTGTATCATGCTCGAGCTTTTGAATGTTCAGGGCACTGGTCAGCTCCTTGAAGTCAGCATCACGCTTAGCGAGTTCAGCAATCTTCTCAGGTGTGGCCTCATCAGTTGCAAGCAGCTTTGCTTGTAACTCCATGAGCACCGGCTTGTAACTTCCAATCTTTGTCTCGAGGTCAGTCAGGCGGGTAGCTTGATTAGATTGCTCCGCTTGATCCCAGGCGGTTAGCTTGGCTTCAAGGTCGGCAACGATAGCAGCAAGACGCAACTGTTCTTTGTCGGCCCATTCAGATGCTTGAGTACGAATGCTCGTAACATCGGTTTGTGCACGTGTGATTGCCAGCTGAATGCGTTCTGATTCTTGGGTACCCCATGCATCATACTTTGAGTTGGTGCTGATGAGGTCCTGCTCGTACTTGGCCAAGTCAGCTATGAACTTAGCCTTTGTTTGCTCATACAGCGCAGTAGTCAGCTTAACTTGTTGGTCATTCTCGGAGATGTCCTTCTTCAATGCTTCAGCCTTGCGGGACAGCATTGTGATCTTCATCAGCTCCTCAATCAGGTCCCGCTGCTCTGCTAAACGCAGGTCAAGGAATGGTGTGGAATTGTTGTTGAAGATGATGATCTGCGAGAACATCCCATATGAGAAGCCAATCAGGTCTTCAATCATTGCATTGAAGTTTGCAATGGAGTCAGGTGTAATGTCCTTGTTGCCATGCCACAGACCAACCTCAGTAGAGGAGCCACGGCAACGGCGAATCTTGTACTCTTCACCGCCGATGGTCAGGTTGAGCTCAACCTCCATCAGCACTTTCTTTGCATCGTTGGTCCGGTTGATCAGCTTATCCTTGGAGACACCATTAGGTACCTTGTCATACAGCACATATGCCAATGCAGCAATGACTGATGACTTACCAGCACCAGATGACCCACCGTCATCAAGGTTCTCACCAACCAGTAAGGAGGTACCACGCCGATCAAGCTTGATCGTGGTCTTCAGGTTGGAGAAGGATAGGAAGTTCCGGAAGGAGATGTCCTTAAAAACTACTTCGCTCATATTAGTCTTTCGAGGTTTGTTCTACTTTGAGGGCCTTGTACAGGTCAATGATCATCTTGATGTCATACTTACCTTGTACAGCTTTGTCGTCGAGTGCCGCTTCGAGCTGATTCACCACCAGCTCATCAACCCCGTCAAACTCTAAGCTTGCAGTGTCATCCACCTTGGTGGTTTCACCTTCAAGCAATCCCTGCTTAGCCGCCCGATCCTCTTCAAGTGTAAAGTCACGCAGGCTGAACTCTGCAATCAATGCTTCACGCAATGCTTGTGCATCGGTGTATGCAATGTCAATATCCACAATGCACTTGACCCGTGCATGAGTTGGAGGTGTCCAATCGGACAGCATGATCTTGCTCAACGGCAGCTTCACATACTTGGGGCAATCAGCCCAATCAATGAAGTCAAGCTTGTCAATGGCCGTCTCATAGATTGCCATGCCACGTTGATTGTCACCTGCATCACCGTAATCCATCGGGAAGGTATTCCCAATGTAGCAGATGTTGTCATTGGCTTGGCGCTTGTGGAAGTGACCGCTGAAAATCTTCTTTGGGCCGGCAAACAGCTTGTGATCAGGACCATGTTCCATGACGGTATTGTAACCGGTCAGGTAGAAGCCTTGGAACTCAAAGTGGCCGAACCAAGCCCACAGGTCGTTGTATTGAATGAGGCCAGCATACTCTGCATCAAACAAGAATGGTGCGAATAAGCAGCCATCAATTACCGTAGGCTTGTCAATGACATTGAAGTTGGACATCTCATTGAACATGCGCACAGAGTGCACGTCACGAGTAGTGCGCCGGTGTAGGTCATGATTGCCCACACAGAAGATCACGGGCAGCCCGAGCTCATTTAAAAGCTCAAGCCCCGTGTAGGAGTAATCGAGTGTCTCGATGTTGATAGCCGAACGGCTTTCGAACCAGTCTCCTAGGAAGGCAACATGTGTAATGCTGCCGTCCTTCTTAACTTGCTCACAAAACCAACGGATGAACGCGACGCAGTCTTGGTTATGCTGCTTCAGGTTCCCCTTCTTGCCGAAGTGGATGTCCGTGAATAAGGCTATCTTCTTGATTTGTTGTGGTTGCATCAATGCTAATATCCTGTAAAGCTGGGCTAATATCGGCTGCTGTTAGAACTACTTCAGCAGCATCTTCAAATGTAAGCAAACGATCAGCTGCAGTTTGTTCAGCTTCGGCCTTGGCAGCCAGATCTTCTTTGATCTTACGTTCGCGAGCTTCAGCAATTTCAGTGCTGAGCTCTTCGAATTCTTTAACGTAGCCTTCGTTCTTCAGCTGTTCACGATATTCTTCTTGGAAGCTGAAGCTTGGGTTCTCACCGATGTCAACTAGCATTTGGTCACGGATGCGACGGTGCTTCTTCTCTTGGTTCAGGAACCCGAGGAATGAATTGTTGATACAGGAGGTGTAGAAGGCGAAGGGGTTGTTGGAGCGTTCAGGGTTAAACTTAAGGGCATTTTTGCAAAGGTCTGCTAAGGCCTCAGCAATCATATCCTCTTTGTAAGTATACCCGGAGAATGAGGGGCGAGATGCATAACGACGCGTGAGCATCATCAACATACTAGCAAGTTTCTCAGACATCCTGCCCGCTTCCTTAGATTTGATCACTTCGGGAAGCAGTTGGCCGTTTGTCAAATAGTACTTTGACGTAGAGCCGGGAACAGGTACTACTGGTGCTGGGGTTACTGGTTCAACCGGTGCTACCGGTTCAACTGTTTCTGCTATTACTGCGGTTGATGTCATTATGTGGTGTCCTATGGTCTCTCTTGACCTCCAAATGTGTTGTTAAACACATGATGACTATATCATCAGGTCAATTATTTTGATATTTTTCAATCACCCTAATCCAAGGGTGTGTATTTTAGCCTAACATGTTGGGTGGTAAATAGCCAATATGTAGATGGAAGTATTTAGGAGGCTGTGTGAAACTACTTCGAGAGCTCCTCAAGGAGCAAGATGACAGCAAGATGCTTGCTGTAGTGTACGGCGGGAGGTTCCAACCCTTCCACCGTGGTCATGCAGCCGTGTATGAGCACTTGTGCAAGCTGTTCGGCAAGAACAGGGTTTGGATTGCTTCATCGAATAAGGTGAACATGGACCCAGCAAATGGGGATGTGTCACCCTTGACATTCGATGAGCGTAAAGAAGTCATGGTTCGGATGTTCGGCATTGACCCCGAGCACATTGTTCAGTGCAAGAACCCGGCATTCTCCCCAGCTGAAGTGCTTGCAATGTACAAAGGTCCAACTGTTTGTGTGATGGCGGTCGGGAAGAAGGATGAAGAGCGTTATAAAGAGTCCAAGTTCTTTGCACCCTATCCAGTAGAACATGGTGTACCGCAATCATTTAAGAAAGTTCGGCAAGGGCTGGAGGATACATCGGAAGCACCTAAGATGTATTACTTGGTGATGAAGGATGAAGCTGGTTCCATGTCAGGGACAAAGGCTCGCCAGATCATCAGCAAGCTTGATGCCGACTCATCACTAGCTGATCGTAAGGCCTCATTCAAGCAAGTGTTCGGCAAATATGACGAACTTGTTTATGAGCTGCTAGTCGGTAAAATTTCGCAGGTTAAAGATGAACGCTCCTGATTTTTCAAGCCCATTTGACATTGCATATGATCAGCTGTCTATTCATAAAGACTGGCTGACAATCCCGTCATGGTGCAATGTATTTGACCCTGAGAACAATGATGAGTTTGAATGCTTGGCTATTATTCAGCCAGCACCAGAACGTGGCAGCCGTGCATGGACTATGAATGGTCAACGCATCCTGATCGGTGTGTTCCGTGATGAGGGACGTAAGACTAAGCAACAGGACCTGCGTGTTGCTCAATGGGCGCGATACGGTACTCGCTTGATCGTAGGCACTGATCGGCCTCACTTTATGAAGCCGGGTGATGAAGTTACATTGTGGAACGTCAACGTACCGACAATGATTGCTGAAGTGGCCGCTATTCATTCAATGACTGAATTTGAGGTACGCACCAGCATTACTGGTGGAACAAGCGGCATCGAAGGTTCATACCAGCCAGTCAAGCCAGTAAACTTTTATGAGGACTTCATTGTCTTCCGCTTGATCCCATCCATGAAGCTTATCACATGGCCGATGGTGCAGGCAATTCTCAATGCTGGGTTTGACCAACAGATCAAGCCACCTGTGCATCTTGTTGATGTCAATACAGGTGCTGAACGTTTGGTTGCTGCGGCCTTGAACAACAAGGCTACTAACCTGCTCCCCAACGGCGGTACATTTGCAAACCTACGTAACCGTCAACAGCTGGATGAAGAAGGCAACCCGATCATCGGTGTGTACAACAACCTTGGCCAGCTAGTTGAATCGAAGTTCAGGTATTCGATTCATCGAAATGCCGTCAAGATGGTCAACCCGGTCATGGTTAATGAGGATTGCAGCTGCGATGATAGCACGAATGAGAAGCTGTATGTGTTTGACTATTATGGGTTTGACTTGAATGATGAAACCCGTGCACCGTATGCTTCAACACAAAATGTGTATTATGACTATCACAAGCCTAACGGCTTAACGGTGCGCAATGATAACACAGGTGAGCTATTTTACCGTGGCATCATTCAAGATGAGTTTGGCAACGTTGTAATAGGTGCTCGTGCTGATAACTCGTTGATCACTCGGCAAGCAATCTTACCGATTCAAGTGGATCAATTTAATGTGCCCTACAAAGCACCTAGGAAGATTATTGTATGAGTGAATACAAAGTTCGAATTACAGGTCCTGGCGGCAAGATCACCTTTGAAGCATCCGCTCCGATCTCCGAGTCACGGCAGGCTAACTACGATGGCTATAACATTGTGCACTTGCCCACATCGCTTGTGGCATATCGTAACACCGATGGCCGCCGGTTTGGTGTTGCGGGTAAGCTTGTATCACGTACACCGAGCGAAGCTGCACAAAACGTAAAGCATCTTGACCTTGCACGTAAATGGATCCTGCCTGACTTCGGTAGTACAGGTGCCACACCGCCAATCTTGAAAATTTATGGATTCAACAACTTTAACTTGGATGGCCGGCAAGTTGTGCTGCGCTCATACACATGGAACTTCCCTGAGGATGTAGACTACATCTGGGAAGGTGGTGAGGCTATGCCCGTGATTGGAGTTCTTCAGCTGGACTTAGAGGAGGTTTACAGTGCTGAACAAATTACTGGAGGTGCTTGGGATATTAACACTGCTGGTGGTGGCAGCTTTATGGGTGGCAGCGCCGGTAATTCATCGAGCACTTCACTCGACTTCGCAGCCTCGGCAATGCATGCCCAAGGAGGCGGAATCTTCGCACCCGGAGCAATGATGACGGTTGGTTCCGCTATTGAAAACGGAATCAAGCCAACCGTGCCTGGGATGATCTTGGGTGCAATCACCCGGAACTTAGGTGGCCAGCTGTTAAGCAATCCGAAAGTGCAAGAGGTTGTGCGTGGGCTCCCACCGGTCGTAGGCAATATCTTTGTGTCTGGTAGCAATGTTTTGATTGGTCAAGCTGGTAAGATGGTTACAAATACTGTCTCGAGCATGACACCGCCTAACCCACCAGTTGACATCTATAATCGAAACGATTCACCTGCACCACCTACATTCATTGAGGAATAATATGGATAGCACATTACGCAATTCAGCATATAACCAAAAGAACGGTCGATATGTTCGGGGTGGTAAGACTGAAACAACCGGCTCAGCAATTGAATGGTGGGATAAGAAGGATGTGGCTAAAGATCCATCCGACATCATCTATATCATGGAGGCTAAATATGAAGGTCGGCCTGATATGCTCGGTTATGTGTTCTATGGTGATTCAGGCTTATGGTGGGTGATCTGTCAATACAATGGTATTCTTGACCCAGTCAATGAGCTAAAGGAAGGTGTGGCATTGCTGATCCCAACTAAGACAAAGGTAGCAACATATTTCAAAGCTGACCCAGGTAATCTGGGTGGTGTTCCCTCAACTCGCACAATATAACATATGGCATATCCTAGAAACCCGCTTGATGTGTATGTGACATACACATATCATTTTGAGCTTCATGCAGCTTCATCCTGGGAGAAACTTCAATTTCTTGAAGACTCCGATGCAAATGATGTCACTACACGTTTTGAACCAAACGGTACCTTGCTTATCAACACTCGTAAGGATGCCCATCAGGTAATTGATGATGTGAAGTATATGGCAATTGCCAATAATGCTTCCAACAGCGGATTGTGCACAGCATTCGGTGAAGTATCAATGATCATCACTGAACCGGGTGGATTTGCGTTTGCTGAGAAGATCGAGTTGCTGAAAGAGCAGCAAGAAATTACCCTGCCACAAAATTTGCTATTCGTGTTGAAGATTATGTTTGTTGGGCGTGATCCTGACAATGGGATCACCACCGAGTATTCTAAGCTTATCCCGATGGTGCTAACTGGTATGCATGCCCAGTTTGACCACCGTGGTGGTGTGTACAATATGAAGTTTCAAATCAGCACCAACTTGGCAGCGTCCAATGGGCAAGCTGAAGGACCACAACTTCGTTATGCGTACACTGATAAAAATGTGTCATTCGAAGCTACTACGGTATCTGATGCTATCTCAAAGCTTGAATCAAAACTGAATGGTAACTACGAAGAGACTTATCGTAACAAGCTTGATCGAAATGGTGCTCGAAAGATCAAGTATACCGTCTCCCTTGATAAAGAGCTTTGCGGTGATGTAAACTGCACCATTAAGAATAGCTTTGCACCAGATGATTGCAATAAGTTCAGCTTTGATCCAAAGAAGGAGATTGGTGCATTTATCATGGACATCATCCATCGGTCAAAAGCCGTGAATGAAAAGATTGGTGCATCCAAAGGCTGCTACACCAAAGAATTCCACCCAAATGCATTCATGCCTGTAATTGTGCCACGCGTGCATATGAAGGATGATGAGGTTGAGGTTGTGTATGAGGTCAAGGTATACAAAGGTGGTGCATCAGATAAGTTCGAATTTGATTACTTCTTCTCTGACCCAGGTAAGAACGTAGATGTGATGCAATATGAAGTGGTATTTGAGAACATGATGGCTTACATCACAGCTGCATCAAATACCGGGCATGATAAGTATGTCAACTCATCAGCAACCGTTCCATCAGAAGCTCCTATCACATATCAAAAAGATATTGTGCACCAAGATATTACACGTGAGCGTATCTACAGCTTAGCACCAGAACGTATCTCCATCGGTAATGTTAAGAAAAATGATGTTGGGCCACTTTGTTCAAAAAATGTGAATGATCGAAATGGTCATAACATTGCACCAGTGGGTGATGTAAAATCGATTCGCCTTGCATTCGACGCAGCAAAAGAATTTGTTGCAGCAGGTGCAAACCCACAGCAAACCTTCGTAATTCGCGGTCACCTTGACCTGTTAAATATCTGCTGTGCATACCCTGATGGTACACGTCACATGTACGGCACAACAAACGGAGTTTGGATCAAGGTGAACATTTGGATGCCTATTGGTGATACAGGCGAGAAGCGTCAATTCTTCTATAAAGGCTGGTATCAATTGCTATCCATTACGAACAATTTTTCAGGTGGTAAGTTCACACAGCAGCTCACAATGATGGCTGTAGAGCAACAACCTTCTTAATACACATACGGATATAAGATGAAAGAGCTAAACAGAAAAGCCCAAGGTATTTCAACCTATGGGCAACAAATGTCACTTACGGTTGGGGTCGTCAAGAATAATGCAGACCCAGCACACCATGGGCGATTGCAAGTTTATGTTCCCTCCCTTGATAATGAAGACTTCAACGTAGTTGATCTACCGTGGTGCTGGTATGTCACACCGTTTGGTGGTGTTACTACAAACTTCAAGGTTGGCCGTGAGCAAAAGGAAGTGCCCGGCATCTCAGCGTATGGTATGTGGAACGTGCCCAAGAATGGTGCACAAGTTTTGATCGGCTGTATTGATGGCAACCCTGAGAATCGCTTTTGGATCGGCTGTGTTTACATGCCGGAGCACAATCGTACCCTCCCTGCCGGCATTGACGGTGTAGAAACCGAGATCGATGAGTCCGGTGCATACCCACAAAAGGTGATGGGCCACTATGAAGAAAATCTATCAGCAGCTGGCCTATGGCGCTCTGATGATCACTTCAAGACCCGCGGCGGTTACGAGCGTTCGGTCTCCCATCCTTCAAACAAGAACAAAAATAAGCCGACAGACAACGGCTATGCACCTAAGCCGTTAGAGTCTGATAAGGCTGATTCGCAGACTTTCTCCTTCACATCACCCGGCAAGCACTACATGGTGTTCTCTGATGTGGATGAATACTGTCGCGTACGCATCCGTACGACAGAGGGTCAGCAAATCATTTTTGACGACACTAATGAGCGCATTTACATCTCTACCGCAAAAGGTCGGAATTGGATTGAGCTTGATGAGACCAACGGGAAGATTTACATCTACTCGGATTCAAAGGTCAACATTCGTGCAAAGAATGACATCAACATGTACTCGGATGAGAACATCAACATCGTTGCTAATAAGCGGGTGAACATTCGCTCTGAAGAACGTTCAATCAACTTGCTTGCCAAGCATGATGTGCGTGCTGATAGCTCTGATGCAGACATTATGCTGACCGCATCACGTGATGTGCATATCAAAACCTTGAACGGTCCAAAAGCCCCACGGCTGGATGAAGAGAAGTTCTGCGAAAAACCAACAAAGGGCTGGGTATATCGCTGGCCTGAGAAGGGTGGTTCAGATACAAGCTACATTCGTTTGGATGCTGTGGAGAACGTAGAGATCAAGTCTGATGAGCAAAAGATTCACATTACTGGTAAGTCTGAAGTTCATATGCGGTCTGTGGATTCCACTGTGAACCTGCAAGCTCGTGATGACATCAACATTAAGACCGACAGCACCATTAACCTTCAAGCAAGCACAGACATCAATATCAAGGCTGATAGCACCATCAGCAATCAGGCTGGTGTGACCATTAACATCAAGGCTGGCACAGCAATCAATGAGCAAGCCCCAACTATCAACCATGATGCACCAGAGATTATCGGGTTGAACTACTACGGCACCTTTATTGGTGTTCATGTTGTATCAGAACCACCAACACCATCGCCAGCCAATGATGCATCACAAGCTGATTCTGCAACAGCTGCTGAAGAATCTACCAAGGTGCCGGTTGTTAAGGTGATTGACCACATGGTTCGCCCAAACCATGAATCATGGACTCGTGATGAGGATGAACCGTTTTGCAAGACCACACGTAATGGCAAGTATCAAGGATAACCCATTGTTCATAAATATGCTTTATTGACTGAGGATTGCTTCATGTTAGACCGGCTTCTTACACTAATTGAATCATTTGACGGCTTGTTGCTCGAGGACAAGATTGAGTTCATTACCACTAAACAGGGTGATAAGCTCTGGGACGCTTATGAAAAGGATAAGGGTGCCGGTAAGCCAAAGCTTAAAGATGCAGCTGCGGTTGTAAAGTATGTAGCTGATAACATCTCAGAAAAGCACTTACAGAAGTTGGTCAACTGGTATCAGCAAGGTGATTACTCCCTTGAAGATGC
>ERZ1034361.1811-NODE-1811-length-10766-cov-3.853214_pt1 | contig 10766 bp, 10 predicted proteins | sample MGYA00520617_ERZ1034361 | MGnify/ENA primary metagenome ERZ1034361 (study PRJEB33736, sample SAMEA104284507) | Azolla filiculoides | biome: Urban; feature: Water surface; material: Ditch water | place: Netherlands | collected 2015-10-28 | depth 0-0.1 m ... | reverse complement strand
GGACGGGCCGGACGAAGTACATCTAATCTTGCTTGATAACGGCCGCACACAAGCCTATGCAGATCCGCAGTTGCGTTCCACACTCCAATGTATTCGTTGTGGTGCCTGTATGAACCATTGCCCGGTATATACCCGCATTGGTGGCCATGCTTATGGCACAACGTATCCGGGGCCGATTGGCAAGATTATTTCGCCGCATCTGCTGGGGCTGGACTCTACCTATGCGCTGGCAACAGCGTCCACATTGTGTGGTGCCTGTGCCGAGGTGTGCCCGGTGCGCATACCGATTCCGGATTTGTTGATCCGTTTGCGTACCGAGGCCTATAAGAACCCGGCAACAGCGGGTGAGGCGGTTAGGGGCGCTGGATCGGCGTATTCATCGGTGGCGATGGCGCTCTGGCATGGTTGGGCGGCGACTTATCGTTATCCTGCACTCTATCGGCTATTTACCTGGTGTGCTTCCCGTTTCCGATTCCTGACGCCGAGTAAGCAGGGCGGTTGGACGCGTAATCATGTGGCCATGCAGCCCGCCAAACGCCGATTCAGAGATCGGGTAAACCGCTCCTAAGTTTCTGGTTCAGCGGCTTGTTCAGGTCTTGAAGAAATAGATGACCGTCAGCAAGCTGCCCACTACAATGACCAGCCGTTTGAGCCAGATGGCGGGCAGGTATTTGGCGATGTGCGCACCGGCAAATCCGCCCAGTGTGGCAGTCACCACCATGAGAATGGTATACGGCCAGTTAATGGCGCCGGCCACAATAAAGGTGAGTGCCGAAACGGTGTAGGTAACTGCGGAGATCCAGTTCTTGAGGGCGTTGATCTCCTGGATATTTTCTACACCCTGAATGGAGAGCGCGGCTAGTGTCAGGATGCCCTGGCCGGCACCGAAGAAGCCACCATAGACTGTCACCAGAAACTGGAAGGCTAACCCCCCGGGGCTATGCGGTTTGTCATCGGTGTGGGTGATGCCCATCCGGGATTTGACGCGAACGACGATGCCGCTGATTTGTTTGCTGAAGGCAAATAGGGCCGTGGCGAGCAATAGTAGCCATGGCACCATTTTCATGAAGGCGGCATTGGAGACGGCGAGCAGCAACAAACCACCCGCCACGCCACCAATGGCGGCGATGACAGTGAGGGCGATGACCCAGGATCGGTGCTTGGCGAGTTCTTTGCGATAGACCCAGGCACTTGATAAGCTGGCCGGCCAGAGCGCGACGGTGTTGCTGGCATTGGCGGTGACAGGTGGAATACCCGCTGCCAGTAGGGCTGGAAACGAGAAGAAGGTACCGCCACCAGCCAGGGCATTCATGGCGCCGGCACAAAAGGCGCCTGCAGCCACGATTAATATAGCCAATGGGTCAGTAAGTAGTTCTAGCATAAGTGGTCACACAAAAAAGAAGAGCCGCCGAGGCGGCCCTTCGATCATACGCGTAGAGCCGGGTTACTTACCAAGCTTCTTGCCAAAGGCATACTGGGCGTAAGCCTGCTCCGAAACATTGAACCACGAGAACTCGAGGTTGCGGAACTGACGCCATGGTTCGTAGATCTTCTTGAAGTCCGGGTTCTTGGCAGCAGTTTCTTCCAGAACCTCATTGGCTGCTTTGAATGCGGCATCCATAATTTCTGGGGAGAACTTATTCAGCTTGGCACCGGCCTTTTGCAGACGGGATAGGGCTGGCGGATTCTTGAAGTCGTATTCGGCCAGCATGCGTACGTTAGTTTCTGCTGCAGCCACTTCCAGGATTTGCTGATAGTTTTTAGGCAGCTTGTCCCATTCTTTCTTGTTGATCATGACCGAGAACTGGGTCGCCGGTTCCCACCACGCCGGGAAGTAGTAGTAAGGCGCAACCTTGTTCAGGCCAAGCTTTTCATCATCGTATGGGCCGATCCATTCGGCGGCATCGATGGTACCTTTTTCCAGGGAGGCGTAGATATCTCCGGCTGGAATCTGTTGTGGCACAGTGCCCAGCTTTTCAAGTACACGGCCGGCAAAGCCACCGACACGCATTTTCAGACCCTTAAGATCCGCAACGGTCTTGATTGGCTTGCGATACCAACCGCCCATCTGGCAACCCGAGTTACCGGCAGCTAGGCTGACGATGTTGTACTGGGCGTAGAAGTCAGCCAGCAGCTTCTGACCACCGCCGTAGTACATCCAGGCGTTCTGAGCGCGGGCGGTCATGCCGAAGGGTACCGAGCAGTCGAAGGCAAAGGCTTCGTTCTTGCCGAAGAAGTAATAAGGTGCAGTATGGCAGCACTCGATGGTGCCATCTTTGACGGCATCCATGACTTGCAGGGCTGGGACGATTTCGCCACCGGCAAAGGAGCGTATCTCGAAGTTGCCTTCGCTCAGTTCGCTCACGCGACGACAGAAATCCTCACCGCCACCATACACTGTGTCCAGGGTTTTCGGGAAGCTTGAGGCCAGACGCCACTTAACCTTTGGTGTGGCAGCAATTGCCGGTGCTGCCGTGATCAGGGTGGCCGTGCCGGCTGCGGCACCAATACCGACATTCTTCAGAAAATTACGACGATCCATGGTTGTCTCCTATGGGATTGTTATGGCTGAGCCGACATTACTTCTTCTCACCGGGCTCGGCGGTTGAGTTCTTGAATTGGTTGTTGTCGTTGCTGCTATCACTTGAAGGGGCAGGTTCTTCATCCACATCAAGAATGATTTCGGCCTGGCTGTCGTCATAGACTTCCTTCTTTTCGACAGAGACGATGTCCGGGAAGGCGATGATTAGGGCCACCATGATGATCTGGATCAGCACAAAAGGAATTGCGCCCCAGTAGATCTGTTTCGTGGTGACCGGCTCCATCATCTTGCCAGTAATTTTGTCGATGTATTTTTTGCCTGGCGCAACCGAGCGCAGATAGAACAGCGCAAAGCCGAACGGCGGGTGCATGAACGAAGTCTGCATGTTAACGCCAAGCAGAATCCCGAACCAGATGAGATCGATACCCATCTTTTCAGCAACGGGACCAACGAGAGGTACCAAGATAAAGGCCAACTCGAAGAAATCCAGGAAGAAGGCCAGGACGAAGAACATGATGTTCACGGCTATCAGGAAGCCCAGTTCACCACCTGGCAGCGAAGTCAGCAGATGCTCGACCCAGAGGTCGCCGTTCACGCCGCGGAAGACCAGGCCAAATACGGTAGCACCCACCAGAATGAACAGTACGAATGCAGACAGCTTGGCCGTTGAATCTACCGCCTGACGAATCAGCGACATGTTCAGTTTCTTCTTTGACAGGGCCAGCAGTAATGCGCCGCTGGCACCCATGGCACCGCCCTCAGTCGGGGTGGCGATGCCCAGGAAGATGGTGCCGAGCACCAGAAAAATCAGGAACAGCGGTGGTACCAGTACAAACAGTGAACGCATCAGCAGTTTGGTACCTGTAACACTTCGGGCTTCTAGTGGCAGGGCCGGTGCGCGTTCTGGCTTGAAAAAAGCTACCAGTGCGACGTAACCTACATAAAGGCCGGTAAGCACCAGACCCGGGATCATGGCGCCTGCGTACATATCACCGACCGAACGACCGAGCTGGTCGGCCATGATGATGAGTACTAGGGATGGCGGAATAATTTGCGCCAGCGTGCCCGAGGCTGCAATAACGCCGGAAGCAAGTTTGCGATCGTAGCCGTAGCGCAGCATGATCGGGAGTGAGATCAGACCCATCGAGATTACGGAGGCAGCAACCACACCCGTAGTTGCTGCGAGCAATGCGCCTACGAAGATGACAGCGAAGGCCAGACCACCTCGCACTGGGCCAAATAGTTGACCAATGGTGTCGAGCAAGTCTTCCGCCATTCCCGATCGCTCGAGAATCAGCCCCATAAAGGTGAAGAACGGGATGGCCAGCAAGGTATCGTTGGCCATGATGCCGAAGATACGGTTGGGCAATGCCTGAAGGAAGTCGGGCGTAAACATGCCCATGCCCATGCCGACCAGGCCGAATAGCAGACCATTAGCTGCGAGAGAGAAGGCAACGGGGTAGCCTGATAGCAGAAACACAACCAGGCCGAGGAACATGATCGGCGCCATGTAGTCGCCGATGATTGGGGTGAGAAATTCGAGTGGCATTTGGCGGCTCCTTATTTCTGGCTAGAAGCCGCTTCGGCAACTTCAACTGCGTCTGGGGTGGCACCATGACCACCGCCCTTTTCAAACTCTTTGCCATCAATCAAACCTTGCAGGAAGGCAAAGCGCTTGATGACCTCGGAAACGCCCTGGAGCAGGAGGAGGGTGAAGGCAATCGGAATGAGCACCTTGGCCGGCCATACAATCAGACCGCCCGCATTGCTGGAGTTTTCAGCCGTGATGATCGACTCCCAGGCGAAGGGGAATGCCGACCAGAGAATGACCAGGCAGACTGGTATCAGAAAAAACAGTCCGCCAACAATGTCGATGTAGGCATGCACACGCGGTGAGAAACGGCCGGTGACCACGTCAATGCGGATGTGTTCGTTACACTTAAGTGTCCAAGGGGCACAGAGCAGGAAGGTGCCGGCGAATAGGTACCACTGCAGTTCCAGCCAGGCGTTCGAACTGATGCTAAAGGTGTATCGAATCAATGCGTTAACTGTACTAACGATAACGGCAATTAGAATAAGCCAAGCGGCACTTTTGCCGACTTTTTCATTGATCGAGTCAATGATTCTCGCGAATGACAGAAGTGCGTGCACGTGTTGATCTCTCTGTTTTGTATTTAGCGATTACGAGCGAGCTCGCATAACTTGATTTTATGAATCGTAACTGATTACGCTCTCTATGTTTGTTAGTTTTATGCCCCTGTGAAAAATATTCATTTTCGGCGGCTTTTCTTGAAAATATTTGGCCGGCAACGGGCTTGTGATTTCTCGCTTTGGCCACGAAACAGGTAAGCTTGCGCCATGAACTCAAGTGCTAAAAAGAAGCTGGGCATCCTGCTGGGGGTTGTCTTAACTTGCCTGTTGCTGATCGGTTATGCCGTTTCGACGATTGATACATCGCGAATTGTTAAAGTGGTGGCAGGGCAGGTCAAAGCAACGACAGGGCGGGATTTAGCGATCAATGGCCATGTGTCTATCAACATCTTTCCGCGTCTGGCGGTGGTCGCTGAGGATGTTTCGTTAAGTAACGCCTCATGGGCGGTAGATCCGGCGATGCTTAAAGCGCAACAGGTGGCCTTTTCCCTGCAATGGATGCCGTTGTTTAGTAAACGTATACAGATAGATAACGTTACGATCAGCCAGTTGCAGCTTTTCTTGCAGTCAGCACCGACAGACCAGAAGACATCGGGTAACTGGGCTTTAACGGCCACATCTGACGCTAATGACAATACTTCGAATACCGATTTTGGCCTGGATTTAGCCGAAGTCCATTTGAATCAGCTCTCGATTAGCTACAAGAATGCGGCTGGCGAACTGATGGACTCATTGGCAGCGACGCATTTCGATTTGGTTCGTTCGGGTGCAAAGCTCAAGATCGACAGTGATTTTGCCTGGGGTGGCTTGCCTGTAACGATTAAGGGTGAAACGGATGCTTGGGAACAGTTGATCAATAACTGGGGGCTAAAGCCAACAGACTTTGCGCTGGATTTAAATCTGGGGATAAACAAGCAATCAGCCCAGATGCAAGGACGTATTCAATTTGTGCCCAATAGCAGCCCTGTCGTTGATCTAAAGATCAAGTCATCGGCGCTTGATTTGCAGGCGCTGAGTGCCACGCTGGCAAAGGGTTCTAAACCAGCCGTTGCCGCTAAACCCCAGTCCAGTAACCGGGTGTTTTCATCGCAACCCTTGCCGTTCAATAGATTGCCTGTGTGGCAAGGGCAGGTACAGGCTGACATAGGTGCTTTGACTTTGCCGGACGGCCTTAAGCTGGAGTCGCTGAATGGCTTAATAACAGCGACGGTTGATGATGCCTGGAGTTTAAAGCCGCTGTCATTCAAGATCGGATCGGGTCAGGTGATTGCGGATGGACGTCTGAATGCCATTCATTCGGCGAGACCTGGGCTAGCAGTGCGGGGGGCGGCCACCGGGTTCGATTTAGGGCATGTCCTGACGCAACTGGGTAAGGGTAATCTGGTGAGTGGTGGGCCAACGCATGCGGCGTTCAATATCAGTAGCCAGGGAACCTCGATCAGTGCCTTGGCAGCAAATGCCAACGGCGCGGTTCAGATTTCGGTAGGGCCGGCAACGGTGAGTAACTCGCTGACTAACCTGGCGGGGGATTTTGTCGTAAGTGTCGCCAATGCGGTTAATCCACTCCGGTTGAGCAGTGATTCATCCAAGTTGCAATGTCTGGTGGCATATTTGCCGGTGAGAAATGGTCTGGTTCAGATCAAGCAGAGTGTGGGCATGGAAACGGATCGGCTCGATGTTACGCTGGATGGCCAGGTTAATCTGGGGTCTGAGGCATTGCGGCTTAATATTCTGCCGAAGGAAAGGTCGGGGTTAACGACCGGGGTGAACCCGGCTGGCCTTGTACAGATTGCTGGGACGCTGGCGAACCCGAGTATGGGTATTAACAAGGCGGGCGTGGTCAAGCAGGCAACGGGTGTGGGTTTGGCGATCGTTACCGGGGGAATTTCATTGCTTGCTCAAAATGCGGCCGGGGTCGTGTCGCGCTCGAGTCCGTGTGACAATGTGCTGCGCCCTTGGCCCACTGTTTCGGGTGGGCTAACAGCTACACCCTGATTATCCGGAATAGATTATGTGTTTAAAATCGCTCTCATTGTTGTTCTTATTTTGTGTCCCTGTGGTTGCACAGGCTCAGGAAGCCGCACCGTCCACGGCAGGGCAGGTAGAAATATCTCGCACCAAGGTCAGTGACATTCCATCCCAGTATCGATCAGATGCCCTAAAACCCCGCAAACCATTTTCTGTGCGATATACCTGCCCGGATGCCGGTCGGGTTTATGTGGTGTTTGATAATGCCCAGCAGACAGCGACACTGGAAATGGGTAACACAACCCGCTATCTGAAGCAGGGAGCGAGTGGTAGTGGTGCCCGCTACGTTAATTCAGATGAGTCTTACGTATTCTGGGTGAAGGGCAAGGAAGCTACGATTAACGGCCGCGAGACTTGCGTGGCAGACTAAACGAACGGCGTTCGTTCTTTTGCAGGTTCTGTAGATAGCGGCTGAATTCAAGTCCCAGCTTCTTCTCGAGTTCGATAGCCACGGGCTTTAATCGATCCCATTGTGGATTGAAGTCAGGGTTTTTGAAGGCAAAGGCAATCTGATTGCCGCCGTCCCGGACTTTGAGCGAAAGAACGCGGTCATCGAATACATGCGCCAGCTGTGCCAGCGGATCATCAAAACCCGCTTTGTCGCCGGCTAGATTCATAACCAGAATGCCATTCGCCGATAGCACCCGATAGGCTTCTGCGTAGAAGTCCGGGCTAGATAGTTCGGGCGCGATGCCCAGCCCATCAAATGCATCCACCATGATGATGTCGGTACGTGCTTCGTGTAAACGGATAAAGGCAGCCGCATCCTCACAGAGGATACGAAAGCGCTCGTTATCCTCCGGTACTTTGAAGCTATCCCGGAATGCAATGACATCTGGATCGATTTCTACTACCGTGATATCAGCTCTAGGCAGGTGGCGGTAGCAGAATTTAGCCAGAGACCCACCGCCCATGCCCAACAGAAGTAAGGCCTTGGGTCGTGGGTAGAACGGCAGGAAGGCCATCATTTTGCGGGTATAGGCCAGATCCAGCGCATCAGGTCTGGCGATTTCCATGGTGCTCTGTACCAGGCTCAAGCTGAAATACAGCGAGAGCAACCCTTCGTTTTCAATCAGAAACGGCCTGCCGTAGTTACCTTTGAGTAATTGAGCCGATAGCGATGCGGCATCTGCATCAGCGGGCTCAAGCAGCTTGATGGTGCCCAGTTCTATTTCAAAAGGGCTGGGTATTTCAAAGAGCTCTTGCGTCATGCGGACAGTATAATCGGTCGCATAGGTACTAACGGGTAAAGCTTATGCGACGCATTTTGAGGACATGTATTTCAGGACTGCTGTTTGTGACTGCCGGTTTGACGCTGGCAGCGGAAACGGGTGTGCCGCTCCCGGCTCCGCAGGCAGTTCTATTCGGATTGCACGAAGCGCCGATTACGGTGATTGAGCCGCATCGTTCCACGTCGCTGAAGCCTGTGGAGGCCACGTATAAAGGCTTCCCGGCAGTACCTGTACTGGACGCCTTACTGGGTGTGCAGTGGCGGGCGACCGATGCGCTGGTCGGTTTTGAAGCCAGGGATGGTTACCTATCGATGATTCCGGCGTCACAGCTGCTGCGCTACCCGGCTTATCTGGTTTATGCGCGAGCCGATGGAGACGATTTCAGCGTGGAAACGCCCCCGTTGAATAATCTGGTGAAGCTGGGGCCCTGGTATCTGGTCTGGGACAACGTGTTGCATGCCAATCTTCAGGCAGATGGCGCCACTTACTGGCCGTATCAGGTAGAAAAAATTGGTCTGGTGAGTGCGCCTAGCAAAGCGAAGCTGTTTCCGGCAATGCTCCCAGAACGTTATCGGGATGGGGCAGTACTGACCGAGAAGTACTGTTTGTCATGCCACCAGGTGAATGGTGTGGGCGGTCGTAAGCTCCCAATAGATCTGGGGCAGTGGGCGGCTGGTCAGTCATTCGCGCGTTTTGCCACCTGGGTGCTAGATCCATCCGGTAAAAACCCACTAACCAAGATGCCTGCGCTGGCTCCTGAGCGACCTGCTAACGAACGTCAGTTGATGGCGCGTCAGATTTATGGGTACCTGCGGGCAATGGGTGCGCTGGGTAAGTAAGTTACTGACCTGTTTTGAGGATGATGACGCCGCCAATAATCATGGCGGCGCCCATCCAACGGACTAAAGAAGATTGTTCGCCAAAGATCAGGATGCCCAGGGCGAAGGTGCCGGCAGCACCGATGCCGGTCCAGACGGCATATGCCGTTCCGATGGGTATTTCCTTTTGAGCTAACCACAAGAGCCATGCGCTGAGCACAATCGACAGGCCGGAAAACCCGAACCATCCGATTTGCCGCAGACCTTCGTTGGCCTGCGCAAGTTTGTAGCCCAATGGCCAGCCAATTTCGCAGATGCCGGCCAGGAGCAGCAGTGTCCAGGGATTATTCAGAAGCGTGATCATGACTTAGAAGTTATCTTTGGCACAACGCAGTGTGCCAGTTTTGATGGCGGTGATGAAGGTGTCGTAGTCTGCCTGATTTTGTTCGGTATAGGCGTGGGCAAATTTGACCAGTGCATCATCCAGCTGTTCGCCTGTGCCACAGTAGCCGGCAAGAACGGCCGGGTCACCCGAGCGGGCGTGGGCATTGGCCAGCGCCCAGCCAAAAAGTCTGGCGTAGTCAGGAAACTCTTCGACGCCAATTTCACCCTTGCCGTTGCCAATCGTGATACCACCCTTCATGTCGCGTAGCTGGCGAATATAAAAGTCATTGGTGCGGGTAACGCCATAGCCAAGAAACAGATCAGGTGCACCTTGAATAAGACGTTGTCCATAAACAACGCGTTCGCCTTGGGTCTTGAATTGCTTGTCGGGAAAGTAGGGGGCAAGCACCGAACGTTGTGAAACTTTCCACTGCAGGAAGAGCGGGTCTGATTCCCCGATTCCCTCAAGGTAAAGTACCCAGCAACCTACACCGATACTTCCAACGCCTACGACCTTGCGGGCGTAATCAATGAGGCGATAGCGGGTGAGTAGATGACGCCGGTCTGTTGGTAACGAATAACCATAGGTGCTAAGCGCATCATCCAGGATATCAAGGACGACGTGCCCCTTGTAGCTTTTAACGTGGTGCGTTACCAGAGGTGGGTTATCGATAAAGCAGCGATGATGATCGACAACATGAGTCAGCTTGCCGATGACGCCTTCGTTGGTGTTACGTTTCGCTTTTTGAATTTGCTTACGAATGAAGGCGCTGGCTGGGGCGCTGGCCGTGTTTTCCAAAGCCAGTAAGCTTTTTGTATCAATAAAAGTCCGGGCGAGTTCGATATAGGGTGTATGGGCATACAGGCCCATGTGTCGACGATAGCTTTGTGCCATCTCACGAACAATGCCTTCGCCATAAACCGTGTCTTGACCCAGCGACTCGGCTGCGATCATGGCGCTTGCCGCAAGGCGCTTGAGATCCCAGTCAAAGTTACCGCGTAAGGTTTCATCAAAATCGTTGATGCCGAAGACTAGCTGACGTTCACTCGTAGAAAAAAAGCCGAAGTTACTTACATGCATGTCGCCACATAGCTGTACATGAATGTTGGGCGAGGGCAACGGACCCAGATCCTGGGCCATGATTGCAGCGGCGCCACGGAAAAATGCAAAGGGATTCTGAGCCATACGTGCATGACGTATGGGAACGAGTTCCGGATTTCTCGATTCGGCCTGACGCGCGAGAATACTCACGGCATTTAGCCGTTTCACCTGCTTTTGAAATTCGCCGAGTGATGAACGAGGGGTTGTCTGACGGACGGTCTTACCGTTAGCCAGCCGATCGTTAACTGACTGACGTTCGCTCAAGAAGGAGTTGAGGGTTTTGCGGATCATGGATGAATAATGCCGCATTCGCTTATGAGACGCCAAATTAGTTTGTCATATGGCTGTCATCAGCGTGCGTGACAATCAAGCAACAAGATTGCTGTCCTGCACAAATAATTCTTGACAGGGTGTTTTGTGGGGCTATAATTGGTTATGTTGCACCGCAGCAAAGACTGCTGGTGTAAAGAATAAGACATACCGAGACCTTTGTTTTTAGCTTGATCCCT
>ERZ1034361.1810-NODE-1810-length-10770-cov-5.238754_pt1 | contig 10770 bp, 10 predicted proteins | sample MGYA00520617_ERZ1034361 | MGnify/ENA primary metagenome ERZ1034361 (study PRJEB33736, sample SAMEA104284507) | Azolla filiculoides | biome: Urban; feature: Water surface; material: Ditch water | place: Netherlands | collected 2015-10-28 | depth 0-0.1 m ... | reverse complement strand
GTGGCTTGTTTTTGCAGGGTAATATCTGAGAATATGCCAATATAATTCACAATTTCATTTTTTGAATTGTGAATGGTTGTGATAGTTAACAGCTCGGGGAAAACGGAGCTGTCTTTGCGTTGATTCCAGACTTCACCTTTCCATGTGCCATGCTTGTTGATTTCAAACCACATGGCGGCATAAAAATCATCATCTTGTTTTGCGGTACTTAGAAAACGTGGATCTTTCCCTAAGACATCGTCGATTGCATAGCCTGTGATTTCGGTAAAAACACGATTGATGAGCGTTATTTTATTCGTTTCATTGGTGACAAAAATGGCATCACCGACATGGTCAAATACTTTTGCGGCCAGTTTGATTTTTGTTTCCATTTCACGTTGAATCGTGACATCTTGAAGTGTACTGACCATGCGAATCACTTCGTCATTGTCATTTGCATGACTTTCAATACATTGATGAATGAGTTTGCGAACACCGTTTTTGCAATCAATATGGTATTCCATGTCATAGTTGCCTTTAACACAACGCGCATGAACCAATGTTGCTGCGACGTTATCACGGTCAGAGGTTTTAATAAAACTTAAAAATTTATCGTAATTCCATTCGAGTTCATCGGTGGTGATGTCAAAAATACGATACACTTCATCAGAGAAATACCATTCATTACTCTGCAAGTTCCAATCAAAATCGCCCAGTTTGGCAATACGTTGTGCATCTGTTAAACGCATCACGTTATATTTTAGCTTGCCTAAGTTATCGAGAAGATGATGACGCATGATCTGCAATTTTGACAATAATTGACCTATTTCATCCTCATAATGAATGACGATGTCGTTGTCATAATTTCCTATACTGATTTGCTCAAAATGTATTACGGCGTGTTTGAGTACGGTCAGGCGTTTCTTGATTTGAGAAAAAAAGAACATTAAGCACAAACTCAATAACCCAGAACTTGAGAGTATATAGGTTTTTTCAAGCAATAATAGGTCAATCTGTTTAGTTAATTGATCGTTTAAGCCATTGATAATAGACGGGTAGAGTGTCATGGCTTGTGAAATAATTTGCGTGCCCTGTACATAAAAATTTTCATCATTGGTGGATACGTCTTTTGTTAAGCTTTGCTGCTCTGCAATGAGTAAAAACTGTTCAATGTTGCGTTGCACTTCCAATGTATTTTGTTGATATGTTTGTTGAAAATCGGGTAATACATTAAAGATTTTTTCTAAATCTAAATCAAATTTACGCTGCGATAAACGAACTAAGTGAATAAGTTCCACCATTTTGATTTGCTCTGATGTACTCACAACGTGATGAGCAACCATTGTTCCGCTTGCAAAACCTCTCAGTTGTCCAATATTTTCAGCGAGTTCAGGTAGGCTTTTTATCATGCTATTCATCAAATAATGCGTTGATAAATCATCATCTAAGCCTAAATGACTACTGTTTGCGACATCTTCTATCAAGGCAGATGTGTCATCGATTAACAGTGTATGCAAATTAAAGCTATCGCGCACACTTAGCATGAGGTGTGTGGTTTTGAGGCGTTGCCAGCGTTGCTGCATGTTACTTAAATTCTCACAGGGTAACGAGACCTCAGGTAACTGACATTGCACAACATCGGTTTCAAAATTCGCATCTATTTGCTTCTCTAGTTCCTCTAGCGCATCTTCAAGTCCATGATTGCCATTGAGTAAACGATTGACCATGCCGCGATGTTGCGCAACCAAAATGTTGATTTGTTGCAACTTTGCAATGATTTCTACACCAAATTTTTCCTGTTTGAGTAAATTGATATCGCGCTCTTCATTGATTAAAACCCAACTCAATGCGCTAAGCACAAAGATAAATACAACACTTATCATTATCGTGAGTAATGTTTTAATCGACCATCTACGCATAAAATGAACCCTAAATTAGTCAAAAATGTGAGAATACTACCTAACTTATTTTACAAAACAGCTTTTTTCTGCAGCATCTTCTGCTTCTTTTAATTGTTTGCGCAACGTTTGCCCTTTCTTTGGATCACGAAAAGCAGCGCCATTTTCACCTGCCATTGAACGTAAATACGAAACGGTCTTTGCCGAATCAAAGTCGTTAAAACTCAATTTTTCGGCAATTTTGTCAATTTTGCATCCACACGCATATTGATTGATATACGTTAAACCGCCATGTTGTGCAACGCAGTTTAAAACATAATCCACACGCTCACGCGTTGGGTATTCATTGATAAAACTGGCTACAGTAACCGGTTCGACAGTGTTTTCAGCGAGTTTTTCTTGAGTATTTGCGCAACCGGTGATGATAAGCGGCAGAGTAGCAGTAAGCAGCGCGATTTTTAACGTATGTTTCATGCGACCTTTTTCCTTTAAAATGTAAAATATTTAGCCAATAGATTAACACCAATGACCTCGCAAACAAAAGTAGCAGGCGTTATTCTCGCCGGTGGTAGAGCGCAACGTATGAATTTCGAAAATAAGGCTTTGATGCACTATCAAGGGCAACCGTTAATCGCGTATTCGTTTTTTGCTATGCGTCCGATTGTCGATGAATTATTGATTAACACACATAGCGATGATGCCATTTATCATGCGTGGGGTGCGGGGGTTATTGCCGATGCAACAGCTAATTTCTCAGGGCCGCTTGCGGGGGTTTTAGCGGCAATGAACGCTATTGACGCGAATACGTTAATGGTTGTGCCTTGCGATGCGCCCTTTATTACCACTCAGCAACTAAATCGATTATTGCTTGAACATAACACTTATCAATCCGACATTACGGTTGCTTGCTGTGGAGAGCAAGTTCACTCTGTTTTTATGGTCGTGAATACAGCGCTCAAAGCCAATTTAGAACAGTATTTAGCTAGAGGTGAGCGCAAGGTTCGACGCTGGTTTGCTGAGCATCAAACGCATTACGTTGATTTTGGTGACGATGTACGAGGATTTGAAAATATCAATACGCTCGAAGAATTACACGCTATTGCGTGACTACCACATGAAAACCCAATAAGCGAATATCATCTGCTAAATCTGCCATAACGTCTAATGGCATGACGTGCAAATCGATGGCTTCGGGTTGTTGTGATGGTCGTGCGAGCGTGTATAGCGTCATATTTTCAATCGTTGTTTGAGAGCGCACCTGTTTTAGAAAATCAATAAAACCTGCTTTCTCAGTCTGAGCAAGTCCTTGTTGTTTATAATCAACTAAACAGATTTGTATTTTTGTTGGACAGAGTTCGCTTGCAATCCGTAAATGTTTCAATACAGATTCATTACTTTGCGCAGAATGGTTAAATTTTGCGCGTCCCTCTGGCGTTGCACTGTCCATTTTAAACCAGATTTCGCCATCATATTCACTGAGGATTTTTAATCCTTTTTGAACTGATTGACGGTGAATTAAACTGCCATTGGTAATTAACACAAAATGACTTTGAGGAAAAATACCAAATTCATTGGCAATCTCGCCAATTACATTTACAGCAACGTCAAAATTTTTCAAACTGGTAGGCTCACCATTCCCTGCAATAGCGATGTCTTTAATCGTACGCTGCGTGGCCTCTACTTCCATCTCGTCGTAGAAATGACCGTGTAATACCGAATTTAAAAAAAAGCGCAGCTCACTAGCCAGTAAATTCAAATCAATTTCCGGTGCGGCGCCATTTTTTAATTCAGGCACTTGGCAATAAATACATCGCCAATTACACGCATTATTGGTATTAAAATTAATACCAATGGATAAACCACCTGCGCGACGTGACAGAACGGGGTACACATACGTTAAACCAGTGAGATTGCGGTTGTGATTTGTAACGGTGAGTTTTGACATGGTTGCCTAACGTTATAGGGACAGGCTCTAAGTATAGCATACGTAAAGCATAGATTTTTTGTGTGTTATACTTTACGCGATACACAGCAAGGTTTTGTTGTGTTTAATTTTTTGAAGAATCATAACAATAAAAATGACAAATTAATGAGGAAAACATCATGTGTTGGAGTGGTGAAGCATCTGGCGTGCTTGCAGCAGTTGGCTTGGGGACAGCGTATTATATTGCTAAAAAGGGGGAGTCAAAAGAGCTTTGGATACCGTTAACGTATTTTGCACTGATGGAATTATTGCAGGCATTTACTTATGTCTATATTGATTTGTGTGACAATCCCAATAATCAAATTTTAACGATGCTAGGGTATCTACACGTCGCCTTTCAGCCATTTTTTGCTAATATGGTGGCAATGTACTTTATTCCCGAAAGTATTAAGCTCAAAATTCGAACCACGGTTTATACCATTTGCGCGGCCGGTTCTATTTTAATTTTATTTAAAATGTATCCCTTTGCATGGGCGGGAACCTGCGTTATTGGCACAGAAGGTTTCTGTGGTCCTCATATTTGCTCGGTATCTGGCGCATGGCATATTGCATGGCAAATGCCGCTTAATGGTTTGCTGTCGCATCCGATTGAATGGTTATTTAATTTCAATTGGGGACTGCACGTATTAGCCTATATTATTGTGGCCTTCATTCTGCCAACGCTTTACGGTTCTTGGAAGTTTGTGTTGTTTCATTATTTCATGGGGCCTTGGATTTCAGATATCACCACGGATGATCCCAATGAATATGCGGCGGTTTGGTGCTTGTTTTCGATTGCGCTGTGCGTGTCAGTGATTAAGTCACCTGTGCGCAAATATTTGCATGTCACGAATTGGCCATTTTATAAAAAACATTTGGGCGATTCGTTGTAATAGCTTGGGGTGGTTTGCGTCGTGTTTAACAATGTGACGTAATTCAGATACAAAAAAAGCCAACACAGTGTGTTGGCTTTTTTTATATCACAAAATAGAGGCTATTTTTGCAACATATTTTGTATTTTCTTAATTAACTGAGCAGTCAGTGCAATAATCGAATTATTGGCAGTTTTAAGAAAGTGTATGACATAAGCCAAAATTTCTGCCACGCTCATACCTTTAAATTTTTGTACTAAAATAGGCGCGAGCAATAAGCCAAGTGCAAGTCCGATAACGGTCACACCCGAAAAAGAACTTTCTTCTTCCGTAATCTGTGTTATTGAGGGCGTTACTGCCGCTGCAGTGGGCGTTTTTTCAACTACAACGGGCTCTGCATTGGCTTCTTCATGTGCTTTTGCTAACAATTCAGGTAGCGTAATTTTATAATCGTCAGCGATTGTATTGGCAGTCACATTGGGAATGCTCGGTAGATCACCATCACCTTTACCCACTTTTAATTGAGCTTTCATACCCTTTTCCATGTGCTGCGCAATATCGCAATGGACTAAATACGTTTTATCACCCGGTGGCAGAATTAATGTGCCAGAAATTTTTGCAGGTCCAGATATTTCTAAGTGAAACATCCCTTTAGGATATAAATATTTTGGTAACCCGTGCATCATCCATTGATGACGAACATTGTCATCATTGATGAAATGAACGGTTAATTTTGTGCAAGGCTTGAATTGAAATTCTTGTGTGTCGAAGGCAAACATTCTGCCCGGAAATTTTTCAGCGTATTTATGCCCAGCATGAACGGTAATTTCTTTGGTTTCTGCGATTTTTTCACAGCCACCGGGCAAGGTATCAGGATTATTGCCCATGACCATACCGCCAGCCATATCCATCAAATGACCATCGCCATGGTTCATTAACATGCCATCGTGATCTTGATAATCTTGAGCAAATGCCGGTAGCGAAAACAGCGCTGCCATGACGCTTACCGATACTAATTTCATCATTCTTTTTGCCTCTTGAATAAGTAAAACGACGTCCTTGTCTGAATTTGTCGCAATTTATTCTTTAATTTTACCAAGTAAACCATCAACAGTGCGTTTAAAGCCAGCACTTGATAAATAAGCTACATATAACCCAGCAAAGGCAAAGAACGCATATAAGAATAGTTCATTTTTGGATGCTTGTTGGCCTTTACCCGCTTGGAAACTCATGTGTGCATCAAGGCGCTCACTTCCAGCAGAGCCATCTTCAGGTAAGAGGGTAATATGAATTAAATATTTGCCAACGTCAGGAACGCCTTCGGGTAATGAAAGCATAACGGTACCTGACTTATGTTTTGCCGCTTCTTGGAAAAATACGCGGGTGCCTTCAGGTTCTTTAGTGACTTCAAACTCAACAGCTCTGTTGCGATATTTCATGTCTTGGTAATCGAATACCAACTGAATTAACGAGTTAGTGCTTGGAATATTGCCGCAAAAATCTTCAGCCGGAAACGCTTTTGGTTGGTAAGCGGTGTAGTGAATCCAGTGATCTTTTTCTAATTCGAATTTACATTGATCTGTATCGGTACCCGCAGCGCCACCATGCGCCCATAATGCCGAAGAAAAAAGTAACGCTGTTAAACCGAGTGAACTTTTTTTAATTATTTGCGCTATGTTCATAAGTCTTCTCACTTGAAATAGTTATTATTGTAAATGCTATTGCTTTATATCGCATCGCACGTTGCTAACTTTAACACGTCAATTGATGCAAATAAAGTAGTTAGGCTCCAGCATATAAAATGCCAGATTAAACAACTAGTTGATATGTGGAAGATAGTTACAGAAAACAGGTGATCGTTATTCAATCAAAGGTTCAGTAAAGGGGTACACATAAAACAATAAATGTTTCACCAAAAAAGAAAATGAAACACAAATGATGATGAGAAGGAGCTTTACATGCGGGAAATACTGAGAGGTTGAATAACGGACGCTTCGTATCAAAATGATAAATTGACTTTAGTTCAGCTTAAGGGGGAAAAAGAACTGTGATATGGTGTATTATTGCTATCTGACCTTAATTTTCGTAGACTTGGAAGAATTTTTTCAATTTGGAGTTCTGTAGCATGGCATCGTTGACCGCTAAGCCCGCTTGGGCGGCATTACAAAATCATTATGACAACATTCACAATCAAAGTTTAGTCGATAGTTTTAAAAACGATGTACATCGACATGAAAAATTTTCGATTACGTTTAATGATATTTTGTTCGATTATTCTAAAAATCGCATCAACGATGACACTTTACCGTTATTGATTGAACTGGCTAAACAATCGAATTTATCAGAAAAAATTCATGCTATGTTTTCTGGTGAAAAAATCAATATTACCGAAGGTCGCGCGGTACTGCACACAGCTTTGCGTAATCGCAGCAATAAGCCTATTTACGTTGATGGTGTAGATGTCATGCCACAAATTAACGCATCGCTCAAAAAGATGCGTGCTTTTTCAGAACGCGTGCGTTCTGGAGAATGGAAAGGGTACAGCGGCAAGGCCATCACGGACATTGTCAATATTGGTATTGGTGGCTCTGATTTGGGCCCTAAAATGGTTACTGCCGCGCTGCATCCTTACGCAACGCCCGCGCTGAATGTGCATTTTGTATCCAACGTCGATCAAACAGACTTAATTGAAACCATTGAAAGACTTTCGCCTGAAACCACTTTATTTTTAGTGGGCTCAAAAACGTTTACAACGCATGAAACGATTACGAATGCAAATTCGGCACGTGCTTGGCTACTTGAGAGTGCGCCAGATAGCTCAGCGGTAGCAAAACATTTCGTGGCACTGTCAACGAATGCGAAAGAAGTTGCTGCGTTTGGTATTGATACGGACAATATGTTTGAATTTTGGAACTGGGTAGGTGGGCGTTATTCGCTTTGGTCTGCTATTGGGTTGTCGATTGCACTGTATGTTGGAATGGATAACTTTGAAGAGTTGCTTGAAGGCGCTTATGAAACAGATCAACATTTTCAACATACGCCATTTGAAAAAAATATTCCCGTTATTATGGGGTTGCTTGGGATTTGGTATAACAATTTTTTCAAAGCCGAAACCCACGCCATGCTCGCCTATGATCAATCCATGCGTTATTTCGCGGACTATTTTCAACAAGGTGACATGGAAAGTAATGGCAAAAGCATTTCCATTACAGGTGAAAAAGTCAACTACAGTACCGGTCCTATTATCTGGGGACATCCGGGCACAAATGGGCAACATGCGTTTTATCAACTGATTCACCAAGGAACTAAATTAATTCCTTGTGACTTTCTTGCCCCCGCGATTAGTCATTACCATTTGCCCGAGCATCACAAAATTTTAATTTCAAATTTTCTTGCACAGCCCGAAGCCTTAATGCACGGTAAAACAGCGCAAGAAGTCAAACGTGATTTAACCGAAGAAGAGTGCAAAGATGAGGTTTTAGTTGCCTCTAAAGTGTTTGATGGTAATAAACCATCTAATGCGTTTTTATTTAAGAAACTAACGCCAAAAACACTAGGGTCGCTTATTGCGCTGTATGAACATAAAATTTTTGTGCAAGGCGTGATTTGGAATATCAATTCTTATGACCAAATGGGCGTTCAACTAGGCAAAGTGCTGGCAAAAGTGATTTTACCTGAGCTCAATAACGATGAAGTGATTAGCAGCCATGATTGCTCAACGAATGCGTTGATTAATGCGTATAAAAAATTGGCTAAATCAGACGTGTAAGACGCTTTTGTTTTTCGCATTAAAAAAGCCTTGTGCGTGAACCGCACAAGGCTTTTTAATTTTGAGAACTAAAAATTTTAGCTTATAGAATTTTTTTCAAATCAAGAACGGCTTGGTGTGCATTTCTCAATTCTTGTTCTGCTTGTTGGTTCGCACCTTCTTTTACGTGGTTACGAGCTGCTTTGATCATGTTATTCGCTTTTGTGCTTGCGCGGAATACAGAATCACTTGCATTGATTTCTTTTGTTGCGTCAGACGCTTCTTTGATTAATTTTGAAACAGTTTCTGCATCGCTACCAGCAATTAACGCATCAAGCGCAACTTGAACTTTACCTGCTGTCATTTCGATAGCCGTTGTTGGGCTGTAAACAATACGACCTGCATCTGTTTCAGCAAAAGCGGTTGAAGATACTGCGCCTAAAGAAGCGGCTACCATTGCAGCTAATGCGATTTTTTTTAATGCTTTCATCAATGTGAATCCTCAATTGTTATTATTTTGAGTGGGAGAAAAATAGCCATCACTTAACGATGTGCTAGCGTCAATTCTAAACACATTTTTGAATTTTTCAACCAATCACGCAATTAAGCCTGCTTTTTTTGCTGTTAATCGATGGTCCATTTAACGATGCCGCTGTAAGCGGTAATCAAAACAATCGCACCAAAAAATAGGCGATACCATGCAAAAATAACAAAATCATGTTCACTGATGTAGCGTAAAAGTGCTTTTATTGCCAATAAAGCACTAAAGAAAGCGGCCACCATGCCTAAAACAAAATGAGGCGCGTCTGCGGCTAAATCGAGTAGTTCACGATGTTTATACAAATCATATAAACTCGCAGCGGTGAGGGTTGGAATCGCTAAAAAAAACGAAAATTCGGTGGCGGCTTGTCGTGATAATCCAAAAAGTAAACCGCCAATAATCGTGGCGCCAGAACGCGATGTGCCCGGAATTAATGCCGCTGATTGTGCTAATCCTAATTTGAGTGCATCCCATTTTGACAGCTCATCGACTGCGTAAATGCGCACAGTATGCTCACGTTTCTCTGCCCAAAAAATAATCAATGCACCGATGATAAACGCCAACGCAACGGGAATAGGTTTGAATAATATCGCTTTAATGTATTTACTAAAAAGAAACCCCAAGATAGCAGCAGGTAGAAACGCAATGATGAGGTTCATGGTGAATTGTTGCGCTATTTTTTCGCGTCTGCGCAGGCCACTAAATGTGTCATGAATTCGCTTTCTATATTCCCAACATACCGCAAAAATAGCACCCATTTGAATGACTAATTCAAATAATTTACCTTTTTCATCATTAAAATTAAGCAAATCGCCCACTAAAATAAGATGCCCTGTACTTGAAATGGGCAAAAACTCCGTGAGTCCTTCAACAATGCCCAAAATCAAGGCGTTAATTGCGAGTAATAAATCCATAAAGCTCTAAAAAGTGAAAGGTAGAAATTAGCGTTTTAAATTAATGGTAATACTAGCACCATCAACCGATTTAATCTTGTCCGCTTCGGGTTCAATGGACATAATGGTTTGTGTGTCGAGCTCTAATTCGCGTTGAATTTTTTTGGGTTTTTCAATAGTGAATTCAGGCTTGACTTGAGCTGTTGTTTTCGATTCTGCGGTATTTTCAATTTGTGCTGGCAATGATAAATCAAGCACCTTAGGTACCGTAGGTGTTTCAATGGATTTGACTGCTTTTTGTTTTTTTGTGCTATCGCTAAAACCGGTTAATCCCGTTAAGGTCAACCCTAAAAAACTGATGAGAAAAAAACGATGCGTATTCATAGATAATCACTTTTTGATTGTTTTAATGGAAATATCACTTATTTTTGCTTGCCACTGTGTTGGCGCGAGATGGTGAATTGAGATGCCTTGTGTATCCACTGCAACAGTGACTGGCATATCTTCAACGACAAATTCATGAATAGCTTCCATACCTAAATCGGCAAAGGCGAGAACTTTTGCACTTTTTATTGCCTTTGATACCAAATAGGCTGCGCCACCCACAGCAATTAAGTATATGGATTGATGTTTTTTGATTTGCGCAATCGCTTCGCTGCCGCGCTCAGACTTGCCAATCATGCCCAGTAATCCCGTTTTTTCTAATAAGGGACCCGTAAATTTATCCATACGTGTCGCTGTAGTAGGGCCAGCGGGGCCGACGACTTCATCACGTACCGCGTCCACGGGGCCAACGTAGTAGATAAATTTATTCTTAAAATCGACTGGCAGTGTTTCGCCACGCTCGAGCATATCACAAAGACGTTTGTGCGCTGC
>ERZ1034361.1808-NODE-1808-length-10773-cov-3.338631_pt1 | contig 10773 bp, 10 predicted proteins | sample MGYA00520617_ERZ1034361 | MGnify/ENA primary metagenome ERZ1034361 (study PRJEB33736, sample SAMEA104284507) | Azolla filiculoides | biome: Urban; feature: Water surface; material: Ditch water | place: Netherlands | collected 2015-10-28 | depth 0-0.1 m ... | reverse complement strand
CCTTGAGCGCATGGGCATTGGTCAGGTTGCCGTTGTGCACCAGCACGATGCCGAAGGGGGCGTTCACGTAGAAGGGCTGCGCCTCCTCTTCGCTGAAGGCGTTGCCCGCCGTGGGATAGCGCACCTGGCCCAGGCCACAATCACCCGGCAATGAACGCATGTTGCGGGTGCGAAACACGTCACGCACCATGCCCTTGGCCTTGTGCATGAAGAACTTGCGGTCCAGTTGTGTGACGATGCCCGCAGCATCCTGGCCACGGTGCTGCAACAACAGCAAGGCGTCATAAATCAGCTGATTGACAGGTGCGTTGCTGACAACGCCGACGATTCCACACATAGTTCCATCCATTCAGGCACAGGCTCGCACCGGCGGTGCGGCGCGCTGCGCCAGTAAAAAATCAGGCGGGCAAATACTTCCCGAACGCTTCCGGCAACACCGGCTTCAGACCTTTGAGCGCCGCGCTCAACACGCTGGCCCCGGTGGAGGCTTCCCACATTTCGCTCGACTTCAGCGGCGTCATGTCCATCACCACGGCCACCGCCAGAAGCAGAATCACGCCGCGCACCAGCCCGAAGGCGGCGCCCAGCGTGCGGTCCACCGGGCGCAGGCCGATGGCTTCGACCAGTTTGCGGGTGAGCCAGGCGACCAACCCTCCCGCAAACGCCGCCGCAACAAAAACCAGAACGAAGGCCACCGCGTAACGCACCGGCTCGCTGGCGCCGCTCATGGACAAGCGGGTCGCCACCTCTGGCGCCCACCACTGCGCCAGCACAAAAGCGGCAATCCATCCGAGCACGGACAGCAGTTCATAGACCAGGCCACGCCAGGCACCCAGCAGCAAGGAGGCCAGCAGCACCGCCAGCAAAATCCAGTCCACGGCCGTCACGCTGCAACCTGGGTCAAAGGGTCAAAATGGCAGCGTGCAGAGCCAGGCCGCGGATTTTTCCGGCAGCCTTGTCTGCCTCGGCCCGGCTCGTAAAAGGGCCCACCCGCACGCGGATGCGCTTGCCTTCCTTGGTATCCACCACTTGCGTGTAGGTTGTCAGCCCCGCCCGCTCTACCTTGAGCCGTGTTTCGCGCGCCAGGACGGGGTCTGAAAAAGCACCGACCTGCACGATGAACCGGCCAGCGTCCACCGCAGCGGGCTTCGATGGCTCCTTGCCATCCAGCAGGGCCCGCGCACGGCTCCCGTCGTCAGCCGGCACTGCAGCCTGCGCCTTGGGTGGCACCTTGCCATCCGCTTTAACCTCCGGTTTCGAGGCGGCAGCCAGCTCGCGAATCGCTTCTCTATGAATAGCAGAAGAAGACCCAGCCACGCTGGGTTTGGCCTGTTTTGATCCAGAATCGTTGGCCACCAGCTCTTCTTTCGCACTCAAACTGGCCGGTGCAGCCACCTGGTCCGATCCGGACCCTGCAGCGGCCACCGCCTGCGTCGCAGAAGACGTCATGGCAGGCACTGGAGGCACGGGCATCAGCGCGCTGGCAGGCGCTTGCGGCACCGGTACGGGCATCGCCAGCGGCTTGGCCTTGGCCCGGTCAGGAATCTGGATCGGAACATCCACCGCCACGGGACGTGGCTGGGTGTCAAACAGCAAGGGGAAACCCATGACGGCAGCAAGAACCAGCACTGCAGCGCCAATCAGCCGATGGCGCGCGCGCCGACGCAAGCCTTCAACGCTTTCGGGCGGCGACGGGGCAACCGGATCGCCACCCGCCTTGCCGCCAGGGAATCGGAACTTGAAAAATGCCATGCAGTGCAGACTCAGGCGTTCAGGTGTTTGGCATCAAGACGCGGAATGCCGCCCTGCAAAACGCCGCCCACGGTGTAGAAAGAGCCAAAAACGACGATTCTATCAGTGGGGTCTGCCGCATCAATGGCCGCCTGCAGCGCTTCCCTGGGGCCTGGATAGGCGCTGGCGGGCACGTCCCGCACACCCGGTAGCGCACGCCATCCGTCCAGCAGGGCTTGCGCAGAAGCCGCGCGAGCCGTGGGCAGATCGGTGAAATACCAGCGGTCAATGAGCGGCGCCACGCGTTCCAGCATCGGCCCCAGATCCTTGTCCGCCATGGCGCCAAACACGGCGTGGGTGGTGGGGAAATAGCCCATGGCGTCCAGATTGGCGGTCAGCGCTGCCACCGAGTGCGGGTTGTGCGATACATCCAGCACCAGCGTCGGCTGGCCCGGAACGATCTGGAACCGCCCCGGCAACTCCACCATCGCCAGCCCGTTGCGCACAGCCTGCGCCGTCACAGGAATGCGGTCGCGCAAGGCATCCAGGGCCGCCAGCACACCCGACGCATTGACCAGCTGGTTGGCACCGCGCAGCGACGGATAGGCCATGCCGGCATAACGCCGGCCCCGCCCCGCCCAAGCCCATTGCTGGCGGTCGCCGGAGTAATTGAAGTCGTGTCCAAAGCGCCAGAGCCTGGCATCGATCTCGGTGGCGCGGTCGATCACGCTCTGGGGGGGCACCGGATCGCTCACGATGACCGGCTTACCGGTGCGCATGATGCCGGCTTTCTCGTAGCCGATGCGCTCACGGTCTGGGCCGAGCAGCTCGGTATGGTCGATGTCGATGCTGGTGATGATGGCGCAGTCGGTGTCGATGATGTTGACGGCATCGAGACGGCCGCCCAGCCCCACTTCCAGAATGGCCACATCCAGCCTGGATGACGCCATCAGGCTCAGGATGGCCAGCGTGGTGAACTCGAAATAACTTAAAGAAATTTCACCTCTTGCCAGCTCCACCCGGTCAAAGTGCGCTATCAATTCAGCGTCCTTGACAATCTCGCCGTGAATTCGGCAGCGCTCTTCAAAGTGCACGAGGTGTGGCGAGGTGTAGACCCCGGTACGGTAGCCTGCCTGCAGCAGGATGGCTTCCAGCATCGCGCAGGTGGACCCCTTGCCGTTGGTGCCTGCGACCGTGATCACCGGGCAGGAAAATGCCAGATGCATCCGGTTGGCCACGGTTTTGACGCGGTCCAGGCCCATGTCGATGGATTTGGGGTGCAGTTGCTCGCAGTGCGCAAGCCATTCCGGAAGTGTTCTCATAGGCTTGGAATTGTCGCGCAGGTCAACTTCACGCATCATTCAGTCCATGACAAACCCCTCGATCACACTCTACGGCATCCCCAACTGCGACACCGTCAGACGCGCCCGCGCCTGGCTCGCCAGCGTTGACGCACCGACTACATTCCACGACTTCAAAAAGCAGGGCGTGCCCGAAGCCCGGCTGGACGCCTGGATTGCCCAGGTCGGCTGGGAGACGCTGGTCAACCGCAAAGGCACGACCTGGCGCAAGCTGGATGCAGCCACGCAAACCGCTGTGTCCGATGCTGCCAGCGCCAGGGCACTGATGCTGGCTCAGCCCAGTGTGATCAAGCGGCCGGTGGTCGAATGGGGCAACCCGGCCGGCCCGGCCGTGACCGTCGGATTTGATGCAGCGGTCTTCGCAAAGCTTGCGCCGGGCGCGTGTCCTAAAATCACGGGTTGACCCTGACCCAACCGTGCGGGTTCCGCGCGCAACACACTCCCCACTCCCATGACCACCGAAAAAATCGACGGCGTTTCCGTCAATACCCAAGCCAGCGTCTACTTTGATGGCAAGTGCGTCAGCCACGGCATCACCTTCCCCGACGGCACGAAAAAATCGGTGGGCGTCGTCCTGCCTGCCACCTTGACTTTCAACACTGGCGCGCCCGAGATCATGGAATGCGTGGCCGGCGCGTGCGAATACAAACTGGCTGGCACCGATGTCTGGTTGAAGTCCGGCCCCGGCGACAAATTCAGCATTCCCGGCAACTCGAAATTCGACATTCGTGTGACCGAGGCCTACCACTACATCTGCCACTTCGGCTGAACCGGGAAGACTCCACCATGGCCACCATTCTTCAACACCTTCCCGCCCAGCAAAAAGTGGGCATCGCCTTCTCCGGCGGCCTCGACACCAGTGCCGCGCTGCTGTGGATGCGCCAGAAAGGCGCCATCCCCTACGCCTACACCGCCAACTTGGGCCAGCCTGATGAGGCGGACTACGACGAAATCCCGCGCAAGGCCATGGAGTACGGCGCCGAACTGGCCCGCCTGATTGACTGCCGCCCCCAACTCGCGGCCGAGGGCATCGCTGCGCTGCAGTGCGGCGCCTTCCACATCTCCACCGCCGGCGTCACCTACTTCAACACCACGCCCATCGGCCGCGCCGTCACCGGCACCATGCTGGTGGCCGCGATGAAGGAGGACGACGTCAACATCTGGGGCGACGGCAGCACCTTCAAGGGCAATGACATCGAGCGCTTCTACCGTTACGGCCTGCTGGCCAATCCGTCGCTGAAGATCTACAAGCCCTGGCTGGACCAGCAGTTCATCGACGAGCTGGGTGGTCGCGCCGAGATGTCGGCCTTCATGACGGCGCATGGCTTTGGCTACAAGATGTCAGCCGAAAAAGCCTACTCCACCGACTCCAACATGCTGGGCGCCACGCACGAGGCCAAGGATCTCGAATTCCTGAACAGCGGCATCCGGATCGTCAACCCGATCATGGGCGTGGCCTTCTGGAAAGACGACGTGGAGGTCCAGCGCGAGGAAGTCACGGTCCGCTTTGAGGAAGGCCAGCCCGTCGCATTGAACGGCAAGACGTTCGATAGCGCGGTCGAACTGATCATGGAAGCCAACCGCATTGGCGGGCGCCACGGTCTGGGCATGAGCGACCAGATCGAAAACCGCATCATTGAAGCCAAGAGCCGCGGCATCTACGAAGCTCCCGGCATGGCGCTGCTGCACATCGCCTATGAGCGATTGGTCACGGGCATCCACAACGAAGACACCATCGAGCAGTACCGCATCAACGGCCTGAAGCTGGGCCGCTTGTTGTACCAAGGCCGCTGGTTTGACAGCCAGGCCATCATGCTGCGCGAGACCGCCCAGCGCTGGGTGGCCCGCGCGATCACCGGCGAGGTGACGCTGGAACTGCGCCGGGGCAACGACTATTCGCTGCTGAACACAGAGTCGCCCAACCTGACCTACCACCCCGAGCGCCTGAGCATGGAAAAGGTCGAAGACGCCCCATTCACGCCGCTGGACCGCATTGGCCAACTCACCATGCGCAACCTCGACATCACCGACACCCGCCAGAAGCTCGGCATCTACGCCAAGTCCGGCCTGCTGTCGCTGGGTTCCGGCGCAGACATGCTGCGCCTGGACGGCGGCAAGAGCGACGCCAAGACCGAGTAAGTCAAGGCCTTGCCTGCGCAGTGAAGCCGCCCCGACCGGGCGGCTTTTGTTTGTCTAGACCACCACCGGCTCCGGCTCCAGCCGGATGCCAAAGCGCTCGTACACGCTGGTCTGGATGGCCCGGGCCAGCGTGATCACCTCGCCGCCCGTGGCGCCGCCATGGTTGACCAGCACCAGCGCCTGCTTTTCATAGACGCCGGCGTGCCCGACGGTCTTGCCTTTCCAGCCGCAGGCGTCAATCAGCCAGCCGGCGGCAAGTTTGATGCTGCCGTCCGGCATGGGGTAATGCACCACCTTCGGGTCGCGCGCAATGATGTCGGCGCACTGCTCGGGCGTGACCGTGGGGTTCTTGAAGAAGCTGCCGGCGTTGCCGATGACCGCAGGGTCGGGCAGCTTGGCGCGACGGATGGCGCAGACCCAATCAAAAATCTGGCGTGCATCCGGCGTTGAAATGCCCGTCTCGGCCATCTTGCGTTCCAGATCGAGGTAGCCCAGCACCGGCTTCCAGGGCTTGGCAAGCGCAAAGCGCACGCGCAGGATCAGGGCCTTGCCGGCCAGGCCCAGCCCGTTCGGGCCGCTGCTGGCGTGCTTGAACACCGAGTCCCTGTAACCAAAGGCGCACTGGGCCGCGTTCAGCGTGAAGACCTGGCCGGTGCCCAGGTCGATCGCGTCGAGCGAATCGAAACGATCCTGCAACTCCACGCCATAGGCGCCGATGTTCTGCACGGGCGACGCGCCCACGGTGCCGGGGATCAGCGCCATGTTTTCCAGGCCCGGCCAGCCCTGCGCCAGCGTCCACGCGACGAAATCGTGCCAGCTTTCACCCGCGCCGGCCTCCACGATCCAGGCCCTGGCGGTTTCGCCCACCAGGCGACGGCCGGCAATTTCCACCTTGAGCACGACCGGCTTGACATCACCGGTCAGCACCACGTTGCTTCCGCCACCCAGCACGAACTTGGGCGCAGGGCCCAGTTCCGCATCGGCCAGCACGGCCTCGACATCGGCCTGGCTGCGCACACGCACCAGGGTGTGGGCCTTGGCGACGATGCCGAAGGTGTTGCAGGCTTGCAGGGGGACATTGCGCTCAGGGAACATGGGAGAATTGTCTCATTCCAACCTTTGCATTCCGGACCCACCATGCCTTCTTTCGATACTGTTTGCGAACCCAACCTGCCCGAAGTGAAAAACGCGGTGGAGAACACCGCCAAGGAAATCGCCACCCGCTTTGACTTCAAAGGCACCTCCGCGGCCGTCGAGCTCAAGGACAAGGAAATCACGCTGATCGGCGACGCTGAATTCCAGCTCACGCAGATCGAGGACGTGCTGCGCAACAAGCTCACCAAGCGCAACGTGGACGTGCGCTTCCTGGACATGGGCGACGTGCAGAAAATGGGCGGCGACAAGGTCAAACAGGTCATCAAGGTCAAGAACGGCATTGCCACCGAAGACGCCAAGAAGATCACCCGCATCATCAAGGACAGCAAGATGAAGGTGCAGGCCTCCATCCAGGGTGAGTCCGTGCGCATCACGGGCGCCAAGCGCGACGACCTGCAGGCCGCGATGGCCCTGCTGCGCAAGGACATCACGGACCTCCCGATCAGTTTCGACAACTTCCGCGACTGACGCCATGCGCCCGCGCGCCCTGGCCTTTGGCCTGGCATTGACGCTCGCATTGGGGGCGTAGGGCGTCGAAGCAATTACTCTGTCATCCATTATGAATCAATGACTTACATGAACTGATGTCACGGGGCTGAAGGCAACTAAGACAGAGTTATTGCGACCGGCCTACCACTATGCCAAAGTTAATACTCTGGCACAAAGCACCAACTTCCCAAAACCGATTCGCAGTTTTTGGCGAGAACGAGGTTGTATAAAAATCCGGCCACCTGCCTGCAGGGGTGACCTTGTCCCAAAAATGGAATTCTTGAGCAGGAGTGGTCCCATGGGGCTGGACCAGCGTGGCTCAATTTGGCTCCGCGCCAACAACTCCTTCAGCGACGTGCGAAATACTGCCTGCATCCGTCAAGCGATGGCCCTGTCGCTAATGCAATTCCGTTGCTGACGGCCCAGGCAGCGGCGTGCTTCGGTGCGATTCCGTGGGCATCGACCAGCACATGGTGCTCGCTGCCAGGACGCGCTCGGTCTGTTGGATCGGCCCCGTGTCCTGGCCCCCTTTTTCAGCCAAGCTGCTCGAGTCCAGGCTGGCATGTCGCCAGTCGAGCTTATCGGCCTGAGCTAGGCGCTCCAGCAACAACTGATGCAATCGATCCCAGACGCCGGCGGCCTGCCAAACACGCAGACGCCGCCAGCACGTCACACCCGAGCCCCGGCCCAACTCGCAGGTAAGCATCACCGAGGGTTGCCCGTTCGCAACACGAGACCATGCCAGTGAGTGGGGCGCGGTCTTCTACGAAAGGTCTGCCGCCTTTGGGATGGGGCGCATGCGGCGGCAGTAACGGCTGAACCAACGCCCAAAGTTTATCGGCAATCAAGCGCTTCATCCCGGGGTGCCAGCAATCGGCGTACCTGAGCTTATGAAAGACGCTCTTAGCCAGCCGGAACCGCGTGTTCTGCATGGCGAGGAGTGGTTCGCCGAAAACCTTGCGCTCGCGTACGTAATTGAGCGTCTCGGTGATGGTGCGTTCCATCGTCGCAACCGCTCCGACGGCAATAAGCAGGCGCTCCTGCGGGGAAACGCCGGGGCGCCGCCAGCAGCGGTGTCGGTCTTGCATGCCACGCATACCAGTCCAGCATGAGTGCCGTTGGTGATGAAGGCCTTGCTGCCGGTGATCCGCCACTGGTTCTGTATACGTCTTGCTTGCGTCTTGATCCGCTTTAAGTCGGTGCCTGCGGTGTGCTCTGTCATCGCGATCGCGGCTACCAGTTCGCCGCTCGCCATGCGCAGCCAGCGCCGCTTCTGCGCCTCGGTGCCTTATCTGAGTAGGTCGTGCGCGACGATGCCGCTGTGTACATTGTTTGAAAAAGCGGCGCGTGCTTTCGCGCAACGCGGCCAGGTCTTCGGTCTCCCAGGTTCATCGATCTGTCATAGGTGATCCGGTTGATCATGGATCCGCGCTGCACCACTGCGGGTTCGAATGGGTAATCATGTGTTTCGCTGGGCGAAACGACTGGAGCCGAGGTAGTCCCTGGATTCCACCCGTGATCAGGGGCGCTTGCTGAGCAAGTTCCCAATGAAAACAAGCAGCGGCTTGCCATGAGAAATGCATGAATTTCGGGTTTACCCGCACCCCGACAGGGGGGGTGTCCCAGGTCCGGCTCCCTGGCCTAATTACATCCCACGTCAATGAAGCATCAAAGGTAATCATGCGCATTTCGTTCCTCATCGCCACCGCGGCTCTAGCGACTGCGTCCCTCGCCTCGGCCCAGAGTTTTCCGACCCGTGCCGTCACCATGGTTGTGCCCGTGCCGCCTGGTGGCGCGGTCGATGTCACCGCGCGCGCCGTCGCTGACGAGATGAGCAAACGGCTTGGCCAACCGGTGGTGGTCGACAACAAGGCCGGGGCCAGCGGCATGCTTGGTGCCCAGCTGGTCGCCCGCGCCGTTCCCGATGGCCACACCATCCTGCTAACCCACGGCGCGCCCATCCTGAACGCGCCCTTCGTGTTCGCAAAAGTTCCGTACCAGCCGCGCAAGGACTTCGCCTTCGTCACCCAGGTGGCTACCAGCGATCTGCTGTTGGTGGTCGGGAAGGACGTGCCCGCACGCAACCTGAAAGAGTTCCTGGCCTGGGCCGAGCAGAACAAGGGCAAGCTCAGCTACGGCTCGTTCGGCGCTGGCTCGGTCGGTCACCTCATGAGCGCTTATCTCGTCGATTCGCGCAAGCTGGACATGACACATGTGCCATACAAAGGGGAGGCCCCGTTGGCGCAGGACATCATCGGCGGCAACGTGCCGTGGGGCATGACCTCGCTGGCTGCCGTGGCGCCGCACATTGCCTCCGGCCGGGTGCGCGCGCTTGCCGTAGTTGGCCAAAAGCGCTTCAGGGATCTGCCGGAGGTGCCCACCATGGCGGAAGCCGGTTTCCCCGAGCCAGAGTTCAAGGCCGTGGGCTGGCTGGGCTTGCTCGCGCCGGCCGGCACGCCCGCACCCGTGCTCGAGCGGCTTGAGAAGGAGGCGCGCGCCGCCATCGACTCGCCCGCCGTGCGCGCCCGCTTCCAGGTCTTCGGCTTCCAGGGCCTCGGCGGCAGCTCGCAGCAGTTTCGTCAGGTATTCGACCAGAGCGTCCCCGTCATCGAGAAGCTGGTGCGCACGGCCGGCGTCAAGGCGGAGTGAAGCGTGTCCCCCGAATCGAACAACCTCAATGGCTTCCGCGCCGATGTGCGGGCCTTCCTCAAGGCGGCAGTGCCGGCGGACCTGCGGGAGGTGGTGCGCAACCACGGCTGGATCACTAGGGAACAGGCAGCGCAGTGGCAGCGCATCCTGCATGCCCGTGGCTGGGGTGCGCCCAACTGGCCGCGAGAATACGGCGGCACCGGTTGGAGTGTGGTGGAGCAGGCGATCTTCCGCGAGGAGCTCGAGGCCTGCGGCGCCCCGCGTTATGACAATCTAGGGGTCGAGACCATCGGCCCCACCATCCTGCGGCACGGAACTCCCGCCCAGTGCGCGCGCTTCCTTCCGGGTATCTTGGCGTTTGATACCTACTGGGCGCAGTCGTATTCGGAGCCCGAGGCCGGCTCCGATCTCGCCTCGCTGCGCACCACCGCGCGACGCGAGGGTGATCACTGGGTCGTGAACGGCACCAAGACCTGGCAGAGCAACGGTGCCTGGGCCGATTGGGCCCTGGTACTGGTGCGCACAGATCCGGCGGCGGCCCGCAAGCAGGACGGCATCTCCGTGCTGATGCTGGACCTGCGCAGTCCCGGAACAACGGTTCGGCCGATCCGCTTGATGAACGGACAGACCTACCATGCGGAGTTCTTCTTCGACAATGTGAAGGTGCCGGCGGACCAGTTGCTCGGCCAGGAGAACCGGGGTTGGGCAATCGCCAAGGGCCTGCTCGCGGTAGAGCGCCTCTTCGTGGCTCGGGTGGCTGAATGCAAAGCCGACGTCGAGTACCTGAGCGAGGCCCAGCGCCCGGATGGCCGGCCCCTGCTGGACACGCCAGCACTGGTGCGCCGCCATGCAGAGTTGCAGATCCGCGCCCGCGCGCTCGACGGCCTGTGGTGGCCCGCGATCCGGCAGGTCCAGGCCGGCGGCCAGCCGCTGGTGGACGCATCGCTCGCCAAGCTGCAGGGCAACGCGCTGTTCCAGGACTTGCAGCAGCTCGCCGTCGACGCCTGGGGGGTGGAGACGCTGCCGCGGGGTGATGCCACGGGCCGCAACGCCGACCACGCAGTCCACAACTTGCTGGCGCACTATTGGCGCTACCGTGGCATCACCCTCGGAGGCGGCACGACGGAGGTGCAACGCGGGATCGTGGCCAAGGCGATCCTGGCCGGCGAGTCCGCGATCGAGGCGCACCATCCGGATCGACAGGAGGAGACCGCGGCCATGCTGGCGGGCTCGCTGCGGCGACTCCTGG
>ERZ1034361.1807-NODE-1807-length-10777-cov-6.134112_pt1 | contig 10777 bp, 8 predicted proteins | sample MGYA00520617_ERZ1034361 | MGnify/ENA primary metagenome ERZ1034361 (study PRJEB33736, sample SAMEA104284507) | Azolla filiculoides | biome: Urban; feature: Water surface; material: Ditch water | place: Netherlands | collected 2015-10-28 | depth 0-0.1 m ... | reverse complement strand
GCATATGTCCAAAGTTTCTTCGCCTTTTCGTGGTCATATGTGCCTTTTGCATGTTTCTTTGAAAGATTAGCAATGATTGGCATAATTTGTTGGCGATGCAATTGAGCGTGATTTGAAGCGTAAAGATGCAATTCATGTGCCCCGTCATCATCAGCAACGGTAGCACGACCTTCGTAGATTGATTCTAGTTCTTCGTCATCAAAATCTTCCTCAAGCTTTTTCTTAGCTGTCTGGAGACCTTTAATACGGGTTGCTTGCTTTGGACCAGTTAGTGGCAGTTGCTTACCCGGTGCACCATATTTGATGCCACTGATTTCAGCACCGGCACGTGCTTGATAATGGCGAAGTGTATTTTTAGAAAGTTCTTCCAATTCTTCTTCAGAAAGTTCTTCATATTCAGCGGTCTGGATAGATTCTAGCATCATTGCAGAAATCATATCAACTGACTCTTTACGCAGGCCACCACCAAACATATGCTGAAGCAATGGATGTACATTTGGAACAGATGCCACTTTAGCTTTTGGTGGACGACCACGACCACGTTTTTCGCCCGCTGGAGCAACTGGAGCCTCGTCAGGTGTATCAAAATCAGTTTCAGCAGCACCATATGATTTACCCTTAACAACACGACCAGTTGGCACATATTGTGACTTAAACTTGCGTGGTGCAGATTGTGGTGGAAGGACAGCTTCCGTAACTTCTAATGTCATTTTTAGTTCCTTATCATTTGTAATAAATTGACAACAATTTCATTATTATATTTATCTGTATCCGAATTCACATTTAGCGATTCCAATAGCGATTTTACTTTTGCTTTATTCGGTGCATAGTAAGTAATGTGACCCTGTGCGCCTTCAAAAATCATCTTGTCATCCAAGTCATTGATAATTTCATCAATTTGTAAATTAAGTTTCTCGGTATATCCTACAACCTGCTCTACCAACGCTTTTTGTTTATTTAGATCAGCTTCCTCGACCATCATATCATATCGTGTCAAAAACGAAAACATCAGGTATCTATTAAAATTTCTACACTCTGACAATGCAGCAATCATCTTTTCAGATAAGTGTTTTGTAGTGTAGCCTTTATATTCAATCTGACCCTCAACAAAATTCAATTTGTTTGTTTTATTCTTTCCGACGACTCTAATTTCATGCAACCAGCAATTTTCAAGTGCGCCATTTGCAATGCATGTCACATAGCTAGAACGCACATTAACGACTTCTGCACGAATGCCAGTATTTCCCTCAATAATATCACCGACAGCAAACTTGCCGAAATTTTCCTCTCGTAATACTGCTTTAATTTCCAACTGTTCAATTATTTTCTTCTTAATTGAATCAGTTGCTAATTTTGAGGAAATATTTTCAGCAGTAGCAATCCTACTCTTAGATATTTCTTGAAGTTGTTGAAAAGTAATCATAATATAGTTTCTCAGTTATTTCATGGTTTTTGCGAGTAGTGCTGACCGTTCTTTCTCTCTTGCTGCAACTGCATCTGGATAGCGTTCCCAACCAGAATGACCAACTTTTGGTGCTTTGCGTTTTGCAAGTTCACCGGTTGCTTTCATAGCTTGAGCGAGTCTTTCTTTTCTGTCTTTTTCATCGTCCCATTCTTCATCATCAGATGATTCATTCATTTTTGATTTGAATTCTTCTGGATAATATTTTGAATGACTGAGAATTGTTTTACCGTTCAGGGTGTGCTTAAAACGTTGCTCACCATCTTTAGCTTGACTTTTTGGAATATGGTGACAGGTATATCCCTTTGATTTGTCAGCAGCATATAGCTCCCAGCGACCATCGGCAGATTCTTCAATTTCAACTGATTCTTTATGTAGCCGATAGAATCCATTCTTGTCAGAAATGTGCTGAGTAATATGACAATCTTTACCAGTGTTAGCTTTAATCTTTGCAGCAACAGCTTCAGCAGCTTTTGCGTAACGAGTGATAAACTTTACTTTACCCTCGTGATTCACTTTATGAATCACGGTACCGGAGGTACCTTCTTCAATTTCCTCATATTCCTCTGCAATCTTTCTGGTAGCGGTAGCAATACCCTTCATTCTGTTTTGAGCAACATTCGAGTGGTGTGCACCCTTAGCGTAATTATCTTTTGCAGTTGCAAAATGAGCCTGTTTTTCTTTTTTCGGCGCATTTAATCCAATGTGGTTATGAAGTTTGCCGGCGGCGCTAAAACTATTCATTTTGTCAAGTTCAGACTCCTTGGATGCTTTCGCTTTTTCACGATATGATTTCAAGGTTGGAATTGAAAGTTCTTCAATTTCAACAGATTCACTGCGTTCTTTGTACATCTTGTCCTGCTCGTCTGACCAATATTGCTTTGCATCTTTTAGCTTTGAATATGGATGAAATTCTTTTTCACCACCAACAAAGTGAACCATCGCACCTGTGTTGCCACCAGATTTAATGTCAAGTGCATGAATCTTACCATGATCGGTTGTACCCATGCCACGATACAGTGCAACAGTCTGACCGACTTTAAATGCAGATTTTGATTCTTTTGGTGCGACATTGAATTTTTTATCAACGGTGCCCTTTGGCTTTGCAATTTCATCAATACGACCGACAGATTCTAAGATTTTTTCTAACATGGGAATTCCTTGGTTATTTTACTTATTTATACTTCTGTCTTTAATTCGCTTGACAATCGCAGCAACCATACCAGTGCTTAACTTCGGATGCAATTGCTTTTTGACTGTATCCACATCACCAGCTTTTGCCGCTTTTCGTACATCAGAAGCGTGAACCCCGTCAGTTCCAGAATCAGAGCGAGTGTTGTGTATATCATGACGGGAAACGACATTAATAGACTTAAAATGATAACCAGAACCATTTTTATTGAACTTACCATTGTACTTCTCCAAGCTTGCTTTCATTTCATCTGTACGATCATCGCCAAGAACTACTGTAGCGTGGTGATAGCCCTTTTTATGCAAATCACTTAACGAACTAAAAATGCTTGGCGATTCTTTACTTGCTGCATGGAACAGTGCTTTGTGTTCTGGATGTGCTTTACGAAGAACCGCAATTTTCTCACTGACTTTAAGCGGATTTTTGTCGTGGTCAAATGAATGTGATACGAAAACGTGACCATCACCACCAATCTTTTTAGCATGATCCGCAACAGCATGAACTAGATTGGAATGCTCAATATGTGGTGGAGAAAAACGACCGAATGTTAGAACAGCATGATCCGAATTCTTCTGATAGCGTTCAACGGACTCCCATAATTCTTCCTCTGTGATGTACTCAACTTCCTCATTAACTGGCTTACGGAAACGAGCATTCAAATTGAAATTATTCTTGGAGAATTGCTCACGATTAACGAGTTTCAGAGTGTTAATTGATTTATGTTTAGGTGAATCAAATGTCCAACCTTCAGCACCAGCTTTACGATATGTGCCATCCTCATTCTCAAGATGGTGTGTAATCTTGCCCTTAGAGTCAGCATGGTCGATCATACCGACGATATGATTCTTAGCAGCAACGGTAGCGTGGTGTAGCTTAAATGCTGCATCCAAATGATGACGATTCGCATTCAAATCCGCGATATGGGAGTGCATAGCTTCCATTTTAACAGACTTTGCTTTTTCTGTCTTGACTTTATCAATACCTTTTTGATGTTGTGATGCAACATGCTTGATAAAATCGTCAGTGTTAGCGTGTTGATCCTTGCGAACGGTATCATTGATATACGTCTTGATATGCGGACCCACATGCTCCTGACTCATATAATGGAAAGAGTCATGGTGTGTGTTCTTAATCGTACCAGATAAATGTGACAAGTGCTGGTGTGTTTCCGAACTAGAATGAATCTTTGGTGCTGCCAAGTCCATATGATAAACATCAGGATGATGAATTACATCCCCATGCTTCAATGGTTGTCTGTCAGTGCCACCATCAAATGCGCTATGAATAGCGACACCGATTTTTGCTTTCTTGATCTTCCTTACTTCGGTGGGATGGCTAGTTTCATTACGGACTGTATTAGGCTTAAATGCAGCTTTACCGTTGTGGTGTTCAACTTCATCATGAGTGAAAAGAAATTCGCCGGAGATATGTCTGTTATTGCCTGAGATTTTGTGTGCATGGTCTAGTAGTGTATGAAGTTTCTTGGTTAAGCCTGGAGCATGTCCGTGATTGCGGTCAATGTCCTCGTGAGTGAAATTAATCTTTGCATCTTTATTGTCGATGGACTTTGTTGCGACACCTTTTTGCCCATGCTCATTTGTAACAATATGGAATGCGAGTGACCCATCGCCCTTCTTTTGGAGCGGGTGGAGATTTCGTGTAGTATCGTGTAACAGCTTGTGTGCAGCAATCGCACCAGCACGACCGTGGTCTAGTGCAAGTTCCTCTGGATGACGATAGTGGCCGCGACCATGATCACCAAGCGAATTGAATACGGATTCTTCTAAGTATGTTGAAAATGATTTCATTTGCCCTCAACCTTTAATAATTTTGATCTTGATTCCATTAATTTTTTTGGATATATTGCGAGTCTTGCACCAGAATATCTCTTTCCATTATAATCAAAACCTCTTCCTGCTCTGAATGTCGCGCCGAAAACAGGTTCATATCCACCTGTGAAATGACTCAAATCACCAGATAAACTCATATGACTGGAAAATTCCATTTTCCAATATTCATTTGGATCACCCTGCCTGGGAAAAATTGGCTTTCCCTGTGCTATAACCTGAGTATGCTGTAATGAAAATTGATTACCAAACTCTGGCCCATATATTGACATGTTGGATAACTTTGCATCTTTAAATGTCATCATTATTGGATGATCAAGTTGATTCGATTCTCCAATTGTATTGGCAACAAGTTTAAAGAATTCTTGAACAAGCTTGTGATTGTATATGTGGTCACCTGCTTGTTTTGATAATCCACCATATTGCTGAAATGCTTCAGGGCCGCCCTCTTTTTTATGACTTATAAAAATAGAATCAGATTTTAATGGATTTGATTTATCTTTGCATATTATAATATCTGCTTTAGGATCGCCTTTAGTGCCACCCTGTTGTTTTAGATTCGTGTCGACTTTTACAGCATATGCCATGTCTTTATATAAAGTTGTTCCGACTTTAATATCAATTTTTCCACCAGATCGTATTATATATTCATTTATAGCATCGACCACTTCATCCTCATAAATCGTGCCATTTCCGGCAGTTGGCTTTCTTATCTTTGAAATTGGTAAAAAACCAGTTCCATTTTGAGTTTTGACCTTTGCTAATTTAAAGTCATTTGGTGCATATAATTTTGTATCAATTATTTTAAATTGAGTTCCCGCTTTCAATATATTACCACTAATTTTATATCCGGTTCCATCGGGAACATATAAACCCGATTCCATATTTTTTTCAATTTCAAATGTAATATCCGGCAACCTTTTATTATCCGTTACATATTTTACAAAAGATAATCTTCCGTCGGTTGCTTTCTGCGCGAGTGTTGCCATTATTAACTCAGATTGTAATGATTGATTATTTATCTAAATGAGAAAAGGACCCGAAGGTCCCATTCTTAATCAAAGTTTATGCCATTCAGATCGATGTGTTTTTTACCTCCACCAAATCGTCCCTTATCAAACATCGGCCCATCATCTTTTTCCTCATGTTTTCCAGTATCGACCATACCACCGTCAGCATCTTCAGAATCGTACAGTAAGAATTTTGAACGCTCAATTCCAATCATGAAACGCTTGTAATAATTCGGATCATTCCAGCGATTTTTCAAAACTTTGACCATTAGCTGTCCCATTTCGTCCAAATCATCATTAGATATGAGAGCAAAATAAAAGTCAAGTGTTTGTGGTAGCCCGATAGATTCCGAAGTGTTTGTCATATCCATATCAGAGTTTGTCATACCGTCACGATTAGTTTGCGTACATGTCATAACGGGTAAATCGTACTCCATCGCAAGACCGCGGAGTTCTTCTGCAATACTTTTAACGATTGTGTAGGAATTTGCTTGACTGTTCTTAACTCTTGAACTTGCACATAAATTTAAATAATCAACAAAAATAATATCAGGAACGAAATTCTTTTTGGTTCGTAGTTCTTCAAGTAAAGCTTTAAAATGCCCAGCATGTGCACCGCCTGTTGGATATTCTTTGATAACAAGCTTACCATGTGTTTTTCTTTCAATCTCAGTAACGCCATTGATGAACTCTTTCTTTCCCATTTTCATCATGTTTTCAATGGGAACGTCTAGCAAATTACAGTCGATACGCTCTGCGACTCGTTCTTCGGCTAGTTCAAGTGTAATATAAAGTGCATTTTTACCAGCGCGAATTACATTGGATGCATAGTTCGTCATGAATAACGACTTGCCACCGCCGGTTGTTGCCATGATACATGTCAGAGACTTTTTCGGTAATCCACCGCGAGTTACTTTGTCAAATATTTCTAGACCGAATGGAAGGCGTTCCTCTTTGCGGTGATAAAAATCATAACGATCTTCCGCGCTATCAAAGTATTCGTGACCTACCGAGTTATCAAATGAAATGGCTAGGGCATCTTGCAACAGCTTTGGAATACCATCTTTGCTTGCTATTTTATCTTTTCCATCAATAATCTGAATGGAGTCCATAATCGCATTATAAAGTGCTTGATCCTTACACCATTTTTCAGTTCTTTCTACCAGCCAATCGTGATTCTCTGATTCTGATTCAAGTGAATTAATTAGTTCTGCGGTGTATTCGTATTCTTCCTGCTTTAAACCTTTTTTATCTTCCAGTTCCAGTTTTAGAATCTTTTTAGTTGGAACCGTATTATGTTTTAAAAAGAAATCCCGAATAAGCGTGAAAACTACCTGGTCAGGATTTTGACCGAAGTAGTTTTCTTGGATAAACGGAATGACTTGTCGGATATATTCTTCATTGTAAATGAGACTTTGAAGAATTGTCTTTTCAACTCTTTCCATGGATGCTCCAGTTGTGGTGATATTTGATTATATCACTAACCTAATAACTTGTCTAGTGTATCGTCTTCCACTGCTGCATTTAAAACAAAGGAAATCCAATCACCTATCATTGTTTCATATTCTTCTTTTGGAAATGCTGGATCGCATAGCAAAGTATATTCAAACGATAGTGTTCCAAAACCTTCATCAGATTGTAAATCTTCAGGAAATGAAATGTTATCCACAATGAATCGTAACCCGTTTTCAAGTTCAATCGCTGGCATACCTTCACCAACTTTACGGTCAAAAATTGCATATTTCATATTAGTCATCCCAGTCGGAGAAGTGTGAATGATATTTTGATAGTGCGTCATCAAAACTTGGTGATTGTCCTAAACATTCGTCTAGGGTATCACAGTCATATTCTGAAAAGATTTTAATCAGATTGTAGTAAAATTCATCTTTACCAACAATCGGTGGAAAATGCTCCTCTGTCATTTCAATAATTTCAGACATTAGTCCTGAACCTGTGCTCCAGCCCATTATTCGTCCTCCGAGTCATCAAACTGCATCATAGGATTCACCGACAGTTGATATTTGTTTTTAACAAAGTCCAAGAATGATTGCTGAGTCAAAACTGGCATCCAAAACTCTTTTGAATCGGAGTCAGCTTTGCGCCATTTCTTTTCTTCAATCTCACCAGTTTCTTGGTCGACCCGAGTAAACCAACCGTTCGATGGTTTCTTAACATGACCAGATTCTAGTGCAAGTTCCATCAGCCCAGACCACTTGTTGATACCAGAGTCAAAATTGACGTTGAATTCAAGCTTGGATTTCTCTTTCACGAAACGAGATTTATCAACATTCAGTGAGAAATTGTAGCCCTCAATGCCATCCGAACCTTTGTCTTGACTACGACCGATCATGAAAATCTGATTTGCTGAGTAGTAAAGACCCTTACCACCAGACAGGACTTGCTTGGAGAACATTTCCTGAGTATCGTATGTGTGACCGATAACGATGCAAGGAATATCTTTCAAAGTGAAATGTGGAGTTACGATACGGAACAAGCCCTTCAATTGCTTTGCTCGTGTCATATCCGCAACTGCTTTTTCATCAAGTGCGTCATCCACTTCTTTCTTGGACGCAAGATTACCAACAGAGTCAATGAAAACGATTACCTTGTCACCACGCTTAATTTCGTCCAAACGCTTTGATAGGTCGAATTTCAACTGCTCAATATGCTCAATTGGAATATGCAACATGCGCGAGGTATCGATCCCATGGGATGCAAGATATTCTGGTGTGACACCGAATTCAGAGTCATAAAACAAACATACGCCATCCTTATGCTGTTTCATGTACGCTTGAACCATAACAAGACCAAGCTGGGATTTAAAGTGCTTTGACGGGCCCGCGAGAACAGTTAGACCGTTTGACAGACCACCATCGACTTTCCCTGACAGTGCGACATTGATAATTGGAATTCGTGTAGGTACAAATTCCTTCACTTGAAACATTAATGAATCTTCCAAGGTTGTTGCTTTGACGGAACCAGCCGCCTTCAATTTATCTAATAGTGACATTTTATTTCCTTTTAAGTTTATCGGCCCATAATACGGGGTATCATCAAGATTCATACCAATTCCCATATCAGTTCCTTTTAAAGTGCTGTTTGATTACGCAGGAGCTACCTGCACAAGTATATATCAACCGAAAAAATCATCAAGTGTGGATTGTTTTGTGTGATGCCATCCACATGCATCTGTTAAACCTGATAGTGGGATAAGAAATGACTTTTCCCACATTTTATCCAGGTCGATATATTTCACGAGAGATTTCCCACATGGCATCTTACCATCAACAGGGAAACCAATAATATCTTCACGGAGAGGATTAGGTTCTTTCAAATAAACGAACTTAATCTTATCACCACTGCGAATGCTAGAAGTGCCTTTTTCACGATTCTGATTGTACAGTACAGCAGCACGAACTTGAATCGGACATCCTTTCGTGTATCCAGTCGGTGTAGAATATTTCTCTACATCGGATACACTGCGCGGGAATGCAATATCTTCTGGATTCAGCTTTGACCACTTTCTCTTCGCTTCAAAAACGTGTTCCTGAAGTGCTTTTTCACCTTCCGCGAACATGATAGCAAGACACTTTTTCAACTCGTCACGAATGACTCTCGGTGTGCTTGAGCGTACAATTTCCAGGCCCATAACTTTAAGCTTGGGTGGATCATAGCTAACTCCTTCAGAGTTATGCACGATCATCCCGTACCGCTTCTTTTTCTGCCAGAGTGCCTTGGATGCAATTGCTTCGCGCTTCATGTCCATCAGCTTGTCAAAACAGTTGCACAATTCAAAGATGTGACCAGTTGATTTATCTAGAATGGGTTGAATAGCTTTTTGACAGAATTTATCAAGCCATGTGGTGGTTTCTGCGGTTGATTTTCCTGGATAGAATTTTTGAACGACTGGATCAATATTAACATAAACAGAGTCAGTATCACCAGCGATAACATAATCCACATTTTTAGTTTCCATCACTTTATTCAAGAATGCGTTGATCGATTTCTCAATATGCATATCAGATGCTTGGCCAGTTAGCGTGATTGCTTCTGCCATCGCCAGTTCAAAGTAACGAAAGCCAGCGTTGGAAACGGCACCATAAACTGAGTTATTCAGAATCTTTGATGCCATCTGGCGATTATTCAATGCGCTGATACGTGGCAGCAATGCTTTGTTTTTTGTTGTCTGGTATTCCTGCTCCAGTTTCAGCATTTCATTTTTTGCAATTTTACGCTGAGACATGGTGTGTGCTAGAATCTCAGGTAAAAATCCCATGCGATGTTTCTTGTAGAACGTGCCATTTGCAGCAACAGTACATTCATTCTCAAATGCCCAAGAACTTAGACCCTGATCTGTGTTTAGAACATCTTTCACCGAAATTGTCTCACGATGATTGCGAACAAACATTTCCGGTGAAATATTCCACTGGCGCATGATTGTCGGATACAGTGATGAAAAGTCAAATGAGAGTGTCCATCCATGCATACCCAACTGAGGTTCTTTCACCCAAGCACCTTCAAACTCACCACCATTCTTTTTACCGTTTGGTGGTACTGCAATTTTCTTATCTGCAAGGTGGTTGAAGATGAAAATATCCCACGGCTTAACTGTACCGAACGTGTCTTTTGCATTACACTTTACCATATATGTAATACTCATAAGCAAGTCCAGCAACTGCATTTTATCATCAATCTGATCTACTCGGAGACAGTCGATAATATTGTATCGGACGAAGCGGTCCCAGTCGTTTTCGTAAAAGTCCTTAAATGAACCTTCATATTCTAGTTTACCACAACCGAGTTCAGCTTGAGCGATAAATTCCAGGGAAAACGATTCACGTGGAGTAAATGTGTATTTCTTGTAAAGTTCAAGATAGTCAGCTTCAATGATACCAACTATATCAAATAGTTTTACTTTCTTCGCAAAGATTTCCACCTCACGTTGCATAACGATACCGAACGGCGACAGCTTCTTAACATGATCCTCGTCAAGAATTCGTGCAATACGGTTGCATAGGTACGGGAAGTCGAATTTTGAAGTATTCCATCCAGTCACGATTGTTGGGTAATTTGCTGCCCAGAATCCGACGAAACATTTCAACATTGAATATTCGTCTTTTGATCGGATATAATTTACAGTGATGCCTTCGATACCTTCTTTGTCAGTATCATCCCACTCCCGTGAGGAGAACGTGGTTGCAACTTTCGTATGCTTGTCAAACAATGTGATTAGAGTAATCTCCATGTTTGCAGTTTCAACGTCAGG
>ERZ1034361.1806-NODE-1806-length-10778-cov-3.838053_pt1 | contig 10778 bp, 8 predicted proteins | sample MGYA00520617_ERZ1034361 | MGnify/ENA primary metagenome ERZ1034361 (study PRJEB33736, sample SAMEA104284507) | Azolla filiculoides | biome: Urban; feature: Water surface; material: Ditch water | place: Netherlands | collected 2015-10-28 | depth 0-0.1 m ... | reverse complement strand
GGAAATCGCTTCTCCCGTCACAGCGGTGAATTAAGCGTGACTCAGAATGCTTCCAATCAACTTCTTCGCCTCCCTTTATGGATCGGATTAGCAGAAGCACAACAAGAATATATAGTCACTCAGCTATCGTCCATTCTACGGAATAGCTAACCTCTTTAAGGAAGACATCATGAGACAAAAAGATCTCTATGCAGAGCTCAATCATCCATACTATGTTTACGCCCCACCCTACACAGAAGCCTCTGGTGGCATACGTGCAATGCACTACTTTTGTCACGCACTAAATCTTCTCGGAGAGGAGGCTTACATAATGACCGATGTAGTCTCAAATAAATTGCGCACACCCATACTTACGAGCCACATTCAGACGCAACACATACAAACAAATCGCGAACCAATTGCAATATATCCAGAAATTGTTGATGGCAACCCACTTGGATTAAAGAATGTTGTGCGCTATTTACTCAATCTTCCTGGGAGAATCAACAAGAAACCAATAAAATGGCTGTCTACAGATCAAGTCTTTACATTTGCAGAGGATATATTACCCCCAAATACAACCGCTCCGCTTATACAAATCCCACTAATTGACAGATCGATTTACAAACAAAACAATGAAAAACCAAAAGTTGTGGCTTGTCACGCAGGATTAGAATGCGGCATTCTGGGAACAAATTATCCTGATATGGATATGATTTCTTTTGGACCAACCATTCAAGGAGCCCATTCGCCAGACGAAAGAGCTTCAATTAAATCTTCACAGAAATTCTGGAAATTTGTATTGGAAATTTTAGAGAATATACCGGTGAAATAGTGTTCAGTGTTCAGTAAAAAAAAATAGTGTTCAGTACCAAAACTGAACACTATAATCTGATCACTGATCACTAATTTTAGTCTCTTTTTGGGCTATTTTTCTTTTCTCTTTTTTCCTCCTTTTTTTCCTTGGCGGTTTTAAGAGGTTCTTTTTTTACGTTTTTCTTTGCGTCTTGACTCTTTGCCATAATAGATATATTTTAAGTTAATTTTCTTAGTTTTTAATCAAGTAAATATAACGAATATTTTTTATTAGAGAAACGTTTTAGGTTTTTTTCATATTTTGATTTATACAAAAAATCCCCAACTATTTGTAAGTTGAGGATTAGTTTTTAATGATGGATTTGTTATTTTTTTAAAAATAGAATTAAGCCTAACAGACTGACCACTAAAACAATCAAAGCAGCCAGAACCATTGTCAAATCTCGGATGTTTTTTCCTGCCCAATCCATAAACAGAAATTTGTGAAAAATGGCAAAAGAATATCCCTCGATTATATCTGATTTTTCAGTTACGGAAGCCAGTCTTGAAGTGGCAGTTTCAATAAAGTAAGTTGTCTTTTCTGGTGTGTCAAAAGCCAATTTTATAACTGGCAAACGTTTGTTGACAAAACCATATTCTCGACTATTGAATTCTGTCAAAACTTTGGTTTCTAATAATTTGGCTTCTTCTAAACTTGTTTTTTCCGTTGTAACGTCATCCATTTCGCAACAAGCAGCTTTTGGACCTCCATCACTGAAATAGTAGGCCAGGAATTTGGCGTATTCCATATCAAGGTTTGGAACAACTTTGTTTGTCGCTGCATTGACATAAAGGATTTCCGATTTTGGATTTTCTTTTTTGCCCCATTTCGATTTTGAATCCTTTTTGGGTTTGTTGTACTTTTTGTTTTTGGCTAAAGCCAATTGGCAACGATAATAAATACTGTCATTTAAGGCAATTATGCTCGTGTTTTCCAATCGGTTCCAGTCTAATGCTAGAGCGTTGTTTGGTGTTTGGATGTCTTTGGTTTCAAAAACAGGTTCAAACGCCATTTTGTCCAAGGTATAAGGTTCCCATTTTGTAGTAGCGTGATAAGCACCGCTAAATGCAAAGGTTAAAGTAAACAATGAAACCCAGATTCCTATTTGACGGTGGTATTTTCGGACTCCTTTTTTTGGATTCAAACTATCCGTTTTTCTGAATTGTTTCCAAAACAGGCCATAGATTACAATTCCGCTTATAGCAGAAAAAAAGATGATGGAAAGAAACAAAATCATTACGACAATTCGAATGCTGTTGTTGCTAATCCAATCGATGAAAGCCCAATTGTGGAAAGTGTCGAAAAACCAGATAAAAGCTTGTCTCGATTTTGGGTTAAATGTTGCGAGTTTGCTGGATGCCGTTTCTACATAGACTTCCATTGCATCTGGGCGATTGAAGGTGGTTTTGTAAACGGGCAAATAGCGATTGACGTACTTGTATTGCGAAGTGAATTCGGTTAGAATTTCGGTTTTGAAAATGGTGCTTTTTTGGTCATCCAAGAAATAACGGGAAAGCCAATGAGCATACTTTTGGTCTCCATTTTCTAGTTTTTTGGCATCCGAAGTATTGAAATATATCAGTTCGTCTTTGGTGGTTTTTACTTGATAATAAGTCGAATTGTCAAACGAAACAATTCTGAAATTTTTGAACTCGGCTATCTTATTTTTTTGCAAAACTTCCTGAATGGAAAGCGTCAATTGGGATTTGTCAATTGGTTTTGCTGCTAGAAATTCATTTTCAATAGTAGGTTTGAAAAAATGCGCCATAAACGGATGCATTAATCCCGACAAGGTCCAAAAAATAACCGGAATTATGGTAATAATTCCAATAATACGATGCCAAGCATATATTTTTTGCTTGATTTTTTTAACGAACTTGGAATCCTTCTTTTTTGAAGATTTCCCTTCTTTTGGTGTGTTGTTCATTTTTTCTTTTTGTATTATATAACCCTTTCAGAGTTCAAAACTCTGAAAGGGTAGAATAAAATAGTTATTTGCTTAATGAAAAATTATATTGCAAGCCTACCAAAAATGTTCTTGGTGCAGCAGCCGTATAAGTAGGTTGGGAGGTACTTAGATTTCCTCTCGAAACATTGTAAGCATATAATTTGTCGGTAATGTTGATGATGTTTCCATAGATTTCGATCCCTTTCCATTCGTAACCAGCTCGGAAATTGAAAATGTCGTAACCAGCATATTTAATGGTGTTGATTTGGTCTTGGTAATAACTTCCCACAGATTGCCATTCGACAGAAGTTCTGAATTTAGGCAACCAATTTGGGTAATAACTGATTTCGGAATTGCCGGACCATCTTGGTGCTTGTGGCATTTCTTTTCCGTCCAGATTTTTCAAAACATCTGTTGGATAATCTGAAACCTTGAAATCGATATAAGTATGTTCGGAAACTGTACCTCCAAAGCGGATGTTGATTTGGTTGGAAAGTAGTTTGTAATTTCCGCCAAATTCCACTCCCTTGTGTCTGGTTTCTCCAACAGAACGGTAATCGGTTGAGTTGTCTGGCAAACGAACACTTAACAATTCGTTTTTACCATCCATATAATACACAGCATAATCGAAGTTTAATTTTCCGCCCAATAAAGTTAACCAACCACCAATTTCATAATTATTGAAAGTTGCCGGTTCAAGGTTGTAATAAAACTCGGCTGGTTTTCCCGTAGTTCCGCCAGTTCCGGGTTTAGCTCTAAAAATCGAAGTGATTCCTGGAGGCGCAAATCCTTGGGCATAATTGGCATAAATTCCGGTAAATTGAACCGGATTGTAGTTAGCACCAAATTTAAAAGTAGGTTTGTCGTATATTTTTGTTCCAGTAGAACTGTCGATAGCATTGTTGTAATTGACTTTCAAATTGTCATAACGTGCTCCTGCAGTTACAATCAATTTTTCGAATGGGTTGATGCTCACTTGTGCGTAACCAGCAGTATTGAAAATATCGGCTGTATAGTTGGATAGTTTTACATCTTGACGTTCGGCAGTGATTTCATAATGATCCACGGTTTGTTTTCCTGGAGTTCCCGGATTAAGATAGGCTTTCATTTCAAGTAGATAAGCCCAATAGGTTACAGGAGAATAATCATACAGTGCTCCACCAACGATTTTGGTGTTTAAGAAGTCAAATTTTTGGGTGTGTTGCGCAATGGCACCATAGCTTTTGAAGTTGTTGGAATTTACTTCTCCCTTTGCTGAAGTTGGGTTTACCGTAGGACTCCATCGGATTCCGTAAGATGGATTTTGTCCCAATTTGTTGTCTCTAAAATAGGCAGTGATGTAACTTGAAGCGTTACCATTCCAGTCGTGTTCCAAGGTCAATCTTGTTCTCAAGGCATCGGATTTTCTATACGTGAAATCAGTTGTGCTCTTGTAGGTTCTGTTGTAAAAAGCGGCTTCATTCACGCTTCCGCTCATATCAGAATAGTATTTTCCCCACATTGTATTACTGATTAATCGGGTTTTTGAGTTGATGTTGTAATCAATTCGCGCATTGATGTTGTCTTTGTTGTAATCAGAAAAAGTCATCCAACCGTTTTCCTGTAAACTGGAAATTCCTGCAATATGAAAACCGATTTTACCAATAGTAGCTCCAGCAGAAGCTTGGATTCGTTTGTAACCCCATTGGTCAGCCTGAATTCCAAACTTGAATTCTGGATTGATGGATGGCTTTAACGAAATTAAATTGACAGTTCCACCAACGGCTTCTGGACCGTATAAAGAGGAAGCAGGGCCTTTTAATACTTCAATACTTTGAAGATTGAATTGGTTGATTTCCAATAAGGCATTGTGGTTGAAAATTCCCATTGGTCGAATAGGCAAACCATCTTCCAAATACAAATAATAAGCATTGGTAGTCATTGGTTGGCGAATGGACATTGAGTGTTGTTCATTACCTAGATTCACCATCAATACTCCCGGAGTTTTGTTGATGATTTCATAAGCTGCTACAGCTTTGGTTTCGTCAATTGTTTTTGCAGTCAATTTGCTGACAGCCACTGGAGTTTCTTTACGTAATGAGGCTGAACGATTGGCGGTAACAAATACTTCTTGTAAATTTTCGACTTTTGAACTGTCTTGAGCTATTTTGGTATTTTTTTTCTTAGAATTGTTTTGCGCAATGGCGACTTGCCCTAATATCAATAGGGTAATAAATATTTTTTTCATTTTCATTTATTAAATTACATTTTTTGTTCATTGAGGAATACCAATGTTTGTTCATTTCAACTGTATTGAAATGAAATTATAAAAAAGTGCAATTTATACGAGTGGGGGATGAAAAATCGAATGTACAATCGATTTGGTATGACCAATAGTAGTGAAATATAAAGGTCTTAGCTTTGCTATTAAAAAAGATTTATTTGTGGTTTTAACATATTCGGGTGCAATATAAACTAACTCTTGCTTTTCGATAAGATTTTCAGTTTGTTTTTTTTCTTTCTCAGCTTCTTTTTTTAATTGTTTCGAGAGAAAACAGTGTCCGTTACATTTGTTTTCTTTCATTTGTCGCTGAATACATAAATTTTTTACAATTTCTTCTTGGTGTATTTTAAAATTTAAATATACAAAAACACTTCCAAAAGAAGGAACTAGTAGAACTACAGAAAGGAATATGGCAAAAAACTGTTTCAGACTATTTTTGGTTTTGAAACGCAAAAATAGTATTTTAAATAAGACAAATTTGTCTTGTTTAAAAAAATATAGGAAAAAATATAAAAAAGTTCCTTAATAACTTAATAAAAAAATCCCCAACTACTTTCGTAATTGAGGATTGATATGAAATTTATAATGTTTTATTAATTAACTAAAACCCAAGTTCCGTTGGCTATCAGGCTTTCGGCTTTTTTGTATTTCATTTCTTGTATTTGTCCGTTGGCAACATTTTGAATGGTTACGGTATCGTTGCGATTAATTTTCGGTTGATCACGAACAATAGTCTCTGTCACTTGTCGTTGTTGGGTTTGTCCCGCTTCACGATTGGCGCTTTCGCTGCTAACAATTTCGTCTTTACTTTCTGTGTAGTTTTCTTTTTGACGAACCTGTTTTGCTTCCTGAATCGCTGGAGCTTGTTGTTGGGGCAAATCACCTTTAAACAAGAACGAAATCACTTCTTTGTTCACGCCATTTAGCATAGAACTAAACAAATTGTAGGCTTCGAATTTATAAATTAGCAAAGGATCTTTTTGTTCGTGAACCGCTAATTGAACCGATTGTTTCAATTCGTCCATTTTGCGTAAATGTTTTTTCCAAGCTTCATCTACAATGGCCAAAGTGATGTTTTTCTCAAAATCGGCAACCAATTGATTTCCTTTTGATTCGTATGCTTTTTTCAAATCAGTAACTACATTCAATGATTTTATTCCATCGGTAAACGGAACAATGATGCGTTCGTATTGGTTGTTTTTATCTTCATAAACATTACTGATGATAGGAAATGCTTCTCTGGCACTTCGTTCAGTTTTTTCTGCATAGAATTGAGAAGCGGCTTTATATACTTTTCCAGTCAATTCTATGTCGGTCAATTTTGCAAAATCACTTTCGGTAACTGGGGAAGTGATGGAGAAATAACGAATCAATTCGAATTCAAAGTTTTTGAAATCATTGGTCACTTTATTGTCAGTCACAATTAAATCGCAAGTGTCATACAACATATTAGCGATATCGAGTTTCAAACGTTCTCCGTGCAAAGCGTGACGACGGCGTTTGTAAACCACTTCACGTTGCGCATTCATTACGTCATCATATTCTAATAAACGTTTACGAACTCCAAAATTGTTTTCTTCTACTTTTTTCTGTGCTCTTTCGATAGATTTAGTCATCATCGAATGTTGAATTACTTCACCTTCTTGCAATCCCATTCGGTCCATTACTTTGGCGACTCTTTCAGAACCAAACAAGCGCATCAAGTTATCTTCAAGCGAAACATAAAATTGTGAACTTCCTGGATCTCCTTGGCGACCAGCACGACCACGCAACTGACGATCCACACGACGCGAATCGTGACGCTCAGTACCAACAATGGCTAAACCTCCAGCGGCTTTTACTTCGGGAGTCAATTTAATATCGGTTCCACGACCAGCCATATTGGTTGCAATAGTTACTACTCCAGCTTTTCCTGCTTCTTCAACAATTTGGGCTTCTTGTTTGTGCATTTTTGCATTCAAAACGTTGTGGGTAATACCACGCATTTTTAGCATTCTGCTCAATAATTCCGAAATTTCTACTGATGTTGTTCCAATCAAAACGGGTCTTCCTGAGTTGGATAATTCTGTAACATCGTCAATTACAGCATTGAATTTTTCACGAGTAGTTTTATAAATAAAATCTTCTTTGTCTTTTCGCAACATTGGTTTGTTAGTAGGAATCTCTACAACATCCAATTTATAGATTTGCCATAACTCACCAGCTTCAGTTACTGCAGTTCCAGTCATACCGCCTAATTTGCTGTACATTCTGAAATAGTTTTGAAGTGTTACTGTTGCAAATGTTTGAGTAGCATCTTCAATTTTTACACTTTCTTTAGCCTCAATAGCTTGGTGTAATCCATCAGAATAACGGCGACCATCCATAATACGACCCGTTTGCTCATCGACAATCATAATTTTGTTGTCCATAATTACATATTCGACATCTTTTTCGAAAAGTGTATAGGCTTTCAAAAGTTGAGTCAAAGTGTGAATACGCTCGCTTTTTACACCAAAATCTTGGAATAATTTCTCTTTCTCTTCGGCTTCTTTGTCTTTTTCAAGATTTTGCTTTTCGATAATGGCTATTTCCGTTCCAATGTCTGGTAAAACGAAGAAATTGCTGTCGGTATCTCCTGAAAGGAATTTGATTCCGTTATCGGTCAATTCTACCTGATTGTTTTTTTCTTCAATCACAAAATACAATGCTTCATCTACTTTTGGCATTTCGCGATTGTTGTCTTGCATGTATTGGTTTTCGGTTTTTTGGAGCAATTGTTTGATTCCTTCTTCACTCAAAAACTTGATTAATGCTTTGTTTTTAGGCAAGCTTCGGTGCGCTCTTAATAATAAGAAACCACCATCTTTAGTATTGCCTTCTTTGATTAATTTTTTTGCTTCCGACAAAAATCCGTTGGCCAATTGACGCTGTAGGGCAACCAAATTTTCGATTTTTGGTTTTAACTCATTAAATTCGTGACGATCACCTTCTGGAACTGGACCAGAAATAATCAATGGTGTTCTGGCATCATCAATCAAAACTGAATCGACCTCATCGACAATGGCATAATTGTGTTTGCGTTGCACTAAATCGTCTGGCGAATGCGCCATATTATCTCTCAAATAATCGAAACCAAATTCGTTATTTGTACCATAAGTAATATCGGCATTATAGGCTTTTTTTCTACCTTCAGAATTGGGTTGGTGATTATCGATACAATCTACTGTCAAACCGTGAAATTCGAATAATGGAGCTTTCCAAGTGCTATCACGTTTGGCCAAATAGTCATTTACGGTTACCAAATGCACTCCGTTTCCAGTTAAAGCATTCAAGTAAATAGGCAAAGTAGCTACCAATGTTTTTCCTTCCCCTGTTTGCATTTCGGCAATTTTACCTTCGTGCAAAACCATTCCGCCAATTAGTTGGACATCATAATGAATCATATCCCAAGTAATTGCTTTACCAGCAGCACTCCAAGAGTTGGCCCAAATAGCATTTTCACCATCAAGAGTTATATACGATTTCGTTGCCGAAAGTTCACGGTCTAATGGTGTTGCAGTGACTTGTATTTGAGTGTTTTCTTTAAATCGTTTGGCAGTTTCTTTAACCACAGCAAAAGCTTCAGGAAGAATTTCCATTAATGTTTTTTCTGAAATTTCGTAAGCTTCTTTTTCTAAAGCATCAATTTCTACATAAATATCTTCTCTTTTGTCGATATCTTCTGTATTTTCGGCTTGTTGCTGCAGTGTTGCGATTTTAGCATCTTTATCGGCTCGAGCTTGTTTTATTTTTTCTTTAAAAGAAGTTGTTCTAGCTCTTAAGTCATCATTTGATAAAGCGGCCAAAGCGGTTTCGAAAGTTTTAATTTTGGCTAAATAAGGTTGCAAAGCCTTGACATCTTTTTGAGATTTATCACCTACAAAGGCTTTGATAATACTGTTTATGAAACTCATAATGTGTTTTTATTTCTATTTATAAAAGTGCGTAAATTTAACCAAAAAAAAAGCCTCATACGAGACTTTTTTCTTGAGATATTTTTTTAATATTCATCCTCATTCCAAAGATAATCTTCGTCAGTAGGATAATCAGGCCAAATTTCTTCCATTGACTCATATATTTCTCCTTCGTCTTCTATAGACTGTAAGTTTTCCACTACTTCTAATGGTGCTCCAGCTCTAATCGCGTAGTCAATAAGTTCGTCTTTGTTAGCAGGCCACGGTGCATCACTTAAGTAGGATGCTAATTCTAATGTCCAATACATCTTATGTCTGTTTAGTTTTGTGCAAAAATAAATTTTTTACTGAAAAATACAAGTAAAAAATCATTTATTTTTAATTAAATTTAAGAACGTGTTTTTTTGATTTTTTAAAAGCCGAATTTATTGAAGTTCTTCTTAAAAAGATTTAATATTTTGTTATTTTTTAGATGAATTTAGAAAATATTATTTTCTTGGAATCCATTTTACTTCCTCAGCTTTCAAATCACTCGACAACTTTCGTGCCAAGACAAAAAGGTAGTCAGAAAGTCGGTTTAAGTACCTAATTACGATTTCGGCAACGGGTTCATTATGGTCTAAATGCACAGCTATTCGTTCGGCACGACGGCAAACACAACGAGCAATGTGACAATATGACACAGTAGTATGTCCGCCAGGTAAAATAAAATGAGTCATTGGTGGAAGCGCTTCTTCCATAACATCGATTTCGTTTTCGAGTAATTCGATGTCGCTTTCTACGATTCCAAGTTTTTGCAAGCGCAATTCTCCATTTTTCTTCACTTCTTTTTCGGGTGGAGTAGCTAAAATGGCACCTACAGTAAACAACCGATCCTGAACTTCAATGAGTATATTTTTGTAATGTGAATTGATTTCTTGGTCGCGGATTAATCCAATATAGGAATTTAATTCATCAACGGTGCCGTAACTTTCAATGCGAATATGGTCTTTGGGAACACGTGTTCCGCCAAAAAGTGCCGTGGTTCCGCTGTCGCCGGTTTTAGTATAAATTTTCATTTTAAGGATTTTAGATTTTAGAGTTCTGATTTTAGATTTGCAATCTGCAGTCTAAAATCTGCAATCTAAAATTATTTAGAAGTGTCGCTTTCAATCATTCCATCACGCATTCTGATGATTCTTTTGGCGTGAGCGGCAATGTCTTCTTCGTGGGTTACTACAATAATAGTGTTGCCTTTTTGATGAATTTCTTCTAAAAGTGCCATAATTTCTTCTGATGTTTTACTGTCAAGATTTCCAGTGGGTTCATCGGCAAGAATGATAGAGGGTTTGTTGACCAAAGCTCTAGCAATAGCCACACGCTGGCGTTGTCCTCCCGAAAGTTGGTTGGGTTGATGGTCCATTCTATCGGCAAGATTCACTTGATGGAGTACTTCGGTAGCACGAGTTGTTCGCTCTGATTTGGAATGGCCAGCATAAATCATTGGCAAAGCTACATTGTCTAAAGCGGTAGTTCTTGGCAAAAGGTTGAAGGTTTGAAAAATAAAACCAATTTCTTTATTACGAATATCGGCTAATTCATCATCGTGCATTTGGCTCACGTCTTTTCCGTTGAGAATATAAGTTCCTGAAGTGGGTGTGTCCAAACATCCCAAAAGGTTCATCAATGTTGACTTTCCAGAACCAGAAGGCCCCATCAAAGCTACATATTCGCCTTTTTCTATTTCTAAATCAATTCCTTTAAGCACATAAACGATTTCGTTTCCTAGAGCAAAATCTCGTTTGATGTTGGCTATTT
>ERZ1034361.1804-NODE-1804-length-10785-cov-2.292585_pt1 | contig 10785 bp, 7 predicted proteins | sample MGYA00520617_ERZ1034361 | MGnify/ENA primary metagenome ERZ1034361 (study PRJEB33736, sample SAMEA104284507) | Azolla filiculoides | biome: Urban; feature: Water surface; material: Ditch water | place: Netherlands | collected 2015-10-28 | depth 0-0.1 m ... | reverse complement strand
GACCAGGCACAGCGGCTGTACGGTTTCCAGGTCACCTTCTTCCGCTCCCGGGTCGATCCGGCGCAGGGCCTGCGCAGTCGGCTCGCGGCGCGCCAGCTGCTGTTCGCGCATGCCGCGCTGACCGACGTGGCCGGGCGGGCGCACTGGCACGACCAGGCGCTGGCGCGCTGGAACGGTGAGCTGGCCGAATGGCCCGAGCTGCAGCCCCATGCGGCCGCCGCCGACACCGATGTGCGGCTGCGCGGCTGGAACCTGCAGCGCCAGTCCGGCACCGATGCCTACCGAACCCAGATCCGAGCGCGCGACTTCGCGCTGACGCTGGACGCCGCGCCGACCCAGGCGCTGCTGCTGCAGGGCGACCGCGGCTGGTCGCGCAAGGGCCCGCAGCCTGAGCAGGCCAGCCAGTACTACAGCCAGCCGCAGCTGCGCGTGAGCGGACAGCTGCAAAGGGCAGGGCGCAGCCTGCCGGTCCAGGGCATGGCCTGGCTCGACCACGAGTGGAGCGAGGCGCTGCTGCACCCCGCGGCCGTCGGCTGGGACTGGATCGGCATCAACCTCGACGATGGCGCCAGCCTGACCGCCTTCCAGCTGCGCCGCGCCGATGGCTCCGCGCTCTGGGCTGGTGGCTGCTACCGTTCGGCGCCCGGGCCGGCTGGCCGTCAGACCACCCGCACCTTCCAGCCTGGCGAGCTGGTTTTCGAGCCCGGCCGGCGCTGGACCAGCCCGCGCACCGGTATCCGCTATCCGGTCGAGTGGCGGGTCACGACCCCGGCTGGCCGCTTCGCGGTTGCGGCGCTGCTCGATGCCCAGGAGCTCGACAGCCGCCGCAGCACCGGCGCGATCTACTGGGAAGGCCTGAGCGAGCTGAAACCCGCCGACGGCGGGCCGCGCCTCGGGCTGGGCTACCTCGAGCTGACCGGCTACGGCGATCGGCTCGCGCTCTAGCAGGCCCGGCGCGGAAACACTACCATCTCGCTTGCCGAGGTTGGCCATGCCCGCTGCGGGCAGGACCCGGCGTACAGGGAGGCCGTATGCACGACTGGTCAGATGACATCGACGACGTTTCCGACGAGAACCCCGAAAACTACGACCTGCGTGGCCGCTTCAAGCCACACCAACGGGCACAGGTCGAGCATTCGCAGATAGCGCACGAGAAATTCGATGACGAACTGCGGCCGAGGCATGGCTGGTCGCCACCTTCATCGCCCGCGATACGCCGTTGATCGGCGCGATCGCCCTGCTGGTCCTGAACGGCGCACGTCGCAGCTTGCCGCTGCGGGCCTGAAGCCTGGCCGCGGCAGGGCTGTGGTCAGCTGTGTACGATGTTACCCATGAACGACCTCAGCGCCTTCCCGATCACCCGCAAATGGCCGGCCCGCCACCCCGAGCGGCTGCAGCTCTACTCGCTGCCCACGCCCAACGGCGTCAAGGTCTCGATCCTGCTCGAGGAACTCGGGCTGCCCTACGAGGCCCATCTGGTCAGCTTCGAGACCCGCGACCAGTTCTCGCCCGAGTTCCTGTCGCTGAACCCGAACAACAAGATTCCGGCCATCCTCGATCCCGACGGCCCGGGCGGCCAGCCGCTGGCGCTGTGGGAGTCGGGTGCGATCCTGATCTACCTGGCCGAAAAGACCGGCCGCCTGTTGCCACAGGACCCGGCTGCGCGCTACGAAACCCTGCAGTGGCTGATGTTCCAGATGGGCGGCATCGGCCCGATGTTCGGCCAGGTCGGTTTCTTTCATCTCAACGCCGGCAAGGATTACGCGGACAAGCGCCCGCGCGACCGCTATGTCGCCGAATCGGCGCGCCTGCTCGGCGTGCTCGACCAGCGCCTGGCGGGCCGCGACTGGATCATGGGCGACCAGTACACGATCGCCGACCTCGCGATCCTGCCCTGGGTGCGCAACCTGGTCGAGCATTACGGTGCCGGCGAACTGCTCGACTATCCGCGCTTCAGCCAGGTCCAGCGCGTGTTGTCGGCCTGGCAGCAGCGCCCGGCGGTCCAGCGCGGCCTCGACATGCCGCCCCGCGGCTGAACCTCAAGGCTGGGCTGGCGCCGGTGCCGGTTCTTTCGACAGGATCTGGTCGATCTTCTCCTGCAGCGGGTCCGGCTCGGTCGGCAGGGGCGGCGGGCTGATGACTTCCTCGGCCGGCAGCGCCTCGGGCACCAGCTCGGGTAGGGCGTCGCGCACCGGCACTTCGCTCGACGGCGCCCTGGCCGGCTTGCCTGTCCGCAGCCATTCCTCCCAGAGCCCGGCCAGGTCGTTCCAGATCCCGCTCCATTGGCCCAACAGCCAGTCGCCCGCACCGCGCCAGAGCCGGCTCAGCCAGTTGCCGCTGTCGGGCTCCTCGAAGTGCGCGCGCGGGTCGGCGATCCTGGCGCGCAGCGCCCTGGATGTCAGCTCGCCGACCATCGGCAGCGCACTGTAGGCGCCCTGGCCCCAATGCTCGCTGCGCAGCGTGATGCGGCTGTCGTTGAAGCCGACCCAGGCCCCCGTGACCAGCTGCGGGTGCATCAGGATGAACCAGCCGTCGGCATAGTCCTGCGTCGTGCCGGTCTTGCCCGCGACATCGGCCCGGATGCCGTACTGGCTGCGTATGGCGCGCCCGGTGCCGCGGTCGACCACGCCGCGCATCAGGTCATACAGCTCCCAGGCGGTGCGCTGGTCCAGCACCGCTTCGGGTTGAGCCGGCTCGAACTCCTCCAGCAGCTGACCTTGGCGGTCCTCGATCCGGGTCACGAACACCGGCTCGATATAGCCGCCGCCGTTGGCGATCGTGCCGTAGGCCGCGACCATTTCCTTCAGCGTGACCGGGCTGGTCCCGAGCGCGAGTGAGGGCACCGCTTCGAGCTTGCTCTGGCGCACCCCCATCGCGCGCGCGAGCTTGGCCACCTTGGCTGGGCCGACCTCCTGCACCAGCTGGGCCGTGATCGTGTTCTTCGACTGGGCCAGCGCCTCGCGCAAGCTCAGCTCGTTGCCACTGGGCGGTCCGCCGTCGCGCGGGCGCCAGATCTCGCCGTGGCCGACATCGATCTCGACCTCGCGGTCCTGCCGCTTCTCGTCCGGGCGCAGGCCCTGGCGCAGCGCCTCGCCGTAGACGAAGGGCTTGAAGGTCGAGCCGGGCTGGCGCCTGGCCTGCTGCACATGGTCGAAGGCATCCTGCTCATAGCCGCGGCTGCCGACCCAGGCCAGCACATGGCCGTTCCTGGGGTCGAGCGCCAGCAGGCCGGCCTGCAGCCGCGTCTTTTGCTCGCGCAGCCGGTTCATCGCGGTCCGGTCGGCCTGCAAGGCTTTCAGCGCCTGGGCGTCGTCGAGTCCTTGCGTGCGCGCCGCCTGGTAGTCGGGCGAAGCGCGCATGATCTCGCGCACCGTCGGGTCCTGCGCGTTCCAGTTCCGGCCCCAGGCCGCGTCCGCCACCGACTGCAGCCGCGCGCCCTGGCGCGCCACCGCCTGGTTCGCCGCCGCCTGCAGCCGCGCGTCCAGCGTCGTGTGCACCACCAGGCCATCGGCGTACAGGTTGTAGCCCTTGCGGTCGGCCCAGCCGATCAGCCAGCGCCGCAGCTGTTGCGCAAAATGCGGTGCCGGCCCCAGTGACTCGCTCTGGCGCTCGAACTCGAGCCGCAGCGGGCGCGCCTTGAGCGTGGCATAGCGTTCCGGGCTCAGCTTGCCGCGCTTGACCATCTGCGACAGCACGGTGTTGCGCCGCTGCAGCGCCCGCTCCGGGTTGAGCACCGGGTTGTAGTAGCTGTTGCCCTTGAGCATGCCGACCAGCGTGGCGCCCTGCAGCAGGTCGAGCCTGTCGGCCGAGCGGTCGAAATAGGTTCGCGCCGCCATCTCGATGCCGTAGGCGTTGTAGAGGAAGGGCACGGTGTTGAGGTAGGTCTCCAGGATCTCGTCCTTCGAATAGACCGCCTCGATCTTGAGCGCCGTGATCGCCTCCTTGAGCTTGCGCGTCAGCGTCGGCGCGCGACCGATCTCTTCGGGGTAGAGGTTGCGCGCGAGCTGCTGCGTCAACGTCGAGCCACCCTGACGGTCGCCGCCCAGGGTATGCAGCGCCGAAGAGGCGGTGCGCCGCCAGTCCAGCCCGAAATGCTCGCGAAAACGATGGTCCTCGGTCGCGATCAGCGCGTCGATCACCTGCGGCGCCACATCCTTCAACTCGACCCAGACCCGGTTCGAACGCTTGAACTCGGTCAGCCGCTTGCCGTCGGCGCTCATGATCTGGGCCGGCTGCTCGGTCGCGGCCTTGCGGATGTCGCTGATCGCCGGCGTGAACGGGATCAACAGCAGTGCGTAGAGCAGCAGCAAGGCCGGCAGCGCGGCCAGCGCCAGCCCGGCGCCGCGCCAGCCCAGCCGCCGCAACAGACGGCCCGCCGCAGCGCACCAGCCGGTGCAGGCCGGCGCCAAGCGGGAGTACAGACCGCGCAGGGCGGCCGCGATCGAGGGCAAAGGGTTCATGTCGGGCGTAGCGGCGCAGGGCCAAGGAAACAGGGCAGGCAGCGCCGATCGTAAACGCTTGGCCTTGGGCGCCCTGCAATCTGTTGCCAATGTCCTAGGAGATTTACCCCCTGTTACAGGGCGATGAACTCAGATAGGATGAATCAAAAAACAGGGAAGGACCATCATCGTGTCGTCATCCAGACTGATCCATGAGCCCTCAGGCTGACTTCCGTCAGCTGTTCGAGCTCCAGCCGGTGCCCACCTGGCTGCTCGACGACAGTGGCCGCACCTTGATGGTCAACGCCCAGGCGCGTGCGTTGCTGGGCGGTGTCGATCCCCAGCTAGAACTCAAGGCCGATGCGCCGGCCGATCCCTGGCAGCTGCTCAGCATCCTGTCGCCACCGGCCCGTAGCCGCTTGCGTGCCGTGCTGGTCGGCATCGGCAGCCAGGCCCCGATCCGGCTCGATGACCTCTGGCTCGAGGGAGCCGACCACAGCCGGCTGCGCCTCGACGCCATGCTCCGGCGCGTCGACCCGGGCCTGTACAGCGGTCAGCGTGGCCATCGCATCCTGCTGCAACTGCTCGAGTGTCAGGTCCAGTCGAGTGCCGGTCTGGAACCGTCCAGCTGGGACGGTCCGCACGATTCGCACAACTTGCATCCAGCGCGCGATCCGCTCATGAGCGAAACGGTCTTCCTCAACAGCAACGACGCCATCGTCGTCACCGACGCGCTGGGCCGGCTGCGCCGCGTCAATCCGGCCTTCGAGCGCCTGACCGGGTTTTCCGTCGACGGGTGGCAGCACCGTTTCACCGAGCTGCTGCAGCCGGGCCGGCCGGGCGAGGGCGAGCTCGAGACAGAAATCCTCGACGGCATCCGCCAGCAGGGCCGCTGGAGCGGCGAGGCGCTGCTGCGCACGGCGGACGCCGGCGAACGCATGGTGCGGCTGAGCCTGACCGCGCTGGCCGATGCCGACGGCTGCGCGCAGGGCTATATGGCCATCATCGGCGACCTGACCGAGTCGCGCCGCGCCAACGACGAGATCTTGCGCCTGGCCACCACCGACAGCCTGACCGGACTGCCCAACCGTTCCCTGTTCCAGGACCGGCTTAACCAGTCGGTCCTGCTGGCGCAGCGCGAGCAGCAAACCTTCGCGTTGCTGTTTGCCGACCTTGACCATTTCAAGGAGGTCAATGACACGCTGGGCCACGCCGTCGGCGACCAACTGCTGGTCGTGATCGCGCACCGGCTGCGCGACGCGGTACGCGACATGGACACGGTTGCGCGCCTGGGCGGCGATGAATTCGTCATGATGCTGCCCAACATCAGCCGTGCCCATGCGCTCGATCTCGCCGAGCGGCTGGTGGTCCGGCTCAACGAGCCCATGACGCTCGAGGGCATGCCCGACTACCGGGCCCAGGTCTCGGTCGGGCTGGTCATGTTTCCCGACGACGGCGAAAGTGCCGAAGCCCTGCTGCGCCATGCCGACCAGGCGATGTACGCCGCCAAGCGGGCCGGACGCAACCAGCTCCAGGCCTATACGCCCGAGCTTGGGCAAGACATGCGTCAGACCTTCAGCCTGCACCAGGAGCTGCGCGTGGCGATCGATCAAGACCAGCTCGAGGTCCATTGGCAACCCAAGTTCCGGTTGGCCGACATGGCCGTGACCGGTGTCGAGGCCCTGCTGCGCTGGCGCCATCCGCGACTGGGGCTGCTCTGTTGCCACGACTTCCTGCACGTGGCCGAGCAGCATCAACTGCTCGGCGCGATCGATACCTGGGTCCTGCGCACCACCTTGCACCAGGTGGCGACCTGGGCCCGCCAGGGCCGTTGGCCTGCCGATTGGAAGCTCGCCGTCAACCAGAGCGCGTCCGACCTGCAGCAGCCGTACTGGTTCGATCAGCTACGGCAACTGCTCGACCAGCGGGCGCTGGACCCGGCCTGGCTCGAACTCGAGCTGGCCGAGGCGGCCTGGTCCCAGCCCACGCCCGAGCTGCTCGAGCGTCTGCACCAGTTCCGCGAGCTCGGCGTCTCGCTGCTGATCGACGACTTCGGTACCGGCTACGCCAGCCTGTCCTACCTGCGCCAGTTGCCGGTCAACGGGGTCAAGATCGATGCCTGCTTCGTGCAAGGCATGGAGCAGCATGAGAGCGACCGAGTGCTGGTCGAGCTCCTGTGCCAGCTGGTGCGCCGCCTTGGCCTCGGCTTGCTGGCCGAAGGCATAGAGACCGAAACCCAGCGCCAGCTGCTGCTGCAAATGGGCTGCCTGCACGGACAGGGCCACCTGCTCAGCGCGGCGCTGCCATTGGCCGAATTCGAGCGCCGCTTCCTGCCACCGGCCGCATGACTGCGTCCGGCCTGCGCAAGCGCCTTCAGTCGCTGGCGCTCCACTCGTTCATCAGCCGAAAGCCGACCGCCAGCAGCGCCGGCCCCAGAAAGGCACCGATCACGCCGAAGGCCAGCACCCCGCCCAGCACGCCCAGGAACACGACCGCGAACGGCAGCTTGGCGCCGCGGCTGATGATGAAGGGCTTGATGAAGTTGTCGACCGTGCTGACGACGAAGAAGCCCCAGCTGGCCATGAAGATCGCCCACATCGGATCGCCCTGCTGGAACAGCCAGAAGGCGGCGCCGCCCCAGACCAGCGGCGGGCCGATCGGCACCACCGACAGCAGGAAGGTCGCCGCGCCCAGCAGCACCGCGCCCGGCACGCCGGCAATCGCCAGTCCGATCGAGGCCAGCACCCCTTGCGCCAGCGCCGTGCCCAGCACGCCGTAGATCACGCCGCTGACCGTGCCGCGCGTGAGCTCGAGCAGGTAGACCGCCCGCGTGCCGCTGAGCCGCTCGAGCGCGAACAGCACCCGCTCTGCCAGCGCCTCGCCGTGCAGGTAGAGGAAGAAAGCCAGGAACACCGACAGCGCGACATCGATCACCCCGCGCCCGGCCAGCCGGCCCGCGCCGAGCGCGAAATCCTGCGCCGGCTCGGCCAGCTTGGTCAACTCCTCGATCAGCCGGTCGCCGTTGTGTGCGAACTGCAGCCAGTAATTCAGCAGCGCGCCGCCCACCAGCGGCAGCCGCGCCAGCCAGCCCGGCGCATCGGGCAGACCCTCGCGCACCAGGCTGCCGATCGAACGGCCGAGTTCCGTGATGTTGTCCGACAGCGCCACCGACAGCGTGACGACCGGCAGCAGCACCACCACCATCACCAGCAGCGTCATCAGGCTGGTCGACAGCGCGCGCCTGCCGCCCAGCAGCCGGTCCAGCCGGTAGAAGGCGCCCCAGCTGCTCGAGACGAGGATGGCAGCCCAGGCCAGCGAGGTCAGGAAAGGCCAGAGCACAAACAGGCAGCCGATCCCGAGCAGGGTCAGCGACAAGACAGCCAGGACGCGGTCAGCGATACGAGGAGACATCATTGCGGCTAATCTAGCATGGTCTTGGCGCCCTCGAAGCGGGCCGCATAGTAGCGGTCGCTCAGACGGTCCATCCGCACGCCGCTGCGCTCGTTGGCCGCATGCACGAACTTGCCCTGGCCCACATAGACCCCGACATGCGAGTTCGGCTGACCCAGCGTGTTGAAGAACAGCAGGTCGCCGGCCTGCAGCGCGCCAGCCTGGACCGGACGCGACTGGCGCGACAGCGCGGCCGCATTGCCGTTCAGGTCCAGTCCGGTCGCCTCGCGAAACACATGGGCCACCAGACCCGAGCAATCGAAGCCGCTGGCCGGGCCACGGCCGCCCCAACGGTAGCCCTGGTCCAGCAGCGACATCGCATAAAGTGCCACGTCGCGCCCGCGCTCGACGGATTGCTCCGAGCGCTGCACCACCGGCCGGCCCTGCGACGCAGTCGGCTGCATCGTGCCGCAGCCCTCCAGCAGCAGCGCGAGTCCAAGCGCGCCGAGCCCGACAGCCCAGCCGCGCGGGTTCGAGGTCGGAAAATCAATCGGTCTCATGGTCGAATCCAGGCTGAAGAAAGGATTGCTGCCGATTCTGCGGTGCCGCACCCGATCCGGTCAATCGCCGCTGATGGGCAGGACAAGCGTTGCCGCTGTCACACAGGTGCAACGCTGCCGCTAGAATCATTTTCATGCCCACCACACCTCAGAATCCTGACCACAAGCCCCCCGTGCCCTCCGATGGGGCCGCGGTGGTGCTCGAGCGCCAGACCCAGCGCGTCGAGCCGCCCAAGATGTACCAGGTCGTGCTGCTCAACGACGACTTCACGCCGATGGAATTCGTCGTGCTGGTGCTGCAGGAGTACTTCAACAAGGACCGCGAAACCGCGACCCAGATCATGCTGCGCATCCACCTCGAAGGGCGCGGCGTCTGCGGCGTCTTCACCCACGACCTGGCCACCACCAAGGTCGAACAGGTGCTGCAGGCCGCCCGTCACAACGGCCATCCCCTGCAATGTCTGGCAGAACCCGTTGAATAAGCCGGGTCAAGCCCCCAAGTGTCGCAACATCCGCTTGCAAAACGCGATAAATTAGAGACACGTTTAAAGGAAGTGCCACATGATTGCCCAGGAACTTGAAGTCAGTTTGCACATGGCCTTCGTCGAGGCGAGGCAGCAAAGGCACGAATTCATCACGGTCGAGCACCTGTTGCTCGCCCTGCTCGACAACCCCAGCGCCGCCGAGGTGCTGCGCGCCTGCTCGGCCCAGATCGATGACCTGCGCCAGGCGCTGACCACCTTCATCAAGGACAACACGCCCCAGGTTGCCGGCACCGAGGAAGTCGACACCCAGCCGACGCTGGGCTTCCAGCGCGTGATCCAGCGCGCCATCATGCATGTCCAGTCGACCGGCAACGGCAAGAAGGAAGTCACCGGCGCCAACGTGCTGGTCGCGATCTTCGGCGAAAAGGACTCGCACGCGGTCTACTACCTGCACCAGCAGGGCGTGACCCGGCTCGATGTCGTCAACTTCATCGCCCACGGCATCAAGAAAAGCGAAACCCCCGATCAGGGCATCAATCCCGCAGAGGGGGGCGCCGCCGCCGAGAACGAGGAGCAGGCCGGCGAAGCCAAGGGCAACGAGAAGGCCAGCCCGCTCGAGCAGTTCACGCTCAACCTGAACCAGGCGGCCAAGGACGGCAAGATCGATCCGCTGATCGGCCGCGAGCAGGAGGTCGAGCGCGTGATCCAGATCCTGTGCCGCCGGCGCAAGAACAACCCGCTGCTGGTCGGCGAGGCCGGCGTCGGCAAGACCGCGATCGCCGAGGGCCTGGCCTGGCGCATCGTCCAGAAGGACGTGCCCGAGGTGCTGGCCGAGGCCACCGTCTACTCGCTCGACATGGGCGCGCTGCTGGCCGGCACCAAGTACCGCGGCGACTTCGAGCAGCGCCTGAAGGGCGTGCTGAAGACGCTCAAGGACAAGCCCAACGCGGTGCTGTTCATCGACGAGATCCACACCCTGATCGGCGCTGGCGCCGCCTCGGGCGGCACGCTCGATGCGTCCAACCTGCTGAAACCCGCGCTCTCGAGCGGCGCGCTCAAGTGCATCGGGGCCACCACCTTCACCGAATACCGCGGCATCTTCGAGAAGGACGCCGCGCTGAGCCGCCGCTTCCAGAAGGTCGACGTGGTCGAGCCGACCGTGGCGCAGACGATCGACATCCTCAAGGGCCTCAAGAGCCGCTTCGAGGAACACCACAACGTCAAGTACGCCGCCGCTGCGCTGCAGGCCGCCGCCGAACTCAGCGCCAAGTACATCAGCGATCGCCATCTGCCCGACAAGGCGATCGACGTGATCGACGAGGCCGGCGCCGCCCAGCGCATCATGGTGCCGTCCAAGCGCAAGAAGATCATCGGCAAGGGCGAGATCGAGGACATCGTGGCCAAGATCGCCCGCATCCCGCCCGCCAACGTCTCGAGCGACGACCGCAGCAAGCTCGCCACGCTCGAGCGCGACCTCAAGTCGGTCGTGTTCGGCCAGGACAAGGCGCTCGAAGCGCTGTCGTCCGCCGTCAAGATGTCGCGCGCCGGCCTCGGCAAGGTCGACAAGCCGATCGGCAGCTTCCTGTTCTCGGGCCCGACCGGCGTCGGCAAGACCGAGGCCGCCAAGCAGCTGGCCTACATCCTGGGCATCGAGCTGATCCGCTTCGACATGTCCGAGTACATGGAGCAGCATGCGGTCAGCCGCCTGATCGGCGCGCCTCCGGGCTATGTCGGCTTCGACCAGGGCGGCCTGCTGACCGAGGCCATCACCAAGAAGCCGCATTGCGTGCTGCTGCTCGACGAGATCGAGAAGGCGCACCCGGCGATCTTCAACGTGCTGCTGCAGGTGATGGACCACGGCACGCTGACCGACAACAACGGACGCAAGGCCGACTTCCGCAACGTCATCAT